>Ga0182012_10005095_pt1 | contig 13668 bp, 13 predicted proteins | sample 612S2SmetaG_FD_120486 | JGI IMG/M metagenome (GOLD analysis project Ga0182012, IMG submission 120486) | Permafrost microbial communities from Stordalen Mire, Sweden - 612S2S metaG | ecosystem: Environmental > Terrestrial > Soil > Wetlands > Permafrost | place: Sweden: Stordalen | collected... | reverse complement strand
GGAACTGCGCGTAGAGACCGACGGCAAGACGGAAATCCAGAAAGTCGACGTGGTGGGCACCGACACCCAATACGTGGCGGACACCTTTGGGCGGCCGCGGCGGATCGCCATTGACCCGCAGAATTGGCTGCTCAAATCGACTCCGGACCTGCAGGTAAGGATCGCCATTCTCAAGGGACAGCAACTGGTAGCGCAGGGCGATCTTACCGGCGCGCTGGCTGAATACCAGAAGGCTCTGGAAGCAAACCCGCAGAGTTCGCTGGCCAGCTACCGCGTCGGCGAACTGCTCTTTACCCAGCGCAACTACCAGGCCAGCGTGAATTCCTACCGGGACGCGCTGCGCGGAGACGGCGAGCCGCGCTGGACCGAGTGCTGGAGCCACATCGCCCTGGGCAAGATCTTCGACATTACCGGGCAACGGGACCGGGGCGTGAATGAATACCGGCTTGCGGTGCAGACCAACGACAACACTCAGGGTTGCGTCAATGAAGGCCGCCAATGGCTGCAGAAACCCTATAAGCTGCCGGATACGGACCAGTAGAGGAAGCTTCTTCAATCTCCAAAGACTTTTCCCCGCAGTTTGCAGTTCATTCCTTCTCTTCGGAGCACAATCAGGGGAGGCATGAAATTTGTGGCCGCCAACGCGCACGCTGACTCGCTGACTCGCTGCGGAAAACAATCGTCACGGTCGAAAAACAACTCATCCCGCCGGCTGAATATTAGGCCGTTTTCCGGATTTTCTTGCAATCGACTGAAAAAGAATATGTTACGTATCAATTGGCCCATTTTGACCCCCTCAAACAAAGCACTTACGTCAAATTGGTTTTTTGCCCCATTCGCAAAACAAAAGACTTACGTCGACCCAAACAGAATGGCCAGCCCTCAGGCTGGCCATTCTGTTTGCTGCACTCAGTTCAGATTGTTAATTTGCGTGACCGCTTCCCAGGGTGAGCACTTCCACGTCTACCTTGGCCACACCGATGTGCGTCATGGCCAGTTTCTCCGCTGCGGCCCACGAGAGGTCGATTACACGTACACGGCCTTCCGCGCCCAAGTCGCCACGATCGTTGATGCGTACCACCACCGAGCGCTTATTGGAGCGGTTGATAACCCGCACTAGCGAACCGAAGGGAAGGGTTGGATGGCAGGCAGTGAGTTCATGCATGTTGAACTTCTCGCCGCTCGCTGTCTTGCGCCCGTTGAAAACGCCACCATACCAGGACGCAAGCCCATGGAGTATCTGGAAGTGCTTCTTAGCGACGGCTTCCGGAGCATCCTTGGGAGACGCTGCGAAAACCGGGGTTGGATTCGCCACCGCGAGAGCCGGGGTCGTTGTCCGCGCGGGAGCCACAATTGCGGGGGCCCTGGAAATGTCCGCATCCGCATGCACGGCGGGAGTGTTAACCGCCGTGATCATGGCGACCAGCGTACCTGTGACAGCACCGGCAAGAATAGCAAGCCCCAAAGGAGCTTTGATGCTCGTGTTGCGAGTTTTTGTGTTAATCACCATCCCCCCATTTTACTAAATGGATACTCCTGTTGGCCTTCTATTGACAAGAAAAGAATGCAATTAGGCTGAAACTGCTCATCTTTTTCTGGATGCATCCGATAAGCTATTGATATTGTGTCACTTACAGTTTGCACCAATAGCGGTGCAGAATGCCTTTTAAGGGTGCAAAACAGACCTATTTCGAGGGTTTGGCGCCCCAGCGTCCCAGGGCTCGACAACTGACGGCGATTCTGCTGGAGTTTGAGTCGCTTACCGGGAAGGCGCAGGCCGTGACGCACTGAGTTTGGAATTCTTCCAGCGTTTTGCAGATTAATTCGAACATCCTGCTAGCGTGATCCTCAGGTAGCGGAAAAACGAGTCCGTGGCCTTGGAGGAAGTATGAAATTGAGTGGCGCGGGGTTGGAGTTGATCAAGAGATCGGAAGGGTTTCGCGACAGGACTTATCTGGATGTGGCGGGGATTCCCACCATCGGCTATGGCCACAGGCTGCTGCCGAAAGAGGTGTTTCCGGAAGGAGTAACGGAGGCGCGGGCGGCCGAAATGCTTGCACTGGATGTACAACAGGCTGAACAGGCCGTGGGACGGCTGGTGAAAGTTCCGCTGACGCAGGGGCAGTTCGACGCGCTGGTCGATTTCTGCTTCAATCTGGGCGAGGGCAGGCTGGCATCCTCGACTTTGCTCAAGGTTCTGAACGGAGCCAGGTACGAGGCGGCTGGAGAGCAGTTGCTGCGCTGGGATCTTGCTGCCGGACAAGTAAACACGGGCCTGAAGGGACGCCGCGAGGCCGAGCTTGAACTCTGGCAAAGCACAAGCGCGGAGCAGGCAGCGTGAATCACCCTTTGGATGGGTGGCGGACGCGACGCTTGGGCTTCGCGGGCCGCTCTGCCACTCCCACTGCGGGTGCTGGAGCGCCGACGCTGGCTACGGAAGGCGGCGGAGGCGGATCAAGCCACTTCATCAACACATTCGTGAGGAGGCCCGCGCCTTCGTCGGAGAGGTGGATTCCGTCGGTCGCGCGCAGCCGCATCGACTGTCCGTTGGGCAGGGTCTCAAACTCGCGAAACCCGCCCGAATCGTCGCCTACATAGGAATCCGGGTTCCACCAGGTGGCCTGGGGCGACTGGCTTACGACCGTGTAGGCGATACGGTTGATGGCGGCGATTTTCTGGTTGTATACAGGAATGCGCATGGGCGGCAGGCCGACCCAGACAACTCGCGCACCGCTGGAGCTGACCATGGCCAGGTAGCTGGCCAGTCGGTCCTGGTAGACTTTCTGCCAGCCTTCGCTGCCGTAGGGCAACACTTTGCCATCGACAACGAAGCCCTGGCCGTCATTAGCGCCAATGGCGACGATGACTACATCGGGCTTCTCGGCGCCAATCATCGCGGGGTATTCGTCCATCCAGTTGAAAACTTCAGGACGAGCGAGGCCGGTTCCGGAGCGGAAGGCCTTGATAACACGCAGGTCCTTGTTGCCGGCAGCTTGGCGCAGAAGGGTGGCGCTGAGACCAACCGCCATCATGGAGTCGCCCGCCAGGGCCACCACGCGGGGCTTGCCAGGAGCTATCGGAGGCAGCGGGGCAAGCGTGGTTGTTCGCGGCAGGCTGGCAAGAAGAGGCGTCTGGGAGCCGACGGCGTTGGAGAACGTGCCTGTTGTTCCTGGAATGGATGGATGTACGGCTGAAGCAGCTGAGCTCGGCTTGGATCCTGGAATCGACGCTGCATTGGGCGCATTGGACAATGCAGGCAGGACGCATTCGGCCGGCTTGGGGCTGGAGCTGCGGGCGTTTCCTGAGGCGTCAGCTAATAGGGCGGCATCGTCGCTCCAGCCAACCCTCGCCAACGCTTGTAGGGCGTGCTCCCGGACCGCGCCAATGCCAATCGGGTCGAGCGCCTTCTTGATTGCTCCCGTCACCGGAACTGCGACCGTGCGCAGAGGGCCGATATCCAGATGATCCGCCCAGCTTGCCAATCCTTGAGATTCCAGCAGCACAACAGCCACGACGAACCCCGCGACTACAAGGGCAAGTTGCCGGATTGGATGAGTAATCGTCTGCATAATCCCTTAAAACTGGAAATAAATGAAGGGCGCCACTCCGGTGGGCCCAAGGATTTCAATCGCTGCAATCGCCACGGCTACGGCCGCTCCGCGCGCAACGGCAGGCCAGCGGCCCATTTCCACCTCGAACCCATTTCGCCAGCGCGGCGGCATGAATTGGCCGGCAAGCCCAAGGAACAACACCAGCAGGACTGGCCCAGTGGCCAACGTGGCGGGACCGGGCACACGCAGCCGGCTGAAGACGTCGAATGCGATGGCAAACGTTGACGACCGGAAGAAAACCCATCCCAGGCAAACGGCATGGAAGAGCAGAATCCGCGCGATCCAATTCCAAGCTGCAGTCGCGCGCCAGCGGACCAGCGGAGCCCAGCCAATGCGCGACCAGAGGCGATGGACAACCAGATAGCTTCCGTGCAAACCGCCCCAGACGACAAACGTCCACGCCGCGCCATGCCACAGGCCGCCGAGCAGCATGGTGATCATCAAATTCAGATACGTCCGCATTCTTCCGTTGCGCGACCCTCCCAGTGGGAAGTAGAGATAGTCGCGCAGCCAGGTGGAGAGGGAGATATGCCAGCGACGCCAGAAATCCTGCGGATCGGTGGCTGTATAGGGCGCGTTGAAGTTGCGTGGAAAACGATAACCGAGCAGCAGTGCGCAACCGATGGCGATATCGGTGTAGCCGGAGAAATCGCAATAGATTTGCGCGGCGTATCCGTAGACGGCGAGCAGCGTGTCCCATGCGCCATACGACTGGGGAACGGCGAATACCGGCTCAACCAGCCGCGTAGCGAGCATGTTGGAGATGATGACCTTCTTGAACAGGCCGCCGATGATCAGAAGAAATGCGCGGTTGATGCGGATGTGATTGGGATTTCTGCGCACTGCGAGCTGCGGCAGGAACCGCGAAGCGCGCAGGATGGGGCCGGCGATGAGTTGCGGGAAGAATGCTACGTAGAGCAGTGCATCGCGCAGTTGCACAGGCTCTTTCACCTTGCCGCGATAGCAATCGCCCAGCAGCGAGATGGCATGAAAGACAAAGAACGAGATGCCCAGCGGCAACAACGGCGAATAGACCTGAATGTGCGGCGGGTGCGCGATACGCCCCCACACCTGGAGCATCGTCGTCATCAGGAAGCTGGTGTATTTGTAATAACCGAGCGCGGACAGGCATACGACGACACCGGCGATGAGCCAGCGCTTTTTGGCGGTTGGGGTCTGGCTGCGTTGGATGCGCTGGGCAACTAGCCCGGCAAAGATCGAGATACCGATTAGCAGGGGGAGATAGGTCCAGTTCCAGAAGCCGTAAAAGACATAGCTGGCGAGAAGCAGGAAATCTTTGTGGATTTGAGGGAAGCGATAGAGGCTCCAGGCAATGGCCAGCACTGCGAGAAAGAACAGCGCGTATTCAACCGTGGGAAACAGCATGAATAACTTTGGCCTTTGCTTCGATTAGAACAGGAGTCACCCCGGCCCAACAAAGCATTGAAGATGGAGTGGATCGAAGGAATGGTAGCACAGAAAACTTTAAATTTCGGTGCCTCGGATGGTTCACGGTTCAACTTCGCGCGGAGTCAACTCACGCCCGCCCAATTCGCGCACTTCGAGCCTCTCCTCGGGTTTGAGATAGCCTTTGCGGCGAAACCAGTCTTCCATGGCAGCCTGCAAGCGATCGAGCGGGACGCGGTGTCCGGCTTCGAGCAGGCCATCCGCGGCGGGGAGCGTGTCGTCGAAGACCGGATCGTTGGTGAAGTTGCGCATGGCAAAGCTGTCGATCTGGCGAATAGGACAAGGGTATGCCGCGCCCGAGGCGTCGATTCGCTGGATGGAGATGCGGCGCGCGAACATAGCTCCACTTTACCGCATGGGCCAACCGTGGCACCGTGAGTCGAATGCTCATGTTGACAACAGACCTGTCATCCTGAGCGAAGCGTACTTCAGCGGAGTCGAAGGAGCTGCTTTTCCGGAACGTGTGCCCCAAGCTCTCACTTGATACAAATGCAACACACGTCAGATTCACCTCGGCCAGGCAAAACAAATCGCGCCTCCACGTCAACGAATGCCTCGAAGTCCTCGTCTAGGTGGATGAGCACCTTCGCCGGCGAATCTGCTCTTGAACGGAAGATCGAGGTTCGGTTGGTAGAATTTCTGACGAGGGCGCACACGTTGCCCCGGCAGGTTTCTCGCGTTTCCTCGAAGCACCTTTCCGACTTTCCCATTCACAACAGGAGCATTGCATGACGATTGATTTGAGGTATGGATATTTGCTTGCACGACGAACGCTGCTGCTGGCCGGCATGCTGGCAGTCGCGTGTTGCGCGCTGCAGGCACAGAACGATTCACAGCCCGCGGGCCCCATGCGTGGACGCGGCGGTCCGGAACGGGAGTTACCGCAACTAACCCAGGTCTTGTCGCTGACCGCGGATCAACAGACGCAGGTAAAGGGCCTGCTGGCCGAGCGGTGGCAGAAGATTCAGGCGCTCAACCGTCCGGCCGCGTCCACTGAAGCGACCGGCCAGGCAACCCCGCCAACCCGTGAGCAAATGGAAGCGATCCGCAATGACACAGATGCAAAGATCAATGCGCTCTTGAATGACGACCAGAAGACCAAGTTTGCCGCTTGGCAGCAACAGCGCAAAGAGAGGATGGAGCGGCGAGGCGCCGGCGGCGAAGGTGCTCCGCCTCCGCAGCCACCGAACAGCTAAGGCTCGCTGTTTTGTGCTGGACAAGACTCAAGGGAAACGGGCCGCTTGCAGATGCCGGCGGCCGTTTCTGTTTTGGCGGCGCAAATCCCTCTTCGCGCTTCTTACGGCTTCTTGTCCGGAACGGCTTTGGTGTCCTTGCCTTGCTGTGTTTCGACGTGGAAGCGTTTGAAGTCGTAGTCGCGTTCGGTGAAGTGCTGGCGAATGCCCTTGACCAGCATCAGACGAAGCTGCACGTTGCCTTCGCCGCCGGTTGGTAGCCAGATTTCCCCGTTGACCTGCGCCTGGTCAAAACGAAAGCTTGAACCCTTCTGCACATTGGCAACCAGTCCGCCTGCAACATGAAAATTGTCGTCGAAGCTCACTTCCATGTGCGCGACCACGCGGTCGGCTTCGTCGATCCACAGCGTGCCTTTCAGCTTCTTTGACGCATCCTCCGCCAGGCCGTGTGTCTTGGCGTCTTTACGGCCCACAAAGTCGAAGACAATCGTCGGGCGTCCGCGATAGTTCTCACGGCGTTCATTGCTCACGTCCATGATTTCAAGCACGCGGCTGATGCTGATCTGCGGCCCTTCGAGCGGCTGACCAGGCGGGGTCTTCTCTGCTTTTTCGACCAGCTTGGTTATGTGCTCGGTCTCTTTCTGCTCGTCGTGCGCGTCCAGCGGCTTGCCGTCTTTTTTGACCGTGCGCTCGATGACGTGGCTGTTGACGAAGAAGTCCTCATTCTCGGTGACCTCGGTCTTTTTCACCTGGCCGTTCGAGTCGAGGTCCTGAACCGTCTGCAGAGAGGAGTAGGTATAGTTCTCCCGCACCTTGTCGAGTTGCTTCTGGTGTTCCTGCACTTCGTGCATCAGCTGATGAATTTCCGGCAAAGGCGGGCTGGCCGGATTGGCCGCCTGCTGGGCGCGCGCCGGCGACGCACTGAAGAGCGGAAGGAAACAGGCGAGACAGAAGGCTTGAACAGCGCGCATGAGGGCAAGTCCGAAGAAGAGGCAGCCTGTGCGGAGTTTCTGCCGGGGTTCAAAAGTTTGGACACCGGCCGCCATTAAATGTCGTGCTGTTTTGATCAGCTTGAACAGACCGGCTCCATCGAGTATCGTCTGAGACCATGCTATCGGAAGCGCGCGATGTGCGTCCGGACAGCAACCCGGTACCGATCCGGACTTCCAGGGCGGGCTCCCAGGACAGACCGATTCGACCATCCCACCAAGGAGAGACAAAGAATGCTCAAACTTTTGATTCACTGGCTTTTGAGTGCAATCGCTTTGCTGGTTATTTCCCATTTCCTGCCGGGCTTCCATGTCATGGGGCTGCAACCGGCGCTCATCGCGGCATTGGTCATCGGCCTGCTGAACGCAACGCTGGGATTGTTGCTGAAGATCGTTACCTTCCCCATCACAATCATTACGCTGGGGCTGTTTCTGCTGGTGATTAATGCAGCCATGATTCTGCTGGCGTCGCACCTGGTTAAAGGCTTCCACGTGACGGGATGGATTCCTGCTTTAGTGGGCGCGGTGGTGCTGGCACTGGTGGGGATCGCGGTTCATGCGGGGTCGAAGAAGGTTTAAGAGCCTGTCTTACAACTTGGAGTTGCGTGAAGGGTACGAGCTTCAGCCAACCTACCCTTCACTCAACGTCCTGCTACAAGTTTCACTTCACCGCAGGCGCCAGAGGCGGAGCGATTACTTTGCCGGCTGACGTGGATTTGGCGATCGGCGTCGTCGTGGGCTTGGTTGGGGCTTTAAGCTTGGGTGTCGTGACCGGTGCTGGAACTGTCACGACCGGCCCTACGAGCGTCTGCGGCCTGCGCACGGCGCCGCCCTCGGAGAATCCGCCGGGCGCGCCGACGTGCGGTACCGCAGCACCAGCTGTTGGCTGCACGGGCTGAACGCGCGAGTAGATTCCCCATCCGCCACCGGCGACGACAAAAACGATAGCGGCGGCAGCCGCACCCCGCAGCCATCCACCAGCCGGCGAAAACTGCCCCGGCCATGCAAGCACGCGACCACCTCGCGGCGCTGAGCGAAGCCGAGCTTTGACGCGTTCCTCAAGCCCTTTGGGGGCGGGAAGCGAGGCAATCAGGTGGAGCGTTTGCTCAGCTTCACCTGCGCCGGAATCCTTCGAAAATCCATCCTGATTCGGGTAACTCATTTTCAACTCCTGCTCGAACCACTGGCAACTGATCACTGATAACTCAAAACCGCTTCTCAACTACTTTCGTTCATGATTTAACAGCCCACCCATCAGGTTGCGCGCTCTGAATAGCCGCGAGCGAACGCTGGACTCGGTGATGCCAAGAACCGTTGCAATCTCCACGCTGTTTAATTCCTCGAATGCGGAAAGCATGAGCACTTCGCGCTCCTTGAGGGGCAACTTTTCTACGCAGGCCAGCACGTGTGCATGGTGTTGCGCGGCGGCGGCCTGGGCTTCGGCGCTCAGCCCTTGCGAAGGCAGAACGCGGGCCAGTTCGGACACGTCGTCCGTCTCCGGCCTTGTTTTGGCGCGGCGCTTGCGGTCGAGCACAATGTTCCACACGATGCGGATCAGCCACACACGCTGGTCGCGCACCTCGGACAGAGTGTCGCGGTGGCGCAGGACGCGCATAAACGCCTCCTGCACGGCGTCTTCGGCGTCGGACGGATTACGCAGGACGGAGAAGGCTACTCGATAAAGGGTGCCGGCGTACTGGGTCACCAGTGCCGCAAGAGTCTCCTCATCGGCCTGAGTGTGGTCCGCGTGAGTAAGGCTCCGCTCGTGCACAGCGCTTTCTGTAATCTCCATCCAACCTGAGAATACTGCCTGGCTGGCGCTCATACCGAACATGACGCAGGATCGTGGGGAAATGCTCGGATTCTTATAAGCTGAGGTTTGTTTTGAAGGTCATGGATTGCATCTTCCCCAAAAAATACTCGCGAAGCCGTTGCGGCTCCGCGAGCGGTTTGGTTCAAGCTGTGGGTGTTTCTACTGCTTGGCGGCCAGCTTTTGCGTGGCGATGGAGCCGGCGGCGCCATCCTTGTCCGCATCCTTGACCTTGGCCCAGAGGGCGCGCGCCTGGTCCTGCTTGCCGGTGGCGGCGTAGAGATTGGCCAGGTCGAGTTGCGCAACGCTGGTTGAAACCGTCACGGAGGGCTTGGCGGCCAGCTGATTGTAGAGGTCGATAGCCTGCGGATCGCGGGCTGTCTGGTGGTATACGCCAGCCAGCGCGAGTTTGGCCAGGTTGGAGAGATTGTGATCCCACGCGCCGGCTGCAGCCTTCAATTCCGTCTCTGCGGAGGGAGTCTGGCCCAGATCCTGATAGGTGATTCCGGCAAAATAATGTGCCTTGGCGCCTTCCGGCAGCCAGCCGTACTGCTGTGCGACGGCCACAAACTGCTTGTTCGCAGCTCTGGACCGGTCGGCAGCAGTGGCGTAGACGCCGCTTTCCGCGGGAGCGCCGGGTGTAGCCAAAGCAGCATCGTAAACGTCGAGGGCGGCGCCCAATGCGCTGTCAGCCGCGGTTGAACGCAGGTTCCAGAAGATCAGACCGCCAACGCCAACGGCAACCAATACAACGGCAGCAATAGCCCAGCGAAGAACGCCTGAGCGGTGTCCACTTACCCAGCTGACGCTGCTGGCAGTGGCCTGGGCGAACTTGTCTTTCTTCAGGGCATGACGGGTTTGAGTATCCACAGGGTCTCTTTTGTCCTTCGTTGATTAGACTTGCAGGCGGGTCGTAACGGTTGAGAGCACTTCCACTGCAACCCTACTAGTCTATCAGCGCGCCAAGAGCACCGTCCACCGTGGGGCGGGCGTTGAAATCCGCAAAAGCGCCTATCTCTTTGTGCCAACCGGCGTTGTGCGCAAGGCCCGGATGCGTTCAATGGCGCTATTCAGCCCCGGCCGCTCCTTTGCTTCGAGCGATTCCTGCATGCCCTTGTCGATCAGCGATTCAATGAATTCATCGACTGGGAGCCCGCGAGCCCCAGCTTCGCGCACAACAACGTCGGAGACGGTAACAGTAATCTGCATGATTGGCGATTCCCCTGCCGGGTTTATCGGCGGACGGCGGCGCGGGAACAGGAATGCTGTGGAAAAGGTCCCGTCGGGCGCTTCGATCCGCGATTACTTGCTACTCGGCTTGCCTGTCCTGACCGGGAGAGATAGGCTAGTTGCATGTATGAAGACTTCCACGTAACCGACCGTTGGAGCAGCGAAGACCTGCACTGTAGCTGGAAAGGCACCATGGTGGCCATCGCCACTCGCCATGCCGACGCTGTCGATGTCCGTTTCGACGTGAATGGCCGCCCCATGTGGATTGCCCTGCCCTCAACCGCATGGGTGGAGCAGAAGGAGCGCAGCGGAAAGGTGATCACCGACCAGTTGTGCGTCCAGATCGCCGGCCGCTACCTGAAGCAGTTGGTGGAAGAAGGCTACGATTCGCGCCGCGAAATCTACACCATGACCGTGCCGGAAGTGCTGGAGCACCTGGACATTGTGGTGGAAGAAGCGACGAAGCTGGGCGCAATGCCCACGCTGCCGGTGATTGCGTAACGGCAGGGAATAGGGAATAGGGAATAGTTGGATTCAGTCGCTATGATCTGTCGTTTACTCTCTTAGATTTGACCCTCAGCACGGGTTCTCAAGCTGTTGCGCTGCTTTTCCTATTCCCTATTCCCTAATCCCTATTCCCTGCCTTACTCGTGCCGCAGCGCTTCCATAGGCTGAACACCGGCGGCGCGACGAGCTGGAATCCAGCTTGCTGCCAACGCAACGGCCAACAGGATTAAAACGCCGCCAGCCATGGTGACGGGGTCGTACGGCTGAATGCCGTAGAGCATCGACTTCACCAGCCTTGTCAGCGCAAGTGCCGCACCTATTCCCACAACGATGCCCACAGCCGCAAGCCACGTGCTCTCGCGCAGAACCATTCCGCGCACCTGTCCCGGCTGCGCGCCTAAAGCCAGGCGGATGCCGATCTCGTTTCTGCGATTGGCCACTGAATACGCCATGATGCCGTAGATGCCTACGCAGGCCAGAGCCAGCGCCAGGACGCCAAAGCCCGCCGTCAGTGCCGCGAAGATGCGCTCCATCTGCATGTTGTCGTCAATTTGCTGGCGCTGCGTGCGCACGTTCACAATGGGCAGGTCGCGATCCGCCCGCTGAACAACCTGGCGCAGTGCCGGAACCAGCGCTGCTGGCGCAAGCTGGGTGCGAATGGCATATGTCATGCCGCCTACCTCCGTCTGCTGCACATACGGCAGGAAGAATTGCGGCGGCGCATCGTCGCGCAGGTTCGTGTAGCGGTTGTCGCCACAGACGCCGACAATCTCGATCCACACCGGCTTGTCGTCGTCGGTTTTGAACCGCCGGCCAATGGCATTGACGCCAGGGAACCGCTTCTTTGCCAGCGCCTGGTTAATGACGGAAACTTGCTTCGAGCTCACCGTGTCTTGCGGACCGAAGCCGCGCCCGCCAATGATCGGGATGCCCACGGTCTTGAAGAATGTGTTGCCAACCACGTTCAAGTCCTCTGGATCGTCGTGGCCCGTGGCCGACTTTTCGCCCTCGATCGCGAATTCTCCGTTCGACATATTGTCAGAGAGATAGGCCGTCCAGCCCGGCGCCACGCCCTCGACTCCCGGCAGTGCCGCAAACTGCTGCTCCAGCCGCTGGTGCAGCGCGATGTCCTTGCCCGGGCCATAGCGATGCACGGGCGGCGAAATCTCAAACAGGATCAGGTGGTCTGTGCGGAAGCCGGCGTCGACCCGGTCGAGCGCTAAAAGCGTGCGCAGGAACAGCCCGGCTCCCACCACCAGCAGTGTGGAAAGCGCAATTTGGAAGGCGACAATCGCCTTACCGCCGATCCCCTTGCGCCGCCGCGTGGTGGTCTGCGCGCTTTGCTTCAGGCTGCTGCTCACCTCGCTGCGCGCGGCCAGCCACGCCGGCGCCAAACCAAAGACGAGCCCGGTCAGCACGGTCACCACGGCGGCAAAGGCAAACACACCCCAGTCCATCGGCACGTCATATGTGTTGCGTTCCCACGAGCTCGACATCAACCTGGGAACAAAATTGCGGCCCAGGTAGCCCACCAGCAGGCCGCCCGCGCCGCCCATTCCCGCCAGAAGAAGGCTCTCAGTCAGCAGTTGCCGCAGCACCCGCCCGCGACCCGCGCCCAGCGCCAGCCGCACGCTCATCTCGCGCTGCCGTTGCGCCCCACGCGCCAGCAGCAAGTTGGCAATGTTGGCGCACGCCAGCAGCAGCACAAAGCCCGTCATCGTCATCAGCACCGTGACCGGCTTCTGAAACATCCGTGCCGCGTAGTTGAGCCCGCGGCTGCCATCCACCAGTAGAAGCCGCGGAACGGTCTGCCCCGGCTTTACCGTGATGGTGGCGCGCGTTGCTGCCGCCAACTCCACATTCAACGCAGCCTCAGCCTGTGCGCTTGAAATCCCCGGCCGCGCGCGACCTACCACGTTCAGCCACCAAAGATCGTTGTCGTCCAGCAGCGAGCCCTTTTTCCCCTTGGGATCGACCACCGGCTGCATGCTCAGTGGCACAAACAGGTCGGGCGACTCATGCGCATTCTTGGCGCCTGTAAAGCCGCGCGGGTTTACGCCCACAATCGTCAACGGCGTCTGGCTCACGGTAATGGTCTGCCCCAGCACGGCAGGGGACCGGCCAAAGTCGCGCTCCCACACGCCTTCGCTGATCACTGCAACCGCGCCCGCTCCAGGTGTCGCATCGTCCGAAGGCTGAATCGCGCGCCCCAACTGCGGCCGCGTCCCCAGGGCGGCGTAGAAGTTTCCTGAAACCATGTCCACATTCACCCGCTGCGCGTTGCCGTGCAGAGTGGCGTTCATGCTGTTTTCCTTGTAAGCGAACAGGTCTTCAAGCACCGCATTGTCTGCGCGCATCTGCTGGTACACAGGATAAGAGAACACCGATCCCAGCGTCCCTCCGCCGTTCGGATCAGGCTCAAAGTCGCCCCACATGCTATTCACGGCGCTATGCGGATCGTTGATCCAGCGCAGCATGCGCAACTGGTCGGCGTGCTGCACATGCAAGCGGTCGTAAAGCACGCTCTTGGCCAGCGAGAAGATGGTGGTGTTCGCCCCAATCGCCAGCGCCAGCGAACTCGCCGCAATGGCCGTAAACCCAGGGCTCTTGCGCAGGATGCGAATGCCATAACGCAGGTCGGCCCCGAATTCGTCCCACCAGCGCAGGCCGAGCGAGGCACGCATGCCCTCCTTATGCACCGTCGCGGTACCGAGAGCGATCCGGGCACGACGCGCGGCCTCAACCGGCGAGTGACCCGCGCGAATCAGATCGGCGGTGAGATGCTCAAGGTGATCGGCAAGCTCAGCTTCCATCTCCGCTTCGAGGCGGTCGCGTTGAATCATTGCGCGAAACCACGAGCG
>Ga0182012_10005094_pt1 | contig 13668 bp, 8 predicted proteins | sample 612S2SmetaG_FD_120486 | JGI IMG/M metagenome (GOLD analysis project Ga0182012, IMG submission 120486) | Permafrost microbial communities from Stordalen Mire, Sweden - 612S2S metaG | ecosystem: Environmental > Terrestrial > Soil > Wetlands > Permafrost | place: Sweden: Stordalen | collected... | reverse complement strand
CGCGGCTTTGACGACAATTCACAGTTGTCCCTGGTTCCCGCCACCACTTCTACCACCACATCTGCCACCACATCCACCACTACACCCGTCATCACACCTGGTACTGCACCGGTTACGGCGACGAATACGCCCCAAGGCTTCGTCTTCCCAAACCAACCAATTCTAAACCCTCAGCCTACCGTGGCAGCTAACCAGATCCCGAGACCTACGGGTCCTCCTCCAGCTACCCGTCAACAAGTACCTGTACCCGTACCTCGTTAATAAACATCGATAAACATCAGTAAACATCATATACATCATCATGTATATTCTACATTTCTATAGCTAAGTACTTATTTTCGTCATATGTCATGGTGGGTTCGTATCGAGAATGAATAGGGCGACCCCGTTTTACTATTTTATATTAGAGAGGGTATATAATATGTAAAAGACCTGGACGCCCAAAAATAATTCATTTCATTCACTTGTTGTGACGGTATAATATACATTGTAGTATGTATATACGATAGACTCTCTATTGGTATTATCTGTAATAATATACATTTTGAGCATGTATATGATGAGATTGATTAAAGTCACTAGTAACGCCAGCTTAAGGCCAGTTTAATGAGCCACACGATAATAAGGAGAAGGATAGCGGTGATAACTGCTGCTAAAAGAACCTTGGCAGTATCAACCTGACCATCATCTTCCAGAACGTAGGATGGCTTGAGTGAATAGTATACCAACCAAAATAAAACAGTGAAAACAATGAACCACAAAAGAGCAGCTCCTAGCCAATCCCACATGTAGAGATTTCTACTTCTACAAGGTTTGCTACAAGGATCGGGCTTAGCACAAGGTTGTTCACAGGGTTTAGGAACCTCACAAGATTGTTCACATGGTTTAGGAATCTCACAGGGTTGTTCACATGGTTTAGGAACCTCACAAGGTTGTTCACATGGTTTAGGAATCTCACAGGGTTTAACTTTAGGACAGCTGCTGCATGATTCTTGGATGGTGACGATTTCGACACTTGCTGTACCATAATTTTCGGGAAGCAGAGCCTCCAAGGTTCTAGAACTAGAAAATGTGGTGGTTCCTACAGACATTATTTATGTCACAAGAAAAAATATTATTCTACGTTTACCATCTACTCATAATCACGAATGGCTTTTCCTCGAGGGAATCGGGGAACTCCATATTCAGATAGATCCTGATACGTGTAAGTTAGTTCTTTACCTATAACCTTTTCAGGATGTAGGAACCAATCTTTACGACGCGCAAACGATCCCTTCATGCGCATTCCCTCAATGATATTACCTCGAGGATCTCGAACTGTTAATAGGGCTAATCCCTTTTCCGTGCCCTCACTTTCGGTGACACCTATGATTGTACCCTCTTCATCCCTGGAGTACTTGTACTTCATGATGTTCTTGTGTTTGCCTTCTCGGTACAACGCCATGTTGTATTGCTTTGAACTTATGGCTGCCCCGTTACTACAGCGCTTTATCATCACACCCTCGAATCCTGATCTATAATATTCGTCGTTCTGTGCTAAGATTTTCTCATGACTATAAGTGAGGGTACTGGGAACTACACAAAAGGTCAACGGACGCGCCGAATAATCTTCAGGATTATTATTAGGACTACGACTCTGAATATATGCTCGATAAGCACTAACTAGAGTTTCGTACCTCTTCTCATATGGAGTTCCTGCAGGATCTAAGTAATCGATGTCAAAGATCCAGTACTGAATGATCTTAATGTCTGCATGTGCAGACTTCACCGTTTTGACGGCGGAAGATATTTCATTAAAAGTCATGAATCTGTTAAAGAGTTCTCCGTCCAAAGTGGTATCTACTGGCAAGAATGCGAAGAATTCCTTTAGCTCCATGCCCATCAGTTCATTATATTTGATGATGTGGGAGTATGAGTTATTTCGCCATGAACGCGGCATTAATACTCCCTTATGATAATTAACCAGCATGCGAATACCATCGAACTTAATCTGCGTATAAACCGGCCACGACTTAATATCACCCTCCTTGTACTCGTCACCTTTCATGCCCACAATCATGCGAGGAGTATCATCTCCCAGAGGTTGATACCCCTCATGATATTTTAAATTGTAGCGTTGTCGCGCATCCAATAGAGCTTGTTCTTGCATTAGGCGTCCCGAAGTATTTAACTTCACTTCCGTTCTAGAACTCTCGATAATCCCACCTACATGTCCGCTCTTCATGATCAGATGGTCGATGCCATCAAATCCCACTGTCCATTGCAGCTGTCCACCTATAGCAGCTGGTTTATACAATGTAGTCAGTTCCCAAGCAGCACTATTGGGTGTCTGATCGACGCGGAACACATGTACTGAGTTTGAAGGCTGAACTATAGTTATGCGTGGAGCGCTCGATGGGGTTTGAGAATTACTGGGTAAACTCATCGATGTGGGAAGATTTTGAAAGGTTGAGGTGGGCAGAGCCTGAAAGGTTGACGTGGGCAGAGTTTGGGAGGTTGATGTGGGCAGAGCCTGAAAGGTTGAGGTTAGTAAAGACATGTATGGATATGACGTGGGTAGTGCTGATAAAGATAATTGTAATGCTAATCTTTACAATTGTCCATACTTGCATAATTTAGAAATCATTTTTAATTGCTCCCATCATGGATGTATAAGGAACTAAGTGCGCTCTATGTGGGGTATTGGTACTTTGAAACATTGTTATTTTGAATGTACGTATTTAGGGTATAAACAATTTGCCCGCCTTGTGCGAAAATGTGTAGGATATAAAACATATATTGCTGTAACTAAAAGATATGGTAGGAGAATATGTGGCTCCTATAGCTCCTATACCTCCTGCAGGAGGCACACCTAAAACTGCGGGACACTACCGGTCGGCACCAACGCCCCTACCCACTTCCACAACCGCATCAGTACCTACGATCAAACCTCCATCTAAAACCAAAAGTCCCCGATCATCACAGAATATACAACCTCCAGGTGCCCCTCGTTCTATAGGGACGTCCAAGAGTTCACAAATCCCACTTCCTACTTCCAGACCATCCCCATCCCTCCCGTCCGTACCCTCCCCTCGGACACAAGTACCTTCAGGATCTTCCCCATCTGCTTCGACATCACGTCTGAGTACCCCTTCGACTCCCAAAATTCAATTACCCGTGCTTCCACAGATTATCCCGCCACAGGTTACCCCTACACAGGTTACTCCTACACAAACTACATCGACACCGGTTACACAGCAACAGATTGTACCGCAACAGATTGCCCCGATACAGGTCACCCCAGCATCAGTGCCCATTAATTTAAGTAATATCAATGCCATTGTGGGTGAAGCCCTCGCAAATAGTCCAGCATCTCCTCCGCCCACTATAGTAAGTATACCACCTCTTCATATAAATAGAGAAGATATGGTTCCGGTCAATATGCGTCCATCATCACCGCGTGACAATACCATAATTACTATTAATGGCACAACAATATCTAGGGATGTGATACCAGATATTCATCTCCCAACGACTACTGATATAAATAGTATTACTTCTTCGACTATGGAAGACTCATCACGACTGGTTGCCCCTAAAATTGAAAGGGTAGCTCCAGTCATATCGCCAGCAATCTCACAACCAGTTTCCTCAGCACCAGCAGTTTCCTCAGTTCCAGCAGTTTCCTCAGTTCCACCACCAGTTTCCTCGGAACAACCAGTTTCCTCGGAACAAGCAGTTTCCTCAGCACCAGCAGTTTCGTCAGCACCACCCGTTCAGTCAACATCATACACGGACATTACAGACATACCTACAGACATAGTAGTAGAACCACTAAATGATGACGATATAACCGCGACACCTGAGATAACGGACCGAGTTGCTACTATGACTGAGGAGTTCCCTGTACATCAGGTTCCTGTACAGGATGTCCCCATACAGCAGGTTCCTGTACAGCATGCCCCCATACAGAAGAGCATCCATGTAGAAAAAAGTCATTCTACCAACCGTGAAGCACTTACCTCTTCACATGTTAGCGAGGAGAGAATCACGCACCAAAGTACTTCAGAACGAGTAGCATCATCATCATCACCTATGGTCTCTGCACCATCTCAGTCCACAGCAGCTGTACCTACATCATCATCTACAGTACTACAATCTCAATCTACAGCAGCACCCACATCATTGTCTACAGCGCCACAATCTCAATCTACAGCTGTACCCACATCATCATCTACAGCGTCACAATCTCAATCTACACCAGAACCTGATACATCATTATCTACAGCGCCACAATCTCAATCTATAGTATCGTCTGCACATCAGGAACCCATGAAGGTGGCAACTACACGTTCAGAGATGCTTATATTACCTGAGGAAGTGATAGCTCGTACTCCACCTTCCCGTACGATAATACGAAACCCTCTAGCACCATCTCCACATACTAGAAAAGTAGAGACTACCTTACCGACATCTTCTCACCACGAACCTAAACGATCTCCGTCCATGATACCCGCCGATCTTATACCCCAAGCTACCCAGAACACTACCTTACCCATTTACCAGCATACTCCAACACAATCGGTACAACATCCTTCACAACACTCTTTACCACAAACAACACAACATCCTTCGCAACCAACACATAATACTCCGTCACAACATCATTCGCAACCAACACAACATACCTCATCACAAAATATATCGACTCAGGCTGCCCGAAGCTCATTTACAGATGTCCTGTCTCTACCCTTGGAGGAACAACAGCGACTCCTGAGATTACTACAAAATAGTTCCCTTCTACCTACAACTCCAGTCGCACCTCAACAAGAGAACCATCACCAACAAACTAGACATAGTACCGATCATGGGGAACACACATACCGCGAAAGGGAGCTGGTGCAAAATACTTCACAAGCACAATATCAAACTCCACAACCGCAGTATCAATCTCCACACCTACAATATCAAACTCCACAACCACAGTATCAGTCTCCACAATATCAATCTCCACAACCACAACCACAATATCAATCTCCACGACCACAATATCAATCTCCACAACCACAATATCAACCTTCACAACCACAACCGCACTATCAACCTTCACAACCACAACCGCACTATCAATCTCCACAACCACAACCGCACTATCAATCTCCACAACCTTCACAACCACAACCGCACTATCAATCTCCACAATCTCCACAACCTCAATATCAACAGCCTCCAACACATTCTGAGGAGAATCGGGGTGGTTATGTTAATAAGATCATTCCCCCAGTGTATAATCCTCAACCTGCGAACCCTGCATCCCTAATGTCTATCCCCATGGTACCGGTACCAAATCTAGTTATCCCCGACTACACGGCTCTACCTGCGGTTGAGCAGGCTCAGCACCGGGCGAACTTTCAGATGCGCTTTTCCATAATCCAAAATGATTGGCCACATATGGGAATAGTTTCTCCATCGAATGATATGTCATTGGAACAGATTCACGGTATGTATGAGATGTACGTTCGTCATATTCTCATTAGTCAGGATACAGATAGTTATAAAATTTATATGGTACTGGGTTGGCTACTTATTGAGGCAGGTTGTGCTTACGTGGGATTGAATATCAAAGGTTATACTCTTATGCAAATGCAATGTATGAATCGTTACGAGCGTCTACTAGTAGAATTGGGAGAAAGTAAGTATTTGGCTGTAGGAGGATCGGCAGGATATCAAAGTACATGGCCCGTAGAGTTACGTATCCTCTTTATTTCTCTGGTAAATGCGGTGGTCTTCATAGTATTGAAGCTGTTATCGAACTATCTGGGTGCCAATGATCAACAGATCAAGAGTCTGATGGATACCGCGACCTCATATATGGCAGGAACACAGCCCAGTATCCACACCGATCCTTCCACTAACTTGACTGCCCTGCCTAGCGAAGTTTCCGCGGTTCCTGCAGCTGGTGGAGGAATTATAGATATGATTCAGGGCTTCTTTAATGGAGGTGATGGTATTAATAGGCTAGCTACTATGGGGTCTGCCCTTATAAATGGTACCGGATCGAATCGTCAAGTTCCCCAATCGACTCCTTCTGCTGCGGCGGTACCGGTAGCAGTACCTGTGATGGGAGCGACGACCCCCCGATTTCGCGCTGCCTATGATGAATGATAAGATGATAAAATGATAGAGTGATAGAGTGATAGAGTGATAGAGTGATACAGTGATAGAGTGATAGAGTGATATAATGATATCCCGGCAAGTAGGAAAAGATGTAATTACAGGCACTCAAAATAATACCGCTGAGTTCCCAGGTAAATCGGTGCCGGGATATAATTGAATGGGTAATAAATATTTGGTAGACTTGATATCAATATGGAACCGCTGCTCCAAGAAAATCCTCAACGCTTTACCCTTGTGCCCATCCAACACAGTGACGTCTGGGCCATGTATAAGAAGGCGGAGGCTAGCTTTTGGACTACCGAAGAGATCGATTTGACCACCGATGTTACCGATTGGGAGACTAAATTAACTGCGAATGACCGACACTTTATTTCTCATGTCCTGGCCTTCTTTGCTGGATCTGATGGTATTGTAAATGAGAATCTAGCTCAAAGATTTATGTCTGAGGTGCAATGGCCAGAGGCACGATGCTTCTACGGGTTTCAGATTGCTATCGAGAATATTCATGGAGAAACCTACGCTCTACTAATTGATACTCTGATTAAGGATAAGATGGAAAAGCATCGCTTACTGAATGCGATGAGTACTATGCCCTTTGTAGCAGAGAAAGCGCAGTGGGCCTTACGCTGGATATCATCGGCAGATTCTTTTGCCATACGCCTGGTCGCTTTTGCTTGCGTCGAGGGCATCTTTTTTAGTGGTTCGTTCTGTGCTATCTTCTGGTTGAAGAAGCGCGGTCTTATGCCCGGACTCACCTTTAGCAATGAACTTATTAGTCGTGACGAAGGTCTTCATTGTGAGTTCGCTTGCCTACTATATAAGAAGTTAAAGAATCCTTTGTCCGAAGAGACCATCCATACCATTGTGAAAGATGCAGTGGCAACAGAAAAACGCTTTGTCACCGAGGCATTATCCGTGAGCTTAATTGGGATGAATGCCGAATCCATGTCAGCTTATATTGAATTTGTAGCCGATCGTCTGGTAGTATCCTTAGGATGTAAGAAGATATGGAACACCACCAATCCTTTCGATTGGATGGAGATGATTTCCCTTGAGGGAAAGACGAACTTCTTCGAGAAACGTGTCGCAGAATATCAGAAGAGCGGCGTTATTGAGGCTGATGATGGAAGTAAGCACGTTTTTACTATCGATGCCGATTTTTAAGATTTAGATGTAATATATACTCAAGGGTATATATTCTTATACACATAGTATACATATTCTATTGATATCAAATATCTGTGGTGTGACCGCGAATTAATTGTTGGACGTTTCCCTCTTTCTATAATATATTATACCCCTTAATATATAATATATACAGCCCTGAAAATAATTAATTCGCGGTATTAATTGTTGGACGTTTCCCTCTTTCTATAATATATTATACCCCTTAATATATAATATATACAGCCCTGAAAATAATTAATTCGCGGTATTAGTTCGCGGTATTAGTTCGTGGTCATTCCACATATTATAGCTATAATATATACTTTAATGTATATATCTATCTTGAAACATTTAAATCTATGTTCCTGTACAGTTATCACACACGCTACAAGTAGGGCTGAAAGCGTAATACAATAGTGGTCCCTTTGCCGCAATAGGGTCTGGAGGACTGCAAGTGGGATTAGGCTTCAGTTGCTTCATACATGAGTCGAAATTCTCTTGTGCCGTCCTCCCGTTATATATGCCGCCAGTACAGACTCCGTCCACTAAAGTATCACAAAAGTGCAAACATACATTTATGATCTGTGTTGGCCAACTTGATACTACATAATCGTATGACTTATCTCCCAGATTACCAATATAGTAATAGGGTGCCCCCTTTATGCAGTTGGGCGCCATGTCGGTAGGAATCTGTATAAGATCAGATATATTAATGCTTTCTGAGCATGGTGGTAAAGGCGTTCCCGGTTCCCCAGGATGTAATTCATTGTAGCGGGCCCGTGATACTAGAGCCCAGGATAGTAGTCCGATACCTAATAATATAAAAATTATGATGGTCACAATTAAAATAATCACTCCCACATTTACCATTTTATTTCCCCCTAAAATAAAGTATTTATATATTATGGTCGCGGAGGGAATGGAAGATCCATCTTCCATACCGCCGCGTGGTGTACCAGATTAATATCATCGAAAAAGGCCGCGTGATAACGACGCACCAATGTTCCCTTCACCTCCACACTATAGGGTTGACGATCTCGATGTATGTATTTGATAGCAATTTTAACCATGGGCTCCAATATTCCCCAAATTTGATCACGCAAGGATTTTGAGATGACAGGTTCCCCTTGACTATTTTTGGTAAGAAATATATCGCGGAAGATATTAACTTGATTAACCGGAAGACCCGCGAAGATAGAATGGGCATTATCAATAAAAAATACCTCATCGTGAGATTTAATATGATCCCACAACATCTCCACGATCTTGCCGGTACTATCCTTCTTGTGAGAGTTGGTGATAAATCCTTGAATGATGGTACCTTTATTCGCGGCAGAGAGCATAGTTTCGGCCAAATTAAGCATATTCAAAGCTTGAGAATTCACATTGGGAAGCATATTCATACAAGTTTTCATGATCTGAATGAGGATAGCCAAATTCTTATGGAAGCGGTCTTCTTCAGGAACATTACTGGCAGGAATAAGCGACAGCGACATTTTATCATATGTGCTGTTCTTTTATGGAATATTTATGAATGTCAAGATTCTATAAACCAGAAGAGATTATCTTTAAATGGAAGCATCTCTAGGTCATTCTAGGAATCAATCCACGCATACTATTGATCGTTCGATACATTCTAACTATTCTACACACTCTACACATTCTACACATTCTAATGTCGAAGGTGATGAGGATAGTGTACACTATAATGATGCCAGTGGTTTGGAAGCACTAGGAAATATTTTATCTATCTTATCTGATAAATTCACAAGCGAGGATACCATGATCATAAATATTAATGAGATTCTCGCAGCGTATAATAAGTGCGCCACTGCTTTTGAAATTCCTCCCATTCCCCTCATAGTCAATAAGATCTTATCCCGTCCCGCAAGTATTAATTGTAATATCCTTGCAAATTATCACAATCCCCCGGCTTTTCCCGAGGAGAAGTACACCATAATTTCAACTCTGACCAAAGATTTTGCGACCATTAGCGACGAAGCTTTACAGCGCAGTCTGATTTATATCGAGTCCGTACGATGCGGTAGCGATAACTTACCATCCGATCCCAAGTACATAGAGTTACAAAATGCTATCACCTATGAACTGGCTTGTCGCCGATATAATTAATTCTGCGTACTACTATTAATTCCAAATTGATATTGTAAATGTCATTTATTCCCGGGTTATTAAAATGTTCGCGGGGTTAGCCGTAAACTTGGGATCATACAGTGGCGGTCCGGGAATATTGGAAGTAGAAATCAAGTTTGGATATTATAATGTCGATGGATTTCGTAGTAATGTCCCCTATTATCACTTCGCCAGATTACAAAAATATCTCCAGGATAATCTTGGTAAATCTATCGTCGACGACTTTACCATCAATGGAATCACCCACGAGGAGTCTACAGTGAGTGCCTATCCTAATATTCGAAAAATCACCGTAGCTGGGCGGGCCGATTCTCCCGATATCATAACCTGGGAGAATAAGACGGTCTTACAAGACATTGATATTCGTGCCTATGATATTCGTTTATCAATAAATCGGGAAGTGAAAGTGGAAAAGCCAGTCTATCAGCTCCCTCGACCAACTATTAGGGAACGGAGTCGTATCTCCTTTATATTGTATCATAAGGATGAACCCGCTGGGAAAATCGATATGACAGAAGTAATGATGACCATAAATAATACTATGAGGCAAAGCTTTGAAGTTGAAATGGAAATGCTGGGGGATGATATTAGTCGCTTCGAGCGCCTCACCGAGGTCCTATTTAAGATATTACACGGTACTAACTTCCTATATACTGTTACGGAGAAGAATAACATGCAAAGTGCTGTTGCCACAATGTTACAAAAACAGAATGTCTTAGAAGGATCTATAATGGTAAACGGTCATCGAGAGAAACTATTCGTAGAGGCTCGTAATGTTAAACGACGAGATATAGTTTATGGTGGAATTGTGGGGAACCCTAGTACCAGTTATAACCTCACTTTCAAGGCTGATGGCATTCGTAAACTCTTAGTTATTCATACTACGGGAATATGGCTGGTGTATCCTCCGGAGGAATTTAATCTTATGGTGCTTCCCAGTAATAATAAGGTGATTACTATCAAAAATGTTCAGACGCCCTACAGCAAACTTTTGTCCTCTTACAATCTCACCGTTTTGGACGGAGAGTTGGTGGGAACTAACCTATATTTAGCCTTCGATGTTCTCAGTAACGCTGGGAATCTTGCTGTTCAAAAGGAACATTATAGCGCGCGCCTGAGGATTGCTCGGGCCTATAAAACATTTAGCGTTACCGATTTCGCCATCGATACCAAGGAGACGACCTCACTTCTAACTCCTGAAGATTTTTTCAAATATACGACTGAATATTTACACAAACGAAAGCAGCTATCTTATCCGGAAGATGGACTTATGTTCATTCCGGAAAATGCTCCATATAATCCTCATAGTGAGCTACGACCTATGCACGATCGGGTATTAACCGAGGTTCCCGATACTTGTAAGTGGAAGGAGCCTGTCAACATCACCATAGATTTCGCAATTGAACATCGTCAAGGAGAGATCGTTTTACTTAGTGGTGCGCATGGACGAAATGTGCCCTTTGTCGGTGATGATATTAATCCCGTCACTCCCGATATGATCGATCATACTGCCGCGCTTACTCTTAATGTTCCCAGTGGAAAGGTGGTAGAATATGAATTTATCAATAATAAGTTTTCTCCACGAATAGTTCGCTATAATAAACTATATCCCAACAGTTTGGAGGTGGCTCTGGATAATTGGAAAGACATCAATGATCCCGTCACTGTCGAAACCATGGAAGGAAAAGATTTAGATCTGGTCTTCACCTATCATAATCGAGTGAAGAAAAGCCTGTATGATTATGCTAAAGGGAAGACTCTCTTAGATATTGGAAGCGGAAAAGGGGGTGATATCAAGAAATGGAAAAATGCAAATTTTACCCATATTGTTGCAGTGGAGCCTAATTCAGACAATCGCGCCACTTTCGTATCGCGTCGAGCTCGAGCCCAGATGGATAATAATATCTATCTGGTACCTACTGGTGGTGAAGATACTGAAGCTATCACGGCGGCGGTGCAAGAGTTTATTCCCCGGGGCAAAGTTGATGTTGTCTCCATTATGCTATCTTTATCCTTCTTCTGGGCCTCCTCAGAACATCTAGAAGCTTTGGTGGATACTATTGTACATAATCTGAAGCCAGGAGGGAAGATCATCTTCCTCACTATCGATGGTGATGTTATTACTCAGATTATGGAACCGTGGAATGCCCCTCACTTTCACAATTTAAAGTTAGCTAATGTGACCGTCAAGTTGTTCCCACCTTGTTCCGGGTGGGGACGAGCAGTGGAGTTCACTATTCCCAACAGCATTGTTAACACCCAGCTGGAATATCTAGTGCATCTTGCTGATCTTACTCTCGCTCTACAATCTTACGGATTTAGGCTAACTCAACGCTATCGGGCTGAGAAGGAAAAGCTACTCAGTAAGGATGGATTAATATACACTTCCATGTATAGTTACGGAGTTTATGAGAATGTCTCTGATGAGCAATTGCTTAATATAGGATCACCTAAAAATAAAATTCTACCTACCATAAAGTGTCCCGATATGTCCTCATATGTTAGTGAAATGACGGTATTCCCTTCGTCACCGGTAGATAAAACTCTTCCTTCCCCCTCACCAAATAGTATTTCTATGTGTGCCAACCCTCAAAATGTAGTGACAGCGCAACGATATCCTCAGTTCATCACTCCAGGAGCATTAGCACCAACATTAGCGCAAGCATCAGCGCCTACGAATATATCTATCACCTCTCCCATAGCTCCCATAGGCAGTCCTGTTAATAAACCTACACGGAATTTAATCAATATTACACCCATAGGCAATTCTGTTAATGAACCCACTGAAGAAACAGAGCATAATTTCGCACAAGTCCACACCGATATTCTCACGGGGATTCCTGATCAACCTCCATTTCTCAATAGGGTACCATTCCAAATTCCCTCAGAATTCCAATCACAAAGGGAGGAGGCTGAGCGTATTCCCATGGATGAACCTGTTCCTGTTCCTCGACCCAGTTCACCTAGAAGTGAGAATCCGGTGACTCTACCTCCAGTAAATATTCCTATTCCTAAAATAGTTGTTAATTCGCCGCCCTTGCAAATTTTGCATTTGGGACCACTAGATACTAATGATGATACTTATGCCCCCATAGTATGTACCTGGAGTACCAATATGGTTCGGATTGCTACTCTTGGGGGTGGTGACTGTTTGATTCATTCCGTACTCAAAGCCTTCTATCGACCCTATCAAGATAGTAATAGTACATTGCGTCGCATATCGTTAGCTAGAGCCTTTCGTCAAGGTCTGGGAGATCTGCTGAGTTACCCTAATCTACAAGCTCTCCCTTTGCCGAAATGGCAACAGTCCGCAAGTGGAGTTTTACCGGATCGTCAATGGACGATATGGCAAAGTATATCAGATTCCCAATTCCCCTACATGACGTTAAATGAATTCATTGATCCTATAGAACTCAATGAATCTAGGGTTGACTATAGCTTATCTGGATTAAAAGCCTTATATAACTCCTCTGCTTTCTTGGGAAATGAATCTTATAACTATATTGCCCAGATCATCAAATGTAATCTCTACATTTGGGAAGGCAAGCGTGACGATCTTCACCCGCATCATTATGCCTTTTATAAACGGGAAGCTCCCAGTATCTTTATTGCTGGAAACACTCAACACTATGAAGTTATTGGACGTATCGTAGACGGTAGGATCCAAACTGTCTTCACCGATGCCGACACAGACATTATGATGGCTCTGGATAAATTCTATCCTGATCGCTACGAGATTTCCCAGAATACTGATATTGTTGGTGGTATGGCAAAAACACTTCGGGATGATTTTACCGATCCTACCACTAAGAAGGTGGTCATACCTCAGACGTTATTTACCAGTTTTGCCGCCGATGATCCTCTCATAACCTTAATAAATGCAGCGGTGCCTATCCTGAAAAGTATGGATCTTATATAAATATACCCATTAGGGTATATCTTTGTACTATCATCTCTGTATGGTGTGGTCAAATCAACGAGTGCCCGCAAATTATCTTATGGCCTGCAGTCCTTTATATATATTTATATGGGGTATAATATATAATAGTAAACCAAGTCCGACCAATTAATTCATTTGCATTCCCTCGCGAACCTTAGATATACTTAGAACTGTTTCCTAAGGTGCTATGCAAGATGTTTACAGTAATGTAGTGTAATGTAGTGTAATGTAGTGTAATGTAGTGTAATGTAGTG
>Ga0182012_10005093_pt1 | contig 13671 bp, 10 predicted proteins | sample 612S2SmetaG_FD_120486 | JGI IMG/M metagenome (GOLD analysis project Ga0182012, IMG submission 120486) | Permafrost microbial communities from Stordalen Mire, Sweden - 612S2S metaG | ecosystem: Environmental > Terrestrial > Soil > Wetlands > Permafrost | place: Sweden: Stordalen | collected... | reverse complement strand
TCAAGCAAGCTGACAATCCCTCCAGGCAGCGCGTTCCCACAAGCGATCGATTCGACAAAATGCCGCGAGAGAATGCCCTCCTCGGTGCGGATCGCCGTCAAATTGATCCGCGCATTCCATCGAATCAGCAGGGAATAATAGTCCTCAAAGCGCTTGGACAGCGCAGCCTCCAACAAAGGCAGACCGGCCCCAGCAAGCAAGGCGTTCAGCCGGGAACCTGTGTCAGCTCCCTCCATGGTCATGCGGGGGCAACCGAATCTTCAATTCGGCGCGGCTCCCATGCCTCTGCCGCCTCTGCAAAAGCCGCGAATATCGCGCGGGAAAAAGCGCTTGCCGCATAGGTGCGCTCTGGATGCCACTGCACCGCAACCACAAAGTGCTGATCTGAATCGAGTTCTACTCCCTCGATTACCCCGTCCTCAGGAGAAACTGCGCTGACAAGGAGATTGTCGCCCGGCTCGCGGATTGCCTGATGGTGGCTGGAGTTCACCAGATCTTCCACCTGCCGGCCGGGTGGTAAAAGCTGCGCTAATCTCGATCCCTGCGCAATCCGGACCGCGTGCGCCTCCACTACTTCCCGGCCAGGCCGATGGTTTACCTGTGTCTTCAAATCCTGAATCAGTGACCCATTGCACCACACATTCAAGGTCTGTGCCCCATGGCAAATGGCGAGGATCGGCTTGTGAAGATTGAATGCGTCCTGCAGCAAAAGCTCGTCGACGGCGGTCCGGGCAGCATCCACCTCGCCGCATTCTGGAATCGGATCTTCGCCATATCTTTGCGGGTCCACGTCGAAGCCGCTGCCAGGCAAAAGTATCCCGCTGACCCCTGCCAAAAGGGATGCAACCCGATCCTGACGCTCGTGAAGGGGGACGACTACCGGCGTAGCCCCAACAGCCTCGAGGGCGGCCAGGTAAGGCGGCAACGACCGCTGATTGTAATCAACGTCGCTGCCGGTGGGCTCGGGAATGGCGATTCGAATCGACATCTGGTTAGAGACCAGTGTAAGGTAGCCCAGGACTTAAGCGATAGCTCCCGATAGACCACGGCGTCGCCATGGCCGCACTACGACATCAATGCCACGGTCTCGGCGCCTGCCGAAACAGGCTGGCCCCGCAGTTCCTTGATCGCTGTCCGCAGCCTCTCTGTCAGCTCATCTGTTTGACGTAGGGTCATCCCCGCGGTCTCGATCGGCTCTCCCGCCGTAAGCGTCAACTCTCCGGGGAAAAAATGGCGGGTGTGAATCGGAAGCAGATCGTATACCCCACTCAGGGAGATGGGCACTAACGGAACTTGGGCGCGAATAGCGAGGTAAGCCGCGCCGGAGAGAAAGTTCTGCAGTTCGCCGGTCGTCGTCCGCGCCCCTTCCGGGAATACGAAAAGCGGCATCCCGGAGCGCAAAGCCTTCACGCCAACCCCCAGGCTAGAAAGCGTGGTCCTCGGGTTTCGGGTATCGATCGGAATCTGACCTGATCGATCTAAGTACCATCCTATGAACACTATAGGCCACAATTCCTTCTTGGCTAGAATGCGAAACTGGAATGGGAGCGCCCCAAAGACAACGGGTGTATCCATGTACGAAGTGTGGTTGGATGCGTAGACGGCAACCGGGCACTTGCGCAGGTTATCTGCTCCGCGGACCGAAAGAGAGCAGCCACAACCCCACAACAGTCCCTTTGCCCAGAGTCGCGCGATTCGTTGTTGCACGCGGCCGCTCTTGTCGAAATAGGAGACCAGGAGAGAAAACGATCCACAAATGGCCGTTATTAATGTCATTACCGGAATATGCACCAGGTTGGTGCGCCAGCGGTAAAGCCGGGGCAACGGATTCGGTCTTCGAGTCACGGTTGCACCCCAGTCCCGGTCAGCAGCAGCGTGCGCGCCTCGCCAACAAGATACACCGATCCAGAAACGACGATCAACCCGCTCTCCGAGCCTTGTTCCCTGAACCCCTTCACCCTTTGCACGGCGAGTTCGAGCGCCTGGCTGACCGACTCTGCGGCGATCGTCGGGGTTCCGGTGGCCCTGGCCGCCGCCAGCAAATCGTCAACACCAGCCGCGCGGGCCGTATGAATTGGCGCTAGGATGACTTGCTCAAAAAGCGGAAAAAGAATCTGTGCCATCTCCGCAACGGGCTTGTCTCGCAGGCAACTGAAGATCAACGTACGCGGGCTCTCAACTCCCCCGGCGCCATCGACGTCCGGATCCCTGATCGAGTTCAGGCTGGCACGCAGCGCCCATGCGCCGGCCGGGTTATGCGCCACATCCAGTATCCAGTCCATTCCGTCTTTGTGAATGCGCTCGAACCGAGCCGGCCAGCGTGTATGCCGAATCCCATCCGCAATGGACTCGGGGCTTATGGGAAAGTCGTGTTTGCTGGCCAGTTCAACGGCTGTTGCGATGGCCAATGCCAGGTTCCTATGCTGGTGGGCGCCAGTCAGCGGCGAATCCACCTCGATAATGCTCCCCATTGCCTCGACGGTGTATGGACCCGCGGTAGAGGATCGAATGGGTGGCATGTAAGGCGTAGCCGTCACCCCGCGCACGTCCAGTTCCGTGGCAACCTCGCCCAGAACCTGGTTGGCTTCCGGGTGCTGTGGCAGCGTAATCAAAGTTCCGCCGCGCCGCAGAATTCCTGCCTTTTCCCGCGTAATGGCGGCAATGGTCGAGCCAAGCCACTCGGTGTGGTCGAGCGAAACGTCGGTAATGACTGAGAGCAGAGGATCTACGATATTCGTCGCGTCGAGCCTTCCCCCCATGCCTACTTCCAGCACCGCTATCTCTGCGTGCGCCTCGGCAAAGTACAAAAACGCCTGTGTGGTCAGAATCTCGAAGTAGCTGGGAAGCTGCGGAAGCCGGCCTTTGAGCACCAGTTGCTGCGCGGCATCGTGGACGCGAAAATAGAGCGCGGCGAACTCGTCGTCCTCAATCTCTACGCGGTCCAGGCGGATGCGCTCGTTGGCGCGCGCCAGATGAGGCGAAGTGTAAAGGCCGGTGCGTAGTCCCGAGGCCGTCAGTATCGAGGCCAGCGTGGCAGCCGTCGAACCCTTCCCATTGGTTCCAGCGATCAGTACAGAGGGAAAGCGGCGGTGAGGATTCCCCAGCGCGTCCAGCAGAACTCGAATCTCGTCAAGTGAGAATTTGCGACGCGGCTGCCCGGAGCCCGTATAAAGCTCAGGCACCATGGCATTCAGTTGTTCTACAGCCGCGCGATAAGACATGGAATGACTAGTATAAAAGGCCTTCGCCAACTTGGCGTGAGGGCTCTTCTCAATGCCGCAACAGCAGTTGCAAGGCCGAGCGCGCGTCCTGAAGGCAAGCCCGTGCCTGGTCTTCAGTCAGAAGGCTTTGATGGACAGCCTTTTTGCCGGTATCGTTCACCTGGTTCGCGACGCGTGGAAAATCCGCGTCAATGCCTGTAAGTTGCAGATTATTATTGACTTCGTGCAGCAGGTTTCCCAAGGTTGCGGCGTTTCGATACCGGGTGCGAACCAGCCGTGTGAGCGACGCTGGCAGTTTCTGCTTGATCGCCTCCTCCAGCACCGAACGGCACATAACGGCGCAGGCTGTAAACAAGCCAAAAAAATAGCAGCGTGTAGCCTCATCCAGATAGCGGTCGGCCTCCTCTGAGCTGGCGGCGCCCACCACACATTCCCTCAGATGCGTCGCGCGCCGCACTCCCGGCTCCACCATTTGCAGCAACTCCAGCGCGAACGCCGTTCGAAGCAGATCGTTCTGTTCGCCATCGAGAGCCCGCTGAATCTCCTGCCAAGCCGGCGTTTGAGCCCCATCCCGAACCGGTTGCAATCGCGTAAGAGATGTCAGGCGCTGGCGAGCATGCTCGATAAAGCCTTGTCGCATCTCGTCAGCCAGCGTTCGCCATCCGGCAACAAAAGCCGCGGGGTCCTGTTGATAGCGTGCCCAAAGCTCGTCGTACACAACAACGGGTAACACATCCCTTAATTGCACAAACCGGCCGGTCCTTGCCAGCTCTGAAATCGCTTCACAAAATTCGTGGCCCGCGGCGCTCTCCAGTGAGGTCTGCAGGAGTTGGTCTTCCACGCTCGCAACATCGATCGCCATCGCCAATCCTCCCTGCACCCCATTCCCGTTACCCAATTCTAGGACCTATGCACCTGCGTTTCCCTTATCGTTCGTCTCGCAACTGTGCCCCTGTGCTTTAACGGGAACACCCTCCGCCTGCATTCCTCCGAGGGAACGCGCCACCCAAAATCCACCCATCTGCGCCTCTTGTTCCTCGCTGCGGATGTTGTGGAAGACAAGTCCTCTGTGGATCACAGGCTTTTTCCAACCCGTTGCCCTGAGAGACTTTCGGCACGCTCTTCACACAACGCACCGGCTTTGCACAGCCATTTTCGTACGGGCTGTGGGAGACGTGGGAAATACGGGTCCGCTCCACCACCACAACGACCAGTTTTCCAATAATCCAGCTTTCCACAGCCCAGATTTAGAAAACGCCGCACTCTGTTAACTGCTTCTTTTACCTATATTTATGATGAGTTTCCACTTTTCCTAACAGAACTACGGGTACTACTGTCTTTTTTCTTAAATATATATACGTTTCCCTCTACCGTCGCACCACGCCAGCCTGCGGAACCAGCCATATCCCACCTCCACGTCTTCGGCTTCAACCCCCCGAGACTTCCCCAGTAGTTCCCGGAATCGAAACCGGGGAATTCAGAGAACTGGCCTTGTTTTCCACGCACACACTTCCCCTGAGATGAATACAATCAAGAAGTAGAAAAGACAGCCACTTCCGCCTGAGCGCAATGTGTTGTAGAGTGTGGCCAGTGCTGGAATCCGGCTTCTGAAGCGAGGGTGAACCAATGCCGATCGTGGAAACCGAAGTTGAGAAGCCGGCCGTGCAGGGGGCAGCGATGGAGATTACCGTAAGCCGCCAGGACCTGGTGAAGGAACTTACCGCGACGCAAGGCGTGGTCGAGCGCAAGACCACGATTCCAATTTTGTCGAATTTTCTCATCGAGGCGGATGGTGAGCGTCTGAACATTACCGCTACCGACCTCGATCAAGCCATCAAAACCAGCGCCGAAGCCAACGTAAAAAAAGCCGGCGCCTGCACCATTCCAGCGCGCAAGCTTTACGACTACATCAAGCTTCTGCCCGATGGCGACATCTCCATCAAACTGCTCGACAATCACTGGGTACAGATTCGCTGTGGCCGCTCCAACACCAAAATGGTGGGCATGGCCCGGGCTAACTATCCGCAGGTGCCGGAGTTTCCGGCTGTGCCCACCACCAGCATTTCGTCGGTCGCCCTGAAGACTCTCATCGCCCGCACCATCTTTGCCATTTCCAACGAAGAGTCCCGCTACACGCTCAACGGCGCTTTGCTGGTCATCAAGTCGGAGTCGCTAGCTATGGTCGCTACCGACGGACACCGGCTTTCATTTGTCGAAAAGCCAAACGAACTGCTGGAAGGCATCAGTGGCGAAAAACGGGTGCTCATTCCTCGCAAGGCGCTCCAGGAGCTTCAGCAGTTGCTCAACAATTCCGAAGCCGACAAGGTAGAGTTTGCCGACGACGAGCACACGCTCTTCTTCCGCGTTGGCCACCGCACTCTCAGCACGCGCAAGCTTTCCGGCCAATTTCCCAACTTTGAAGCAGTCATGCCGCGTGACAACACCAAGTTCGCCGTGGTCCGTTGCAGCGAGCTTTCTTCGGCCATCCAGCGCGTAGCCCAGTTCGCCGATGAACGCTCCGGCGCAATCCGGATGCGCCTCGAAGGCAATGAATTGAAGATCAGCTCAAGTTCCACGGAATCGGGCGAGAGTGAAGACACCATCGATACGCCATATTCCGGCGACCCCATCGTGGTCGGGTTCAACTCCGGCTACATTCTGGACTTCCTGAAGGCCCTCAGCAATGAGGGCGAAGTTCGCCTCGAGTTCAAAGACTCACAGTCCGCCGGCCAAATGCGCCCTGAGGATCCCGACGCGGAGTACAGGTATCGCTACGTTTTGATGCCAATGCGGATCTGAAGCAGGCGGCCATTCGGCAAACAGCGGGGCAAATGTTCCGAGCGCCAGCGCCGAAACCAGCACCAGCCGCCGTAATCCTACCAGTCCCAGTTAGAACACATGCCGCGATGTAGTAGCAGCCTGTTAAGTCCCTGTCGAGCTAACTATTTCAGCCCGTTTTTCCCCTCCACCGCACATCCCCAAAATGGGAGGGGATGCCCATTTTTGGTATACATGCGCCCAATTCTCCATAATTTCATATTTAGTAAGGATTCTCACCGTGAGTCACGCATAGCTAAGTCATTATTTTTCAACAAGAAGAAGATTATTTTTCCACATTGCCGAGATTGGAACGTGCCATGCATTGTTTACAACACTAGGCCTTCCCTAAGCACTCAGCGGGACCAGTGACCGGCACCACGAAATCTTCAGGGTCAAAGCCTGACCCATCTCTTGTTCTAACGTTCTTCTGACTTTTTTGAATCCCATTCTGCGAATCGGTCCCTACCGTGACGCTGAGGCACAATAAGCAGATCGGAGTTCCCAAAAGGAGCTTTCGGTCCCCACAATTCTCTTTGGAGGAACCCCATGCGATTCACTCGATTGCTCAGCGCGACATCATTGAACCTGCCTTCCCGGTCCTTCTGGCGGGGGCTTGCGATCGCAGTCGCCTTAGTAGGCGTACTCGGCGTTGCACATTCCGCGAATACGAATGCCCGTATCAAGGGTGCTGTCACAGATCCCCAGGGCTCAGTTGTTTCGGGAGCTAGAATCACGGCCACGAATGCCGCCACCGGCGTCAAGTTTGAAACGGTCTCAGGATCCGAAGGCGGTTACCTCTTCGCCGAACTGCCGGTCGGAACCTATTCCATTTCCGCAAGTGCCGCCGGATTCAAAGGATTCACGGCTACAGGCATCGTGCTCAGCATCGACCAGGAATTTGTCCAGGCTGTTCATCTGACGATAGGCTCCGCGACGGAGTTGGTCGAAGTCCAGGCCTCGGCTGTGCAGGTAAACACAACCGATATGCAGTTGAACAACGTTGTCGATTCCGATCAGATCGTGGAATTGCCTCTGATCAACCGCACTTTCACCGGCCTTGAGCTCACCCTGCCAGGTGTCCAGGCCTCGAGTGACCGCTTTAGCGCCAACTATTCGGTCAGCGGCGGCCAGACTCAGCAGTCGGAGTATCTCATCAACGGCGCGGACACCAACGACATCGCTCTGAATACACTGGTTCTCGCTCCCAACCTCGATGCTATCGACGAGTTCAATCTCATCGACGGTCCATTGAACGCGGAATACGACCGTAACTCGGGCGGCATCGTCAGCGCCACCATCAAACAGGGAACCAATCACTTCCATGGCGATGCGTTCGAGTTCTACCGCGACACGTTCCTCAATACGCTGAGCTATTTCCAAAAGAATGTTTCAACTGGTTTGGGCACGGTAAGCCCGTACCACCAGAACATCTTTGGCGGCACCGTCGGCGGTCCCATTTTCAAGGACAAGTTGTTCTTCTTTGGCGCCTACCAGGGCACCCGGCAATCGGTTCCGCAAGCTGGCGGCAGCGCCAGCGTGTTTACCTCGGGCAACCTTAACGGGAACTTCTCGGCTGAAGATAACGGACCCGCCATGGACTCGGCCCCGGCAGCCGGCGCCACATGGGGCAACTTCTCGGCAAACGCTATCCCTGCGACGATAAACATTACCGGCTGCACCACCGCGGGAGAAACCTGGGCGCAATGCGCATACGCGCTGAACGGGGTGTTCAACCCGGCGAACTTCAACAAGATTGCAACCAACCTGGACTCGAAGTATCTTCCCGCGCCAAACAACGGCACATACGGCTATACATTCAACCCCATCACATCCACCACTGCCAATCAGTACATTGGACGCATCGACTATGCGCTCAACCCTGCCAATCAGATCACCGCGCTGTACTTACTTCACAAGCAGACCGTCGCCGATACACTGCCGTTTACCGGCGCCTCGCTTCCGGGCTTCGGCGATCAGGATGTTGAGACCATCACCCAGTACACCGGCGATTATGTCCACCAGTTCAACTCGACAACCGTGAACGATTTCGCGGGTCATTACACCCGGTTCAACTACCAGGCGGTAATTCCTCAGAACATCGTATCCCCAACCAGCCTTGGCTTCAACATCAACCCGCAAGATGCCGCGGCAGCCAGCGTTCCCACAATCTCGGTCAGCGGCAACGACAGCGGATTCACTCTCGGCTTCAGCACCAATGGACCTCAGCCGCGTATTGACCAGGTGGCACAGTTGGATGACAACCTCTCCAAGGTTATGGGCCGCCATAGCCTGAAGTTCGGTTATGACGGTCGACGCTTCAATGTATCCAACCCCTTCTATGCCAACAACAGCGGCTCTTTCAGCTTCGCAAACACAGGCGCTTACTCCACCGGCGACGGCGCGCTCGACTACCTGCTGGGAGTTCCGGCCACATACGCGCAGGGCAGCGGCGCTTCCATTCAGGCAGACGCATTCCTGACTTATTTGTTTGCGCAGGACAGTTGGAAGCTGACCGATACGTTTAGCCTCAACTATGGCGTCGGCTACTCCATTGACACACCGCTCCATAACAACCAGTACAACGGCGAAGGCATCGTCTGCGTCATCCAGGGCGAGCAGTCCACGATCTTTGCAAACGCTCCCCAAGGCCTTGTTTACCCTGGCGATGCTGGATGCACCAACAGCGGCCAGGCAACCACGCGCTACGGAGAGGTTGGGCCGCGCATCGGGTTTGCCTATGCGCCTGATTGGGGCCGCATATCCGGCAGTCCCGGGAAATTCTCACTTCGCGGCGGTTTCGGTATCTACTATGACCGCTCTGAGGAAGAGTCTGCGTTGCAGACGCTCGAGACTTTCCCGTTTGGCACTGTCACAAGCGGCGCGGGATTCATCGGCACCGCATCTTTCGCCGATCCGTTTACAGACGTCAACGGCGGGGGCTCCGTTCCTAATCCATTCCCCTACACGTTCCCCAAGAAGGGCGACAACATCAACTTCGCCGCAGCGGAGCCGATCTACAATCTCAGCACCTTTGGCAAGGATTTCCGTGCGCCTTATGCTGAGAATTTCCAAATCAGCATTGAGCGTGAGTTCGCAGCCCGGGTTGTGGCCCGCATCAGCTATGTAGGCTCGCTGGGTCGCCACAACCAGTCGACCACCGACGCCAACCCCATTACCCCGGCCGGCCATGCCGCCTGCGTTGCCGACCCAAATTGCCTCACATCTGGCTATTTGGAGAGCTACTTCTACCCGCAATACACGTTGCTCAACAACCCGAATATCCTGGATATCGGCCAGGTGGATTCCGGTGCCTCCTCAAGCTACCACTCCCTGCAGGCAAACGTGGAAAAGGGAATGACCCATGGACTCACCTTCCAACTCAGCTACACCTACGCACATGCCCTCGATACCGGATCGAGCTTTGAGAATGCCGGCTTTGGCGAGAGCAGCGCGCGCGGCTATAACCAGTTCGCCCCACTGTTGAACTATGGCGATTCGGCTTACGACGTCCGTCAGCGCATTGTCTTCTCGCCCATCTATGTCACCCCAATGCTCCACTCCGCGGGTGCATGGTACTCGCCGCTTAACCTTGCTCTCTCCGGCTGGCAGGTCAGCGGCATCGTATCGGCGGCCACCGGCTTCCCGTTCGATGTCTCCTACGCAGGCGGAAGTTCCAATTCAGATTGGTGCCCCTTCTACACCAACTTCTATGCCTGCCCCGATATTCCAAACCAAACAGGGCCGGTCGTGAAGAGCAATCCTCGCGTTCGTACCACTCTTCACGGCACCAGCGACGCATACGTTTCAAAGATGAGCTTTGCCAATGAGCCGCTCGGTATCTTTGGCGATACGCACCGCAATCCGGGTCACGGCCCTGGAATCAACAACACCAACATGATCCTTGCCAAGAACTTCAACCTCTCCGCCGAATCGAGAATCCGCCTGCAGTTCCGTATGGAGAGCGACAACGTCTTCAACCACACGCAGTTCACCAACCCAGGCACCACCTGGAACGACGGAGTACTCGAAAATGCGAACAGCTCCTTCGGATTCATCTCGGGTACGTCCGCGGCCCGCCAAACCCAGTTGGCCATGAAGTTGTACTTCTAACCCACCTGGCAACGCAAACCACCAGAGGCGCCCAAGCGGCGCCTCTGCTTTTTCCCCATCAAATCAATTTGCGGAGCCAGATCCACCTGAGAGTCTGGGTGCCCTCGCCTTTGGGGACCTGGGAAAACTCAAACCTAAACCGTCCTTTTCCAGTTCTCCAGAAGCTCGTCGCCACGGGTCTGTTGCACCGCGAAACTGATAGCAGTGCTATCGCTTTCCGACCCCACACGAGCATTTTCGTGCGCAAAATGCGCATCAAAATGCTCTTATTTGCGCCTGTATCGCACAAAAACAGCACTAAAACGGCCTTATTTCGTGTCATTTTGCACTATTTGTCACGCTCTTGCGTGCGCACATATGCGTATGCAAAAGTGAGCTTTTCACATCGCAGCGTACGCATTTAACCGCACCTGCGCGAGGCGCCCTGTGCGTCACTTCTTCACTCGCTCACTGCTTCACCGTCATAAAATCCAGCGCCCGAATGAGGTAGGACTTCAGATCCCGTCGATGAACGATCGCGTCAAGAAAGCCTCGCTCCAAAAGGAACTCGGATCGCTGAAAGCCTTCCGGCAGCTTTTGCCGGATGGTCTGCTCGATGACCCGCGGCCCGGCGAATCCGATCATCGCCCCCGGTTCCGCAACGTTCAGGTCGCCGAGCATGGCGAAGCTGGCGGTGACGCCGCCGGTCGTAGGGTCGGTAAGTACGCAGATATAGGGCACATGCGCGTCGTCCAACTGGGCCAGTGCGGTGGAAACCTTCGCCATCTGCATCAGGCTCACCACGCCCTCCTGCATGCGCGCTCCGCCGGAAACCGCGACAACAATATACGGCTTGCGGTTCAGGCGGGCGCGGTCCACGGCGCGGGCGATCGTTTCGCCGACCACCGCTCCCATTGACCCGCCGGCGAAGGCGTATTCCATTGCGCTCAATACCACCGAATGCGTCCCAAGCAGGCCGGTCGCGTTGAGAATCGCATCGTCGAGACCCGTGGCCTCCTGCGCCTGGCGAAGTCGCTGTTTGTAAGGCTTCACATCGGTAAAGTTCAGGGGATCTGTAGATCGCAAACCACCGTCTACAAGCTCGTACCCAGGCTCAAGCAAAAGGTCGATCCGCTTCCGTGCCCCGATCTTGAAATGATGCTGGCACTTGGGGCAAACGTTCAAATTCGCTTCGAGCTCCGGCTTATAGAGAACCGCGCGGCAACCGAGGCATTTCGTCCACAAGCCTTCGGTGCGAACATTTCTCCCTCCCGGCTCTGGACCATTGTCAGGGCCGGAACCGGATTCGTAATCGCCATTTTCACGCTTAAACCAGGACATTCAAACTCTTTCTCAACGTGCAGGAATCACTGTTTCGGTCAAGGCAACTAAAAGATACTTTCCTAGCGCTTTCAAGCTCTATCAATATTCTATTCCGCGCTGGGCCAAAATGCCCTTCTGATAGGCATGCTTCACCTCGCGCATCTCGGTCACGGTATCGGCCAGCTCAATCAGTAGTGGGTGAGCGTTCCGGCCGGTGAGAATAACATGCACCATTTCCGGACGCCCGCGCAAAGCCTCGGCAACGACCTGGGCGTCCAGCATTCCATAACCGATGGCATAGTTGATCTCGTCGAGAACAACCATATCCCACTCGCCTGAGTAAATGGCGGCTCGCGCCTCGTCCCATGCCGCCTCAACCAGGCGAACGTCCTCGGGGTCGGTCTCAGCGCCGCCAATCTTCACAAAGCCGCGGCCCATCTGCTTCATTTGAAAGCTGGAACCGAAGGCCTGCACAGCGTCCAGTTCGCCGTAGTGCCAGGAACCCTTGAGGAATTGAAGCATGAAAACCCTCATGCCGTTTCCCACGGCGCGCAGAGCCGTGCCCATGGCAGCGGTGGTCTTGCCCTTGCCGGGCCCGGTATTGATCAGCAGCAGTCCTCGACGGGAATCGGTCATAGCAGTGCACTGCCCAATACTTTCAGTGGCCGGTGTGATAAGGATGGCCAGAGAGAATTGTAAATGCCCGGTAGAGTTGTTCGGCCATCACCAGTCGCGCCAAAGCGTGCGCAAAGGTCATGGGACCCAGCGAGAGCACCAATTGTGCCCGCTCGCGAGCGGCCTCCGACCATCCGTCGGCCGGGCCGATTGCAAAAACGATGTGCTGAGCTCCCTCATCGCGCCGCGCGCGCAGCCATGCAGCGAAAACTTCCGACGTCATTTGCCGGCCACGACTATCCAGAAGCACCGTTACGGCTGCTGTCCTGCCTTGCTGCCTGCTCAGCCACTGAAGCATGGCGTCCTCAGTCTGGAATCCTTCCGTTTGACAGCGCGCGAAGGGCGAGCAGCGGTCAAGATACACCCTTATAAGCTCGTTGTATGGATCCCTGGATTTGGATGAGGAACCCGGCCGGGAGCCGATGTGGGCGAGTGTGAGGTGCATGAAATGAAGAATATCGCAAGAAGACGATCCATCCTGCTCCGGCAGGCGGGCAGTTTTCTCGAAGGCGCTCCGAATTGGGTGCGGTTAAATGCGCACATTGCGCTTTTCGCGGAGACCGCGCAGGGTACGCATATAAGCGCACTCAAGAGAGTGACAAACAGTGCAAAATGCCACGGAATAACGCCGTTTTTAGCGTTAGAAGTGCGCAAATAAGGGCGTTTTGGAACACTAAATCGCGCGTGTAAGCGTTTACAAAGCGAGAAAACCGATATCACTGCTGGCACTTCTAGCCATTAGCTCTCGACTTTCAGCTCTCAGGGCGAGAAAACGTTGCCTCGAAATGATTCTCATTTGAATCCGCGGGTTGAAGGCCCTGGGTGGCAGCTATGTCACGGGACCTTAACCCTCGATCTTAACGGATGCCCCGGCGCCCAAGTGCTCCGGTCGTGGCCTGACACAAAGCCACAGACCTATCGCCGCATTCGGAGTGCTGCGGCGCTAACATGATAATCATTTACCCCAAGCGCCTAAGAGCCTGGCAGCCGGTGACTTCGCTGCGTTCCCCAAAAATGAGAGGCTGTGCCCGTTTTTGGAATAAGGTGGACAATTTATCCGCAATTTCATATTCAGCCCATTTGAGTCATGCAGTACATGTTCCGACAAGCTGTTTATTTTCAATAACAACCAAATTATCTCGTGAATCATGGCAGATTGGCACTCTTCATGCTACGTTCACTTCAATAGTTCGTCCCTGGAAGCAACTGGGATAGCGCTCAATCCTCAGAGGCCCACAGGAATGAACGTGAATTTCATCTCTTCATCTTAACGTCGACAACTTACTTGCATCTCTTTCGCGGATCGGGTCTACCACCCTCCGAGACGTCGAAGAACAATACGCAGATCGGGATGCTTCATCTGGAAACGCTCCGGTCACAACTTATCTCTTGGAGGAGTTTCAATGCGATTTTTCCGGTTGCAAGGCACGGCTCTTTTGTTCGCAGTGGCGCTAGCCTTGGGGTTTGCGATCACAACACTGGAACAGCCAGTTTTTTGTCAGGAGACCACAGGCGGTCTTCAAGGCACAGTGAAGGACCCCTC
>Ga0182012_10005091_pt1 | contig 13675 bp, 9 predicted proteins | sample 612S2SmetaG_FD_120486 | JGI IMG/M metagenome (GOLD analysis project Ga0182012, IMG submission 120486) | Permafrost microbial communities from Stordalen Mire, Sweden - 612S2S metaG | ecosystem: Environmental > Terrestrial > Soil > Wetlands > Permafrost | place: Sweden: Stordalen | collected... | reverse complement strand
TCCTCACCATCATGGGCCGCGATGCCAAAAGTGAGCACGTACCGCAGTACCGGATTCCGCAGCCTGCGAAAAAGCTCCACTATCTCTTCTTCGCCCTCGGAGCCGTGGTCCGCGGAAATCGGGGTTGCTAGCAGTCGCTCCGTCAGCGCGGCATGAGAGGAGGAGTTCGTCATCAGGCAAAGGCCTTCAATTGGATATTCCAATATTGCAATTCTTGTTCAAGCTTTTTCGTATTTTTTGAATCATCAAAAAAATGTTGAACAAAACTCGCATCAGCGGAATATAGCGACAGAAGCCAATGACTCGACTCCTTCTCTGCCTGCTGCTCGCTTTTTTCGCATTTGGCCAAACGAACTCCGGCGAACTGCGGCTTCAGGCCGTTGATCCCACCGGATCACCTGTCAAAGCGAAAGTGAAACTCATGAGTGAAGTGAATCAATACGCGCGCACTTTCGATGCCGATGAAGCTGGACGTGTCGTCGCCAAGAGACTCCCCTTTGGCCTTTACAACGTGACGACTAGTCTGCCCGGCTTCGCGCCCGTTAGACAAATTGTCGAAATCCGCTCCGCCTTTCCCAAGGAGATAAAGGTCTCTCTCTCCTTAGGGCCTGTGCAAACCACTGTCGATGTGCAGAGTGAGCAGACTTTGATTGACCCATTTGCCACCAGCAGCGCCAATCGAATTGGCGGTGATACTCTGACAGACCGCTTGTCCACTCAGCCAGGTCGTGGCCTAGCGGAACTGATCAACCAGGAACCTGGCTGGATGTTCGAAGCAAACGGGATCTTGCATCCGCGCGCGGAAGAGTACCAGGTGCAATACGTGATCGACGGCATGCCGCTCACAGAAAATCGTTCGCCCGCGTATATAGCCGATTTCGACGCCGACAACGTTCAGGAAATGAGCGAGATGGTCGCTGGTTTTCCCGCTGAATACGGACGCAAGTTGGGTGGCGTGATTGAAGTACAAACCACGCGCGACAAGAGGCAAGGTTTCCATGGCAGAAGTTCGTTAGGAGGCGGAACCTACGATACGACAAACGCCTTTGTGGAAGGCCAATATGGCTTGGGCGCAAACACCCTGACGCTCAGCCTTTCCGGCGCTGAAACCGACCATTTCCTTGATCCGCCGGCTACCCAGAATTACACGAATCATGGCACGACAGCCGACTTCATGGCGCACTACGAATACGATATCGATGACAAGAATCGCATCGGTCTCATCGTGAGCCGCAACCAATCGAAATTTCTGGTTCCCAATGAGGTCCCGCAAGAAGCAGTGGGGCAACGGCAAGACCGCCAAAGCTTTTCCAGTTCTGCACAGTTTTCTTATCAGCACATCTTCTCGCCGAACGTACTGGGGAGTTTCCACGCCATGACCCGCGATATTACGGCTCGCTTCTGGTCGAACGATCTTTCCACGCCCATGATCGCGGGGCAGGATCGCGGTTATCACGAAGAATACGCTAATGCCGCGCTTTCCATGCATGTCGGCAAACATGAATTCAAATTCGGTGGCGAAGCGGATTCCGCTCAAATTGAAGAATCCCTGAACTATCTCATTACCGATCCGACTCAATTAGACCCCGGCACGCCACTGGCCTTCAGCTTCTATGGCCACGCACCCGATCGTGAGCAGTCGGTTTTCGGCCAAGACGAAATCCATTGGAAGAATTTTGCTGTGAGCGTAGGTATGCGTTTCGATCATTACGATCTGCTCGTCAATCAAGTAGGCTGGAGTCCTCGTTTGGGCTTAGCCTATTTCTGGCCGAAAGCGAAAATCAATCTCCATGCTTCTTATGACCGTGTTTTTCAGACGCCGCCTTTTGAGAACTTGCTTGTCTCCAGTTCGTCCGCTGTTACGAGCCTCGACCCGCTTGTGCTCCGCCTTCCTGTGCAGCCCGCGCGCGCCAATTACTATGAAGCTGGCTTTGCTGCCGCCCTCCTGGCGCACCTGCGCCTGACTGGCAACTTCTTTTGGCGCAGATATCACAACTATCCCGATGACGATTTGTTGCTCAACACCGGTGTGAGTTTTCCCATCACTTTTGCGCTTGCCAACGTCTATGGTGAAGAGGCAAAACTGGAAATTCCACGCTGGGGCAAATTGTCCGGTTATATGAGTTGGACCAATGAACGCGGCAACGGCTATTTCCCCGCTACCGGCGGTCTGTTCCTCGGCGACGACGCTTTGCAAGCAATTCAACAAACAAGCGGCGTGTTCCCCGTTTCCCAGGAGCAGCGCAACGCGGTGAGGGCGCGGTTTCGCTACGCAGTCACATCCCGAGTTTGGCTGGCGTTCGGCGGCACATACGACAGTGGCTTGCCTATCGATTTCGGCGGAACCGAGGCTGACGCGGCAGCACAAGGATATACCCAGAACGTCCTCAATCGAGTCAACTTCTCGGATTTGCGTCCGCGCCCACTCTGGTCGCTCGACTCCTCCGCCGGAGTCCTTCTCAGCAAAAGTGAAAAATATCCGGTCCGCTTCCAGGTCGATGGCACAAACCTCACTAATTCACTCAACGTGATCGACTTCGCAGGGCTTTTTTCGGGAACGGCTATCGGCATCGGCCGCTCTATTGACGCCCGTTTGCAATTTGGTTTTTGAACCTAAACACGACCTCGGCCGAATGCCCTCAGTTGTGTTTCGATCCCACTCCTCCTGAATCCCTATTGTCAGATCCTACCAACGCCTCCACCCGCGTCATGAGTTGCTGAAACTCAGCTTGCAGTTGCTCGTAGTAACGTGTCTGCGCTGCTGTCGGCGCGGCATTCACACCATCCGTCATGGTGAACAGCGCATCTACCTGTTCCTTCAGTCGCGGCCCGGTCTCAGATCGTCCCAAATCCCGCGGTCTTGCCAACTCCCCCAACAGCCTTCCCGCATTGTCTTTTTTGTCGCTATCGACTGTGGCAAGCTTTGCAATCGCGGCGTTGACGGCCGATTGCATTTTCACCAGCCCCGCCGTGACTTTGAACTGCAACTGCAAATCTTCCTCGCTGATTTGTAACCCTGGGTCCAACTTGATTTCAAACGGTTGATCGTACGTCACGCCGTCGGCAATCAGTCTTGCTGTGTACTTTCCCGGCGGTGCTTGCGCCCGCGCGCTTCACTGTTCCGGCCTCGCACTCCATTCGGCGATTGCCCGCTCGGTCCGGCATATCGCAAGTCCCATACCACGCGATTCAAACCCTGTCGGTCCGTGGCTCACACGTTGCGAATCACCGTCCCGGCAGCTTCTAGCAGCTGCAGCTTAACGTCCACCGCTCTGGGAAGAAAGTAGTTAATGATAGCCCCGTAGGGCGGATTCGCCCCCCCGCCAAACGATGTGAGTTCCCGTGTCTACGCCGGCACCTACAACTTCGCCGCCACACTCACCGTGCCGCGTGCCATCTCATTCCACAATCAATTGACCGTCGAACGCAAACAAACTCGACTCCGGTTTCTTCGAAACTACTGGGTAACTCGCGCCCGCGAGATAGGTGGCATCGAAATTCTCACTCCCGACGAAGAAAGCCGCTACGGCGCAACCACGTCTTTTCGCCTCGCCGGGATGCACACCTTTGAAGACGCCAAGAAGATCCAAGGTCTGCTCGTGCGAAAGTACCGCATCCTGACCGTCGCCAGAAAAGGTATAGCTAAAGGTGCCGCCGTCCGCGTAACCCCAGCCCTCTACAACACAACTGCCGAACTGGACCAATTGGTCGCAGCATTGAATGACATTCGAAACAACCTTGTTTAGGTATCAGAAACTGAATCGCACTCCCAATTGAGCCGCGAACGGAATTCCCACCGTAGTCCCTGGCCCAAAGAAGTCTCCCAAACCTCCCGCCGGAACTCGCAATTGATTCAAGCTGGTAATCGGCTGTGATTGCGTACAACTGGCGTTCAAACAAATCGCCGTCGCATTGTAAAGATTATTCACTGGATTCGGCAGCGCCGCCAGATTGGTCACATAGTTCGCGCCGGCATTATTCCGGTTGAATAAGTTGAAAAACTCCACGAACGGCACCAGCGTGTATCGGTCCTTGAATTTCACCGGCCGCGACGCGCGAAGATCAACCTGAATATAGGGAGTTCCGCGAAATTGGTCAAGAGACGTTTGCACACCATTGATCACAGCCCGGTTATCAATCGCATCGCCGTATCCATTCACGTCCACCGGTGTCGTCATCGTGAAGGGCCGTGCGCTCTCCGCTTGTGTGAGTGTTGTCAATTCCACGCCGCCCCGCAAATGGAATGTGCCGGCTACCACAAGCCTGTGCGTCACGTCCTCACCTGAAGGGCCGTAGTCACCTTTAGCGAACGCATTCTGCGGATTGCAAACGCCGTTCACATAGTCGAACAACTCGCCTAACACGCAGCCCCAGGTCTGGGCTCGCGAAAGCGTATAGTTTACAACCAGGTTCAGACGAGTCGATACATTGCCTTGCAGATGCACCAATAAGGCGTTATAGCTGGAACGGTTATCTGTTCGATACACAGACAGATCGGGTACATTCTGCTGTTGTGTTGCTATGTCTTGTGAGAGGAGCGGCGACAGCAAGGAATAACCCGCGGAGTATTGATAACGCCGGTACGCATGTACACCTTCCTCATGTGTGAAATCAGCGCTTACTGTCCAATCCGCATTGAATGCGTGTTCGGCTCCACCGGTTGCGTGCAGAGCATAAGGGGTCTTGTACGCAGGGTCAATCAGCGCGCCGCTTCCCCCATTTGCCGAACCAGGCAAACAACCTGGGTCGCCCGGCATCACGCACACTCCGGGCTTTTGATTTACCGCCTGTAATGCCGTGACCCAGCCGTTCTGCGCCAGATCGTTATAGAACATTCCAAAGCCAGCGCGAATCACCGTCTTCTTCTCTTGGCCCGGCGCAAAGGCGATTCCCAATCTCGGCCCAAACTGCCACCGGTAATCATGCGGCGCGCCCGCATGCGCAAACAAAGGAATCTGCAGCGCTTCAACCGTAAGCAGCGCCGGGTTCGCCAGTTGCGATTGACCCGAACCAGTGAACAATCCAAAGGTTGTGTCATACCGCAAACCGTAGTTAATAGTCAAAGCACGTGTTACACGCCACGAATCCTGCGCATAGAATCCCAACCGCTGTACATTCTGGGAAAACGAACCATCTCCCGCCGGTGTGCTGCTGCAGGTCGTTCCCGGTGTCACGCTTGAACCTCCGCTGGGCGTACACGTTAGATCCGCCGCAAACTGTTGCGGATTACTCAGATAGTCAGTCGGGTTCATCGCGAACACCGTAAGATTCTCTGCATTGCTCGGCAAAGCGCCACTCATCACCGGTTCATGAATCACATCCGCGCCCCAGTTAAACGAGTGTTTTCCCACACTATGCGTCAGGGCGTAACGCACCTGATATTTCTCCTGATTCCGCAAAATCGGGAACGCCGTAATCGGCGTAACGAATTGGTTATCGCCAAACGTTTCGAAACCGGAGATCGTTTGCGATGTTGAACTGAAGGGAAACGCGAGTGCAAAGCCTAGAGTAGAGTTTCGCGCCTGCGTCAAGTGCAGATAACTCGCATCGAAAGTAAAGGTGCCCAGCCAGTTAGGACTAAAGATGAATTGGTTCCCCACCACGAGATTGAAGTAATTTGAGTGCCAGGTCGTTCCCGTTGAGGGCAACGTGGCCTGTTGCACGAACGCATTGTCGGTTGTATAGCTGTCGGCAGATCCGCGCAGGAACCATTGTGATCGTGCCGATTGTGACCAATCAAACCGCTGCGTCGCTAGATTGTCGCGAAACGGAATCGCGACATTGTTCGGCACGGCTATGGAACTCACGCCAGGAATCAGACCTTGGCTCGCTAAGGCAGCCAGTGCTTGAAACTGAGTCAAACTCGCCGGGCTATAGGCAATGCTCGCTTTCTCCTGGACCCCCTCATACGATGAGAAAAACCATAGCTTGTCTTTCACAAGTGCGCCGCCAAGGGTGGCTATATAATTTTGCCGCGAGAAAGGCTGCTTCGGCAGCGGCGCGGGATTCTCAATCGGATAACGGGCGTTCAACGCAGCCGCTCGTTCGTAAAAGCCTTCGTCTCCATGCCAGTCGTTCGTGCCGCGCTTAGTCGTAATAATGACCGAACCACCCACCGTCCGCCCCGTCGCCGCATCTTCCTGGGATGTCTGCACCGCGAACTCTTGAATATCGTCGGGTGAAAAGTTCTGCAGAAATCCGCCAATGTAATCGTCGGAATTGTCGCCGCCATCTACCGACAACACATCGTTCAGTCCAGAACTGCCTCCAAACGAGACAGCTGTTATGCGCGCCTTGGTTGGATCGGAAGGCTCCACTGGCTCTGTCCCCGGTACCAGGAAAGCAATGTTGGCAAAACTGCGATTGGAAAGTGGAATGCTTCGGAGGTCCCTATCCTTCACCACGCCCCCGTTCACCGCGCTGGTCGTGTCAAGCGGTGCGCTGCTGATAGAGGAGGAAGACGCTTGCACGTTTACAGATTGCTTCAGGGTCGCTGGCTGCAGGCTTACCGAAATCTGCCGCGTGGAACTCACTTCAATGGAAACAGTAGCCTCAGCCCGCTGCATGCCGGACGCGATTACGGAAACGTGATACGTTCCCGGTGGAAGATCGTTGAGCCTGAATTCTCCATCGTGATTGCTTCTCGCTTCACGCTGGCTTAACGAACCACGCAAAGTTTCAGCCGTGATTCGTGCATCCGGAACACGTGCTCCACTCGCATCGTATACCGTGCCCAGCAAGCTGCCGTGGTAATCCTGCGCCAGACACGAAACAGATAGAATCACTGCCCAAAACGAGACCGCGCGCCGAAAGAAAGAGATCACCCCAATACGCTCCTACCGACGAAATTCCCACAAAGGATAATGCAGGATAACACGCCCAAAAGCGGATGGAGCACTCTTCCGTCTTTGGCACTTCGAACGGATTTCCATCTTGAACAATCGTGCACACCGTGTATATTTGACCATGGCAAGAAGAACAGCGCCCCATGCCTTTTTCCTTGATCCCAGTCTTGACTCCGCAAGGCCATCTCGTGTTGGAGAAAGAAGAAGGTGACATCGTAACCGACGCTTCCTTCGCGGCACGGTTGGAGAAGGCCTTCGCACGCGGTAGCGGACACGGACTTTTGAATTTGGGAATGACCGAAGCCAACAGTGCCTTGCTGCCTGGGCTGAGGTGGTGGCGTGACTTTGGCGTCCAATACGTAACGGCACTGCGCACTTTGCCTGACTTGTCCCAAACAGCGGCCGCAAGTATTCACGCTCCGCCCCCGCCGGCGAGCACTTGGATTACTCTCGTAAACGAAGCTCCTCCCATGAAGGGCGGAGAATACTTAACAGCCGACCTCCTAAAAGCACTCTGGGAAGATCTCGATGCGGCCCTATCCGTCGAATTGGCCGAGACCGGACTCTCCACGCAAGATTTTCTTAAGCGCCGCAATCCGGCCTGGAATTTTGTGGGGCGTGTGCATTTCAATCTTGCTGAGAACCGCAAAGACCCCGACTGGCCTTTCGCTTTTCTAGCTACCTACACCACGGGTCTGTCGGCGCAAGGGCAGGCTAAGCACCTTCCCCTAGGGCAAGCGCTTCGTGAATATGCCGGCGCCGCTAACAAAGCCAGCCTTCTCAATCTACTGCTTCCCGTGCAACGCGCCGCGGAGTCGTGCGCATGGCTGAAACCGATGGTCGATAGCGGCGAGATTTTTCACCCTCTTCGCTGGAATCCGCAGGACGCCATGCAATTTCTCCGCGACGTGGCCACGTTGGAGGATGCCGGTGTGGTCGTTCGCATGCCCGCAACCTGGCGGATGAATCGTCCCGCCCGCCCCGTCGTCAAAGCCACCATCGGCGGCAAACCACCCTCTGCCGTTGGCATGGATGCGCTACTCGATTTCCGCATGGAAGTGACACTCGACGGCGAATCTCTCACCCGTTCCGAGATCCAGCAAATTCTCTCTCAGTCTGAAGGGCTCGCGCTGGTGCGTGGCAAATGGATTGAAGTAGACAAAGCGCGCCTGCAAGATACGCTCGCGAAATTTCAGGCCATTGAAAAAACCGCTGCTGCGGAAGGACTGTCGTTCGCTGATGCCATGCGTCTGCTGGCCGGAGCGAGTATCGGCGAATCAATTGCAACCACGCCGTCCACCGGTTGGGCAGACGTAGCAGCAGGGCCCTGGTTGGAGGAAACACTCAAGAGTCTCCGTACCCCCGAAAGCCTCGCCAACGTTGGTCCTGGGAGCGCCTTACACGCTTCGTTGCGTCCTTACCAGCAGGCTGGTGTGCAGTGGCTCCACTTGCTCACCGGCCTGGGATTAGGCGCTTGCCTTGCCGACGACATGGGTCTCGGTAAAACCATCCAGGTGCTCGCCCTCCTCCTGATTCTGAAACGCACCGACGCAGTGAAAAGACCGTGTCTGCTCGTAGCTCCGGCTTCGTTGCTTGCCAATTGGGCTGCGGAGGCAGCGCGCTTTGCCCCAAGCCTGCGGACGCTAATCGCGCACCCGTCCGTTTTACCGGCGGAGGAATTGAAATCTTTTTCGGCGACCGGGCTTGCCAATGTTGATCTCGTCATCACCAGCTATGGAACGCTGTTGCGTTTGCCTTGGTTGACGGAAACGTCGTGGCGCTTGGCAGCGATTGACGAAGCGCAGGCCATCAAAAATCCCGGCTCCAAACAAACAAAAGCCGTCAAGAATCTTAAAGCCGCCACGCGCATCGCCCTCACCGGAACGCCCATCGAAAACCGCCTCGGCGACTTATGGTCGATCTTCGATTTCGTCAATCCCGGTTTACTCGGATCGGCTAAACAGTTTTCCGACTTTGCCAAACGCCTCGGCGATCAAGCCCACAATTCTTATGCGCCCCTCCGCAATCTCGTGCGCCCCTATATCCTTCGCCGCCTGAAAACCGACAAAAGCGTCATCGCCGACCTTCCCGACAAAACCGAAGTCAAAGCTTTCTGCCAGCTCAGCCGCAAACAAGCCGCTCTCTATCAGCAGGCTGTGGATGAACTCGCTCGCCAACTCGCCATGGCCGAGGAGGGCATCGCCCGCAAAGGGCTGGTCCTGTCTTTCCTCATGCGTTTCAAACAAATTTGTAACCATCCTTCGCAATGGCTGGGCGATGGCGGTTGGGACGAAGAGGATAGCGGCAAACTCACCCGCCTTCGCGAAATCTCCGAAATCATTGCATCCCGCCAGGAAAAGATGCTGATCTTCACCCAATTCAAGGAGGCCACCGCGCCGCTTGCGGCCTTTCTCCGCGCTGTTTTCACGCGTCCCGGCCTCGTCTTGCATGGTGAAACGCCTGTCGCCAAACGTCGGGAGCTGGTGCAAACGTTTCAAGAAGACGAAATGGTCGCGTTCTTCGTCCTGTCGCTGAAAGCGGGCGGAGCGGGGCTCAACCTGACAGCCGCTTCGCACGTCGTCCATTTTGATCGCTGGTGGAATCCGGCCGTAGAGAATCAAGCCACCGACCGGGCCTTCCGCATCGGGCAAAAAAGAAACGTGCTCGTTCATAAATTCGTATGCAAAGGCACCGTTGAAGATAAAATCGATCAGATGATTGAGTCAAAAAAGAAACTCGCTGGCGACTTTCTCGAAGGCGGTGCCGGAGAGGTCAATCTCACAGAGATGAACGATAAGGAACTGCTCAATCTGGTGGCCCTCGATCTAGGCGCTGCGATGAAGGAGTCCTGACTATGGGATGGTTTGGCAAGCCCTATGTTTCGGCTGCCGTGCGGCGTGAGCAAGCGCGCCGCAAAATGGAAAAACTGAAAAAGCAGGGCCGCACCTTTTCGCCCGTCACCATTGAAGGTCGAACCATCACTAAAAGTTTCTGGGGCAAATCATGGTGTGAGAATCTCGAACGCTATAGCGATTACGCCAATCGCCTGCCGCGCGGACGCACCTATGTGCGCAACGGCTCTGTCGTCGATTTGCAGATTAACCGTGGTGAAGTCGTCGCCATGGTAAGCGGCTCGCAAATGTACACCGCCAGGCTGAAGATTGCGCCGGTAACCGATAAACACTGGACGTCCATCTGCCAGGATTGCGCCGGTTCTATCGGTTCGCTCGTCGAATTGTTGCAAGGACAGCTTTCTAAGCGCGTGATGGAGCGGGTATGCCGCAAGGGCGATGGTCTGTTCCCCGCGCCCCACGAGATACGGTTTTCCTGTAGCTGTCCCGATTGGGCGGACATGTGCAAACACGTGGCGGCCGTGATGTACGGCATCGGAGCGCGGCTTGATGAGACACCCGCGTTGCTCTTCACTCTTCGCGCCGTGGACGAAAACGAGTTGATTGCCAAGGCCAGTTCAACCGCGCCCTTCGCCTCCGCCACGCCCACCACCTCGCGCGTCATTGTTGATGACGACATCAGCGCTCTGTTCGGTATCGACATGGTCGATGAAAGTCGAGCCGCTGGCGAAGTGAAAAATGAACCAATAAGCCGAACAAAGAAGACTCTCGCCCCCTCCAGCAGAGCGAAAGCCAAACCGAAATCGCCCAAGCGTCCGAAGAAAGCCTAGGCAAAGTCCCTGCTCGTTTGTGTGGCCAAGCATGCGAAGTCGACATTCGCCGGTTTGACTTTTTAGCTGTCGATGTGTATATTTATACACATGGATAAAATCGGAACGCAGCATGAGGTCGGTCAGCAGCCGTGAAATCGTAAAATTGCTGAAAAGCAATGGCTGGATCGAAGCCACAGTTCGTGGCTCTCATCACCAGTTCAAGCATCCGACGATTGCCGGTCGAGTGACGGTACCGCACCCGAAGAAGGATCTACCTTGGCCGACCGTGAAGTCGATACTGAAGCAGGCTGAGCTTTCTGAACAAGATTTGCGCTAGGAGAAACTATGATCCAATACATTGCGCTTCTGCACAAGAACGGCCCAAAGGGGTACGGCGTCAGTTTTCCGGATTTTCCAGGATGCGTCTCTGCGGGCAGAACCATAGAAGAAGCTCTGCGGGAAGCCGCCGAAGCACTGGCGCTTCATGTAGATGGTATGCGCGAGGATGGCCTCAAAATCCCCAAACCCCGCACCTTCGAAGCGATTCGCCAAGCAAAGCAAGACTGGGTGGACATGAAAGATGCCATTATCGCCACCGTCTCGCTGTTGCCGCCGCAAGGTAAAGCTCTGCGTGTTCAGGTCACCATGGACGAACGCCTACTAGCTCGCATCGACGCTGTCACTAAGAACCGCAGCGCCTTCTTGTCCCAGGCCGCACTCCGCATTCTTGAGAGAAGCTGAAACAAAGCTTGAGTCTGGATGTCCAGCTCTCGCAAACGCCACGCCAGCCTCAAGACACAAATTCATCCAATTTCCCTAGGAAGTAATCCACTTCCTCCCGCGTGTTGTACTGCGCCAAACTCACCCGCACCACACCACCTGTTTCCAGCAGCCCGAGTCGCTTCACCGGCTCCCATCCATAGTTATGCCCATGCCAAACATTGATCCGCTGCCGCCCCATTGCCTTCGCCACATCCGCCGGGCTCTTTCCTTGAACCGTCAACGCCAACGTTGGCACCCGTCCCTCATTACCTTTGCCATGGATGGTCACCGCTTTGATCGCGTGCAATCCCGCAATCAGTTGCCGCGTCAGTTCTTCTTCATAAGCCACTATGGGAGCCATACCCACGGCTTGCAAATGCTCCACCGCGCCCAACACGCCCGCAATCCCTTCGCGCGATTTCGTCCCCGTCTCAAACTTATCCGGCGCATGCAACGGAGCCGTCCGCACCTTATAAGGTTCTAGCGCCTCCAGCACGTCTAGCTTCCCCCACAAAATTCCATAATGCGGACCATAAAACTTATATGCCGAACAAACCAGAAAATCGCAGCCAATGTTCTGAACATCAATCACGCCATGCGGAGCATACTGCACCGCATCCACAAACACCAGTGCCCCCACTGCCTTCGCTCGCGCCGTAATCGTCCGCACGTCATTAATCGTGCCAATCACGTTGCTCGCATAATTCACCGCCACCAGCTTAGTCCGCGGCGTCAGCAGTTCATCCAACTCACCTAACTCATAGTCAAACGTCTCCGTGCTGAAGTCCAACCACTTCACCGTCAACCCGCGGTCCTCTGCCAGACTCAACCACGGCGCGACATTCGCGTCATGATCCATCCGCGTCAGAATAATTTCATCACCCGCGCTCAAGCGTCGCCCAAACGTCCGCGCCAAAGCAAGAGTAAGCGTGGTCATATTCTGCCCAAACACTATCTCTCGCGCATCGCGCGCATGAAAGAAATCTGCAATTGCCGCTCGCGTTTTCGCTACCAGTTCCCCCGCCCGTGCCGACGTCTCAAACATTCCTCCGAAGTTCGCGTTTTCATCTAGCATCGCTTCATTCATGCGATCAAGGGAGCGTGCGCAAATCTGCGTCCCCGCCGCGCCATCAAAAAACACCGTGTTTGCGCCGGGTCGTCCTTCGGCCAAGCTGGGAAAGCTCTTTCGTAAGTCACCAATGTTGATCACTAACTTCCACTCTTCTGCGCCGAGCACTGAACTCCACTTGCCTGAACCGTACACCAAGTCTCATAACCCGGCGTGTAGAACGATTGCCCCGCCCATCGCAAATCCTTGGCGGGAAGTTCCGTCGCTTTCACCCTCACAAAACTGCCAGCGTCATCAATACTGCCTTGGCCACCATACTTCGTCTGCTCTGGGTAAGGAAACACCGGTCGCGTCCGATCCACCGCACCCTGCCGTGCGCCACCTCCGCCCGTCGTATGTGCCGCAATGATTTTGTCCGGCGCCATCCCCGTCTCCACCCACTGCATCATCGGCGTCAGCAGATCCATACTGAACGGCCCATCTCCTCCTCCGCAGTGATAACCACCCGGGAAAAGATAGAGTCTCGCAAAATCCTTCACGCGCGGCCCTCCCAACGTATGCTCCATCGCCTCGTAATAAGCAATCGAGTTCAGCGGCGAGATATGCGGATCAGACCACCCATGCCAAATAATCAGTCTGTGACCTAGTCCGGCAAACCGCCCCAGATCCGGATCTGTCGCATCAAACAACGTATGCAGCGGCGTAATCTTCTTAAACTCTGCCTCGTCAAAATGCATGTCCGCCAACGTCAGGCTAGGTTGCGCCTGCCACGATGTGAGATAGCGAAACGTCCCCACCGAAATCCCCGCACTCATCACCGGCTGGTTCTCCGTCCGAGGAATGTACACGCCTTCCCAAGCCAACTCCGACCCATACTGCGGCCCGCTAATCACGAGTTGATGACCTTGCCCATCATTGGCCCCGCGGTAAATCTTGCGCGCCACATCCACTTGCGCCGCACTCAGGCATTGCGCTGTGTCTTGTCCCTCTTTGCATTGCACAACAGCCGGGTCGAAGTGGCACCCCGTCGGGTCTGAAATCAAACCATCCTTCAACCCGTCCAAAGCGTCGCAAGCTTCTACCGCCGCCGCATGCAGTACCGGCAACTGCGCAGCCGTTAGAATCGTTTTGCCGTTTCTATCTTTATTTACAACCGCGTTCCAGCCATGATAGAAGGTATTCTGCGTGATGAAATTCATCGCAGGCGCTCCGGCCGTGATCCCGTCGAAATCTTCCGGATATCTCTGCGCTTCCATCAACGCTTCCCGCCCTCCGTCCGAGCAGCCCGCGAAGTATGAGTATTTCGGCTTTTGTCCATAATAAGCCGCCGTAATC
>Ga0182012_10005087_pt1 | contig 13682 bp, 10 predicted proteins | sample 612S2SmetaG_FD_120486 | JGI IMG/M metagenome (GOLD analysis project Ga0182012, IMG submission 120486) | Permafrost microbial communities from Stordalen Mire, Sweden - 612S2S metaG | ecosystem: Environmental > Terrestrial > Soil > Wetlands > Permafrost | place: Sweden: Stordalen | collected... | reverse complement strand
TGCTGGGTGGAGGTTTTGAGGACCTCGCGATATTCGGGATGAACGGTACGGGCGACGAGAACTTTATCGCGCTTGGTGATGCGCACGGCCATCATGGCTGCTTCGGGAATGGCGGAGGAGCCGTCGTACATGGAGGCGTTGGCGACGTCCATGCCGGTGAGCTGGCAGACCATGGTTTGGAATTCGAAGATGCTGGTGAGAGTGCCTTGCGAAATTTCGGCTTGGTAAGGCGTGTAAGAGGTGAGGAATTCACCGCGCGAGACGATGGCATCGACGACAACGGGGCGGAAGTGATTGTATACGCCGGCTCCGAGGAAGCTGGGATAACCGTTGGCGTTGCGGGCGGCTTGCTGCTTGAAGTAGTCGACGATTTCGAATTCGCTGACGCCATCCTTGAGGTTGAGGCGTTTGGTAAAACGGACGTCGGCGGGGAGATGCGCGATGAGGTCTTCGGCGGATTGCAATCCGATGGTGGACAGCATTTCGCGGCGTTCGGAATCAGACTTCGGTAGATATCGCAACGGTTTTTGTACTCCGGTAGGGTGATAAAAAATGCTTCGGGATTGCGCCCTATATACGTTTGATCGCCAGTGACCGCGAGAAGTTTATTAAATCAGCGGGCAGAGACACGGGGGCGATTAGGAACAACTTCAGGGTAGCATTTAAGAGAAAACAAAAACGCTTTTTAGCAGCAAATGAGCGCCAATGAACGCAGATCAGAGAAGAACATTACTCCCCTAAATACTTCTGATAATCGGCCGCTGAAAGCAAGCCACTGACTTCTTCCGGCTTGGATAACTTCACCTTGATCAACCAAGCGGCGCCATGCGGATCGGCATTCAGTTTTTCGGGCGCGGTGCCCAGCGCATCATTGATGGCAGTCACCTCGCCGGATACAGGCGCGTAGATATCGGATACGGCCTTGACCGATTCGACTGAACCAAACGTGCTGCCTTTCGTAATGGCCGCACCGAGTTTCGGGAGATCGACGAAAACGATATCGCCGAGTTCACTTTGCGCGTGGTCGGTGATGCCGATGGTACCGGCGTCGCCTTCCACCAGGACCCATTCGTGCTCTTTGGTGTATTTGAAATTATCTGGATAGCTCATGCCTTGGCTCGCTTGTAAAACGGTGTAGGCACAATGACTGCCTCAACCGGGGAATTGCGGATAATGACTTGAATCGATGCGCCGGGTTGTGCCTTGGCGGCGGGCAAATAACAGAGACCGATGTTCTTGTTCAGAGTCGGGGAGGGGCCTCCGCTGGTGACCCAACCTGCTGTTTTGCCGTCAACCCAAACTTCGTAACCGTCGCGGCCGATGCCGCGTTCTTTCATATCGAATCCAACTAAGCCGCGCGTGAGACCGGCCGTTTGCACCTTCTCCAACGCCGCGCGGCCGACGAACTCACCTTTATCCATTTTCACAATCCACGCAAGATTGGCTTCGAGTGGATTGATGGATGCGGTTAATTCGTGCCCGTATAACGCCATGGCCGCTTCCAGCCGCAACGTGTTACGCGCGCCCAGGCCACACGGCTTAATGCCGAATTCTTCGCCCGCCTTCAGTAACTCATTCCACAAACGCGCCGCCTCGGAAGGTGCAATGTAGATTTCGAAACCATCTTCGCCGGTATAGCCGGTGCGTGCAATGCGCGCGGGCGTACTCGAAACCTCGCCATCCGCGAACCAATAATATTTGATCTCGGAAAGATTAGTCTTCGTTAGTTTCTGCAAGGTTGACAAGCCTTTGGGGCCCTGCACAGCAATCTGCGCGTAACGGCTGCTGGCCAGATCTACTTCGGCGTCGAATCCTTTGCCGGCGGTCACCGTTTTGATGTGAGCAAAATCTTTTTCCTGATTGCTGGCGTTTACGCAGAGGAACATCTCTCCGCTGGGAAGGCGATGCACCAGAATGTCATCCACCGTGCCGCCGTGTTCATAGAGAAGTGCAGAGTAGTGAGCTTGCCAAGGTTTGAGCTTCGCGGCGTTATTGGTGGCCACGTAATTAACCAGATCAAGCGCTTGCGGACCACGCACTTCAATCTCGCCCATATGACTTACATCAAAAAGACCTACGCCAGTGCGCACGGCACTGTGCTCTTCGATGATGCTGGAGTATTGCACGGGCATGTGCCAACCGCCAAAATCGACCATCTTGGCTTTGGAGGCAATATGCGTTTCGAAGAGCGGAGTGCGCTGCAGGTCGGTGGTATCGGACATGTGGCTGGAAAGTAAGTTTCAGGGTAGCATTGGGCGAATTATCAACGAAGTGGTGGAATCAAACGCGTTCGTTCACGCAAAATCTGTGACCTAAATCACGAGTTTTTGTCGGGAAACCTTCTCAAAAAATCTCCGAGAGGCCACTATGCGACTTTCCACTATACGAATAGATTGAGGCAGTGGCATCAAGGGAATATTTCCTCGAATGGGTAGCTGACTGGGTTTGAACTCTGAGCCAGTTACCTGCAGCACTTGGCGACGCTAACGCTAAGCGGGGCGGAAGGCACTTTTCAAACACATGAGAATCAGAAAGAACAATCAGGACTCGTCTACGACCGATCATGGTGGTGTCGCCTTGGAAGACACGCCCGCGGAAGTTGCCACTGAAGTTACATCCGGACCGAGCGCGAATGCGTTGCTCCAAACTATCGCCGCTTACCTCGCCAAGATGGCTCACGGAGATATACCAGAGAAGCTCACGGGTGATTTTGGCGCCTATAACAAAATCAAGAATGATTTGAATGTTTGTTTAGCGAACCTGGGTGCAGCCGTGGCTGATGCGGGCAAACTGCGTAAGGCAGCCACCAGCGAAAAATACGACACGCGTTTGGAGCCTGCCGGGCGCCCGGGCGCGTTCGGAAAAGTAGCGACGGACCTGAACGCGACGATGGATGTGCTGGCGAACAAGCTGGATTGGTATCTGGCGATTGTTGACGCGGTACCTTTCCCGATTCACGTCACCGACATGAACATGAAGTGGACGTTCATGAACAAGGCGTTCGAGAAATTGATGGTGGATCAAGGCTATGTCAAGGACCGTGACGCCGCCGCTGGATTGGATTGCTGTACCGCCAACGCCAACATTTGTAATACCGACAAGTGCGGTATCCAGCAACTGCGCAAAGGCATTCCCGAGAGCTACTTCGATTGGGTGGGCGGATCGAAGTGCAAGCAGGATACTTCGAAGCTGGTGAACTCGAAGGGCGAGAACCTGGGCTATGTCGAGGTGGTGCAAGATCTCACGTCGATCATCGGCGTAAAGGATTACACGCAGCGGGAAGTGGACCGGTTGGAATCAAATCTGGTCAAACTGGCGAAGGGCAGTCTCGATTTTAACCTCGAATTGCCCGAAGGCGATAAGCACACGGTCGAAGTGCGCGCGCAATTCAGCAAGATCAACAAGAGTCTGGAGCAGGTGCAGCAAGCGGTGCGGGCGATGATCACCGACGTAGATAAACTGGCGTCGGAAGCAAAGGCGCAGCGTTTCGAAACGCGTGCCGATGCCAAACGCCACGCTGGTGATTTCCGCGAAGTGGTTGATGGCGTGAATCAGACGCTCGATGTCGTGGTCGAGAGACTGACTTGGTACAAAGCCATCATTGATGCCGTGCCATTCCCGGTGCATGTAATCGACGAAAACATGAACTGGACGTTTTTGAACAAAGCGTTCGAGAAACTCATGGTGGATCAAGGCTATATCAAGAACTGCGATGCCGCCGTGGGGCGGCCTTGTTCCACCGCGAATGCGAATATTTGCAAAACGGAGAACTGTGGCATCCGGCAGCTACAGAAGGGCGTTCCCGAGAGTTACTTCGATTGGGTGGGGGGCTCCAAGTGCAAGCAGGATACTTCGAACCTGGTGAATATTAAGGGCACGCATATTGGCTATGTAGAGGTAGTGCAGGATCTAACATCCATTGTTGGAGTGAAGGAATATACGCAGAAAGAAGTGAGCCGGCTCGAAGCAAACCTGGTTCATTTGGCGCAAGGCAACCTAAACTTCGATCTGAATTTGCCAACGGGTAACAAACACACGGCCGAAATCGAGGGGCAATTCGGCAAGATCAACAAAAGCCTCGAGCAAGTGCGCGATGCCATTGGTGCGATGGCCAAAGATGTGAATCAATTGGCGACCGCAGCGGTGGACGGCAAATTGGCCGCCCGTGCGGACGCGGCGAAGCATGGCGGGGACTTCTTCAAAATTGTGGAAGGCTTTAACCGAACCATGGATGCGATGGTGCAGCCGGTGAATGAGATGTCGGAAGTGATCGCGAAAATTGCGGGCCAGGATCTCACGTCGCGGATGAAGGGCCAGTACAGCGGCGATTATGCGGTGATTAAAGACAACCTGAACCGCATGGGTGAAGATCTGCGCGCGAGCATGCAACGGATTGCCACCGAAGCTTCGGCTTTAGCTTCTTCGGCGGAAGAACTGACAGCGACCAGCACACAAATGGCCGCTGCGGCCGAAGAAACAGCTATACAGGCGAATGCCGTATCGGCCACCAGCGGCAACGTTTCCAGTAACGTGGCCAGCGTGGCGAGTTCGGCAGAACAGATGCAAGCGTCCATCCGTGAGATCTCGAAGAGTTCGAACGAATCGGCAAAGGTGGCGCAGCAAGCAGTGGGTGCGGCAAAATCGACGAACGATACGGTGACGCAGTTAGGCGAGTCGAGTGTACAAATCGGCAAGGTGATCAAGATGATCACTTCCATTGCGCAGCAGACGAACTTGCTGGCGTTGAACGCAACGATTGAAGCCGCGCGCGCCGGCGAGGCTGGCAAAGGCTTCGCGGTGGTGGCGAACGAAGTGAAAGAGTTGGCCAAAGAAACCGCTAAAGCAACGGAAGAGATCGGTAAGCAAATCGAAACGATTCAGACGGATACCAAGAGCGCTGTGCATGCTATTAGCGAAGTAGTGGTGATCATCAATCAGATTAGCGATTTGTCGGGCACTATTGCGTCGGCGGTGGAAGAACAGACTGCCACTACGACCGAGATTGGCCGCAACGTAGGCGAAGCGGCGCATGGCACGGAAGAGATCGCGAAAAACGTGGGCTCCGTGGCGCAAGCGGCGCAAAGCACTACGCAAGGCGCGGGTGATGTGCAGAAGGCGGCGCTGTCGCTGAGCCGCATGGCATCGGAACTGCAATCGCTCGTTGGGAAATTCGTACTGTAAGAAAGCAACAAAAAGCGCGAGGCCTCCGTCAAGGGGAGCATCGCGCTTTTTTCTTATTACTTGGAGTTTTTCGAGTCGTCGTCTTCGGGGAAAACGGCGTAGCCTTCGGGCGGCGGATATAAGCCCTTGAAAAAGGTAAGGCGCTTTCGCAGATGGCGGCTTGGCAATTGGCGCGGGCCAGTTTCCACATCAATGTCACAGCAAATGCCGTGCAAGTAGAGCGTCAGCGTATCAATGAAAGATTGGCGCGCGTATTCTTCAAATAAACGAGTGTCGCGCTTCACGCCGGTCTGGCGGCGCAACAAAGCCTGCTTGGCCTGCCAGCTTTCTTCATCCACTTCGCCATGCACACCATTATTCAATTCCTCGCGCATGTTGGCTTTGTAGCCGTTCCAGGAATCTTCGGGAAGATTGTCCACCACCAGCGTGGCCAAGCGACGATATAAGCGGTAATGGTATTCGGCAACGTCTTGTTCTTTGAACGCGAAGACGAGAACGGTTTCGTTTTCGAAACGCACTTCGGAAGCCCAGGATTGTTTCCCTTCTTCAGGGCGTTCTTCCACAACGAACTCGCCAATTTTTTCAGCGGCTCGGGAAGAGGCGCTATTGCTGCTCATGCTGCTGCTTGCTGTGCCCTTCGCTTTAGCCTTCGTCTTGGCAGAAACGCGGTCAGCGGCCCGCTCGAGATAAGGAACCAACAAAATAGAGATGCGCGGCAGCATACTCGCAATGTTGGTAGGCAATGCAGCAACAGGTTCTTCTAAGTATTCCTTCAATACTTCTTCGCTCATGGGCAAAGAGGCACAGAAGTAACCGAAGGTGTTACTGAGAGGAATTACTTCGGCCCTAAAACGTTCCGCGAACTGGCCTACGGCCACACGGGATAGGTTCCCCTGGACGACAATTCCCGGCGCTGGTTCACGTTGACTGGACATCTGCAATTTCGTTCACTATGCTAGCAAAGCCGTCTTGGTGGAAAATCGGAACAACTCGTCGTCACGAACGATTTGTGAACCGAATTGCTTTCAAAACGGCACATCATCGCAAACATCAGGACGAACGCCCTCCGGCTTCTCCTCGACTTCGATCAACTCCCACATTTCATTTTGATGGAGCCACAATGGGTCTGCATTGTTCCGTATAAACTCGTCCACATCCATGCCGTCAATCGTGGGCGGCCGGCGAACCCGCTTCTGTTTGCCATTGATAAAGATGTACATGAAGTCTCGCTTTCTGATGCGCTTTGCTTCTTTTTCCTTGGCCGTGAGTTTTCGTTTGCTCATGGATCAATCTCTTCTCGCCCTTATTCTGACATCCGCTACCGTAAGAAAAGTGGAAGCAGACGAAAACAGATTTTTGGTGTCGGCCGGTGAAGCGTCGGGTGACATGTACGCGGCTGGACTCGTAGCTTCTCTGCGTCAGTTCCTTCCCGCGAATGCCACATTCTACGGATGCGCCGGACCTAAACTGCAAGCGCAAGGTGTGAACCCTGTCATTGATGCCGGGAGCCTGTCCGTTGTCGGCCTTGCGGAAGTAGTGGTGCATCTGCCACGAATCTACGGCCAGTACCGCAAGCTGCTCCGTTACACAAAAGCGCACAAACCCGCCGCCGCGATCCTCACCGACAATCCCGATTTCCACCTCCGCCTCGCGCGTCATTTGAAAAAAATGAACGTGCCGGTGTTCTACCTGGTTGCCCCGCAAGTCTGGGCTTGGCGGCAAGGTCGCGTGAAAACGATCCGGCGCTTGGTGGACAAACTGTTTTGCCTCTTCCCCTTTGAAGAGCCATGGTTTCGTGAGCATGGCGTAAACGCTACATATATAGGACATCCATTAGCCGCCATGGTGCGCACCAGCGGTACGGCCGCTTCCTTTCGCGCCGCCCACGCATTACCGGCCGCTGGCTTGCTGCTCACCCTCTTACCCGGAAGCCGGCCCGGCGAAGCTCTGCGCCACATGCTGGTGCTCTTAGACGCCGCCCACCTTTTGCAGCAGCGCTGGCCCAAGGCTACCTTCGTGTTAGCAACACCCAAGGGTTTCGCCGAAAAACGCGTTTTCGAGAATTTTCGGGAACGAATTGCCGCCTTATCCATCAAAGTAATTGAAAACGAGGCTTGGGACTGCATAGGCCACGCTAGCCTTGTGCTAGCCGCCAGCGGAACGGTCACAATGGAGGCGGCGGTTCTGGGTACTCCCATGGTCACCTTCTACAAAGTTACGGCTTTGAGTTGGTGGGCCGGGCGCCGACTCGTCAAAGTTCCATATTTATCAATGGTTAACCTGATTGCGGGGCGATTGGTTGTGCCGGAATTGATTCAGGACGAGATGACAGCGGCGAACTTAGCGAGTGCGGCCACGGAGTTATTGGCATCGGAAAGCAGGCTGGCGCTGATGCGGGATGACTTGGAGGCCGTGCGCGCTTCGTTGATTTTGCCGGGTCCGGAAAGGGACCCCTTGAAGCGTGCGGCGGAAGAGATTGCCGCCAGTCTCGGAAAATTTCAAAACGTTCGGGAGACAATGGATTAGATGAAGCGTGTTGTTAGATCGACCCTTTGGCTGATGGCGCTTGCGAGCGTTTTGCCAGTTGGAACTATTTTGGCGGCGGATGAGTCTCGCACGCGCATTGATGTGCAGCGGTACACCATAGACGCAACCATTAACCCGCGTACGCAATCGATAGAAGCCACCGCGAAGATCGATTTCACGCCGCTGGAAAATGCCAACCAGGCAACCTTTGAACTGAACAACGCGCTGACTGTTTCGAAAGCAACGGACGCCAAGGGCGCCGTTATCCCGACGCAGCGCGAGGTCAGCGACTTTTCCATTCGTGTGGTGTTCCCGTCGGGCTTGGTGAAAGGCCAGCCGGTTTCGTTCTCCATCAGTTACGACGGCAAGCTAACGGGCAATGAAGACGGTCCCATCTCTGGTATCAACTTTGCGGCGCTGCATCCCGACTATGGTTATTTGCTCTATCCGGCGCGCTGGTTCCCAATAAGTGGTTACACATCGAATCGCTTCGCGGCAGAAATGCACATCACTACTCCAGCGGAATATCACGTGGTGGGCAGTGGTGATGTAAAGACGACTCCCGGCAAAGACGGAGGTGTGGTCACTACCCTACGGTACGACAAGCCCAGCTTTCCCGGAAGCATTGGCATTGTGAAAGGGGATGCCGTTCGGGTAAGTGCCGAAGGCATTAATACGCAGATTTATTTCCGCGGCGACAAAGCAGCCTATGCGCGCGCCTATGGTGACGAAACGGGAAAGATCATGACCTTCTTCACCACGCAATATGGTCTGGCGCCCTCGGTGAACCTGACGTTAGTCGAAACGGAAGATGGTGCCGTGAACGGCTATTCCGCGCCTGGCATTATTTTTCTAGCGCCGGGCACTATCGCCAAACAAACCAACACACGGCTGCTTTCGAACCAACTCTCACGGCAGTGGTGGGGCGGTTTGGTTTCGCCCGCGAATCGCAATCACCTGTGGCTGCAAAACGGTCCAGCGCGTTTGTCGGAATTGCTTTACACCGAACACACAGCGGGTACGGGCACCATGGAAGCCGATCTGCGCAACACCTATGTGGAAGCTATGACCGTAAAAGATCCTCCCGTGCTGCAAGCGTCACGGCTTGACGATTATTCGCCGGAGTATTGGGCCCTCACGGCCGCCAAGGGTGCAGCCATTCTCAACATGCTGCGCAACGTAGTGGGTGACGACAATTTCAAAAAAGGCATCAAGGCCTTTATGGATCAATACAGCGGCAAGTCGTTTGTGACGGAAGATTTCCGCAAAGTGATGGAGCGCGTTTCGAATGAGGAACTGCGCTATTTCTTCCTGCAGTGGCTGGAATCGAGCGGTTCGCCGGAGTTCAAGCTGGAATACACGGTGTTCCGCACGCAAACCGGCTTCCGCGTGGTTGGCAAGATTACGCAGGATCTGGATACCTTCCGTATGCCTGTTGATTTGCGCGTCGAAACTGAAGGCAATCCCGAAGACAAGAAGATTGAAGTGACGGGAACTTCTTCGGAATTCAGCGTTGATACCTTCGGCAAACCGCGCAGTTTGATTCTAGACCCGAATCACGTGCTGCTGCGTTTAGATTCGAGCATGCAAATTGCGGTAGCTATCCGCCGCGGCGAGCAGTTCACCGCTATCAACGATTACCAGAACGCGCTCCGTGAATTTCAACGTGCGCTGGAGGTAAATCGTAACAGTTCGCTGGCGCACTATCGGATTGGCGAATTGTTCTTCAAACAGAACAACTTTCAATCGGCCGCCGGCGAGTTTCGTTCCGCCATCAACGGAGACCTTGATCCCAAATGGACCGAAGTCTGGTCGCACGTCAATTTAGGCAAAATCTTTGACGTCACCGGCCAGCGCGACCGTGCCGTTAACGAATACAAACAGGCCATCCGCACGCACGATAACACCTCCGGCGCGCAGGAAGAGGCGGCTAAATATACCGCCAAGCCGTACGAGCAGAAAAATAGCGAAATTTAAACGGTACGACACCGTCCAACAACTAGGCTGAGAAGGCGGTTAGAGATAAATCCTATGGTCAGGATTATTGACCGCATACCACTAGTACTAAAGAGGCGTGAAACGATCGTGGGCTCATGTGCTGTTTTCGCTCGCGTAACCTGGTTTCAGTGATAATCTGAAGATTCCAGGAAAGGGGTTTTTTTGGACGAGAAATTAAAGGAGTTAGTGCAGGAGTTGGGGAATGCCATCAATGAATCCCTTTCCGACTCTGATCGCATCGCCGGTGCCATCGGCGAAATCAAACGTGCCGGCTATGACGTGTTTCTAGTACTCGAAGCCACGATTGGTTTTAACAAACGCGATGAAGAGGAAGAATCGGGCGAGAGTGGCGTTGCAGATTCATCTGCCGAACCCGTGCACGATGCCAACGGCAAGATTCGCCTTACAACCCAAGACCAGAAGTTTCTGCGCGCTTTGAAGATTTCCGTCGAAGAAGACCACAAATCTTCCTGATTTGATCAACCTCTTTGCGCTAGAATCGATCTTCATGCGGCGCGGCTTCGCCATCCTGCTTGCGGTTGTTTTCCACTGGATGCTTATCCTGCCGGTGCTTGCGTTCACAAACGGAACCAATGTCCCCGCCTGCTGCCGGAAAACCGGTAAGCACCATTGCCAGATGATGCAGAAGGACGTTCCGCTCAATCCTGATTTCTCCGCCATCGGCGAAAAGTGTCCTTACTGGCCTCAGATCTCCACTGCTCCGCACATCGAGAGTTTTGTGCCCGCAACGCAGCAAGCGATTTTCGCCGGATTAACGGCGCACCCGGCCGGTTCTCCGCAAACCGAGGCTGGCTACCGAGCTTCCTACTATCGCTCCAAACAGAAGCGCGGTCCCCCTTCGTTCTTCCTTTCCTAAAAACAAATAAATCATCTGTTCTCGAAAGGGAGGTTTATGAACCAGTGGAAGGTTCGTGCAGTATTGCTGTTTGTGTTTGCATCTGTCAGTTCGGCCAGTGTTCTGGGTTCATTGCGCGGAATTGTTCACGACCCCGATCATCGGCCAGTGGCGGATGCGCGCGTCATCGTGAAAGCAGTCAGTTCCGATTACACGCAGACGCTGAAGAGTGGGACCGATGGCGCATTTGAAAGCATAACGCTACCGCCTGGTCAGTATCGAGTTACTGTTTCGCACGACGGTTTTCAAGCGGCCGAGCAAGAAGTCGTACTCTCATCGCGTGAAGCACCCATCCTGCATTTCCAGTTGGAACTTGGCACTACTTCGCAGGTGGTGAATGTGGAAGACCGCTCGCTGAGCGTAAGTCCGGATTCGACAACGCCTACAACGATCATCAGCCGCAAAGAGATTCGCGATACCCCCGGCGCGGATCTAACTAACAGCATGACCATGATTACCGATTTCGTGCCCGGCGCCTGGATGACGCATGACCAGTTGCACGTGCGTGGCGGTCACCAGGTTACGTGGGCCATTGATGGCGTGCCCATTCCCAATACCAACATCGCCAGCAACGTGGGCCCGCAAATTGATCCGAAAGATATTGATTACCTGGAAGCCGAACGGGGCGGCTATTCCGCCGCTTATGGCGACCGCACCTATGGCGTGTTCAATGTCGTCCCGCGCACCGGCTTCGAACGCAACAACGAAGGCGAATTCTATTCCACATTCGGTTCGTTCAACCAGACCAACGATCAGGTGAACTATGGGAGCCACACCGAAAAATTCGCCTATTTCGCCAGCTTCAATGGCAACCGCAGCGACTATGGGCTTTCCACGCCCGGTCCCGACGTTTTGCACGACCGTGTTTGGGGATTGGGCGGAATGACTAGTCTGATTTACAATCCAAACGCCAATAACCAGTTGCGTTTTGTAGCTTCGTTGCGCGGTGACGATTATCAAATTCCAAACGACAGCGATGCGCAAGCGGCGGGCGTGCGGGATTTGGAACGCGAACGCGATGAGGTGATCAGTTTTTCGTGGGTCCACACGATCGCGCCGGGCTTGCTGTTCACCGCCTCGCCGTTCTATCACTTCAATCGCGCCGATTACGATGGCGACCCGAACGATGTGCCCATCAGCACCACGCAGCATCGCGGTTCGCTCTATGCGGGCGCGCAGGCCACCGTCTCGGCTGTCACCAAGAAACACAATCTGGTGGCCGGTCTCTACGCCTTTGGTCAGCACGACAACGAGTTTGTCGGATTGATCGCCAACGACGGCTCTGGCGATTCGCTGGCCCAAACGAGCATTTCCACCGGGCAGCTAGAAACAGTCTTTGTCGAAGATCAATACAAGGCCACATCCTGGTTGACTCTCATCGGCGGCCTGCGCTTGACGCATTTCGGCGGCTCGATTTCAGAGAACGCGGCCGATCCGCGCTTGGGCGGCGCCATTACTATTCCGCGGCTGCATTGGACGCTGCGCGGCTTTTGGGGCACTTATTATCAAGCGCCGCCGCTGTCAACCGCGAGCGGCCCGCTGCTGGCTTATGCCGTGGAGCAAGGTCTGGGCTTTATCCCTTTGCGCGGTGAGCGCGATCAAGAACATCAATTCGGCCTGACTGTTCCGCTGCGTGGTTGGTCGTTCGACGTGAATAACTACCATCAGCGCGCGCATAATTATTTCGACCACAACAACATCGGCGATTCCAACGTCTTCTTTCCGCTCACGGTTGATCACGCGCGCCTCTACGGCTGGGAAGTGGCGGTGCGCTCTCCGCAACTGCTGCATCGTGGAGAAGTGTATCTGGCCTACGCCTACGCGCATGCCGAAGGGGCAGGTGCTATTTCCGGCGGGTTGACCGATTTCTCACCACCTGCGAGCGGTTACTTCTTGCTCGATCACGACCAGCGTCACACGTTCCATACGGGCTTCAGCTGGAGCTTGCCGTACAAGATCACCACCGGTGGGAATGTTTACTACGGTTCGGGCTTCACGGACGGTTCGCTCGATTATCCAGGGCATCTGGAAGGACACACGACGGTGGATTTCTCCGTCGGCAAATCGTTTGGCGAGCGCTTCACTTTGTCGGCCACTGCATTGAACCTGGCAAATCGCCGATTCTTGCTCGACAACAGCTTCACCTTTGGCGGCACCCACTACGCTGACCCTCGGCAGATCTATTTGCAACTCCGCTACAAGTTTCGGCTCTAGTTTCCAGCGCACTGCCCTAATCCGTACTTTCCCACGCGCCCCCCCAGTACCCTTTCTAGTCAGCGCATTTGATTCCCTTACGCTGCAAAAGCTAACCTTATTGGTGCGGCTTCGGTCTGTTGAGTCGAATTGGGAGCAACTATGCGCTTCGCTTATAGAAATTGGATCAGTCTTTGTTTACCAGCCTTGCTGGCAGTGCAGGCGTTGGCGCAAACCACTACACCCCCCCAAAGCTATCTCAGAAACAATAGCTTCGTCAACTTCGAGTCGGCCCATGTGCATCCGTTGGACATCACGCCCGATGGGGCGAAGCTTTTGGCGGTCAATACAGCCAACAATAGCCTCGAAGTCTTCAGTGTCTCCAACTCCGGGTCGGTCTCTTTCGCAAAAAGCATTCCGGTTGGACTCGATCCGGTAACGGTACGCGCCCGCACCAACTCCGAAGCCTGGGTTGTCAATGTTATCTCCGATAGTGTCAGCATCGTTGACTTAACAAATGGCATCGTGACGAAAACCCTACAGACGAATGACGAGCCGGCCGACGTCATCTTTGCCGGTGCATCACAAAGCGTCGCTTACGTTTCCTGCGCGCAAGCGAAGACACTTCTTGCATTCAATGCCACTGCGCCCACCACTCCCACGGCCTCCATCGTGATCGCGGGCGAACAACCGCGCGCCTTAGCCGTCGACAAGACAGGCCGATATGTCTATCTGGCCATTTTCGAATCCGGCAACGGTACTACAGTACTTCCAGGCGGCGTGGCAAACGGCTTTGAACATGACATCGTCCGCGATTCGCGCGGCCCATACGGCGGGGTCAACGTTGCACCCAACAACGGCAACAGCT
>Ga0182012_10005085_pt1 | contig 13684 bp, 13 predicted proteins | sample 612S2SmetaG_FD_120486 | JGI IMG/M metagenome (GOLD analysis project Ga0182012, IMG submission 120486) | Permafrost microbial communities from Stordalen Mire, Sweden - 612S2S metaG | ecosystem: Environmental > Terrestrial > Soil > Wetlands > Permafrost | place: Sweden: Stordalen | collected... | reverse complement strand
GCCGGGCTGGTGCTCGCCGTGGCCCTCGCCGGCGCCCTCGTCAACTCCGGCGCAGCGATGACCCTGGCGGGCGCCGACCGGCGCAGCCTCAACATCGAGGGGAGCTTCCGGCATGTGCTGACCGACCTCTACGGCTTCATCGGCACCGCGCTGGCGGCGGGCGTCATCCTCGCCAGCGGCTTCCAGCGGGCCGACCCGATCGTCTCGCTGCTGATCGCCGGGCTGATGATCCGCTCCGGCTATGGCCTCGTGATGGCCTCCGCGCGGGTCTTCCTCGAGGCCGCCCCGAGGGATCTCGATCCGCAGCTGATCGGACGCTCGCTGGCCGGGCAGGACGGTGTCAGCGAGGTCCACGACCTGCACGTCTGGGAGGTCACGAGCGGCTTCCCCGCGCTCTCCGCCCACATCCTCGTCGGCGCCGACCGCGACTGCCACCGGGCCCGCCGGGAGATGGAGGCGATGCTCCACGAGCGCTTCGGCCTCGACCACACGACCCTTCAGGTCGACCACGTCGGCGGCGATCTGCTGGAGATCGAGCCACCGGCGGCGCCACCGTCCCGCTGAGCGCTGAGGCGGCCCCCGCGCGGGCGGAAGCTCACGCCCCCGGGCCGTCTATATCGTGGCGGCGATGAGGATCCTCGTCGGCGTCCTGGGCGGGCTGTTGGTGGTGATGATGCTCGTCGAGATCTTCTCCGCCTTCCTGCTGCCGCGGCGGGTCAAGCGCGACCCGCGGATCGTCCGCTCGGTGTTCAGCTACGCCTGGCTGCCCTGGCGGCGCCTCGCCCGCATGCTGCCCCCCCAGGCGGCCGACACGCTGCTCGGCATCTACGGGCCGTTCGGGCTGCTGCTCAACCTGGTCCTCTGGATCGCCGGGATGATGCTGGGCTTCGCCTGCCTGCACTGGGCGATCGGCTCGCACCTCGGCCCCGGCGGGCGGGCGGTCGACTTCGGCAACGACCTCTACTACTCGGCGGCGACGATGACGACCGACGGCCCGGCGGGCCTGACGGCCCAGACGACTCCCGCGCGGATCCTCCAGGTCGTCGACTCGGGCGCCGGTCTCGCGGTGCTGGCGATCGTGATCGGCTACCTGCCCTCCCTCTACCAGGCCTTCTCGCGGCGCGAGGCGACGGTCTCCCAGCTCGACGCCAGGGCGGGGTCGCCGCCGAGCGCCGGGCGGCTCGTCCTGCGGACCGTCGGGCGCGCCGGCTGGCCCGCCGTCAACCGCTACCTGGGCAGCTGGGAGCAGTGGGTCGCCGATCTGATGGAGACCCACCTGGCCTACCCGGTGCTGGCCTACTTCCGCTCCCAGCACGTCAACCAGAACTGGCTCGCGGCGATCTGCTCGATCCTCGACGCCTGCGCCTTCACGATCGCCGCCGCCCCCGAGGGCTCGGTCCCAGCGGCGCGCTTCACGTTCGCGATCGCCCGCCATGCGGTCGCGGACCTCAGCTACAGCTTCCGCGTCACCCCCACCCCGCCCCAGCCCGACCGGCTGCCGCTGGCGGACCTGCGGGGGCTCGTCGGCGAGCTCGAGGCGCTGGGCGTCGAGCCGGCACAGCCGCTCGAGGTGATCGCCGAGCGCCTGACGAGGATGCGGGAGATCTATGAGCCCTACGTCAACGCCCTGGCCGAACGGCTCGAGCTGGGGCTGCCGCCCTGGCTGGCCCCGGAGTCACCGACCGACAACTGGCGCACGACCGAATGGCACTGAGCGCCCGCCGAGCGCTTCAGCGGGCCTGGCCGCTCGGGCGGATCAGAACCTCGTTGACCGACACGTTCGCCGGCGCGCCGATCGCGTAGAGGATCGCCTCGGCGATGTCCTCCGCCTCCAGCGGCTGGACGCCCGCGAAGTTCTTGGCCATCTGCTCGAGCACCTCGGCTCGGTTGTGGCCAGGCAGCTCCGTCGCGACCGCGCCCGGCTCGATCACGCTGACGCGGATGCCGAGCGGCACGGCCTCCTGGCGCAGCGACTCCGAGAAGGCGCCGACGCCGAACTTGGTCAGGTTGTAGACACCCGATCCCGCCCGCGCGAAGCGCCCTGCGACGGAGCTGACGTTGACGATGTGCCCCGAGCCCTGGGCGTGCATGAGGGGCAGGGCGGCGTGGGTGCAGTAGAGGACCCCGTAGACGTTGGCCTCGATCATCCGCCGCCACTCCTCGGTGGGGGCGTTCTCGATCGGCCCCAGGAGCATGACGCCGGCGTTGTTGACGAGGACGTCCAGCCGGCCGAGCTCGGCGTGGGTGCGCTCGATGAAGCTCCGGGCCTCCGCCTCCTCCCCGACATCGGTCTGCAGGGCAAGTGCCGTCGCGCCCTCGCCGGTGATCTCTTCGGCGAGCTCCTCGATCCGGTCCATCCGCCGCGCGGCGAGCGACACGGCGGCCCCCGCGCGGGCGCAGCGCAGCGCCGTCGCCCGGCCGATGCCCGAGGAGGCCCCGGTCACCGCGACGACCATCCCCTTCAGCTCAACGGTCATTTTGACGAGCTTAGCGGGCGCCTCTCATACGGCCCGGCGATCCCTCCGATAGGGGAAATAACCTCGCGTGACGCTCCTTTCCGCCCTGTGGAGGGTTTTAGGCTGCGATCAGGTGGGCACCTTAGAGTCAACCCCCACGATGCAGGATGGTCCGCCGGGATGTCGAACGAGCTTCCCAGGCACTCGCTAAACGGGATAATTGACAACGCAACTATCTTGGCCTATAATTCCGACTCCAAGCATCGGATTGAAGGGCGCCCCTCATGGCACATCCCCCCGCAGAGACAACAGTAGAGCTAGAGCCCGTCACGGAGACCGTCGATGGTGACGTCGCCGAGGCGCTGACCGAGGAGGCTCAGACGGCCACCTCGGTGCGACTCGACAGTCCAATCGAGCGGATCGACGTCGGCGCTCCCGACACGTTCATCCCCGAGGCAGTCGACCAGCTGCTGGCCCACTCGCGCCGCTACCCCCTGTTGACCCCCGCCCAGGAGATCGACCTGGCGAAGCGGATCGAGCGCGGTGACCTGCATGCCAAGGAACTCCTCGTCAACTCCAACCTGCGGCTGGTCGCCTCAAACGCCCGCCGCTACCAGAACCAGGGCCTGCCGCTGGGCGATCTCGTCCAGGAGGGCATGCTCGGCCTGATCAGGGCCAGCGAGAAGTTCGACTGGCGCAAGGGCTTCCGCTTCTCGACCTACGCGACCCTGTGGATCCGTCAGGCGATCCAGCGCGGCCTGGAGAACTCCGGGCGCACGATCCGCCTGCCCGTCCATGTCGCCCAGCGCTCGCGCAAGGTCGGCCGCGTCGAGCGCGAGCTGTCGGTGCGGCTGGGCCGCGAGCCGACGCTCGAGGAGCTCGCCGCCGAGACCGGGCTGCCGATCGAGCAGGTCGAGGAGGTCCGCCACCAGCGTGCCGCCCTCGTCAGCCTCGACCAGCAGATCGGTGAGGACGGCGACACCGCCCTCGGTGACCTGCTGCCCTCCGACGCCGAGGCGCCGGAGGATTCGGCCTGGGAGCACGAGCGCGAGGAGATCGTGCACCGTGCGATCTCCCAGCTCCCCGAAACCGAGCGCAAGGTCCTGACTCTGCGTTTCGGCACGGGCCGCGAGGAGCCCCAGACGCTGACTGCGATCGGTAAGCGCCTCGGCTTCTCGGCCGAGCGGGCCTCACAGCTCGAGCAGCGGGCACTCAAGAAGCTCGCCGAGTCGCCCGAGCTCGCAGCGCTGCGCGAGGCAGCCTAGCCAACGCTGCGCAAGGCCGTTTAGCCAGACATCCCTGTGGTACCCGCCCGGCGCATGCGCCGGGCGGTGGGGCCGCACATGTGCGGCCCCAGGGAGCGCCGCATGCGGCGCTCCCAAAGATCATTGTCTTGATCGGGACTTCCCCGGCCGGAGATGATCGTTTGACCGGGGTTTCCCCGGCCGCACGCCTGGACCGTCGCGGTCGAGTATTTCAGAACCCCTTACGCACCCTGAAGGTTGCCCTGATCGCGGTGGCCGACACTGATACCCACGCTACGAGCAACCCGATTGGAGCGACCATGCAGCCCCCGACGCCGCACCGAGACACCTCTCGCCGAGCCAAGGCCACGATCGCTGCGCGATCCGAGCGCAGGTTCGCCCACCGCCAGAAGCGGGCCACCGGCGCGGTCGTCCAGACGTTCGCCCGGGGTCTCATGAACGGGACCCGCGGCGCTGCCCGCCGGGCACCCGAGCCGACCTAGGCGGTCCAGCTCGCAAAACACGGCTCCGGGCGGCTTCCCATCTCCACGGGGACGGTTCGCTACGCTCACCTCGACGGGTCGGCGACATGCCGTGGATTTCGAATACTGGAGGTCACCAAGTGGAGCAGAAGTCACTGTGGGAGCGCATCGTGGCCTTCACGATCACCGCCGGCGAAGCGATCCTGGCCCCGATCGAGCGCTTCATCGGCAAACGTTCGCTGGTCGGCGATGCGACCTTCTTCCCGCTCGAGCGCTTCCCCTGGGTCGAGCACATCGAGCAGAACACGGCGGTGATCCGCGAGGAGGTCGAGCGGCTGCTCGACGACCGCGAGGACCTGCCGAACTTCCAGGACATCTCCAAGGATCAGATCGAGATCACCGACGACGACCGCTGGAAGACCCTGTTCCTCTACGGCTACGGCTTCACGGCGGAGCTCGGCGTGGAGCTGATGCCGCGGACCGCGGCCCTGATGCGCGAGATCCCCGGCATGACGACGGCGATGATCTCGATCCTCTCGCCGCGCAAGCACATCCTCGATCACCGCGGCCCCTACAAGGGTGTCCTGCGCTACCACCTGGGGCTGATCGTCCCGGCCGACGCGGAGAGCTGCCGGATCAGGGTCGGCGATGACATCCGCCATTGGGAGGAGGGCTCCTCGCTGCTGTTCGACGACACCTTCAACCACGAGGTCTGGAACGACACCGACGAGACCCGGGTCGTCCTGTTCGTCGACATTCTGCGCCCGCTGCCCTTCCCGGAGTCGCTGATCAACCGCCTGATCATCCGCGCGATCGGCTACTCCCCGTTCGTCCTCGACGCCAAGCGCAACAACCAGGCCTGGGAACGGCGCTACCGCGAACGGCGCTCCGAGCGCGAGCGCCTCTCCACGGCCGCCACCGGCTGAGCGCCGGCGCGGCTCAGATGTTCGAGACTTCCAGGCCGGTGCCCTGAAGCCAGACGTTGGCCTGGTTGTTCAGCGTCGTGAACTCACCCGTGACGATCATCACCCCGAGAATGATCATCACCGCTCCCCCCACCCCGATGATCACCGGGAAATGGCGCTTGACGACGTTCAGCGCGAGCGTCATCCGCTCGAAGGCCAGCGCGATCGCCAGGAACGGGATCGCCAGCCCGAGCGAGTAGAAGGCCAGCAGCAGAGCGCCGTGGGCGGCCGAGCTCGAGACCGCCGCCTGCGTCAGGATCGCCCCCAGCGTGAAGCTCGTACAGGGCGTCCAGGCGATCGCGAAGGCCGCGCCCGCGACGACCGGCCCGCCGCGGCCGGCGAGGCGCAGCAGCGACTCCGAGTGCCACTCGCGGTTGAGCAGGTTCACGAACGGCGTCGCCAGGAAGGCGAGCCCCATCACGATGATCAGGATCCCGCCGACCTCGGTCAGGGCGTGTTTGTGGTCGCGAAGCGATGAGCCGATCACGGTCGCGCTCAGCCCGAGCAGGATGAAGATCGAGGAGAAGCTCATGATGAACAGCAGGCTCGGGACCAGGACCCGCCGCGCCCCGACGCCCTCTTTGAGGTCGGTCGGGGTCACGCCGATGACCGTCGAGAGATAGCCCGGGACGAGCGGCAGGACGCAGGGCGAGAGAAACGAGACCAGCCCGGCCGCGAGGGCGACCGGGATCCCGACGCCGGTCGCCGTATCGGAGGCGCTCGCGAGCAGCACGCTGTCCATCAGAGCTCCCCCCCCACGCCGCTTGCCGCAGCCGCCGCGCCGGCCTCGAGCGCCGCCACCCGGCGCTCCAGCTCGGCGAGTCTCGCCTCGAGCGCCGCCGGCGCCGCGCCGTTGAGCTGCCCCGTGCCGGCGACCTCGGCCTGCGGCGCGGGCGGACCCTGCACGTCCTCGTCGGCTACTCCCAGCAGATGCTGGTAGCGCTCCTCCTTCTGGCCCGGCCGGCGGGCGAGGCGAAGCGCCAGGCCGCGGTCGATCAGACGCTCGAGGGTGCGGTGGATCTCCTCGAGCTCGGCGAAGGGGTGCATCCGCTCGGCGCGTTGCTTGAGCTCCCCCGGCGTCTGCGCCCCGCGCAGCATCAGCACGCACATCACCGCCTGCTCGGCCTCGTCCATGGGCAGCGCCTCGGCCAGCAGATGGCGGTACTTCGGTGCCCGGCTCCCCGCACCCGAGGCCAGGCGCGCCAGCCCGCGCCGCTCCAGCCGGTGCAGGGCGTCGCGGATCTCATGCTCGTCGTATTCGACCACCGGGTCGCGGTTGGTCGACTGGTTGCAGGCCAGGCGCAGCGAGTTCAGCGACAGCGGGTACACGTCAGGGGTCGTGCGCTGCTTCTCGAGCAGGCAGCCGAGCACCCGGAGCTCCGGCGCGGTGAGGTTGACGATCGTCATGCGGCGTCTCTCAGCTTAGGCCGCGCCGCGCCCGGCGGGCGCCTCGCGCAGGTTGCGGGGCCGTCGCTACAGTCACTCCGTGAGCGCCCAGCCCTTCAGCCAGGGGCATGGCGGCACGGGAGCGGGCCGCAAACCGGCGCGCTCGGCGCCGCCGCCCGAGGACCTGCCCGACAAACCCGTCTCCCTGCGCCGGGTCGGGCGGCTGTTCGTCCCCTACAGGCTCCGCCTGGGCCTGCTGCTGGGCCTGATCTTCCTCGGTTCGATCCTCAGCGTCGCCTCCCCGTTCCTGCTGCGCGAAGCGGTCGACAAGGGGATCGTCCGGCACAACCTGACGCTCCTCTCCTGGCTGGTCGGCGGGATGGTGGCGCTGGCGATCATCAACGGCGTCATCTCCGTCGCGCAGACCTGGATCTCCAACCAGGTCGGCCAGCGCGTCATGCACGACCTGCGGGCGGCCGTCTTCGCGCATCTGCAGCGGATGTCGCTGGCCTTCTTCACACGGACCCGCTCGGGCGAGGTGCAGGCGCGGATCGCCTATGACATCGGCGGCATCGACGACGTCGTCACGAGCACCGCCACCTCGACCGTCTCGACGGTCGCGACCGTTTCGGCGACCGTCGTCGCGATGTTCGCCCTGAGCTGGCAGCTGACGATCTTCTCGCTGATCCTGCTCCCGTTCTTCGTCTGGCTGACGCGCCGCGTCGGCAACGAGCGCCGGCGGATCCAGTCGGTTCGCCAGGGCCGGCTGGCCGACATGTCGACGCTCGTCGAGGAGTCGCTGTCGGTGTCGGGGATCCTGCTCGGCAAAACGATGGGCCGCTCGCAGGAGCTCGTCTCGCGATTCTCCTCGGAGTCGAGCGAACTGGCCGACCTCGAGGTGCGCGCCCGGATGGCGGGACGCTGGCGGATGGCATCGGTCCAGATGAGCTTCGCGATCATGCCGGCCGCCGTCTACTGGTTCGCCGGCTGGGACATCGCCCATGGCCACAACGCGATCTCGATCGGCACCGTCGTGGCCTTCACGACGCTGCAGACGCGGCTGCTGTTCCCGATGCAACAGCTGCTCTCGGTGGGCCTGGAAGTGCAGACCTCGCTGGCGCTGTTCGGACGGATCTTCGAGTACCTGGACCTGCCCGTCGACATCGAGGAGCGCCCGGGCGCCCAGACGCTCCGCGACGTCCGCGGCGACGTCCGCGTGCAGGACGTCTCGTTTCGCTACTCCCCCGAGGCGCCATGGACGCTCCGCGATATCTCCGCCGAGATGCTCGCCGGGACGACGACCGCGCTGGTCGGCGAGACCGGCTCGGGCAAGACGACCTTCGCCTATCTCCTCGCCCGCCTCTATGAGCCGGAGCTGGGCACGGTGAGCATCGACGGCGTCGACATCCGCGACGTGACCCTCGAGTCGCTGGCGGCGACCGTCGGGATGGTCTCCCAGGAGACCTACCTGTTCCATGCCTCGATCCGCGAGAACCTGCGCTTCGCCTGCCCGCAGGCGAGCGACGCCGAAATCGAAGATGCCGCGCGGGCGGCCCAGATCCACGAGCTGATCGCCTCGCTGCCCGAGGGCTACGACACGGCGGTCGGGGAGCGCGGCTACCGCTTCTCGGGCGGTGAGAAGCAGCGCATCGCGATCGCCAGGACGGTCCTGCGAAACCCCCCTGTGCTGATTCTCGACGAGGCCACCTCGGCGCTGGACAACGAGACCGAGCGGGCCGTCCAGCAGGCGCTCGACGAGCTCTCCCGGGGGCGGACGACGATCGCGATCGCCCACCGGCTCTCGACGATCCGCGACGCCGAGCAGATCATCGTCCTCGACCACGGTCGCATCGTCGAACGCGGCACCCACGAGGAGCTCCTGGCCGCCGGCGGGCGCTACGCCGAGCTGCTCAGCGGACGGGCGCTCGCCGAGCAGGAGGATCGTGACCGGCCCGGTGCCGGCGAGGCGGCGCTCGCCTGAGCGCCGGCCGCGCCCGCTCAGGCGACGGCGTCGATGTTCAGCCGTATGTAGTCGACCACGACCGGCTCGCCCAGCTCGTCCATGACCTCATCCATGAACGGGTCGCGCAGCTCCTCGGGCAGACGCTGGACGTGTGGGCCGAGGACGATCGTCTGCAGGAACTCGCGCGGCTGCTCGGGCTCCCGCGGCGCGGGTGTCAGCCAGCACTCGGCCGCGGCGAAGCCCGCCGCCAGCAGGAGCTCGCGCGTCTCCTCGGGGCCCGCATAGTTCCAGGGCGTCCGCCAGCCCTCGAAGTACGCGGCGAATGGCGGGCGCTCGCAGATGGCTCGCGTCCTGCCCCGCAGGATCTCGATGTTGCCCCGCCCGCCGCACTGCGCGACCAGGCGACCGCCCTCGCGCAGGGCGCCCCGCAGGCGTTCGAACAGGCGGCGGTGATCGCCGATCCAGTGAAACGTGGCGGTCGAGAGGATCGCGTCGGCCGGCTCCTCGAGGACGAGCTCGAGCAGATCCCCGACGCGCAGCTCGGCCCGCTCGCCGAGCCGCCCGCGGGCGGCCTCGATCATCGACTCGGACTCATCGACGGCGATCACCCGGCCGCGCGGCAGGCGCTCGAGCAGCACCTCGGTGATCCGGCCCGAGCCGCAGCCCGCGTCGAGCACCAGCTCATCGCCCCGCAGCTCGAGCCGCTCGAGGACGTCGCGTCCGAGCGCCTCCATCGTCGCCGAGATGCGGTCGTAGCTGTTTCCATCCCATTCTCTGACTGGCATACGACTGTACGCTATCACGTACTCTGGTCGGCGAGCTCCGCGATCAGCCGCGACAGCTGCCCGCCCTGCCAGGCGATCGGCGAGACGGGCGGCTCGCGCGCCGGCTCGACGACGAGCCGCGCCCCCGGGATCGCCCGCGCCCAGGCCTCGCCGACCGCCAGCGGGTGGCCCGGGTCGAGCTCGTCGCGGCTGGCGATGACCGTGACCGGCATCGTGAGCTCAGCGAGCTGCTCGAGCGTCGCGAAGGGGTCGGACCTGGGCACCGCTTCAAGCGCATCGGCGACGGCCTGCGGGTGCAGATGGGCGGCGAGGCGCTGGCGCACGACCGTTTCGATCGTCGGGCGGATCGACGCCGGCAGCCGATCGAGCTGGTAGGCGGCGAGAAACTCCTCGACGCCGCCCGAGCGCAGCCCCGCGGCGAGCCGGTCCCAGGCCGCGAGCTCCTCCTCGCGGCGGGCCGCCGACGGATCGAAGGCCGGCGTGATCAGGCACAGGCCGGCCGCGCGCTCGGGGTGCGCGAGCGCGAAGGCGGCGGCGGTGTGCGCGCCCATCGAGGCCCCCACGAGCGTCGCGCGGGCGAGACCCATCGCGTCCATCACCGCCCGCAGGTCCTCCACCAGGCTGGGGTAGTCGTAGCGTCCGTCCGGCGGAGCCGCCGAGCGGCCGTGCCCGCGGGCGTCATAGGAGATCACACGGTGCCCGCCGCGCTCGAGCGTGCGCGAGCCCATCACGACGTAGTGGCGCGTCGCGGTCAGGCCGTGCAGCAGGACGACGGGCCGCCCCTCGCCGCTCTCCCCCGCGGCGAGCATCGTCGCCCCGGCGGCGATCTCGAGCTCGGTGTCGCTCACGCGCGCCACCCCGGGGCCGGTTCCGCTCAGGCGGCGACGGCCGTGTGCGCGGCGATCAGCGCGGCGGAGCGCTCGGCCTGCTCCCAGAAGAACAGGTGCCCGACGCCGTCGAGGATCTCGAGCTCCGAGCCGGGGACCAGCTCCGCGATCAGGCGCCCGTTGGCGACCGGCAGCATCTGATCCTCGGTGCCGTGGATCACGAGCGTCGGGGCCGCGAGCCCCGGCAGGCGATCGTGGGTGTCGTGGGCCATGCAGGCCTGCATCTGGGCGAAGACGACCGGGACCGCGACGGCCCGGCGGCCCGCCAGCTCGAGGAAGTAGGACCAGGCCGCCTCATCGGCGGCGTAGGCCGGGGACACGTTCGCCTCCCAGCCTGCCCGCAGCGCCCGCTCGCGGTCGCCCGACATCATCGCCTCGGTCAGCCGCTGGAGCACCTCGGGGCTCCCCAGCGAGCTGCCCGCGCCACCGCAGTAGGTGCAGCCGAGCGTCAGCGTCCGCACGAGATCGGGGTGAGCGAGCGCCAGCTCCTGGGCGATCATCCCGCCCATCGAGATGCCCAGGACATCGACCGGGCCGAGCTCGAGCGCCTCGATCAGCCCGGCCGCGTCCTCGGCCAGCTGGGCGATCGTGATGCTCGGGCCGAGTGGCGTGCTGGCGCCGACGCCGCGGTGGTCGTAGACGATCACCTCGTGGTGCTCGCGCAGCCGCTCGAGAAACGGCTCGCCCCAGCTGAGCGCCGTGCCGCTCATGCCCATAATCGCAAGCAGCGCCGGCCCCGAGCCGCTGCGCTCGTAGTCGAGCTCGATCTCCCCTACCGCGGCGAGTGTCATCGCCACGATCCTACACGCGCCGTGGCGCCCGGCAGGAGCGGCGCCTCAGAGCGGCAGCGCGAGCTGGCTCGCCCGGGTTCCGGGCGGGCGCTGCGGGGCGCCCTCCCCGGCCGGCCCGCCCGTGGCGATGAGACCCGCGACCCGAACCCCCAGCAGGCGCACGGGCCGCTCCGGCGCGTAGGCCGCCAGCAGTCGCAGCGCCTGCGCCGTGACGAGCGCCGGGTCGTTCGTCGGCTCGGGCAGGGTGTGGGCCCGGGTGACGGTCGTCCAGTCCGCGAGCCGCACCTTGATCCCGATCGTCCGCCCCCTCCGCTCGTGGCGGGCGAGGCTCTCGCACAGCTCGGCGCTCATCCGCTGGAGCGCGGAGCGAAGCTCGGCGGGGTCGCTGACGTCCACGTCGAAGGTCCGCTCGCGCGACTCCGAGACGACCTTGCGGGTACCGGAGACCGCGCCGTCGTGTTCGAAGCGGGCCCTGCGTGCGAGCTCGCGGCCGAGATTCGGCCCGAAGCGCTCGAGCAGCAACTGCTCCGGCGCGGCGGCGAGATCGGCCAGGCAGCGCAGCCCCATCGACTCGAGCCGGGCCGCCGTCTTCGGGCCGATCCCCGGGATCAGCGCCGGTGGCGAGGAGCCGAAGCGGGCGCAGGCCTCGGCGCGGCTGAGCACGACGAAGCCGGCCGGCTTCTCGGCGTCGGAGGCGACCTTGGCGATGAGCTTGTTCGGGCCGATTCCCACCGAGCAGGTGATGCCCAGCTCGCGACGGATCTCGGCGATCAGCCGCCGCATCGCGGTTCGCGGCGAGAACAGCCCCGTCAGCTCCAGGTAGGCCTCGTCCAGCCCCACCACCTCGATCTGCTCGACGTGGGCTCTGACGATCGCCATCATCCGGGCCGAGACGGCACGGTAGGTGGGGAAGTCGGGGACGAGGAAGACCGCCTCGGGGCACAGGCGCCTCGCCCGCGAAGCCGGCATCGCCGAGCCCACCCCGAAGCGCCTGGCCTCGTAGCTCGCGGTGGTGACGACCGCCCGCGGCCCGCTGCCGGCGACGACGACGGGCCGGCCACGCAGCTCCGGGCGCCGCCCGAGCTCGATCGAGACGTAGAAGGCGTCGGCGTCGAGGTGGGCGACGGTCGGGCTGTCCGGGGAACCGGGCACGCCGGCGAATCTAGCGCCGGCGGCGGCCGTCAAACGACCGTCCGCCAGGGGGCTCGCGGCGCGCCTTCGCTCAGGGCCCGGGTGGGCTCGGGGCCGTCCCCGGCGCGAGCAGCTCGCGCCGCGAGGAGACACCGAGCTTGCGGTAGATGTGTCGCGCGTGGGTGCGGATCGTCTCGATCGAGACATGCAGATCGGCGGCGATCTGGGCGTTTGAGCGCCGCTGCTGCAGTCCCGTCAGGACGTCTGCCTCGCGGGCCGTCAGCAGCCCGGACCCGGGCAGCGCTGTGCGGCTCTCGCGCGGAGTCAGCTGCAGTCCCCGGGAGGCCAGGTGAATCGCGTTCAGGACGTCCCGCGCCTGGGTCGCCTTCGACAGGCAGGCCGCCGCTCCGAAGGCCAGCAGCTGCGCCGATTCGACGCTCGAGGGCCGCTCGGCCAGCAGCAGCAGCCGCGTGTCCGGGTGGCGCAGCGTCAGCGCCCTGATCTCCGCCGGGCTCCGCAGCGAGCCGGCGTCGAGGATCGCGACGCTCGGGCGGCGGGCGCGGAGGATCATCGTCAGCTGCGCCGCGGCGACGCCGTGTGCGACCAGCTCGAGCCGCGGGTCGTCTTCGATCAGCCCGCGCAGGCCCCGGGCGAGCAGATCGTCGAACTCGCCGACGGCGACGGTGATCGTCCGTTTTTCGGACATAGCGAGAAGCGTATCGTCAGAACACCCACAAAGGGTGAGGTGCGCATCACCCGCGCAGTCACCTTTCGCCTCACCCGAAGATCACCCCCGAGGGGGGATAACTCGGGCCGGGCGGCGCGGGAGACTACTTGATACCGCAGGCCGCATCTCCGGAGGGGGCGTAGCGCAGAGACCTCGCACAGGAGAACCGGCAACGGCCCCCGGGAGGAAGCGACCCATGGAGCGGGACTGGACAGGCACCCAACGGATGACGGAAACCTCTAACGGCCGGAAAGCGTACCGCCCCAGGCGTCGGCGGCTCATCGCACCCGCGGTCGGAATACTACTGGGCCTCGCGATCCTCGCGCCTTCGGCCACGGCAGGCGAACCCCAGCCCGCGAGCGAAGCGGCCCCGGCCGGCGCGCCCACCCAGATCGAAGTCCAGCTCACCAGCGAAACGCCCCCGGCCGGCACGCCCGCCCAGAGCGAGGCTCCGCCCGCAGAACCGCTCGCCCCCGCCTCGCCGGCGGCCGCCCCCGCCCTCGCGGCGCCGCCCACCGGTGCAGTGGCTCCCGAAACGATCGTGACCACGGTCGAGGCCGCCAGCCGCGCCGCGGAGAGGATCGCGGCCCGCGCCGAACGCCAGGCGCGTCAGGCCGAACGCCGGGCGAGCCGGGAAGCCGAAAAGGAACACAAGGAACACAAGGGCAAACATCCCCCCAAGGAAAAGAAAGGCGACTCGGTCCAGTTCGGTTGCTCGATGGTGAAGATCGACTACCAGGACTTCAACGCGGTGCCCGGCCAGCCCAACAAGGTGATCGAGGTCTTCAAAATCAAAAACCCGCCGCCGTCGATCGCCCCCGGCACGGTCACGCTCCCGGCGATCGAATTCGCCTTCGAAGGCTCCTC
>Ga0182012_10005084_pt1 | contig 13685 bp, 10 predicted proteins | sample 612S2SmetaG_FD_120486 | JGI IMG/M metagenome (GOLD analysis project Ga0182012, IMG submission 120486) | Permafrost microbial communities from Stordalen Mire, Sweden - 612S2S metaG | ecosystem: Environmental > Terrestrial > Soil > Wetlands > Permafrost | place: Sweden: Stordalen | collected... | reverse complement strand
GGCGCTTAAACTCCGGGCTGTACCGGTGCCACTTTTGGCCACCTGTTTCTTTCGACACTTTCTTTTTCCTTTCGCTGAAAGTGTCCCCGAACTCCCCTGTCTCATTTTTCCACCGCAGTGCAGAGTGTCCCCCTTTTTCTTGCGGTTTCGGCAGTTGAGCAGAGGGGACACGCCTGCGGTGTAGATTGAGGCGGCTGTTTTGCCGGGGCTCGGAGTGTCCCCTCTTTTTCTCAGGCTTTCCATTTCCAATCGCGGATCTCTGGCATATCTTCGCCATACTGCATGACGAATGCCTTGTGGCGCTGATGGCTGTCTTGCAAACGCTCTGCTTCGCGGCTCACGATCGACTGCAAGCGTGGAATTCTGTGAATGGCATCGAACGCCAGTTGGAAGCGGTCCATGTTGTTCAGAACGGTCATGTCGAAAGGCGTGGTGGTGGTGCCTTCTTCTTTGTAGCCGCGCACGTGGATGTTTAGGTGGTCGCGCCGCCGGTAAGTCAGGCGATGAATGAGCCACGGATAGCCGTGAAACGCGAAAATGATTGGCTTGTCCGCAGTGAAGATCTCATCGAACTCTTCATCCGATAGGCCGTGTGGGTGCTCGCTGGGCGGTTGTAGCGCCATGAGATCGACCACGTTCACGACGCGAATTTTGATATCGGGCACATACTGGCGCAGCAACATGACGGCAGCCAGCGTTTCGAGAGTGGGCACATCTCCAGAACATGCCATGACGACATCGGGCTCACCGGGATCGCTGGCCCATTGCCAGATGCCAAGGCCGCGCGTGCAGTGGCGAACGGCTTCATCGATGGATAGCCAAACAGGCGCGGGTTGCTTACCTGCGATGATCAGGTTGACGTAGTTCTTGCTGCGCAGGCAGTGATCGGTAACTGACAGCAGAGTGTTCGCGTCGGGCGGGAGATAAACGCGGACGACGTCGGCCTTCTTGTTGACAACATGATCGATGAACCCGGGATCTTGATGCGAGAAGCCGTTGTGATCTTGCCGCCAAACGTGAGAGGACAGCAGGTAGTTGAGCGAGGCGATGGGCGCGCGCCAAGGCAAATGGCGGGTGACTTTCAACCATTTGGCGTGCTGGTTGAACATGGAATCGATGATGTGAATGAACGCTTCATAGCACGAAAAGAAACCGTGGCGGCCAGTGAGCAAATAGCCTTCGAGCCAGCCTTGGCACATGTGCTCGCTGAGCACTTCAAGGACGCGTCCGTCGGTGGAAAGATGCTCGTCAACCGCTTTTACGTCAGCCATCCACTCTTTGCCCGTGACTTCGAGCACGGCATCAAGACGGTTTGAAGCGGTTTCATCGGGGCCGAAGATGCGAAAGTTCTTGGCTTTGAGATTGGCCTTCATGACGTCGCGCAGGAACTGGCCCATGACGCGGGTGGCTTCAGCCTCTTTGGCGCCTGGTTTATCAAGGTGAACGGCGTAGTTGCGGAAGTCGGGCAGCACGAGTGGATGAAGCAACTTGCCGCCGTTGGCGTGGGGATTCATGCCCATGCGCTTTTCGCCTGTGGGCGCCATGGCTGCCAGATCGGGGCGGAAGTGGCCTTGCTTATCGAAGAGTTCGTGAGGCTGGTAGCTTTTGAGCCAATCTTCTAAAATTTGCAGGTGCTGTGGATTCGTGCGAACGTCAGACACCGGCACTTGATGGGAGCGCCAGGTGCCCTCCACTGGCTTGCCGTCAACCTCTTTTGGACCGGTCCAGCCTTTGGGAGTTTTGAGAATGAGCAGGGGCCAGCGCGGGCGCGTAGTTTTTTGTTCGCTACGGGCGTGGGCCTGGATGGTTTTAATTTTGCCGATGGCATCTTCCAGCGCGTCCGCCATGCCTTGATGCATCGTGGCGGGGTCGTCGCCTTCGAGGACATGAGGTTCATAGCCGTAGCCGATAAACAGATCGCGCAATTCGTCGTCACTGATGCGCGCCAGTAATGTGGGATTAGCGATTTTGTAACCATTCAGATGGAGGATGGGCAGCACTGCGCCATCTTTCGCCGGATTAAGAAACTTGTTCGAATGCCAACTTGTGGCGCAGGCGCCAGTTTCGGCTTCACCGTCGCCAACGATGCAAGTGACGATGAGATCGGGGTTATCGAACGCGGCGCCGTATGCATGAAGCAAAGAATAGCCGAGTTCGCCACCTTCGTGAATGGATCCTGGTGTTTCTGGTGCGACGTGGCTGGGAATGCCGTAGGGCCAAGAGAACTGGCGGAACAACCGCTTGATGCCATCGCGATTGCATTCAAGGTTTGGATAAATTTCTGTGTAAGAACCTTCGAGGTATGTGTGCGCGACGAGACCAGGTCCGCCGTGCCCTGGACCGATGATGTAAATCATGTTCAGGTCGTGCCGCTTGATCATGCGGTTTAAGTGAGTATAGATGAAGTTCAACCCGGCAGTAGTACCCCAATGGCCAAGCAAGCGAGGCTTAACGTCGTCGGACGTGAGCGGACGATCAAGCAAAGGGTTATCCAGTAGGTAAATCTGTCCTACGGTCAGGTAGTTCGCGGCAAACCAATAGTCGTTTAGTTTCTTAGTTTCTTCAGCGCTTAAAGTTACGGGCATTCAGTAAGTCCTTTGACTATTATGCGGAGAAATAGTAAATCGCGGGTGAATTTGTGTGTGATTCGACGCACAAGCGTGGACGCAAGTGTCCCGTTGTTGCGGGTTGAGCAGCGTTTTCTACGGGTATTTTTAGGCGGTGAAGTCGCTGAGGAGCGCAAAAAGGGGACCCGCCTGTAGGACTCGTTCACTGCGGGGGATGTTCACTGTGCTCTGAGTGTCCCCTTTTTTCTTGGTAGGGCGGGTGCGATTCGGGTCGATTAGGCGAAGAAAAAGCGTTTTTTGCGGAACGAATTTCGGCTTTTGTGACCGCGAGTTCGTGTTTGGCTTTTTGGAGTTGGAGACGTTGCAGAGCAAGATCGTGCGCAGCTTCCAAGCGTTGGGTTTTGAGGCGATCTTTGGCGAAGGCTTCGACATTTTTCAAGGCTCGGTTATAGGCGCGTTCAGCTTGGGTGCGGTAACGCTCGGCGAGGGCGAGACGCTTGAATTCGGCATCGGTCCATTTCGCTGGGTCGGGTTCAATGTTGTAAACGTCGGCTTCAATGGTGATGAAAGCGCGGCGTCGACGCCAGAGGAACCATCGGCCGTGAGCTAGGTCTTCCACGAGCGAGTGCTCTTCTGGCGTGCGAGGTTCGTATTGTTGAACGAGATTGGCGAGTAGGGTTTCGAAATCTTCGAGGCGTTCACCGGCAACGATGAGGCGTTGCGATGCGCCATTGTGAGTGGTGGCGTTGGTGCGATTGGCTTCGGTGCGCCCATCGGAAGTGGAGGGAGCGGGTGCGCGCGCAGGCGCATTCGGGGTAACGGGCATGGATTGTTGCTGGCGAGCGGCTTTATCAGCGGCTTTGCGGGCCTGGCGCTCAGCGGCGCGGCGAAGGGTACGTTCACGGACGGGTTTGCTCATTGACTAACTCCTGAAAGAAAATTTCGGCTCCGGGATAGCGCGAGCCTGCCTGAAAATAGCGTGGCGAGGAGTATGGCGAGTTCCGGATAGGGGGTGGAGTGAGCGGAAGAATGTGGGTTAAGTGATTAGGAATGAAGGGGCTGCGGGTATTTTACGAAAAATGCAAAGTGCTGTGATTGAAAGTTCATTTCACACCCGAGATTGAAGCGAAGCTGACTCAGTCTGCAGCCCAGCAGGGTCGCAACCCAGGCGATTTGGTGCTAGAAGTTGTTTCGAAGTCCTTCGACGAGGAGAGTCCATTTATCGAGGCGGTGAGCCGTGGCGAGGACGCTTTGAAGCGCGGCGAATTTTCTAACTTACGAACAAGTCGTCTTCTTCAAGTGCCAGCATTATGATTCGGTGCTGTTTCCTGAATCGCGAGCACTTCATAGTGATTTTGAGAGAGACGAACTTCAAATTAAGGCTTCGGTAATTTTTTTGTGTGACTTAGTAACGTTTGCCCAATGGGGCGCCATCAGTTTGCGTGAAATTAATGGATGTGTTGGGCAGCATGTTGGACACTTCTTCACCAGATACCCCTCAAGAAGCCGGAACGTCAAGCTAACTTTTCACAGGAAAGACGCCGATCATTACACTTCCAGGTTCCTTCGAACGTCTCGACCATCGGGCGCTCATCCATTCGCACCCGCCCGCATCAACTGCTCCGCTTGCTTCAACGCTTCAGGCGTAATATTCTCACCTGAAAGCATGCGGCCGATTTCACGGGCGCGATCGGTATGGCTTAGCTCTTCGATCTCGGTCGAGACGCGGCCCTTTTTCTCGCGTTTGGAGACGGAAAAATGATGGTCGGCGAAACCGGCAATTTGCGCCAAGTGGGTCACGCAAATAACCTGATTGACCTTCGATAGCAGCTTTAAACGCTTGCCTACTGCGGCTGCTGCTGCGCCGCCAACTCCCGCGTCCACTTCATCAAAGACCAGCATTGTTATGCCGTGCCGTTTGCCGGAATCGCCAGCTGCTGTTTTCAATGCCAGGGCAATACGCGAAAGTTCGCCACCGGATGCGATTTTTTCGAGCGACTTCAACTCCTCGCCTTTGTTCGGTGAAACGAGAAAGGCAATCTCATCAATGCCTGCGGCGGTCCACTGGCCTTTGGTTACTGCAATCTGAAATTGCGTGCCGCCCATCATCAGGCCTTTGAGTTCGGTCTCAACCTGTTTGCTAAGGGCCGCCGCTGCCGTGACGCGTTTATTGCTCAATTCGCCCGCAATCTTCTCGTATTGCTTGGCTGCTTCGGCGCGCTGCTTTTCCAACTCAGCACGGTGCGCACTCGCGTTCTCTACTTCGTCGATGCGTTTGGCTATATCCGCATGGAAGGACAAAACGTCTTCCACCGTGCGGCCATACTTGCGCTTCAACCTGTCAATCGACTCAAGGCGGCCTTCCACCTTATCTAAGCGCGCTGGATCGCCTTCGAGCTTTCCGAGGTAATCGCGCAAACCGTAAGCCGCTTCATCCACTTGCACAGAAGCTTGTTTTAAGCTAGACGCTGTTTCTGCCAAGCTGCTGTCGATGCGCACTAATTCGTCGAGCCGTTTGATGGCGGTGCGCAGTTGGGTAGTGGCGCTATCGGGCGATTCATAGAGGGCGGCAAACGCGGCCGCCGCACTCTCTTGCAGCTTGGTCACATTTTGCAGAATCTTGCGTTCGGCTTCGAGTTCGGTGTCTTCGCCTAGCTTCGGGTCGACACTTTCGATCTCTTTGCGCTGAAAGCTCCAGAGATCGAGCAGGCGCAATTTTTCCTGTTCGTTCTGATTTAGTTCGTCGAGCTTGGCGCCGAGATCCCGCCATTTGGAGAATGCTTCAGCGACTTTGGCGCGTATGCTTTCCGCCCTGGCATATTCGTCGAGCAATTGACGTTGGGCTAAAGGAGTGAACAAAAGTTGTTGTTCGTTCTGGCCGTGGATATCGCCGAGGACCGGCGCGAGCTGCTTTAGGAATGCGGTGGTAACCGGCTTGTTAGCAACAAAGGCGCGCGACTTTCCGTTCGCCGATACCTCGCGGGCAACAATTAATTCTTCTTCACCATCAAGCTCAATCCCACTTTCGCTCAGGATGCCCGCGACCTCCGGCTTGCCTTGCAGCGAGAAAATTCCCGATACGCGAGCTCGCTCTTGACCACTGCGAACCATCTCGGCTGAAGCGCGTGAGCCCAGCAGTAAGCCCAATGAATCAACGACGATAGACTTGCCGCTACCAGTTTCTCCAGTGAGAATATTTAAGCCATCGTGAAAACGCATGCGCGCTTGCTCTACCACCGCATAGTTCTCAACTATTAGTTCAAGCAGCATGTTTGAAGGAATTATGCCAGATGTAACGCTGGGCTGGCAGGTACATCCAACTGTAAAGCAACTGATTACGTTTCCCCGATCCCTATAATAAAAGCGAGGAAACGAAAGGACACGGATATTGCCCTTTTCTGTAGTTCTCGCAGATTTGTCTCTGTGGGACATCACAAAAAATTTGCGGCCAGTGCCGCTTGCAGTTATCGGACTATTGATTTTTTTCTCGCTTTTTTCGTGGACGATTGTGCTCTCCAAAAGCGGAGTTTTTAGCCGCGCGCGATCACGGAATAAGAACTTTTTGCGCGCTTTTCGGAAAGCAAAGAACCTGCAATCGATTGCCGCAGCCAGTGAACAATTTGGCGCGGCCCCGCTGGTGGCAGTGTTCGAATTTGGGTATCGCGAAATTGAGCGCCAAGTTTCACAACGGGGTGCGCTGGTGAACAAGCCGGCCATTGAGCGAAGTTTGCAACTGGGAATCAGCGAAGAAGTGACCAAGCTGGAGCAAAATATGACGTGGCTGGCAACAGTTGCGTCGGTTTCGCCATTCATTGGTTTGTTTGGGACAGTTTGGGGCATTATCGATGCGTTTGCCGGACTTGGTACGGCGGGCAGCGCCAGTTTGCGAGCGGTTGCGCCGGGCATCTCGGAAGCACTGATTACGACGGCGATTGGCCTTGCTGCCGCGATCCCGGCGGCGATTTTCTACAACCTTTTCGGCAGCCGTATTAAGGAATTGGGCACGCGCATGGAAGACTTTGCCATTGAATTCCAAAATTTTGCGGAACGGGATTTCGGCGGGTAATAACTATGGCTTTTTCGTTTAATGGCGGCGGTGGCGGGAGCCGGGGCAGGCGGTTTGGCGGTCCGGCGGCCATGTCTGAGATCAACATTGTTCCATTGGTGGACGTGGTTCTGGTGCTGCTAGTAATTTTCATGATTACTGCGAATGTGATGGAGTTTGGTTTGGACATCCAGGTTCCGGCGGTGAAGCGCGTGCAAAATACCACGCAAGATTTGCCGGTGGTGAGCATCACTAAGAATGGAGAGTCATTCTTGAACGACAAGCCCATCAACATTCATCAATTGGCGCAGGGAGTGCGGGCGCGTTTTCGCGGCGCTACAGCAGTGTATGTACGCGCTGATAAACAGACGCCGTGGGATCCGATTGCGCAAATTGTGGCGGAATTGGGCGAAGCGAAATACGAAGTGAAGATGGTGACCGCGCCCATGGATTCAGCGCGCGAGGGCCGTTAACGTCCTATGCGTGAGCCGATTGATATCCTGGACGAACGCGACCCACTGGCGTTGCCTTTTATCGGCTCAATGATTGTGCATGGCACGATTGTGGCTGTTTTTTTTCTGGGGTGGTTTTGGCTCAAGCAGACGCCTGATTCACTCGGCGATAAGAACCCCGCTGGCGGGCAATCCTATTCAGTTTCGGCGACGAAAACCATTCCGATACCGCAGCGTGACGCGCCTTTGAATCCGGTGGCGCACGATACGGAATCGCTGGTTCCCACCGCACCGGCTGAGAAAGAAGTTGAGAAGAAGGAACCTGAGCCGCCGAAGGATGCCTTCAAGATTCCGGATAAGGTGAAACCGCCGAAAGATCAGCCCAAGCAGTTGCAAAAATACACGCCTCCGCCTTCGCCGAATCAAGTTACGGCAAGGACTCCACAAGCGGTAGCGAACCCCATGTTCGGTGGGCCGTCTGGCGGGGGGCAAGTGGGTATAAGCCAGAATTCAGTATTAGGAAACAGGCTTGGCTGGTATGCGCAACTGATTCGCGATCGCTTAGCGCAGAACTGGCAAACGAACGGCCTGGATGCGCATTCGCAGACTTCGCCTGCGGTAGTTAGCTTTCATATTTTGCGCGATGGCAGCATTCGCGATCCTAAGATTGTGCAGAGCAGTGGCAATCTAAATATCGACAACACGGCGTTGCGCGCGGTATACGCGTCTAATCCGTTAACTGCTCTGCCGCCGCAAATAAGCGAGAACGATATCCTGGCAGAGTTCACTTTCAACTTACGCTGATGCGCACACTTACTATTTCAATCTCATTTCTACTTACGCTGGGCATTGCTTCCGCGCGGCAACAGGTTGTCGGCGATGTATCGAAGGGCGCCGCTAAACCGCTGATTGCCGTGCCAGACTTTCGAGCAACTGGAACCACTGCGCCAACGCTGATGGCGGTTTTCAACAGCACCGTGCAGAACGATTTGCAGAGTTCGCCGCAGATTAAGTTTGTTCCCAAGACGCTTTACCCATTGCGTGTGCCACAGGTGCCAAACGACTTAGCCGCGGGCTTGGCTGCCCCAACTAACGGGCCTGCACCGACGCCCGGGTTTCGACCGGCTGATTGGCTTGCCGCACCCGCGAATGCGAACTACCTGGGTATAGGTTACGGCGCGGAGGATCGCGGTCTGTTTGTCGTGTTCGGCTATTTTTATACCACTGCGCCGAACATTACGGACCTACAGCAGGCACAAGTTTTTGGCAAGGTCTACACGGGTTCGCTCGATCAGAGTGGGGCGATGGATGCCGCTCATCACTACGCGGCCGATATACTAGCGATTTTTGGCGGGCAGAGTTTGATTGGCTCGAAAATCGTTTTCGTTTCCGATCGCACGGGATCGAAAGAGATTTGGGAGATGAATTGGGACGGATCGGAACAGCACCAGATCACGAAGTACGGATCGATTTCGACTTTTCCGTCGGCATCGCCAGATGGCCGCTTGGTGGCGTTTACGACTTATGCAACGGGATATCCGGCGATTCAACTCTTTTCGTTAGATACGGGGCGGAAGCTGCCTTTCTATAACCAACGGGCATCGATGAACGCGTTCGTTTCGTTTACCCCGGATTCCAAGCAGATTGTATTCTCTTCTACCGCGGCGGGGGGACCGGCACAGCTATACCTGGCGAATGCTGATGGCAGCGGCCTGCGGCGGATCACCAATTCCGGCACGATCGAAGTGGAAGCGAAAATCAACCCGAAAACCGGAACGGAAATTGTCGATGTTTCAGGGCGTTCTGGCCTGCCGCAGGTTTACAAAATGAACATGGAAGGCGCGGATGTACAGCGGCTGTCGGCTGGCACTGGCGAGGCAACAAATCCAGCTTGGAGCCCGGATGGCGTGCACATAGCGTTCGCCTGGACGAAGGGCTTTGAGCCAGGCAACTACAACATTTTCGTGATGGACGTGATTACTAAGGAAACGATTCAGCTTACGGCGAATGAAGGGCGAAACGAAAATCCGACTTGGGCGCCGGATGGCGCGCACATCGTGTATGCTTCGAAGCGAGGCCGCCAATCCCAAATTTGGGTTATGAACGCCGACGGGACTGGGAAACATCCGCTAACCGAAAAGGGTAGCAACGAAAAGCCCGTCTGGGTTAACGCCGAAAAGTAAAGTTTGAGCATAATCGAGATCAAGGACCAGAGGAGGGATTAACGACTCATGAGAAGACAGAAAATATCGTTAGCGCTTTTAGCCGCGCTGTTCGTGGTGCTACTAGCCGGTTGTTCGAAAAAGGTTCCGCCAGCGCCGCCGCAAGCTCCGGCCCCCATGCCAGAGAACAATGCGCCATCGGGGAAGCCCGTTATCAGCTATTTCGCGGCGGAACCTACTACGGTGACCGTTGGCCAGCCTTCGTCCCTCCGCTGGTCGGTAACGGATGCTACGAGCGTGAAGATTGACAACGCCATTGGCGAGGTGAGCCCGAATGGCCGTAGGGGCGTGTATCCGACCGCGACGACAACCTACCATTTGACGGCCACTGGCCCTGGTGGTATTGCAGAGGCGGACGCGACAGTAACGGTAAGCACTCCGCCACCGCCGGCACCGATGCCAACTGCGGCTCAGCCGACCATTCAGGAGATCATGACGAAGCAGGTTCAGGACCTCCACTTCGATTACGATAAGAGCGATATTCGCGGCGAAGATCAGGCGATTTTACAGGGCGATGCAAGCGCGCTGAGAACGGTTTTCCAGATGGATTCGAACTTTATTGTGACCATTGAAGGCCATTGCGACGAACGGGGCTCTGCAGAATACAATTTGGCGCTGGGAGACCGGCGAGCGGCTGCAACGAAAGACGCGTTGATTACGCTGGGAGTTCCGGGCGACAAGCTCAAGACAATCAGTTACGGCAAAGAGCGACCGATTTGCACGGAAGCGCTGGAAGATTGTTATGCGCGAAACCGGCGGGCCCATTTCTCCGCAGGTCAATAAACTGGCGATTTGAGGGATTTGGCGCGCCAGTAAATTAAAGTTCTCTTACACTAAAGACAAGTGCGTAACGGGGACGGCTGTAAACCGTCCCCTTCCATTGAGGAGTTCATTTATATGAAATTAGTGCGCCTCGCCGTATTGCTGCTTTCCTGCTCAGGTTATTGTTTAGCCGTGAACAAGGATCTTTTGGCCATGCAGCGCGAGTTAGACGACAAGATTGCTGCGCTGCAGAACGAGATGAATACCAAGCTGAGCACCATGAATGGCATATTGATGGCTATTCAGGCGGATTCCCAGCACAACACAGAGCGGATTGCGGGCATTCAAGATGCGGTTACCACGGGCGTGACTAAGTCGCTTTCGCCGGTGAATGGTCTGTCGAATCGCGTGGATACGGTGGGCGAAGATGTGCGCTCGCTAAAGGATGCGCTGGCGGATATTACGGCGCGGATGGAGCGAATGGACGCCAAGATTACCGATTTGAAGAACCAGATGCAGATTATGCAGAGTCCGCCTCCGGCGCCGACTCCGTCTAACGGACTACCCACGTCTCCGACTTCAACGTCGCAAACGCCGCAATCGGCGCTCGTTCCGCAAATGGGCGCGCCCCAGGCTGGCGCTCCTCCGATGGTGGCAGCAAGCCCAAAAGCGCCCGCCGGTATCAGCGCAGATCGAAGCTTCTCCGAAGCCATGCGCGATCTACAAACCGGAAAAAGCGATCTGGCGTATAACGAGTTTCAGCAGTATCTGACTTATTTCCCGACAACTGAATTTGCCGCCAAGGCGCAATATTATCTGGGAGAAATCGATTTCAATCGCGGCAACTATCCGAGTGCGGTCCACAATTTCGATTTAGTGTTAGAGCGGTATCCCGAAAATCCGAAGACTGCGGATGCGCACCTGATGAAGGCCTATGCGCTTTTGAAGGCGAACGAACGGAACCGGGCAGTGCAGGAATTGAGGATTCTGGTGACAAATTATCCGCATACGGACGATGCTCGGAAGGCGCTGCAGCAATTGCGGACGCTAGGTGTGTCAGCAGCGGCAGCGCCATCTCCGGCGGTCGGGGCACGGCAGTAGTTTCCAACCCTACCAACCGGACTTCAGCTTCCAAAGCTTTCCTGAGATAATTTTAGCCTTGCCTCCAGACGCGTAGAATTGTAGATCATTGGCGTCTGGCGGTGCGAACACCAAATTCGTGATTGCTACGCGACCGTCTTCGGCGAAGACTTCTACTGAATCTCGATCAACTATCACGTGCAATTCCAATTTGTCGCTAGCCAGTTTGAGCGGCGCTTCCGTTCGGGCGGGGAAATCTTTGTGGAAGCCGACGTTGCCCGACTTGGTGCGGTCGACGAACAGCATCTGCTTTCCGCGATCATATCCGATGGTCGTGTAAACGCCACTGCCGGCCAGCAACTTCCAGCCAACTTCCTGCGCGCTGCCAAGCGAGACAACGGAGGTGAACTCGAACTGGTGGCCGGTCCCGCTCAGCTCAGCCTTCATCTCTAATGGAGCCTCGCGCAATTCCGTTATTGCCGCTGGCTGCTGGAAGAGCCGCAAGCCGTCTGGCGTGTTACGAAGCTGCAAGACTCGGGGAAGCGTCATTTGGCCTCGGAAGGGAGGACTCGTGGGCGTCTCACGAGCGTATTGCCAGTTGCTCATCCAACCCAACATGATGGGGGCCGCGGTCTTCGGCAAATTATTGAACGTGAGGGCGCAATAGCAATCCTTCCCGTAATCGGTCCAAAGAGTTGTCGAGGCCGGATTATCGTCCTGAAACTTTTCGCCATCGAACCGGCCCACGAAATATTGTTCTCCCGATCCGCCTGCGGGCGCGCCCGGATTGATGCCCACTTTCAGCACCCAACGCGATTCCGCTTTGCCGGCAACCGGCACTTGGAATAATTCAGGGCATTCCCATTGGCCAGCCGTTGCGCCCGCCGGGCCAAACTCGCTCAAGCGTTTCCAATCTTTCAAGTTCGGCGACCCGTAAATCAGTATCTTGTGGTCATTCGGCAATGAGACTGCCATCACCCACTGGTTGCCTTGGTCGGACCAGAAGACTTTGGGATCGCGAAAGTCGGTCATGTGCAGATCTAAAACAGGGTTGCCCGAGTACTTTGTCCAAGTTCTTCCGCGATCGTTTGAATACGCGAGATTCTGAGTTTGGAGCGAGGGCTTCGTTTTAGTTTCCATGGTGTGACCTGTCCAGACAGCCACTAGACAAGGTTTGCCGCCGAGGCAGAAGCCGCTGCTATTCGCTTTATCCACAACCACGCTGCCGGTGAAAATCATCACGCCTTTTTCTTCGGCTAGCGCGACATGCAACTGTTTCCAGTGGATCAGGTCCGGGCTAACTGCGTGCCCCCAACTCATGTGGCCCCAAACATCGCCATAGGGGTTGTATTGAAAGAACAAGTGATACTCGCCTTCAAAGAACACCAAGCCATTCGGGTCGTTGGTCCAATATTCGCGAGGCGAAAAGTGAAACTGCGGACGAAACGCCTGGTCGTATGTAACTTCGCTCGATTGCCCCCAAAGTATGGCGGTGAGCGGAATTAGCTTCAATAACCAGAAACTTCGCATAATCTCCTCCAATGTTGCGTTTTCTTGCTTGAAACCTGCAGACGAGGTATAGCATACTAGCTGAAGCATTCCGCTGCACTCATTTGAGTGCCCCAATTCTTACATGCCTTCTCTTCCCAGAACCCTGCCGCATATTTGTGTGGCCTTGGGTCTGCCATCTGCTGCCGAGCTACAGTGTGCGGCTGAGCGCGAATATAAAGATGGCAGCACGTTCATGGAGTTCCGCCTGGACTATTTGCCAGACCCTGCCACTGGTATCGAAGTGTTGACCAAGTTTCACAAAGTTTATCCTGATGCTCGTATCCTGGCGACCTGCCGTCATTATGGGGCGGCGGGCCATTTCAAAGGATCGTTAGATCGTCAGGTTGATTTTCTGAAGACCGCGCTAGAAGCGGGTGCAACATTTGTGGACCTGGAAGTTGAATCGGCGGAAAAGCTGAAGCGTGCGGTAACCGAACTGCGGGCTCGTGGACCAGTGTGTGTTTCGTATCACAATTTTGAGAAGACACCGGCGTTAGCGCCAGTTCTTCGGCGGCTCGAAAAGCAAAATGCCGATGTCTACAAAATCGCGGTTACCGCGCGGAAGCCGACCGATAGCCTGCGTGTGATCGATTTTGCCCAGGAGCACCGTGACCATCCGTTAATAGCGCTGGCGATGTCTGAGATAGGTGTGAGTTCGCGGATCTTAGTTGCCGCTATCGGCGGTCTTTTCACTTACGCCGCGCCTATGTGCGAGAGTGGCACCGCGCCTGGACAGATTTCCGCAAAGGTGATGCGCGGGCTTTACCGCTCAGAGAAGTTGACGAAGCAGACCAAGGTTTACGGCGTTATTGCGAACCCGGTGGCGCATTCGAAGTCGCCGGTGATTCACAATCGAGCCTTTCACGCGCGCCGTCTGGACGCAGTCTACCTGCCGTTTTTGGTGCCTGGGCTGCAACTGCCCGATTGGATGAAGTTTGCGGCGGAGATGCCAGTGCAGGGTTTCAGTGTCACGATTCCACACAAGCAAAAGATTCTCAATCATCTC
>Ga0182012_10005083_pt1 | contig 13685 bp, 9 predicted proteins | sample 612S2SmetaG_FD_120486 | JGI IMG/M metagenome (GOLD analysis project Ga0182012, IMG submission 120486) | Permafrost microbial communities from Stordalen Mire, Sweden - 612S2S metaG | ecosystem: Environmental > Terrestrial > Soil > Wetlands > Permafrost | place: Sweden: Stordalen | collected... | reverse complement strand
TCTCCAGCGTTTCCGTAAACTCTGATGGGCTGCTGTTCGTCAACTACGAGGGTCTCGAGATTCCGGCCGGGTCATTCGCCAGGGTAGGCTTCTTTAAACCCGCGAGTAGCAGCAGCGCAACGAAAGCCGTCAAGTGACCGGGAGCGCCGGCGCGCTGGTCCCCCTGGAAGAGTATCTCGCGCGCAGCTCCGAGCCCGGCTGCGAATACGTCGCTGGGCGGATTGTTGAACGGAACGTGGGGCCCGGCGGGAAGTGACGGTCGACTTTAACGAAGTCTTCTTCGGTCCTGGTTTCACTTACCTGGTTTCGCTTAGCTTGCAGCCCATTTTCCCCGTGTGCTAATATCTGAGTTGTCCGTTTCATAGGACCCGGTGGGAGGTTTGCGCTCTTAAGCAGGCCGTTTGCACCACGGAGGATTGATGGCACACAAACCAGGTAAGCAGTACCAAGCTGCATCGAAACAAGTCGAGACGCGTCCGTACCCAATCAAGGACGCCGTCGTGCTTCTCAAAAAGATCAAGTTCGCTAAGTTTGATGAAACCGTCGAGGTGCATCTGCGCCTGGGCGTCGATCCCAAGCATGCCGACCAGATGGTGCGCGGCACCGTCCTGATGCCCAATGGGCTGGGTAAATCGAAAAAAGTTCTGGTGATCGCGAGCGGCGATAAACTGCGCGAGGCAGAAGAAGCCGGCGCGGATCTGTTCGGCGGCGAAGAGATGGTGAACAAGATCCAGAGCGAAGGCTGGACGGATTTTGACGCCGTGATCGCGACGCCCGACATGATGCGTTCGGTCGGTAAGCTCGGCAAGATTCTGGGACCGCGCGGCCTGATGCCCAACCCCAAAACCGGAACCGTGACCACCGATGTTGCGAAAGCGATCAAAGAAGTCAAGGCCGGTAAGGTGGAATTTCGCGTCGATAAGACCGGCATCATTCACGCGCCGGTGGGCAAGATCAGTTTCACGGACGACAAGCTGGTGGAGAACGCCGTTGCGTTAATCCATGCCGTTGTCAAAGCCAAGCCCTCGGCGGCCAAGGGCAAGTACGTGAAGAGAGCGACGATCTGCTCCACAATGAGTCCGGGCGTGGATCTAGACATGGCGGAAATGGGCGAAAAGGTTTAACGCAATGAAGAAGCGTGACGAGAAAGAAAAAGATTTCGAGGCGCTCAAGGCGGAGTTCGCGAAGGTGGAAAACCTTTTCGTGACGGGCTATGAGAAGCTGCGCGTGGATCAGGATTTCGAACTGCGCAAGACCGTTCGCAACGCGGGCGGCGAGTACAAAGTGGTGAAGAACAACCTGGCGGAGATCGCCAGCGAGGGCACCGCCGCCGGCGGCGCACTGAAAGATCTGAAAGGCATGACGTCGATCGCGTTCACTTACGCCGATCCGGTGGCGCTCGCGAAAGCGCTGACCACCTATGCCAAGACGAATCCGGCGTTTACCTTCAAGGCGGGCGTTGTCGAAGGCCGTGTGATCAATGTGAAAGAGATCGCCGAGCTGGCCAGTATGCCTCCGAAGGAAGAGATTTTCTCGAAGCTGCTGTACCTGATCAACGCTCCGGCGCAGCGGTTGGTAACGGCTCTGTCCGCAGTCGGCCGCAATTTGGCCGTGGTGGTGGATCAGGGCGTGAAGGAAAACAAGTTCCAGGCGTAAGGCCCTTGGAAGTCAATCATTTTAGAAAGGTTTAAGGAAGAAAGATCATGGCGGATATCAACTCTATTGCGGAACAGATCCAGGGCCTGACGCTGCTCGAGGCTTCTCAGCTCGTCAAGTTGCTCGAGGAAAAATTAGGCGTGTCGGCGGCTGCGGCGGCCCCGGTCGCTGCTGCGGGCGGCGCTGCCGCGGCGGCTGCACCGGTGGTGGAAGAGAAGACCGAGTTCTCGGTGATTCTCACCGGCGTGGGCGCGAACAAGATCAATGTCATCAAGGCCGTTCGCGAAGTGACCAGCCTGGGATTGAAGGAAGCCAAGGATTTGGTGGATGGCGCCCCGAAGCCTGTCAAGGAAGGCGTTTCGAAGGAAGAAGCCGAGACCATCAAGAAGAAATTCGTGGACGCGGGCGCGACCGTCGAAGTCAAGTAGTTCGGGTTTTCGGGCGAAAGTCTAAAGCTCCAGCCGGCGAGGGGATATCCTTCGCTGGCTGGAGCTTTTTTGGTGTGGGGACGGCTTCCCGTGTTCACGTGTCACACTGGTTTGTGTGGAGAAGCGAAACATCACACTAAGTCTGCCTGTGGATCTGATCCGCAACGCGAAGATCTACGCCGCCGAGCATGACACCAGCGTCAACACTCTGGTTCGTGACCTTCTGCATGATGCGCTTTCTTTGGACGACCGTGCGGATCAAGCCGTGGAGCGGCTTCTTGAGCTGGCGGACGCAGGCCCTTACTCCTCAGTTGACCCTGGGTCAATTCGACGTGAAGACCTGTATGACCGGGCCTAAAGCCTTCTTTGATACCAACGTTTTGCTATAAATGTGTGCGGGCGAGGACGTTCAGAAGCGCAGACGCGCGACAGAACCTTTTGGCCGGCACGGCCGCGCCAAACCGATTTTGCTGAGTACGCAGGTTGTGCAGGAATTCTATGCCGCTGGCGCGCGTAAGCCGCGTCTGCCGCGCCGGAGTTGAGGGATGCGGTATATTCTCACCGCTCCTCGCGAGTTCGAAGAACGCTACCAGATCTCTTTCTGGGACGCCCTGATTCTGGCCGCGGCGGAATCGGGCGGCGCCGGAGTGGTTTATACGGAAGACCTCAACCACGGCCTGCGCTACGGTTCCGTGCTCGTGCAAAATCCCTTCCGTAACTGGAGGGGTAGCCAAGGATACGATTGCCTCGATCGCCGGGCAACTCGCGGGCGCGGTGGTCGGACCAGTTGGTATTCCGCCGGGGCTTGTGATGGGAATCAACGGCGACGATCAAGTTGGCCGCGTTGCGGAGAGGTTTGCGGAGTTTGCGCGGTAGCGCCAGGCCACGTGCGCTACTCGTTGTTCTGAAAGAGCGTCGCTGGATCGAGGGAGAACCCGTTCAGCAGAGGCGTCGTGATGTGCTCGCCTGTCGCAAGGAGGGTGCTGGCTGCACCCCGATGGATCACCACCGACTTTGATTTCGGAAAAACCTGCCAGACTTCTTGCGTCCCGTGCCGCAGGTAGGCCTCAAGCTTCGCCTGAGTGTCGGCGGCGGCGCGTTCAGATGGGGAGATCACTTCGACGGCGATGTCAGGAGCGCCCGGTATCGGAATCTTGTGCCTATCGACCGAGCTTAGGCGATCCTCAAGGAGGACAAAGACGTCCGGCCTCACACGGTAGTCTCTATCCAGTGCGAACTCCGCGTCGGACCAAACCCTGCCCTGACCGCGGTGCGCCTTGAAATGAGCCACAAGGGCGACCTGGAGGTTCTGCACGACCGTTTGATGTTCCAGTGTTGGGCTGGCCGTGGGAATCAACTCCCCTTCCAAGAGTTCCCAACGCCTGCCTTCTTCATAGGGAAGAGCATCAAACTCCAGACCGCTCATCAGCGCCGTGGTGGCCATGTAAAACTCCTAGCTCATTGTACGTCTCGAAATTTCCTCTTGCAATAAAATTGCCTCCCTGCTACTATTTGGGTATTGGCGACAGTGCGTTCCGGGCTGGCAGCCGTAAAGGTAGCCTCACCATTGGTGTCTTTCTTTTTGCATCGTTTCGGTTTTGAAGCCGGACGCGGGAATCCCCTGCGTCTTTTTGTAGTTCCCGCACATCAATTAGGGTGGCGCAGCTCCTTCCGCCAAGAAATCTCGCGCTTTCTGAACTATTTTTTCACATCCCGCCGGATCGATGTTGCGTTTTCAAACACTTTCCATCCGGGCGGTTTGACCTCTTCCCGTTGGGCGGTTCGTTCGGGTTTTAGCCCCGTTCGCCCGCCAGTACTTGCTTTAGTTTCTCCGGGCTCGGACCTGTTCTAGGTTCAACGAGCTCGCCCCCACAGTGCTTTTAGGGCTCCGCAGGAGTTTTTTGAAAAGAATGACGAATCAGCCAGAAACCACGCCCGAGCGAGTTGACTTTTCCAAGATCAAGACTTCCATCCCGATTCCGAACCTCATTGAGGTGCAGAAGAAATCGTACGAGAAATTTCTCCAGATGGATCTTCTGCCCAATGAGCGCGACGATGCCGGGCTGCAAACCGTCTTCAGTTCCGTCTTTCCGATTTCGGACTTTCGGGGCGTCAGTCAGCTTGAGTTCGTAGATTATTCCATCGGTAACTGGGAGTGCAAGTGCGGCAATCTCAAGGGTTTGCACCATTTGCGGTCGACATGCCGGCATTGCGGCGCGACCATCAAGACAGACCCGTTTCATCCCGGCGACGTGCTCTGCCACGTCTGCGGCACCTTCAATAAGAACATTGTCACGTTCTGCAATAAGTGCGGCGACCCGGTAGGCCTGCAACTGAAGTACGACATGGTGGAATGCCAGGAGCGCGGGATGACCTACGCTGCCCCTCTGAAAGTCACCATCCGTCTGACGGTGTATTCCAAAGATCCGGATACCGGCGTCAAGAGTGTTCGGGATATTAAGGAGCAGGAAGTCTTCTTCGGCGAAATTCCGCTGATGACCGACAACGGCACCTTCATTATTAATGGCACCGAGCGCGTCATCGTCAGCCAGTTGCATCGTTCCCCCGGTGTCTTTTTCGAAAAAGTTCCAGCACAAGGCTATTACCTCGGCAAGATCATCCCCTACCGCGGAAGCTGGGTCGAGTTCGAATATGACATCAAGAACCTTCTTTATGTCCGGATCGATCGCAAACGCAAGTTTTACGGGTCGGTGTTTCTGCGCGCGCTCGGTCTCAAGACCGACGAGCAGATTCTGCGCACTTTCTACCGCGTCTCGAAGATCGACATCAAGGACGGGAAGCTTTACTGGAATGCCCTCGATGGCGACGGCAAACTCGACAAAAATCTCGAAGGGCTGAAGCTTTCGCATGCCATCACCAACAAAGCCGGTGAGACGGTAGTCGGCCAGGGCAAGAAGATCGCCACCGCCTTCAAGAAGGAAATCGAAAAGCAGAAGATCGGCGTCATTGAAGTTGCCTCGAACGATCTGGAAGGCGCGTACATCGCGGCCGATGTGGTAGACATGTCGAGCGGCGAAGTGATGATGGACGCCAACCAGGAGCTGACGCCCGCCAAAATCACCCAGTTCATGGATAACGGCATCACCAGCTTCGAAGTGTTCTTCCGGGAACGCGACGATGTGGGCACAGTGATCTCCGCCACACTGAAGAAAGACCCGGTGAAGATCGAGAAGGACGCCCTGATCGAGATTTACCGCAAGCTCCGTCCAGGCGATCCGCCGACGGTGGATACGGCTACCCAACTGTTCCAGGGCATGTTCTTCGACCCGCGCAAGTACGATTTTTCGCGCGTGGGCCGCATGAAGTTCAATATCAAGCTGCATGACCGGGCGGACGCTACGCCGCTCGACAACCGTACGCTCACGCAGAAAGACTTCGTCGACACCATCACCTACCTGCTCAAGCTCCGCAAGGGCCAGGGCGCGGTAGATGATATCGATCACCTGGGCAACCGCCGCGTCCGCGCGGTGGGCGAACTGCTCGAAAATCAATTCCGCATTGGCCTCGTCCGCATGGAACGCGCCATCAAGGAAAAGATGAGCGTCTACCAGGAAATGTCGACGGCCATGCCGCACGATCTGGTAAACGCCAAACCCGTGATGGCGGCCATCCGTGAATTCTTCGGCTCCAGCCAGCTTTCGCAGTTTATGGATCAGACCAACCCTCTTTCCGAGATCACGCACAAACGGCGTCTCTCGGCTCTTGGACCGGGCGGTCTTTCCCGGGAGCGCGCAGGCTTTGAAGTCCGCGACGTGCACCCCACCCACTACGGCCGCATCTGCCCGATTGAAACGCCGGAAGGCCCCAATATCGGTTTGATTTCGTCTCTGTCCTGCTTTGCGCGCATCAACGATTTCGGCTTCATTGAAAGTCCCTACCGCAAGGTGATCGGCGGAACCGTTACCGATGAAGTCCGCATCCTGAACCCCGGCGATACCGACACGAAAGTCGGCGATGTCCTCACCCGGATCGACATGACCGAGGCCAACTCCAAAATGGGGGCGGGGAAGCAAAAGGCGGAATTTGAAGCCCATTGCGAATACCTCTCCGCATGGGAGGAAGACAAGTACATCATTGCCCAGGCCAATGTGCATCTGGATCCGGGCGGTCGCATTGTCCCGGACCTCGCCAACGCGCGGCAGGCGGGTAACTTCGTTCTGAAGAATCGCGATGAGATCGAGTTCATCGACGTCTCTCCCAAGCAGCTCGTCTCGGTTGCCGCCAGCCTGATTCCGTTCCTCGAGAACGACGACGCCAACCGCGCTTTGATGGGTTCCAACATGCAACGCCAGGCCGTTCCGCTGCTGCGCGCCGACGCTCCTTACGTCGGGACCGGCATGGAAATGGTGACGGCTCGCGATTCGGGAGCGGTAGTGCTTTGCAAGCGTTCCGGCATTGTGGATTCGGTCGATTCCGAACGCATCATCGTGCGCGTCGAAGGCAACGCCCATGAAGGCCAGCTCTCTCGCGAAGTGGGCGCGGATATCTATACGCTCACTAAGTTCAAACGCTCGAACCAAAACACCTGCATCAACCAGAAGCCCATCGTGGCCCGCGGTCAGCGCGTGACCAAGGGAACCGTGCTGGCGGACGGTCCGTGTACCGATCTGGGTGAACTCGCCTTGGGAAGGAACGTGCTCGTGGCGTTCATGCCCTGGCGCGGCTATAACTTCGAAGACGCCATTCTGGTGTCTGAAAAACTGGTGAAGGAAGACTACTACACCTCGATCCATATCGAAGAGTTTGAGATTGAGTCGCGCGACACCAAACTGGGACCTGAGGAAATCACGCGGGATATTCCCAACATCGCCGATTCCTTCCTGCGCAATCTGGATGAATCCGGTGTCATTCGCGTCGGCGCAACCGTGAAGCCGGGCGACATTCTGGTAGGCAAGGTGACGCCGAAGGGCGAAACCCAGCTGACGCCCGAAGAGAAGCTGCTTCGCGCGATTTTCGGCGAAAAAGCCGGCGACGTCAAGGACGCTTCGCTCTACTGCCCGCCCGGAATCGAAGGCACGGTGGTGGATTGCAAAATCTTCTCCCGCAAGGGTCAGGAGAAAGACGAACGCGCCCGCTCCATCGAGGATGAAGAGATCAATCGCCTGCAGCGCAATCTGCAGGATGAGATCCGCATTCTGACCGACGAGCGCGCCAAGCGCCTGGGTAATCTGCTCGAAGGCAAGGAAGTTCTGGCCGACCTGCACGATGAAAAGACCAATAAGAAGCTGATGTCGAAGGGACAGTTGATCGACCGCGATACGGTCGAGAAGACGCGCTCCCGCGACCTGAAGCGTGTCCGCATCAAGGACAAAGACGCCCGCATTAACGATCAGATCGACGACATCGAAGAGATGACGTCGCGCCAGATCGCGGTGCTGGAGAAGATCACGGATGAAAAGATCGCCAAGCTCCGGAAGGGCGATGAACTGCCTCCGGGCGTGATCAAGCTGGTCAAAGTCTATATCGCCATGAAGCGCAAGCTTTCCGTGGGCGATAAGATGGCCGGCCGCCACGGTAACAAAGGTGTGATCGCGCGTATTCTTCCTGAAGAGGACATGCCGTACCTTCCGGATGGAACGCCGGTTGAAATCGTTCTGAATCCGCTCGGCGTGCCCTCCCGTATGAACGTGGGTCAGATTCTGGAAACCCACCTCGGTTGGGCCGCGAAGGCGCTCGGCGTACACTATGCAACCCCCGTCTTCGACGGAGCGGTGGAAAAAGAGATCAAGGCCCAGTTGACGAAAGCGGGTTTGCCGACGTCCGGCAAGACCAAGCTCTTCGATGGCCTCACGGGGCAGGAATTTGAGCAGCCGGTTACGGTCGGCTACATCTATATGCTCAAGCTGTCGCACTTGGTGGACGACAAGATCCATGCGCGCTCCATTGGCCCGTATTCGTTAATCACGCAACAGCCGCTCGGCGGCAAGGCGCAGTTCGGTGGACAGCGCTTCGGCGAAATGGAAGTGTGGGCGCTCGAAGCTTATGGCGCGGCATACATCCTGCAGGAGTTGCTGACGGCGAAGTCGGATGACGTTTATGGCCGCGCCAAGATCTACGAGGCCATCGTCAAGGGTGAAGCCGCCATCGAACCGGGCGTGCCCGAATCGTTCAACGTGCTCATCCGCGAGTTGCAGAGCCTCTGTCTCGATGTTGAGCTGATGAAAAAGCACGTCGAGATTCCGGATACGGCGCTGGCAGCCGATTGACCGTCGTTCAATAAAGCGTGAAATCTGGTGGCCGCGGCGGGTGCGTTAAATCGCAATCCGCCGCGGAGTAAGAAGAATTAGTTTTCTGATCAGGAGGTAATTTTGGTGCGATCCTCACCTTACGACCGAGCGAATCTGATTGCGGATTTCGATTCCATCCGCATCTCCCTGGCGTCCCCCGAGAAGATCCGGAGTTGGAGCCATGGAGAGGTAACAAAACCGGAAACCATCAACTACCGGACGTTCAAACCGGAGCGCGATGGTTTGTTCTGCGCCCGCATCTTCGGTCCGGTAACGGACTGGGAGTGCTTGTGCGGCAAATACAAGCGCATGAAGCATCGCGGCGTCATCTGCGATAAGTGCGGCGTGGAAGTCACGCTGGCCCGCGTTCGCCGCGAGCGCCTGGGCCATATCGAACTGGCCAGCCCGTGCTCCCACGTATGGTTCTTCAAGGGCCTGCCGTCCCGCATTGGCCACTTGCTCGATATCACTCTGCGTGAACTGGAGCGCGTTCTTTACTTCGAAGCGTTCGTGGTGATCGATGCCGGCGAAGTGCCGGAATTGTTCGTCGGCGAAGTGATGTCCGACGAGCGCAAACGCCAGCTTGATACCGAGTTCCCCGGTAAGTTCGTCGCCATGATGGGCGCCGAAGGCATCAAGGAGCTTCTCAAGAAGGTCGATATCGAAGGCCTCAGCGAAGAGATGCGCGAGAGGATGAAGACCGAGACTTCGCAGCAGAAGAAGTTGAAGTTCGCCAAGCGCTTGCGCGTGGTCGAGAGCTTCCGCAAGTCTGGCAACAAACCGGAGTGGATGATCCTCGACGTGATCCCGGTGATTCCGCCGGAGCTTCGCCCGCTGGTTCCGCTCGATGGCGGCCGCTTCGCCACGTCGGATCTGAACGATCTCTATCGCCGCGTCATCAACCGCAACAACCGCCTGAAGAAACTGATGGAGCTGCACGCTCCGGACGTGATTGTGCGCAACGAAAAGCGCATGCTGCAGGAAGCGGTGGACGCACTGTTCGACAATGGACGCCGTGGACGCGTGCTCCGCGGCGCGAATAATCGCCCGCTGAAGTCGCTCTCCGATACGCTCAAAGGCAAGCAGGGCCGGTTCCGCCAGAATCTACTCGGCAAGCGCGTCGATTACTCCGGCCGTTCGGTTATCGTGGTCGGTCCCGAACTCAAGCTGCATCAGTGCGGGTTGCCCAAGAAGATGGCGCTCGAACTGTTCAAGCCATTCATCTATCACCGCCTGGAACAGCGCGGGCACTGCACCACCATCAAGCAGGCCAAGGAACTGGTGGAGCAGCAGGATCCGGTGGTTTGGGACATCCTGGAAGAGGTCATTAAGGATCACCCGATTCTTTTGAACCGCGCTCCCACGCTGCACCGCCTCGGCATCCAGGCTTTCGAGCCCGTTCTTGTCGAAGGGAAAGCTCTCAAGATTCACCCGCTGGTTTGCACCGCCTTTAACGCCGATTTTGATGGCGACCAGATGGCCGTGCACATCCCGCTTTCGCCCGAAGCGCAGATCGAAGCTTCCACGTTGATGCTGGCTTCGAACAACATTCTGTCGCCGGCGCATGGCGGACCCATTGCCATTCCGACGCAGGATATGGTGCTCGGCTGCTATTACCTGACGAAACTGCGCCCTGGAACCAAGGGGGAAGGCCGCACGTTCGCTTCCACCGACGATGTTTTGATCGCCCTCGAAATGGGTGAAGTGGAAACGCTCTCGCCCATCAAGCTGCGCTATACCGGCAAGGTGATCGATCTTTCCAAAGCCTTCGATTCGCAGAACATCGTTCACACCGAGCCCATCGAATTCGTGAAGCAGTACATGGATACGACGGTCGGCCGCGTGATTCTCAACGACCATCTTCCCGAGGAAATGCCGTTCATCAACGGACTTCTGAAGAAGAAGGGCCTCTCGCAACTGGTGCACTACTGCTATCTGAAGTTCGGGCTGCAGGTCACCGTCGGCATGCTCGATGAAGTGAAGTCGCTTGGATTCGACTACGCGACGCGCGCCGGTATCTCCATCGGGATCGACGACATGGTGGTTCCGGATGAGAAGCCCATGCTGGTCGCCCAGGCCGAGAAAGAAGTGGTGGCCGTCGAAAGCCAGTATCAGGATGGCGCCATCACCTTCGGCGAACGCTACAACAAGATCATCGAGATCTGGTCGAAGGTCACCGAGCGTGTCTCCGAACAAATGTTCCAGGCCATGGAAGAGGACGACCGTACGGGCCGTTACCTGAATCCGATCTACATCATGGCCGATTCCGGCGCGCGCGGTTCCAAACAGCAGATCCGCCAGCTCTCCGGTATGCGTGGTTTGATGGCCAAGCCCTCGGGCGAGATCATCGAAACCCCCATCAAGGCCAACTTCCGCGAAGGCCTCGACGTGTTGCAGTACTTCATTTCGACGCACGGCGCGCGTAAAGGTCTGGCCGATACCGCTCTCAAGACGGCCGATTCCGGCTACCTCACCCGCCGCCTGTGCGACGTGGCGCAGGACGTGATCGTCTCCGAGACCGATTGCGGAACCGGGGAAGGCATTTATGTCGAACCGATCATCGAATCGGGTGAAATCATCGAACCGTTGCGCGACCGCATTGTGGGCCGCGTGGCGCTCGAAGGCCAGCTCGATTTCGAAGGCAAGCAGATCGTCGGCGTGAATCAGGAAATCACCGAAGAGATCGCCAACGCGATCCACGCATCCGGTATCGAGCGCGTCAAAATCCGCTCGGTGCTGACGTGCGAATCGAAGCGCGGCGTTTGCGTGATGTGCTACGGCCGCAACCTGGCCACCGGACGTCTCGTGGAGCGCGGCGAAGCGGTAGGCATCATCTCGGCGCAGTCCATCGGCGAGCCGGGCACGCAGTTGACCATGCGTACGTTCCACATCGGTGGAACGGCCACGCGAATTTCCGAGCAGTCCACCCAGGACGCCAAGTCGGATGGGTTTGCCAAGTACATCGGCATCCAATCCGTCAAGAACGACAAGGGTGAGCTGATCGCCATGAACCGCTCCGGCATCATCGGCATCGTGGACGAGAAGAACCGCGAGAAGGAACGCTACCCGGTAGTGTACGGAGCCAAGATTCTGGTGGAGGACGGCGCGCCCGTTCATAACAGCCAGATCCTTCTGGAATGGGATCCTTACACTTTCTCGATTCTTTCCGAGGTTTCGGGCGTGGTCCACTTCAAAGACTTGCTGGAAGGCGTAACGCTGGTCGAGAAGGTGGATGAAGTCACCGGCATGAGCCAGCTTGTGGTGCAGGATACGACGGATGAAAAGCGGCAGCCCCTGATCATGGTGCGGCCCGATCCGAACTCGCCCGGCGCAAGAACGGCGGAGCAGAAGAAGTACCTGATGCCGACCCACGCGCACTTAATGGTGCGCGACGGCGATACCATTCACGCGGCGGACGTGCTGGCCAAGCTGCCCCGCGAGACGACCAAGACGAAGGACATCACCGGCGGTCTGCCGCGCGTGGTGGAACTGTTCGAAGCGCGCAAGCCGCGTGAGACGGCCATTATCGCGGAGATCGACGGCATCGTGAAGTTCGGCGAAGTGAGCAAGGGACAGCGCAGAATCTACGTCATCGGCGATGACGGCGAGGAACGCGAATACTCGATCCCGCGCGGCGTGCACATCAACGTTCAGGAAGGCGAGCGGCTGAAGGCCGGCGAACCCCTGATGGATGGCCCCCGCAACCCGCACGACATTCTGGCCGTGCTGGGTGAAAAGGAACTGCAGAAATACCTGGTGAACGAGATCCAGGAAGTGTACCGTCTGCAGGGCGTCAACATCAACGACAAACACCTCGAAGTCATCTCGCGTCAGATGATGCGCTGGGTGAAGGTGGAAGATATCGGCGACACGGACTTCCTGCCGGAAGAAGTGGTGGATAAGTTCCGTTTCCGTCTGGAGAACCAGCGGGCCATCGATTCGGGTGGGCGTCCGGCCGAAGGCAAGGCGGTGCTGCTGGGCATCACTAAGGCGTCGCTGCTTTCCGACAGCTTCATCTCCGCGGCCAGTTTCCAGGAGACCACGCGCGTGTTGACCGAAGCCGCCATCTCGGGCAAGGTCGATTACCTGAAGGGTCTGAAGGAGAACGTGATCATGGGAAGGCTGGTCCCGGCCGGTACGGGCATGGCCTACTACCGGAATGTGAAGATCGCGGGCGAGGACGTGGTGGAGGAGCCGGTGCAAGAGGTTCCCGTCATGCCGATGGAAGGCTACGACGACGAAGCGCGGAGTATCTATGCCGGTGGGTTACGCGAAGATACCGGTGAAGGTACGTTAGTCGAGTAAGTTCGTTCAACTTAGTAAGGTCAAAGGCCGCCGGCGAAAGCTTGGCGGCCTTTTTTTTCGGCCTCGCTCCCGCCCGCGCTCAATCCGCAAAAAATCCCCTTCCACGGCCATTTGTCAGCCCGCGTCCGTCTGAGAGATAAAAATTTCCGTCTCCGCACGCGGCGCCGCGAAAGAGCTCCGGGACTCGGTGCTCAAACCGCTGCGAGAATGGCCGGTCAAGGGATTTGCCGAGTTCCTCATCTTCTATTTGCTCCAAGGGGACACGATCAGAGTCATTCGCGTGTTGCACGGCAGCCGCGATGTCAATCGCATCCTGTGGAAAGAGGCCGCCGGCGACGTTTCAACTGAAATTAACCCGGCCCAGCCAGTGGGTGCGTACCAAGGGAACCAGGACCGGTAAACACACCCCGTTACACGTGGGTAATCTGAGAGCATGCCGCCGGGTTGGGCGCCTGATGCTTGCTGAGAGCGACCGCTTCGACCGCGTTTCGTATGGAAGGGTTTTTTGAATCGGTGTAAGAACCCAAGGGTCGCGCACGACTACCTAATTTAAGGAGGCTCAAAAAAGAAGTTGGATCTCGATCGACAGAACGTTCTTTATGGGGAAGCTTCTGCGGCGTTCGGAGGAGCCATCCGGCGTCTCGCGCGTGCGTACGAGGCGGATAGAGAGCGGCAGCGAGACTTGCTTCAGGAGATACATCTCGAGCTTTGGCGCAGTATGGGAAGGTTTGACGGGCGCTGCACTTTGCGTACCTGGGTATACCGCATTGCACACAACGTAGGTGCTTCTCACATTCAGCGAAGCCGCCGGGCTTCCGCAGGTCTCGTTGATTTAGAAGCCTTGGAAGCGGGCCAATCAGAACATTGGGCAATGGAGACCAATCGGCGCCTTTCTTCTGCCCTGCTTTTCGACTTGATTCGCCGATTAAGCCCGCTGGACCGGCAGGTTATTCTGCTGTATCTCGAAGGCGAAGCGGCCTCGGAAATTGCCGAGGCCACCGGACTGACAGCAGTCAACGTTGCAACGAAATACACCGAATAAAGAGGC
>Ga0182012_10005081_pt1 | contig 13686 bp, 3 predicted proteins | sample 612S2SmetaG_FD_120486 | JGI IMG/M metagenome (GOLD analysis project Ga0182012, IMG submission 120486) | Permafrost microbial communities from Stordalen Mire, Sweden - 612S2S metaG | ecosystem: Environmental > Terrestrial > Soil > Wetlands > Permafrost | place: Sweden: Stordalen | collected... | reverse complement strand
TCGCGCAAAACAACAACGCCGGTGCCAACGGCAACCAGCCCATGGAATGTCCGCTCGTGCTCGGGGGCGGCAACACCTTTGCCGGCGAATTGGAAATCCAGCGCGGCTCGGTCTATCTGCTCAACCCCAATGCCCTGACCCAAACGAACCAGTTGCTGCTGGACCCGGTCGCGGGGCACAATGCCAAATTTTTCATTTACGGCAACAGCACCACCGTGGCCAACCTGGCTTCGGGCGGCATGGGCAACACGCTCATCGCCAATGGCAATGTGGAAAACAACACGGCACCCATTCCGGCGGCCACGCTCACGGTGGAGGATACGGTCAACACCATCTTCAGCGGCCAGTTAGTGGATACCAATTATGAGTATGATGCTTATAACCCTCCACAATACACCTCCGGCTCGCTGGCACTAAACAAAATTGGGCCGGCCACCCTGAACCTCACCGGGGCCAGCACTTATACCGGCCCCACCACGATCAGCGCCGGCACCCTGGCGGTGAATGGTTCGCTAGCGTCCCCGGTCACGGTGTCCGCCGGGGCCACCCTGGCGGGCACGGGCACCCTGACCGGTCCGGTGATCGTGAATGGCACCAACGCGCCCGGCAACGGCAGTGTGGGCACACTGACCACCGGTTCGGAAACGTGGAACGCCTCGGGTTGCCTGGTCTTCACCGTCACCAATGCCACCACGAGCGAGGGAACTTCCTTGCTGAACATCAACGGGGCTTTGAATGTGGCGGCCACCCCGGCCAATCCTTTTGTCATTCATCTGGCTTCCCTCACGGCGTCACAAATTCCGGGCCCGGCGGGCGGCTTTAACCCCGCGAACGCCTATACCTGGCCACTGGCCACCACCAGTGGCGGCATCATGGGTTTTGCTCCCGGCAGTGTGGTGGTGGATGCCTCGGGCGTGGCCAATGCTTTCAAGGGTGTTTTTAGTGTGGCAATCAATGGGAACACGCTGGAATTAAACTATGGTGAGGCCGTCGCGGCACCGCCGGGCCTGGTCGCCTGGTGGCCGGCCAATGGGAATGCGGTGGACGTGGTGGGGGGTAACAATGGCACGCTCACCAACAGCACGGCCTATGGGACAGGTGAGGTGGGGCAGGCGTTTCATTTTAATGGCAGCTCGGCGATGGTTTTGCTCGCCAATACGCCTGCCCTGCAATTGCAAACCTTCACGATTGAAACCTGGCTGCAGCGCGGCAGCGCGACGAGTGTGACGATGGATGGGAGTGCCGTGGCCGGTAACACCCTCTTTTTCGGCTACGGCCATTCGGGCTATTCGCTGGGCATGAGTCCCAACGGCAATCCGCTCCTGACGTGGGTGGATCACAACGACGTGGTTTGTTCCGCCGCCATCACCGACACGGACTGGCATCACGTCGCGGTGACCACCACTAATGGGACGGTGGTGTTTTATATTGATGGCACGGCGTATCCGGTCACTGGAACTTACAATCCCGGCTACACTTTTGGCACCGCCCCGGCCCTGGGCGGCCGGGCGGATAATATCAACCAGCCAAACAACGACTCGTTCCTGGGTTCGCTTGACGAGTTATCGGTGTATAATGCCGCCCTCACCCCTGCGCAAATACTCGCGATTTATGACGCGGGCGCGGGCGGCAAGTATCTGACCACGTCCGCCAATATTGTAACCGGGCCAATTACGAATCCCCAGACCGGCCATTCCTACGCCATCCTCGCCCCGGGATCATGGACCCAGGCGCAAGCGGAGGCGCATGCCTTGGGCGGCCATCTGGCCACCATCCGGAGCCAGGCGGAAAACAACTGGATTACGAACAATCTCCTGGTGAATTTCCAGCCTTCCGGCGGGCCCAATTTGTCCCACCTGCCTCTGTGGATCGGCCTTTATGATCCCACGAGCAATGATGGTTCCGGCAGCCAGCACACGGCGGATTTTATCTGGGATTCCGGCGAAACCTATGCGTACCGCAACTGGAATTCCGGCGAGCCCAACAACACGGGGATTTTGGAATATTACACGGCCATCAATTGGAATTACGCCGCCGGTTACTCCAGCACGCCGGGGACTTGGAATGACACTCCGCTGAATGGCAGCACCGGCTATGCCGGGACTTCCAGCGGCCCGTATTATGGCATTGTGGAATTCGGCACGGGAATTCCCCCCATTCCCACGGTGCCGGGCGCGGTCTATGGTCCGGTGGTCAGCTCCATTAACGGCCACGAATACTATATCGTGCCGCTCAACAACTGGTCCAATGCGCAAACGGCGGCGCTGGCTTTGGGCGGCAACCTGGCCACGATCCGCTCCGCCGCGGAAAACTCATGGATTGTCACCAACATGCTGGCCGACCTCAGCATCCTCGGCGGCCCGAACCTCACCGTGTTACCGGTGTGGATTGGTTTATACGACCCGGAACGTAATGACGGCGCCGGCCCAAGCAGCGCCCACGCGGCAAATTTCATTTGGGTTTCCGGCGACCCGGCCACGTATCGGAACTGGAATCCTTCCACCAGCGAGCCGAACAACCAAAACAACAACGAGTATTTCACGGCCATCAACTGGCAGTTTGCCCAGGGAACCACGAGCGATCACTCGGTTTGGGACGACACTCCGTTTGCGGGGACCACTGGCCAGGCGGGCACCACGGACGGACCTTACTATGGGATTGCCGAAGTTAGCACGTCCCCCGGGACACCACCCTCGCCGGTGATTAGCAGCTTTGGAGGCAACCTGACTCTGGCGTGGCCGGCCACCGGTACGTACAGCGTGCAGCAAACGACCAATCTGGTCGCGCCGGGGAGCTGGGTTCCCAGCACTTATTCGGTTTCCACCCGGAACGGGACCAATTACATCACGTTCACCGCGCCGGCGAGCGGGAATCTCTTTTTCCGTTTGAGTAATCCGTAACAACACAATGCGGGGGAACCTCCACAGTAAGGGGATTAAACGCAAAGACGCAAAGGCGCGGAGGCACAAAGTGGGTGCCAAGGCAGGAAATTCATGGCTGCAAAAAGGCGCAAAAAAGACGGGGAATTTGGCCACAAAAGAACGTAAAGACCGCAAAGGATGAAATTGGAAGGGAGGTTGTGACGAGAATTTCGCTAATGGGCGCGAATTGGCCGGAAAAAAGGGATGTTAACCGCGAAATATGCGAAACTATGAGGTTGGCAAAATACGAAAAATTAAGTATCCAAACCTCTCCATGAAGAACCTCCTTAACATCATTTTGTTCAGTTTCATCGCAATCAATTCTTTTGCGACTGACAACACGGTTACAAATGATTCTCCAGCCGCGCAAAAAGAGCTGCTCTTTCAACACTTTGTGAAAGAAATGCAGCAAAGAATGCAGGGCGTGACGTCCAGTGTGGCCTTGTCCTTCACCAATGAGGAAGCGAAAACGGGACTGCGCGCGGTATTTGAATCGGTAATCGTGGATCCATCTTTTGGCCTCGAATGGGACGAAGTACCCGCGCCCACGATGGCCGGCCCAGACGCTCTGGCAGCCGTCAACTCGTTTGTCGCCACCAACGGGTGGAATATGCAAACGAACGACTGTATTTTCGACTGTATTACCGACGATGACAATCAGGCGAAATCCAAGCCGGTTGGCGGGTTGCCATGGACGGTCATACATGAGCAGATGTTTCCCGCAGTAACGCGCGGTGGCGTTTTGTACGTATACTTCAGGGGTTTTCATCACGACGGACACGGGGTGGCTTACAATCCACAAACGAACCAATTTGCGGGAACGATTGATTCCTTCAAGCCGATTGGCCAGCACTGGTATGTATGGGCATTTGATCACGAATTCCCACCAACTGCGCCACAACCTCAAATATATGAAGGCACAGAATCAGTGAAAGTTGCGACACCGGCTTCAAAGTAACATTTGAACGCAAGCCCGGGCGGCATTTGCAGCTTGCGCGGTGGGAGCGTAAACTGGAAAGAATGCATGGTACGCTTCGCTGGCAATGGGTCAGACGAGATATTCTGGCCACAAAAAGGATAATGAAAATTTTATCGCAGATAGAGGAAGAATCTCCGCCAGCCTAATGCGATTACCTTGCATCCAACCAAAATGGACGGAGTCGGGGCCGGTTTCTGGACGAGACGACGTGTCCTCTGGTCCAAAAGCGGCGACTTGTCGCCGCACTCCCAAAGGCTTGCGGTCGCCGGTCACCCGTGTGGCGGCGGGAAGCCCGCCGCCACACGGCGCGGACTCTCAATGGAGGAGGACACCGGTGGCGGCGGCGGCGTTGGTGATGAGGCCGAAGTTGGGGTTGTAGAACTGGACGGCGTTGGTGACGGTGACGCCGGTTTGGGCGCCGCTGAATTTCAGGGTGAACTGGCCGACATTGGCGGAAAGCCGGGTGTAGCTGTAGGCACCGGCACCGGTCTGGGAGTCGTCCGAGGTGAACAGGGCAAACGCGCCAGCGTTCAGGTAAACGGTGGTGAGAGTGGCGCCATGGTTGGCCAGCAGCACGTCGCCGTTCACGACGGCGGCGGTGTTCGGGGCGTTGCCGCCATAGTTGGTTTGCACGAGGCCGGCGAGGCCGGCATCCACCGTGCCGTCGCTGCCCGCGGTGACATATTCAGCGACGAGAGGGGTTTCAAAATGGAGCAGGTTCCAATTCGTCCGACCACCGCCAGAGAGGATGAGCACCGCGCCGCAAGGGCCGTAGTTTTGCTGGGTCCAGGCATTGGTCTGGAGCAGGGCGCCGGTGGTTTCCACCGCGAGGCCATTGGCCAGGAAGTCCCAAGTGGCCATGACGCCGAGAGCGTTGACCCGGATGGCGGTCTGGCCGGCAAGGGTGGCCGGGATGACGTTGGTGATGGCGCTAAACGCGGCGGAGGCGGTCACGAGCCGCCCGGAGCCGTTAGTATAGCTGAAGGCAGCGATATAGCGGTTGGTGAAGTTCAACTGAAAGGTCTGCACGCCAGAGTTTTGCGGCAGGGCGGTGGAGTTCAGGGTGAGGATACCGGTGGCGGCATCAGGGCTGGTGTAGGCATAGGAGCCGGCGTCATTCGCGTTATTGGTGCTCCAGTCGTACTGGCTGAACAGGTTGGTTCCAAAATCGGCTTCAAACGGCTCGGAGCCGTCGTCCGGGGTGATGACGGCGCGGAGGTTGGCGAGACTGGCGGGGGCGGCCTGGAAGACGACGGTCACGGAATTGGTGGGGGAGTAATGGGTAACGCCGAACGGCTCGGCGCCACTGATATCGGCCGCGCAGGCGCGGATGACGTTGGTGCCGGAAGGAAGATTGAGGGCCAGGCTCCAGTTGGTGTTACCGGTGGTGGCGCCGGCCAGTTGCCAGGCGCCCCTATTTAATTGGCAGTAAACCGCGCCGACGTCCCAATTATCGGAAGCTTTGCCAGTGACGGTGACGGAGGCACTGGTCAGGATGCCCGCCGTCGGGCTGGTGATGGTCACGGTGGGATTTTGGGTGTCCACAAAGGTGGCGGTCAGCGCAAGGTTGGGGACCATGGTGAATTGAAGGGCGGCGGCGTTGGTGCCAGCCACGGGATTGCCAGTCCAGTTGGTGAAAGCAAAGCCTTTGGCGGGCCAGGCGGTGAGGGTGTAATTCTGGCCGATCAGGTAAGGGCCGGCGGGCTGGGCGATGGTGCCCAGGCCGTTGGTCCGGAGGGTCAGCGTGCCGGCCACGGCGTACATGACGCGGAGGGTGTTGGTGGGGGAGGCGTTACTGGCGGTGTCCAGGGCATACGTCTGGATAACATTGGTACCCGGCACCAGGGGAATGCTGGCGGTCCAGTTGGTGGTGCCGGCGGCGAGCTGCCAGGCGCTGGCATTGACAGCATACCAGACTTGGGCGACGGCGACGTTATCGGCCGCGACGCCGCGCAGGGCGAGGGGGCTGGTGGCGAGGACCTGGCCGTTTGAAGGCGAGGTGACGGCGAGGGTGGGCGGCGCGATGTCGCGGAAATTCGCGTACAGCACCAGGTTCGACGCCATGGCAAAAGTGAGGGTCGGGGAATTGGTGGACGGGAGGAGGTTGCTGGTCCAGGAGACGAACACACTGCCGGTCTGCGCCTGCGCCTTCATAACGAAGTTGGTTCCAGCGAGGAGAGACTGGCCATTGTAATTCGGGCTGATGATGCCCAGTCCGGTGCCGATCTGGTTGGTCCGGACGACGAGCGGGAAGGACTGGAGGCAGGTGAAGCTGAACGTATTAGTGAGGGACACGTTGCCCATGGCATCGGTGGCATAGGCGCGCACGGACTGGAGGCCGGGCGAGGGGGTGAGGGTGGCGGTCCAATTGGTCAAGTTATTGGCGGAGGCGGCCGACTGCCAGGGGTTGCCATTGAAGCTGAGCCAGACGCCAGTGACGGCGGAACTGTCAGCCGCGCGCGTGGTGGTGCCGGTAATCAGGAGTGGCGCCTCGTTGGTCACGAGGGTTTGGCCCTTGGGCAGCACGGACATCGTGAGGGCGGGGCGGGAGAGGTCCACGAAATTGGCGGTCAGGACCAGGTTGCTCTCCATGGTGAAGACGATATTGGGACTGTTGGTGACGACGGAATTCGTGGCGGGCAGCAGGTTGCTGGTCCAGTTGGTGAAGGTCCAGCCATTCCGGGCGGTGGCGAGCATGTTGTAGTTCACCCCGATTTCGAGGGGGAGGGTGTCGTAGTTGGTCCAGACAGTGCCGTAGCCATTGGTACGCACGGTCATGCGAGTGGTGTGGATGATGGTGAAGTCAACCGTGTTGGTAAGGGAATGGTAGCCGGCGGTGTCGGCGGCATAGGCGGACAACACCTGGGAGCCGGCCGCGACGGGGACGAGGCTGCTCCAGTTGCGCCAGCCATTGGTGGAGACGGCGTTGGTCCAGGCGCCGCCATTGACGCTGAGCCAGACGGTCGAGAGCGGAACATTCCCGGAGGCGGTGCCGGTGACTTTCACGAGCGCGCTGTTGGAGATCCAGGTCTGGCCGTTAGTCGGAGCGGTGATGGCGAGCAGAGGATAGTTGGTGTACACAAAGTTCGCCGTAAGGACGAGGTTGCTGGCCATGGTGAAATTCAGACTGGCCGAGCTGGCCGCCGGAAGGAGGTTGCTGGTCCAGTTGGTGAACATCCAGCCGTATTGGGCGGTGGCGGTCACGGTGTAAGGCTGGCCGATATCGAGGCTCTGGCCAGTGTAGGCGGGACTGAAGGTGCCGTTGCCATTGGTGGTCAGGGTGAGCTGGCCGGTGTGGATGATGGTGAAGGCGAGGGAGTTGGTGACGGAATGGTTGCCGGCGGTGTCCACGGCGTAGGCCTGGAGGGTATCGGCACCAGCCGGCGCGGGCACAGCGGCGGTCCAGTTGGAGTAGCCGGTGGTCGAGACAGCGGGCACCCAGCTCCCGCCATTGACGTTGAGCCAGACGGTGGCGACGGAGATGTTGCCGGCGGTGGTGCCGGTCACGGACACGGTGGGACTGTTACTCACGATGGTCTGGGTGTTCACCGGCGAGGATATCGCGAGGATGGTGCGGGTGATGTTCGCCGTCACTCCCACCGGCTGGCTGAGGCGGTAGTTAGCGGCGGCGCTGCCGGTGAGGGTCAGGCCGCTGACGGTCACGCTGAGGCCGAGACCCGGGGCGGCACTGGCAAAGGCGGCAGTGTAACCATTGGTGGAGAGGGAGACATTGGCGGTGTCCGCCACGACGACACCTTTCAAAGCGATGTTATTCACGGTGAGGGTCGCGGCGATGGTGCCGTCATACGGCTTATTATTGGCGGTGAGCCCGGAGGCGATGGTCACCGGGGCGGCGGTGATGCTGGCGGTCAGCGAGGCAGGCTGGGTGAGCGCGTAATTGGCGGCGGCGCTGCCGGACAGGGTCAGGCCGGTGACGGTCACCGGCAGGCTGGCACCGACGGTCGCAGTGGAGAAGGCGGCCATATAACCGTTGGTGGACAATTTTACATTGGCCGCATCGACGGCGAGGATGCCGTTTAGCACGGGGTTATTGAGGCTGAGCGCGGCGGTGGTGGTGCCGTCGTACACCTTGCCAATGGCGGTGAGACCGGAAGCGATGGTCACCGGGGCGGTGGTGATGCTGGCCGTGAGTCCGGCCGGCTGGGTGAGGGTGTAATTGGCGGCAGCGCTGCCGGTGAGGGTCAGGCCGGTGACGGTCACGGCCACGCCACTGCCGACAGAGGCACTGGCAAACGTGGCGGTGGAACCAATGGTGGACAAGCTCACTTTGGCGGTGTCGGCCAGCAGCACGCCGCTAAGAACAGGATTATTGACGCTAACCGCCGCCGTGACAGTGCCGTCATAGGCCTTGTTATTAGCGGTGATCCCCGAGGTGATGGTGACGGAAGCGGGGGTGAGGTTCGCCGTGAGGCCGGCTGGTTGGGTCAACGTGTAATTGGCGGCGGCGGTGCCGGTCAGGGTCAGGCCGGTGACGGTCACGGCGACGCCGTTGCCGACCGATGCGCTGGCGAAGGCGGCCGTGGAACCACTGGCGGAGAGGGCCACTTTGGCGGTGTCGGCCGGCAGGACGCCGCCGAGCACGGGGTTGTTCACGCTGAGCACGGCGGCGGTGGTGCCATTATACACCTTATTATTGACCGTGAGGCCCGAGGCGACGGTGACTGGGAAAGGAGTGATGTTCGCCGTGAGGCCCGCGGGCTGGGTGAGGGTGTAGTTGGCCGCCGACGCGCCAGTGAGGGTGAGGCCGAGGACGGTCACGGCGATGCCGTTGCCCGCAGTCGCGCTGGCAAACGCGGCGGTCCAGCCGTTGGTAGCAAGCGCCACGCTGGCGGTATCCCCCGCGAGCACGCCACCGAGCACGACGTTGTTCGAGCTGATCGTGGCGGCGGTGGTTCCGTCATAGGCTTTGTTCCCGGCGGAGATGCCGGCGGCGATGGTCACGGCGGCCTTGTTCACCACCTGGGAAGCGGTCGCCGAAGTGGAACTGCCAAAGGTGGCGGTGCCATTATAGATCGCCGTGACAGTGTAACTGCCCGCGCGCAGAGCGCTGGAGGCGAGGGTGGCCGTGCCACTGCTGACGGTCACGGGACCGCCGAAGGCCACGCCGTTGGTCTGGAACTGAACCATGCCGCCGGAGGGTGACGGGGCCACGGTGGCCGTGAAGGTCACGCTATTGCCGTAAGTCGAGGGGGTCAGCGCGGCCAGGGTGGTGGTGGTGTTTTGCAAAGCGGCGTTGGTGGTCACCGTGAGGATGCCAGTGCCGGAGAAGTACGTGCCGTTTTTGTTGGTAGCCCGCGAGGCGGTGGCGCCCCAGGTGCCGTTGGCCTGGCCGGTGCCGGCCAGAGTCAGACTGCCAACGGGGACGTTCAAGCTGGAACCAAGGCTGGCCACCGTGCCGGAAGCGAGGTTTAAGTTGCCGTTGATGGTGGTGCTGGAAGCCAGCGTGGCGGTTCCTGCGCCGGAGAGGTTCAAACTGGAAAAAGTACCGGAGGGGAGAGTTACCGCGCCGCCGCTAAACGTGAAATTCCCGCCACTGATGCTGTAGCCGCCGCCATCGTAGGTCCAGGCTCCGCTGGAGGTCACGGTGGACGCGCCGCTGATGGTTAGATTGCCACCGTTGTAAAAGGTGAAGCCGCCGGCGGTCAGGGTGCCGCTGGTAACGGTCAGGCCGCCGGCATTTAACGTGATGTTGCCGGCGGTCAAACTGCCGCCCGAGACGGTGATGTTGGCGTTGTCACTGATGGCATTGGCCCCGTCATTGAGGGTGCCGTAGATGTATAAATTGCCGCCGTTATCGTTCGCGTTTAACCCGCCGGAGGACGCATTGACCACGCCGCCAGAGTTAATCGTGAAGGAGACCGTATTGTACATGGCGACCGAGGCGGTCAGCGTGCCGTTGACGATCCAGGTGCCACCGGCAGTGACACCAGCGGAAGATGTGACGCTCGCACCCGCATTGATGGTGAAACTACTGCCACTCAACACGGAAATGCCGCCGGAAGTCACCGAGAGAGTACCACCGGCCACCGTAACACTCCCGCTGCCTTGGTTCAGGGTGAGCGAACCGATGGAAACGCTATTATTAATCGTGGGATAATTGGCGCATCCGGCAGGCACGATGACATTGGCGCCAGGGCCGGGCACACTTTGAACGTTGTTGGGGAGATCCCAACTGGGGGTCCAATTGACCGGGTTATTCCAAGCGGTGGATACCGTGCCATACCAGGTTTGCGCCGGGGCCACAGTGGCTCCCAACAGAAGCAATCCGGCAATGAAAACGTGAACCACCGCCGGCCACCGGGCTGGCAATACTGAACGAGACATCATATTCATAATCTTATTTTCTTATTTAACACTTAGCACCACATTAAATTGGTTAATTAAATCCGCACAGCAATGGTTCCAGGCACTTTTCAAACCCATTTAGGGGCGACCCAGCCGCTGGGGATACGAGCATTAGACAGCATTTACCGAGCCAAGTATATATGGGGCCAAAACAGGCAAATAACGTGTGTATTGGACCGATATTGCGGTGCAATTATCGGTCGGCACGATAAATGCAAGGCCTTGCATTGCGTTTGCAACGCAGACGAGGGCGGGAGGACTAAGGATGAAAAGGAAAAACCGGCCAGTTTATTCCGTCACGGCGAGTTTGCTCTCGGCGGCTTCCCATTCGGGGGTCAGGACTTCGAGGCGGTGCTGGAGGTCGGCGAGTTCGCGGTTGAGCTGGCCGGCGCGGCCGGGTTTCTCGTAGGTGGCCGGGTTTTCCAATTCGGCGGTCAGTTCTTTCTGGCGGGCCTCGAGTTTTTGGATTTCTTTTTCCAACTCGTGGACTTTTTGCTGCATGGCTTTGCGCTCGCCGGAGCGGGCCTGGCGTTGCTGGGCTTCGAGGCGCTTCTGCTCTTTGCGGTCTACTTGCGGACGCGGCGCGGCGGCAACGGGTTTGGGGGCCGAACCAGCCATGCCGGTGCCACCGGAGGTCAGCGCCGCCCGGGCGGAGGTGGACCGGGTTTTGTCGAGATAGTATTGATAATCCCCCGCGTAATGGGTGAGTTTCCCGGCATTCACATGCACCACGAGGTTGCCGAGGGCGCGAATGAAATAGACATCATGGCTGATGAAAATCAGCGTGCCTTCATACTGGCTGAGCGCATAGACCAGCGCATCAATGCTGGCCATGTCCAAATGCGTGGTGGGCTCGTCCATGAGCAGGAGGTTCGGCGGGTCGAGCAGGAGTTTCACGAGGGCGAGGCGGCTTTTTTCGCCACCGCTCAGGACATCCACTTTTTTGAAGACGTCATCGCCGCGAAAGAGGAAGCTGCCAAGCAGGGTGCGGACGAATTGCTCAGTGACGCGCGAGGGGGTGTCCAGGCCCTCTTCGAGCACACTGCGCTGGGGGTCGAGCATTTCCACGCGGTACTGGGAATAGTAACCGGCCTTGACGTTGTGGCCCAGGATGCGTTCGCCTGACTGCGGTACGAGCACGCCGGCCAGGATTTTGAGCAAGGTGGATTTGCCCGCGCCGTTGGGTCCCACGAGCACGATACGCTGGCCGCGCTCCGCCTTGAAATCCATGCCGCTGTACACCACGTTCGGACCATAGGCTTGGTAGATGTTTTCCAGCGTGATCACCTTCTGGCCGCTCCGCTGGGGCTGGGGAAAGGAAAAACCAATCCTGGTTTCGTCATTCGTCGGCGCCTCGATCTTCTCCATGCGATCAATTTGCTTGAGCTTGCTTTGGGCCTGGGAGGCTTTGCTGGCCTTGGCACGGAAGCGGTCGGCAAACTCCTGCAGTTGGTCAATTTTCTTCTGCTGGTTCTTGTACGCCGCCAGAAGCTGCACCTCGGCGGCTTCGCGCTGGACGAGAAAGCCATCGTAATCGCCGCGGTAACGGTTCAGCTTGCCCTGGCGGATTTCCACGATGCCGCTGACGATGTGGTTGAGAAATTCGCGATCGTGGGAAATGACGATGATGCCGCCCGCGTAAAATTTCAGATAATCCTGGAACCACAGGAGGGCCTCGAGGTCCAGATGGTTCGTCGGCTCGTCCAGCAGAAGGAGGTCCGGTTCCAGCACGAGGAGGCGGGCAAGGTGCGCGCGCATGACCCAGCCGCCGCTCAGTTCGCGGGCTTTTTTCTCGAAGGCGTTTTCCTTGAACCCGAGGCCGTGAAGAATTTGCTTGGCCTTGGCATCGAGTTGGTAACCGCCGAGTTCGTGGAAGCGGTTGTGGGCGTCGTCATGAACCTCCTCCAGATGGGAGACATCCACATGATGGTCGGAATCCCAGGCCATGATGAGTTTGCGGAGCCGGGTGAATTCGGGGGAGATGGCGGTGGCGAGTTCGAGGACGGTTTCATCGCCGATGGGGGCGCTTTCCTGGGGCAGGTAGCCGAGTTTGACGTTGCGCTCCTTCATGACCTTGCCGGAATCGGCGGATTCCTCGCCGAGAATGATGCCGAAGAGGGTGGACTTGCCGGCGCCATTCGGGCCGACGAGGCCAATGCGGTCTTCGCGGTTAATCTGCAGGGTGGCTTCGTTAAAAAGCACCTTGCCACCGTACGCTTTGCTGATTTCAGAAAGGGTCAACATACAAAACGACAGGCTAGCACGATTTCGGGGGCGAAACAATGAGAAGTGAGGGAAAATAAGTTCGCGAAACTTCAAGATTTTGACGGAGGCCGGGCCGGGGCGACGGCGCGGGCGGACACGGTGAACCAGCGTCCCGCGGGTGACCGGGGGTCGCTCAATGCGGTCATGATGACATTCATCACGCACGAGTATAGGCGGGGACCCTGGACATCCGCAGTCCAGGGTCCGAACATTTTAAAATATTATTATGAGTTCCAAACCGCCAAATACCTGATGGTTGAAGCGCAGTTAGAGCATTTCCAACAATGCTCCAGGAACCCGCACTGCAGCAGGTTTGGAAACCTGCGCTACGGCGGACAAATTCTGGCACCGCCGGGACGGGCGCGATCGGCTGGGTTAGGCTTTGCCGGGCAGGATAACGGTCACGCGTTTGACGCGCGTGATTTGCGGCTGGAGTTTCTTCTTTTTCTGGTCGTCGGCGTCCCCGTTGTTTGCCAGTTGTTCTTTCGAAGCGGAGTCGGATTGGTTCGCGGCGGATTGCGAGGTGGCGGTGGCATTGGCGGAGGAACCGAGCGTGGAGGTGCTGGCCCCGCCATTGACGGAGACCGCCTGGCCGAGCACTGCCGCCGTGACACTAGCGCCGGACACGCTGGCGCCGCCCACGCCGACAATGGTGCCGGAAACCGTGCCGCCGCCGGAGACATCCGCCGCGCCGCCGGAGAGCACGGTGCCACTGAAATTCTGGGCGGCCGTGATGGTGCTGGCCTGCCGGGAAATTACCAGCCCGGTCACATTGCCGTTGGCGGAGACATTGACCGTGCCGCCAATGACACCGGACTGGCCCAAGTCAATGTTACCCGTGTAACCGGCGAAATAACCCGGCTGCCCCGGAGTTCCGGAGGGCGGGGTGCCCGCGCTCAGCGTGATGGTGGGGCCAGCGCCGATGTTGCCATCCAACGCCTCCTGCACGATACCACCCAAGTCGGCGGTGATGTCGCCCTGCGGGGTTTCAACCAGAATATTACCGGGCTGTTTGGCGGGGTTTGCCGGGAATTTCACCCCCGCTGCAGGCGGAAGCAGCGTGTTGGCCACGATACCGCTGCCATAGACATATTCGGCATACAAGGTGCCTTTGCCAGTGGCAGGATTGATAAAGGAGGTGTAGACGTGAATCGG
>Ga0182012_10005079_pt1 | contig 13687 bp, 10 predicted proteins | sample 612S2SmetaG_FD_120486 | JGI IMG/M metagenome (GOLD analysis project Ga0182012, IMG submission 120486) | Permafrost microbial communities from Stordalen Mire, Sweden - 612S2S metaG | ecosystem: Environmental > Terrestrial > Soil > Wetlands > Permafrost | place: Sweden: Stordalen | collected... | reverse complement strand
TGGTGCGCCAGTCGTGGACCGGCGGAAACTTCAGCTTCGGATCGGGTCTGGATGATTTGGCCATGGGGGCATAAGGATGAGCATTTGGCCCCGGTCGTCAACCCGGACTTGTTCACATTGTTCCCCGGCCCTCCGGCCCGCAATTTATGACTCAAGTTCCGACGATGGTTGCCGATGGGGAAGGTGGCCTGTAGACGCGCGGTCAGCAAGGCGGTGCCGCGCGGCGCACCAGCCTGCCCGGAGTCTGATTTATGAACGTGGATCTTATCAGTGAGAGCGCCTGGAATTCAGTCGTTGATGGCACCTGCCCGGTTCAGTTTGAATTCCTGGCGCTGCAGCTCTTTGTCGTCACTTTGCGCAACCGGCTGCAAGCGAAGGAGATCAAAGCACCGGACTGCATTCGGGAATTGAAGTCATTTTACAACAAATTCAGCCGCCTGCCGATGGCGGAGAACGACTTCCGAAAGATCGCCGACCGGGAGGAAGCTCAGGCCGGCCGGTTGCTGGATCCCAAAGAAACCGCCGCTCGAATTGCCGCCGGCCAAAGCCTGATGCTGGCCGGGGAGGAAAAGTTGCTGGCGGCTTTGCCCCCGGGCAACTGGATCGGCGGGACCATTCCATATTTCATGGCCCAAAACGGGGGGTGTGTGTGCAAGGACAAAATTTTCGTCACCGAAATTCCCGCCGGGTTCCACGCTTCCACCTGCCGCTATGACAAATCCGAACTGCCCGGCATTTATCGGGACGCCGGGGAAGGGACCGTCAGTTTTGTCATCTTGCCGGCCGACAGTCCGGCCCATACCGAGTTTGCCTTGCACGCCCAGCACTATGACAAGTTTGCCCTGCATCCCTTGGTGGGATGGATTGCCGGCATTGACCTGGCGATGCAGGGCCGCGCCGCGCCGAAGGTCTTTTGCGGCGGACCGCAACCCTTGGGCAACGCCGCCGCGGTGATGCGCTTGAAACTGCCCGCGGACCACCTGGCGCACGTTAAAATCGTCAACCTCTTCCGGCCGGGTGAGGGCGATACGATTTGCTTTCCCGCCGGGGGGTTTTCCGCGACCACGGCGGTTGTCAACGGCCAGGAACGCAACTTGGCGGAGTATTTTCAGGAGATCAAGGCTGATGCGCGCCTGCCGCTGGTGGCCGACTACTGTGGCGCGAAAGTCAACGTGAGTCTCAAGAACGTGGACCCGCAGCACGGGTGCGTGGAATTCTATGCGCCGGTGGTTTCCGGGGTGGAGTACAAACTGGCCTCGCCGGTCCAGGACTACGTTTCGGAATTTGAGGCCAGATTGAAGGAGGCGACGCCGGTCAACGTGCTGTTCTCCTGCAATTGCATCCTCAACTACCTTTATTCCAAGCTCGAAGGCAGCCGCACGGGCGCTTTGGTTGGACCGGTCACCTTCGGCGAAATTGCCTTCCAACTGTTGAACCAGACCTTGGTTTATCTCGAGATTGTCAAGATCCCGGCGGCGACCGCCGTCCCGCCGGCCAGCGCCTTGGAACTCTCTGCGGCCCATGAAGAACTTCAGGCCAGCGAGCGGCGGTTCCGGGCCTTGTGCGAGTCCGCCCCGATGGGGATCTTTCTGACCGACGCCGCCGGCGGCTATCTCTACGATAATCCCCGGTGCCGGAAACTCAGCGGGCTGTCAACCGAAGCGGCCACCGATGCCTCCGCCTGGCTTAAGCGTGTGCATCCCAACGATTTGCCAGGTTTGATGGCCTCCCGCGATGAGTGCGCGCGGGAAGGCCGGGACTACAACTACGAGTACCGGTTCGTGGGCCCGGACGGCCAGATTCGCTGGGTGCACACGCGCACGGCCTTTCTGCGCTCGGAAACCGGGACGATTACGGGTCGCATCGGCACCGTCGAGGACATAAGTGAAAGGAAACAGGCGGAAATCGAACTGGAGCGGGTGAATCAGGACTTGATCAAGGCCTCCCGCGAGGCCGGCGTGGCGGAGTTCGCCAGCGGCGTCCTGCACAACGTCAAGAACGTCCTCAACAGCGTCAATGTTTCCGCCGGCGTGATCGCGCATAAATTGCAAAATTCCCATGCCGCCAGTCTCGCCAAGGCGGCCGCCCTGCTGCGCGAGCATGACGGCGACCTCGGGGTCTTCATCACCGAGCATCCCCAAGGGAAGCTCCTGCCCGGTTATCTGGAACTGTTGGCCAAACAGTTGGCCTTGGAGCGCGAGGCGGTTTTGGGGGAATTGCGGCAGTTGGAACAAAATGTGCAGCACATCAAGGAAATTGTGGCGATGCAGCAAAGCTCCTCCAAGCGGCTTGGTGTCTGCGAGAAAACCGGCCTGGTTGACCTGGTGGAAGACTCGTTGCGAATCGATTCCGCCGGCTTGGCGCGCCATGGCATCCAGTTGGTTCGCGATTTTGACCCCAACCTGCCTGAGCTCACGGTGGAGAAACACAAGGTCTTGCAAGTCCTGGTCAATCTCATTCACAATGCGAAAGAAGCCTGCCAGGCCTCCGGCCGGCCGGAGCGGAAAGTGGTCGTGCGGGCAACCTGTGAGGGCGGGGTTGTCCGTTTGGCGGTCAAGGATAACGGCGTTGGCATCTCCCCGGAAAATCTGATCCGCCTCTTTGAACATGGTTATACCACCAAACCCGACGGCCATGGTTTTGGCTTGAACAGCAGCGTCCGGATCGCGCGGGAACTGGGAGGAGACCTCCAAGCGCAAAGTGACGGTGTGGGAACCGGAGCCACCTTCACCCTCCAGTTGCCGCTGTGCCCGCCGCCCACCACAAAACCGGATGTTTGTTGAAGGCCACCGCTCGACCGCCCGGTCACCAGGCAAAACTGCAGTTTTGGGCGGAATAAAACTGGATGGTACGGTCGTACGGGACCGCCCCGTCTGTCCCGTTGTGTCCATGGTGAGGACACTTGACGCGTAAAAGCCCTCGTAGCAGCCGACGTAAGGGCGTGTTGCCCAAGCCCCGGAGCGTGCCCGCCTGCCCGCTGTAGCTTCAGCGAAGGAGGGTCCTCGGGCACAGCAACGTTGAAACCAATACAATCCCTGTTTTATCTGGATCACAACGCGACGTCGCCGATTGCCTGAAGTCTGAGCCTCCGGCTTGTTCCCTGATCCCCGTCCGCGGCGGCTCAATTATCCAACCGCACGCGGTAATAGCCCGCCCGGCCGGTGGTCGTCAGGGGCCACTGCATCGCCGCGTTGGTGGCGGTCAGAGTGGTCAGGGTCTGGAACGCGCTCGTGAGATTGGTGGTGAATTGCAGATCATACTGCCGCCCGGACCACGCCGGCCAGGACAGGACCGGCGGCGTGCCGGTGAGGGTGAGCGCCAGGGAGAGGATTCGATAACTGATCGTTTGTGTTTGGTACCGCTGCCCGGACTGGTCGGTGACCAGGGCGAAAAAGGGGTGCAGGCCCACGCCCAGACTGGCGGCGTTCACAGTGAACACCGCCGTCGGTTGATTGGTGATCACCCCCAAGGAGCCTCCCGTGCTGAATAATTCACTGCGGGCCAGGTTGGTCGTTCCGGCCGTCACGGTGAATTGCAGCGTCTGGTCCGGCGTGGCCACGCTGCCCGCTGGCAGCGCGGCCAGGGTGGCGGTCAGGCCGGTGTTTTGAATGAGCACGCTCCGGGTCACCCGGGTTTGCGTGCCCACGCTGGTGCCTTCATACGCCACGGCGGTCAATTGATGCCAGCCATCAGCCAGCCGGGTGGTGTCGCAGGCAAAATTCACGGGCAGCCCCGCGGCCCCGGCGCTGACATACAAATGGTTGCGCGGCCGCAGGTCGCTGACATTGTCCGCCAGCGGCGCCGTGTCAGCGGGCGTGGTCGTGAGGTTGGTGGAGGTATACAGGGTGGACAGCATTTGGGACGCCGCCCAGCCGGCCGTGCGGGCGTACAGGTTGAACTGCGCCGCCGCCTGGCCGTACGGATCCTCATCAAAAAAATCTTCCGCCACCAGCCCGTCGGCGGATTCCAACGCCGGGGTGGCGTTGATCAAATTCACCAGGTTCTGCGCCAGGTCGCCGATGGTCGTCCCCGCCGTGGTGTTGGTCACGCCGACGGTCACCTCCGTGCCGTTGGTTTTGATGAAATCAAACACCAGCCAGTCTCCGACCCCGGGTGTGTTGTTAATCGTTACCACCTGATAACCGATGGCAACCGTGTCCAGGAACACCGGCCGGGCGGCGGCCAGGTGCGTGGTCAGGACGGGCGCGGTCCCGGCGGCGGCGGCGGCGGTCACGGTCACGTTGCTGCCGGGCGTCGTCAGCGCCAGCGATTGCAGTTCAATCCGGTCCCCCACCGGGAAGGCCTGGACGAACGTGAGGTTGGTTTGCTGGTTCAGGGCCGCGGCCAGCCCCGCCGCCACGGCGGCCCGGGTGTCATTGGTTTTCACCGTGTAGCCGGCCGTGCGGCCGTTCACCGTGGCGGACACCACATTTCCCGGCGTCGGCGGCAGGTTCGTCAGGGTCTGATAAAACGTGCCGTCCACAAACAGGTCCGCCTGCGCCAGCGGGAGGTTCGTGGCGGCGGCGGTGAAGACGGGGTTAAGGGTGACCAGCCCGCCGAGCACCGCCCCGTTGGTCAGCGAACTCCAGCTCCCGCCGCCGGGCCGCGCAAACGGTGCGGCCAGCGGTTCCCCCGCCAGGAGCCCTTCAAACGGATTCAACACGCTCTGGTAATACGCCTCGGCCAGGGTAAGCCCGCGCGTCTGATAAAAATAATCCACCGGGTCGGGGAATTTCTGGGTGTAATTGCAAGGCTCCACCACCGTGCCATAACTGCCGGCGGCCCCGGCCTCCAAAAACGTCAGCAATGCCGTCTGCCCCTGGGGGTCCAAAATGAAACCGCCAAACGACGTCAGCGTGTCCCCTGCGGCCCCGGGTGTAAATTCATTGGTGGCCAATGCGAAACCCACCAAACCTGTCTGCAAACCAAACAGGTTGGTGAACACCGTGTCATCCGTGTCCATGCGCGTCACGGCATAATTGCCGGCCACCTGGTTTTCAAAGACGGAGTTGTCAAACTCCACGAACCGGACATTGCGGAGAACGTCGTCGGTTTTGGCCAGGTAAACGGCCTGGGTCGGGTACGTGCTGTCACTGGCCACGCCCCGGCAAAGGGTGTTTTCCGCCGCGGCCAGATTGGTGTCCGTGAGCATCACGGCCAGAAACGAGTTGGTGACGGCCGTGTTGGGCGGCGCCTGGTTGAAGGGCAGCTCGGAATAGGCGTAGCTGTTGGAGGTGTTGTCGGGCAGCGAGCACGAGGCAATCCCGGCCACCGGGGCGGTGTTGGTTTTGAACCCGTAAAACAACGCGGAGGTCGTGCTGTTCACGTCGCCCGCGCCATCCATCACCCGATACGGGATGTCCATGGAGAGCAGCACGAACTGCGCCTGGTGGGCCAGTCCGCGGCCCGCGACCATCGTCAACAGGGGATTCAGGAGGTCATTTTGAAAATCCAACGGGCTCCAGTTGATGGGCCCGCCCGTCCAGTTGGTCATGCGCAACAAGTTCTGCGGCGGCACCCCGCGCTGTTCGCAGTAGTCATCGCCCAGTTGCACGGATTCGGGGCTGTTCTGATTGACGACCACGATCACATTCAACCCGCTCCCGCCCGCCCGCGCCACCTCCACCGCCATCAGCGCGGCTGATATCGTTGATGAAAGGGTGCGGAAGTTCATGCCGGGAACATACACCAGCCTGGCTCGCCGGTAAATTGGTTTGTCCCCGGCCGCTCACCCTGCGTTCACCCAATACGGCCTTTGCCGGTCCCGCCGCCGGTCCAGTTCGCTGGCATAGCGCCGCCCCAGGGTGGCGGCGTTCGCTTTCATCCAGGGGGTCAGCGCCGTCCGGCCCGTCGGCGGGGTGGTCACATACAGAAGTTCAGCCATCAACCCGCGAATTTCCTCCCGCGTGATGAGGACGTCGCGCATCCACCATCCCGGCACTTTGCCCAGCCAATAACCCAGCTCCGGCGGAACCTTGACCAAGGGACATGGCCGGCCGATGGCGTCGCCCACGGCTTGCACCAATCCGCGATAAGTGAAAGTCTCCGGACCGATGGCGTTGAGGATGACATTTTCCGAGCGCATTCCTTCCGTCACCGCGAGTTCGGCCAAATCCTCCACGTGGACCGGTTGCAGGCGGTACAAGCCGTCGCCGAAGACGGCGAAAAAGGGGAACCGCCGTAGCGCCCAGGCGATGTTGTTGATCAAAATATCCTCGCGCCCAAACAACACGGTGGGCCGCAGAATCGCATGGGAAAGCCCGCTTTCCCGCAGCGCCCGTTCCAGCCGGGCCTTGCCGGAAAAATATTCCAGCGGCGAATCTTCCGCCGGGTTGGTGATGCTTACATGGACGACGCGCCGTACGCCCGCGCGCCGCGCCGCGTCAAACAGGCGCAACGTGTTGTCCACCGCCTGCGCATGGGTGAACCTCCGGTGGTTGAAACGCACCCAGTAGGTGTTGTACAACACATCCACCCCGGCCAGCGCCGCCGCCAGCTTGTCCGGCTCATCAAACGACAGTGGAAACACCCGGATCCGGCCGGCGAACGGATTTTCCCGGTTCATGGAATTGGTCAGCGTAATCACCGGCCGGCCCTGTTCCAGCAGCCGCTTGGCGATGTAACGGCCGGAATAGCCAAAGGCCCCGGTCACCGCATGAGTTTTGTTTTCAGACATATATCTGTAGTTCCTGTAATTAGTAAACACTGCGGACAAAAAAATTATTTCAACCAGCCGCTGATCCTTGCCCCCCATGTGACCAGCTTGATTCGTGAAGCCAGAGGCAGCCGGCGGACCTCGCCGAACCAGCCGTCCATCTGCTCAAAAAACTCCCGCATGTCCTGCAGCCGCGCCCGGGTGTGGTCGTCCACCGGGGCGCCGTCATTGACCAGCGCCTGGGTTTCGCGGAGCAACTTCAGCGTGGGGTCCAGCTCGCGCCGCTTGCGTTCGTCCAGCAGGATTTCAAACAATTGCCAGACCTCCTTGATGGATTGAAAGTGTTCGCGGCGGTCGCCCGGCACATGCAGCACCCGGACCACGCCCCAGGATTGCAGTTCCTTGAGGCTGTTGCTCACATGCGAGCGGGCCACCCCCAGCGCCGCCACCATTTCATCCGCCGTGAGCGGACGCGGCGAGAAATACAGCAGGGCGTGGATTTGGGCCACCATGCGGCTGACGCCCCAGCGCGCGCCCATTTCGCCCCAGTGCAGCACCAGCTTCTCCATGACGGGGTCCATTTGCATTTCTCTATTTACAGAAAATAGCAGAAACCACGGCCGGGTCAACCGATTTTTTCAGCGGCCATTGGCTGCCGGGCGCAACGCGGCGACATTACCGGGGCGACATTACGGGTTGCCTTGCCGTGGTGAAGGGGAGAAACTGCTGCAAGCCGGATGAAGATCATGGAAAACACACGAAGTAATGCGGCCTGGCGGGGCGTCGCCGGGAGGAGCGCGAAGGGGCAAGATGATTGAGCAGCATTTCAGTGTGCCGTTTGTGGCCGCGATGGCTCTGCGGGAGAAGCAAATTCAGCAAAATTACCGCCCGGTTATCGCCGTGCACAAATGGTTCGCGCGGCGGCCGGGCACGCTGTTCCGCGCGTTGATTTTGTCGGAATTCTCCGGTCGTCCGGTGGTTGAAAATTACTACCATTCCCACCATCTGCCGTCGGTTCGCATTTTTGACCCGTTCATGGGCGGTGGCACCACCATGATGGAAGCCAACCGGATCGGGTGTTCGGTCACCGGGGTTGACATAAACCCGATGGCGTGGTGGATTGTCCGGCAGGAATTGCTCGACCTGGATATTAACGCTTATCTGAAGACGGCTGATCAACTGCGGGCGCACCTGGAGGGCGAAATTGGACATCTATATCGCACTCAGTGCAAAAATTGCGGGAATAGTGAGGCGCAGGTAAAATATTTCCTTTGGGTGAAAAAAGTCCGTTGCGATGCGTGCCATCATGATACGGATTTGTTCCCCAACTTCCTGCTTTCCGAAGACGTCCGCCATCCGGCGAACGTGTTTGTGTGCGGGCGCTGTGGCGAGCTGTTTGAAACCCTGAATCGAAAGGAGCCGGGCCCGTGTCCCCACTGCCATCAAGCCCTGCCCTTGGCGCATACCGCCCGGCGGAACAAATGCCGGTGTCAGCATTGTGACCGTCCCCTCGGCTATCCCAACGCTCAGGTGCCGGAGCATCGGCTCTACGCCATCGAATATCACTGCGATAACTGTGCCGGGCGGGCGGATGGTCGCAAGGGCCGGCTTTTTAAAAAGGCGGGGCCGGAAGATCTGGCAAAATTCGAGGAAGCCGCGGGGCGGTTGGGGAAACTGCGGCCAAAGTTCATTCCGGAGGACGCCATCCCCGAGGGCGACGAAACCGAACGTCTGCACCGGTGGGGTTATCATCACTACCGCAACCTGTTCAACGCGCGACAGTTGCTCGGCCTTGAGTTAAGCTGCCGTTGGATCAACTCCGTAAAAGATGACAGCCTCCGGGAGGCTTTGGCGACCAATCTTTCAGACCTGCTGCGCTCTCAAAACATGCTTTGCCGCTATGACACGATGGCGCTCAAGTCGCTGGATGTGTTTTCGGTGCATGGGTTCCCGGTGGGGCTGATTCAGTGCGAATCTAATCTGCTGGGCATAATCAGCCCTCGGGGGGCGCCGGTGGGCAGCGGTGGATGGCTGAACATCGTGGAAAAATACCTCAAGGCCAAGCGATACTGCCTCCAACCTTTTGAAGTCCGCCAAGAAGGCTCGCGAAAAATCGAAGTGCCCATCCAAGGTGAGTGGATTGGTTCCTTTCGTAACGGTCAATCGCCGTCCGAAAAGCGCGAAATCAAACTGCTGTGCGACGATTCTTCCGCGGCGAAACTCAACGGGGAAAAGTTTGATGCGGTGTTCACCGATCCGCCCTACTTCGGCAATATCCAATAGGCCGAATTGATGGATTTCTGCTACGTCTGGCTCCGAAAGTTGGTGGGCGGCGCCCGGCCCGAATTTAGGAAGCCCAGCACGCGTCACCAAAACGAACTCACCGGGAACATAAATATGGGGCGCGGGTTCGACCATTTTACGGAGGGTCTCTCCAGAACACTATTGGAAGCGGTGGTAAAACTGAAACCGGGAGGTCCGCTGGCTTTCACCTACCATCATAACCAACTGGAGGCCTATGTCCCGCTGGCCGTGGCCATCCTTGATGCCGGGCTGGTTTGTTCAGCCTCCTTGCCATGTCCTGCTGAAATGGGGGCCTCCATTCACATCAACGGAACTGGTTCGTCCATCGTGGATACGGTCTTGGTTTGTCGTTCGACCGGAAGATTTCCCCGCCGCTGGCTGGCCCCGGATGCGACCGGGCTGGCGGAGATTGTGCGCACCGACTTGGAAGCGCTGTCTGAGGCGGGGTTGACCGCGACTCAAGGGGACATCCGCTGTGTCTGTTTTGGCCATCTGACCCGGCTGGTGATCTGGCATCTGCGGAAGACCTGGGACAAACAGCGGCCAGTGCTGGAACGGATGAACGAGATCAACACCTGGATCAAGTCGTTTGGCGGGGTCAGCGCGGTTTTGTCCTCGCTGGACAAGTCTTTCTCGCGGGCCGTGAGGAACCAAAAATGGAAGCCGCAGTGTGAATTGAGAGAAACCAGGGAGCCTGAAGATGAAATATCCTTTTGAAGCCACCCTCAACGAAATTGAAGCCACGCCGGAGCCATTCGTCACCGCCGTGTTTTCCAGTCTCGCTTCCGAGTTTCTCCGGCTTCCGAAGGAGGATGGTTTTGTGGAATACGCCGCCTTCGAAACCGGCTACGAAGCACTCAAGCAGAGACGACGGGGGGGTTCTCCACCCTGCCAAAATCTGAAGTTTTGAGAACCGTCTTGGAGGTGCCCATAGCGCTGGTCGTGCTTCGGGCGATGCTCGGATTCACTCCGCCGGAATGGGCTTATGTTGCGGCCCTGCGCTCCGGGTCCGAATTGAACCAAGGGTTCGTGCGCGCGCTCGACCGAAAGGTACGCCTCGCTCCATTGGCACCGCTGAAGCCAAGGCCTGCGATGCTGAAGCGGATTGAAGTTCTGGTCATGGCCGCCTGCGATCTCTTGGAGACAGGCTGTCCGGTGGTTCCGGCCGATCAAATTCACCGGCTTCAGAATGCAGATACAATTGGCGGGTTGACCGCCTTGCGCAATATGGCGGCCATTGGCGCACCTTATGCCATGCTGCTTTACGAGCGCTTCTTGGGACGGCCATTTGCCGGTCACCGGGATTCTGTCAGCGAACTGGTCGGCGATGGATTGGAGAATGCCGTTGAAGAGCAACTCGCCAACGCCGGCATCAGTTTTCGGAAGACCCGGCGGGCAGAACGATTGCCGGGTTTCGACCAGGCTCCAGATTTCATGGTGCCGAGCGAGTTCAATCCCAAAGTGGTGATTGAAGCCAAACTGACCGAAGACGATGGGACAGCTCGTGACAAGGTCACCCGGATTCAGCACCTGCATTCGTTGAGCCTCGCGGGTCAACCGGGCGGACAATTGAAATTTGAGGTGGTCGCCTGCCTTGCCGGAAGAGGATTCGGAGTCCGGCGTGAGGACATGAAGAAACTGTTGATTGCCACCCAAGGAAAGGTTTTTACATCCAAAACACTCGACCATTTGGTTGATTGCACCGGCCTAAAGAAATTCAGGACCCGATGACGCGCCCGCCGGGCGCAGCCCTTCCAAAATCAGCGTCCGGTTTTGCGGATGAAGAGCAGGCCCCCCAGGCCGCCGAGGAGCAGCAGGCTCACGGCCACGGCCCCGCTGTTGGGGTACTGCGGCAGCAACAGCAGGGAGGTCGCCCCCAGCGCCGGCCCAAGGCAGTTGCCCATGCCGATGGCCGCCTCGTGGATGCCGCCGTGTTCACTCTTCGTGTCGCTGGCATCCATGGAGTAAAACAGCGAGGAATAATAGATCAGCCCGATGGCCCAGCCAAACAGAAGCTGCGCGGCGCACAGCAGCGGCAGGTTGGGCGCGATCAGGATGGTGGCAAAGGACAGCACCAGCAGCACAAAGGCCGTCACCAGCCAGCGAAAGCGGTAATGCCAGCCGGTCCAACACCAGAGGAAGAAGAACACGCCCAGCCGGACAAAGCACCACAAGGAACAGGTGAATCCGGTCACCATGGGCGAAAGGTGGAGCTTGGTGGCAATCCCGGGCATGACCGCCAACAGCGTGTTGATGGCGATGTACGCAAACGGGTTGGCCAGCAGGGCCATATGCTTGAAGTTCTTCGCCCGGGCGGCCGCCGGCCGCGCGGCCGCCGGGGCCGGGGAATGTTTGGTGGTGCCGGCCGCCGCCGGGGTTGGCGCCATGGGATGTCCGACGGCGGTGGCCAGCCAGACCGCCAGTCCGAGCAGCCCGAGCAGGCACACCAACGGCACGAAGAAGATGCTGCGGTAACCCAGCTTCTCCAAGAGGGTGCCACCGATGCAATAGGCCACGGCATTGGTCGTCGCCCAAGTCATGTTGTAAAAGCCGACGGCGTCGGCGGCGACGGCACCTTCACTGACCATCGCCTCGATGGTCGGCCAGATAAGGCACATGCCCATGTTGACGACGCAGGCGGCGGCGATGACCCCGGGTGCGGTGTGGAGCTGGGAGGCGACGGCCACGCCGGCCGTCATGATGCTGAACCCGGTGATCAGCGCGGTGAAATAGCCGAACCGCGCGGCCAGCCGCCCCCCCTGCCACGAGGCCAGGGTATAAATCAACCCGATGAGTGCGGCCAGCGCCAGGTTCTGTTTGGTGTCAAAACCAAACTTGTTCTGGAAGTAAAAGTAGAGCCAGTTGAAAAAAATGACCGTGGCGAAGGAGGTGAGTCCCTCGATGGTGTAACAGACGGCCCGGAATTTCTGTGGCGCGGTCATGGCTGGCGGGCGATCTCCGTCAGCGCCGTGCGGCAATACCATTTCACCGCGTCGGACATGGGGGGTTGCAGGCCGTCCAAATCCGCCGGGGCACACCAGCGGATGTCATGGTGCTCGGCGGCGGCCAGCGTGAGGGTGCCGCCGCGCGGCCGGGCCCAGTAGATCAGGCCGATGTGCTCGTGGGTGGCGCTGATGCGGTGGATGTCCAGGAACCGCGGCGCGATGAGCGCGCGGGTGCCCGGCGAGGTGGTGGGCGGCCGTTCGCCCAGCAGTTCCACCTCCAGCCCGCTTTCCTCGCGCGCCTCCCGCAGCGCGGCCTGCTCCGGATCCTCGTCCAGCTCAATGTGCCCGCCCAGCGGCAGCCAGCGGTCCAGATTGCGATGATGGATCAGCAGAATCTTCCCCTCATGGACGACGAAGATGGCGACGGTAAAATCAATTTTTTCGTGAATATGGGCCATTTACAACTTTAAAACCAAATTAAAAACTGCGTCTTCGACCCGCAGAAGATACAGAAAAGCGGCCGAAACCCAACGGCAAATTAAAAAAAACCCCGGGCGGGCGGCAAGACTGCCGACAAAGTCGGGGTGGGGACGGCTCGTCCCCACATCCGGCCACCGCCTCGTCCCCCCAGCCCTTCAGACAGGCTCTTCGGGTATGCCGTCCAGCGATCTCCCCCCTGTGCCTGGCTTGCAGGCTGGGCCTCACCCGGCGTGGCGTTTGCTCACGTTCCGACATTGTCGACAGCCTTGGTGCGGGCGGAAGCCCGCCATGGTGCCCATGCCATTGGCCAACCGCCCTGGCGGTCGGAATCCGTTCTCCCGCACTCCGACGGGCCTGGTGAAAAAAGTGTGATTGTCCGCCGCCCCCTGTCATCATGGGTCGGAATTAATTAACTTATAATATAATACACCTACGTATGGACCTGTCCGGACTTGATTGGGAGGAGTTGTGCGCCCTGGCCGGGCGCGAAGTCGCCGCCCTGCTGGCGGAACTGCCCGCACCCCTGCGCGAACGCGCCGGGCAGGTGCCTGTCCTCTTCGAGCCCCGTCCCAGCCGGGACTTGCAAGCCGATGGTATTGAGGCAGATACGCTGGGGCTCTTCACCGGACCCGAATGGGCCGAGGCCGGGGACGTCCCTTTGCCGCCGCAGATCATCCTGTATCTGGAAAACCTCCGTGAAATGGCGGAAACGGACGGGCAACGGTTTCGTGACGAAATTCGGACGACTTTTTTGCATGAGCTCGGACATTTTTTAGGCCTCGACGAGGATGAATTGACCGACCGGGGCCTCGAATAGCCTGTAAACAAAGGGTTTTATGCACGTCCGGCCCGCCCAAAAAAAATTAAAAAAAACTCTTGTGGTGGGGCGAAACTCTGATATGTTTACTGTCCCGTTAGCGCACTATGTGCTGCGGGCCGGTAAATAACCGGTTGACAGTCGGTGCTGAGTTGATCAAATTAACCGGCCCAAAAGCTGAATCTGACCAGCCGAAGATGAGTGAAAATCGGCGGTCAGAGTTTTTGTCCCCTGACCGGGACGCGGCTCAAGAATTTTGGGTGTGAAAACACCCGTTGCTCTTTGAAAATTGAAATGTGCGATTAGTGAGAGAGCCCCTTCAAGGCAGACTCGTTAGTGGGTCGGCCGCGAAGGTTTTAACCAAACAATAAAGTTGCCTGGTCAGGGGATCAGGCAGGAATTAAACTAACGTTTTATACGGAGAGTTTGATTCTGGCTCAGAACGAACGCTGGCGGCGTGGATAAGACATGCAAGTCGAACGCTGG
>Ga0182012_10005078_pt1 | contig 13692 bp, 10 predicted proteins | sample 612S2SmetaG_FD_120486 | JGI IMG/M metagenome (GOLD analysis project Ga0182012, IMG submission 120486) | Permafrost microbial communities from Stordalen Mire, Sweden - 612S2S metaG | ecosystem: Environmental > Terrestrial > Soil > Wetlands > Permafrost | place: Sweden: Stordalen | collected... | reverse complement strand
TGCTCAGAATCGAAGTTTTCAGCACTCTGTGAGGCTGCGCGTTGCTTCGGCGGCTGTGAGGCACAGGTGAACTCCTGCTCCGATCCAGACCAATTCGCGCCCTCTCATCGCGAGAAGGCCGCCCACCCATCGCCCAACCACCCCGCGGACGAAGACCTGTCCCTTCACCCCAGCGAACAGAAATCGTTCGTTGGGGACCCCGAGTCCGTGGGAACCCTGGCCGCGCCGACCCCGACGCATGGGGTACCCCGGTCCCCTGATGGGGCACAGGGCAGTTCTTCGGCTACTGGCGGGATGGCGGCGTGGATGGTGCCGCGATAGTCGCCTGGAACGTGCGACAATCCAGAGAAATGGCCTCCGTTCGCAAGCCTGTGATCGTACGCAAGTTCTCCCGGGACTGGTGTGCCGGATACGCGGGCGCGGCCTTCGGCCAGGATGCCGCCGAGCTTGAAATCCTCGATCAATCAGGCAAGGTGCTGCGCATCGGCTGGGACCAGATCAAGTGGGTCTGCTACGTGCGGGATTTCCCTTCGCAGACCAGCGACCAGGCCAACCCCGAGCGGCTATTGCAAAAGCGGTTTTCCATCCGCCCACGGACTGCCGGCATCTGGCTGCGCATGACCCTCGGCGACGGAGAAGAGATTGAAGGCCTCGCCGCCAACGACCGTTCGCTGATTGAAGGCTCCGGCCTGCTGATTACGCCGCCGGACACGCGCTCGAACACGCAGCGGATCTATGTCCCGCGGCAGGCCATCGTTTCGCTTGAAGTGGTGAGCTTGATCGGCGTGGCCACGCGGCGGCGCGCTGAAGCGGCAATCCGGGAGAAGGAATTGGAGCTTTTCCCTGCGGAACCTGAGGGCTGAAGCGTCGCGACCTGCGGTGCAGGCTGAATTCGACGCGTGGGAGCGTTGCCCCCGGACACAGCCTTTAGCCCTTCCCCTCACTCTGCTGCAGACGCACCTTGACCAGCCGCTTGATCAGCGCAATCGGCAGTGCCTTGTCTGTCTCGAACCGGACTGTTCCCTTCGACGTGGTGTAGCCTGCAAGTTCTTCCTTACATGCTTCCATCGCCGCCGCAGTGGGAAACAGGCTGCAATGATCTTTGAATGCCGCGTACCACACCAGCACTTTCCCATGCTTGAAGGCCGGCATTTTGTAACTGATGACTTCGGTCGCCTCGCGGGGCAACACCGAGCGGATGGTCGCGCGCATCTTCTTCAGTGCGGCGCGGCCGGGTTCGGGAGCGCTGTCAATATACTCGTCCACGGTCTTCGCGGGGGCGCCCATGGCTTTTCGCAGGCTCGTAATGGCGGATTGCTTTTTCATCCCGTCGATTTTAGCGCCGATCTGAGCCTTCAGGAGCCGATCGGACTGGTCCTGTACCACTCCACCGTGCGCCGCAGGCCTTCCTTGAAGTCAACCGTGGGCGCATAGTCGAGCAACTTTTTCGCGAGCGCGATATCCGCCAGGGAGTCGCGAATGTCGCCTGTGCGCGCTTCCGCATACACCGGTTCACCCTTGTACCCGATCAGTTCTTTGAGAATCGCAAAGGTCTGGTTCAACGTGCACCGCTCACCTGTTGCAAGGTTCATCATTGCGCCCGCAACCTTCTCTGCCGGGGCCCCCGCTGCCAGCAGGTTGCCCTCCACCACGTTGTCGATATACGTAAAATCGCGGCTTTGCTCGCCGTCGCCAAAGATGGTTACCGGGTCGCCGTTGAGCATCTTGCGGCAAAAAATTGCCAGAACGCCGGAATAGTGCGAAGTGGGATCCTGGAAAGGGCCAAATACGTTGAAGTAGCGCAGGACCACTGTTTCAAGCCCATAAACGCGGTAAAAGGAGCGCAGATAATGTTCTCCGGCCAGCTTGGCAACGGCGTAGGGCGTAATCGGGTTGGGGAGCATGCCCTCATGCTTCGGCAGTTCCGGCGAGTCGCCATAGGCAGCCGAGGATCCGGCATAAATCACGCGCCGAACGCCGGCCGCGCGAGCCGCAACCAGCAGGTTCAAGGTCGCATCCACGCAACTGACGTTGGTGGCAACAGGATCGGCCACCGATCGGGGCACGGACGCCAGCGCAGCCTCGTGAAACACAATCTCGACGCCCGCGCACGACTTGGCGCAAACCGCTGGATCGGCAAGGTCTCCCTCGATAAACTCCATCTGCTCAAGGCCGATCAGGTTTTCCCGTCGGCCGGTGATCAGGTTGTCGACGCCCCGAACGGTCTCACCCCGGGCCAAAAGCGCCGCCGCAATCGAGCGGCCGATAAACCCGGCAGCTCCCGTAACCAGATACTTCGCCAATGCGTCCTCCAACTTTAGAAAAAGGGGCCCGAACCAACGTACCCTGTTACTACTCTCGCTAGGATACTATCGACGGCCCGGATCGTTCGAGATCGCGCTTTCTGAATCTCCTTTACAATCTTCACCATTGGCACTGCAAACTTCAGCTGCCTTAACCGGCTGAAGCAAGAAATCGGTACGCGCAACGCAACCAGGGGCCTCACTTCGCCCAAAATCGTCCGCGGCTAATACGCTGCTTGAAAAGGATGCATGTCCTCCTTGAGCCCCAAACCCGTTGCTGTACCGTTGTGGGTTCGGCTATGACGCTCCTGCTCGCCACCTTCGCGGAACCTGAGCACTTTTCCCTCGCGGAAAAGCTGCTCTTCGCGGCAATGGCCGCGGCCTCGGCCTTCATCTTCGGCCGCCGCTTCGCCGCCGTGCTCGGCAAAATTTTCAAGTCAAAAAAAGACCCCAGTTTCCACCTCTTCCCCATTGCTCCGCGCATCCGCGACTTCGTCTGGGAAGTCCTCTTGCAGGCCAAGGTCATCCGGCAGCGACCGCTTCCCGGCCTCGCTCATGCCTTTGTCTTCTGGGCCTTCCTCGCCTTCGCCCTTGTTACCCTCAATCACTGCGCCGCCATTTTCGGTCTTGGCTTTCTCGATCCTGCGGGCGTTCTCGGCCGTTTCTACTTCTGGTTTGCTGCGGTTTTTGCGCTGGCCTGTGCAGTCGGCATCTTCGCGCTTTTTGTCCGCCGCTTTTTCATCCGGCCCAAATGGTTCGGGCAACATCTCTCCTGGGAATCGGGCTTCATCGCCTTGCTCATCTTTGTGTTGATGGCCACCTATCTGGCCTCGTTCTTCGTCTCCAGTGCGGGAGCGCCCGTCCGCGTGCTCTGGTGGGTGCACACCCTCGCCCTGCTCACCTTCCTGCCCATCGTTCCTTACACCAAGCACCTGCACCTGCTGCTCAGCCCAGTCACCGTCTTTCTCTCCCGAGGCAGCTTCTCGCAGATTCCTCCGCTCTCCGGTGATGAAGACTTCGGCCTCGTCGCTGGCACTGACCTTACGCAACTGGTCAGCCTTCAGGCGTATTCCTGCGTGGAGTGCGGCCGCTGCACGGAGCATTGCCCCGCTGCCAACACCGGAAAGTTGCTCAACCCCAAGGAAATCGTTCTCGGACTTCGCGACTACTTGAATGACCTCGGTCCCCAATCCGATCAACCTCTGCTCGGCAAATACAACTCGCAGGAAGCTGCTTTCCAGTGCACCACCTGCGGCGCATGCGAATTCCAATGCCCTGTCGGCATTGAGCACGTTCCCATCCTCGTCGGCCTGCGCCGTGGCGCTGTCAACACCGGCGAGTGGCAGGACGATCACGGCTCCAAACTCTTCCTCGCGCTGGAACGCGGGTCAAACTCGCTCGGCATCAGCCCCACAGAGCGTGACAAGTTTATTGAGAAGCAGGAGCTCAAGCTCTTTGACGGGACTCAGGAGTATTGCCTGTGGCTGGGCTGCATGGGCGGCTACGATCCCAAAGGCCGCGAAATCGTCGCTGACTTCGCCCGCGTGATGAACTACCTGGGCACAAGCTACGGCGTCCTCCGCAAGGAAAAATGCACGGGCGATCCCGTCCGCCGTCTTGGCAACGATCTCCTGTTCCAACAACTCGCTGAAGAGAACCTCAAGGCTCTCGCGCAAAATAAAGTCAAGAAAATCGTCTCCATCTGTCCGCACTGCGTCCGCACCATCCAGGAAGACTGGAAGGAATATGGCACGCCACCCGAGATCGAGCACCACAGCGAATTTCTCGCCCGCTTTGCCGACAAGCTGCACCCGGCCCAAAACCAGGAAAAAGTTGTCTTCCACGATCCCTGCTACCTGGGCCGTTACCGCAACGTCTACGAAGAACCGCGCACCATCGCTGCTCTCGCCGGCGAACTGGTGGAAGCCACGCGCAATCACGAGCGCAGCTTTTGTTGCGGAGCCGGCGGCGGGCTCGCTTTCCTGGGAGAAGAATCGGGCGAACGCGTCAGCAACGTGCGCGCTGCGGAACTCGCTGCCACTGGCGCGACGACCATCGCTGCCGCTTGCCCTTTCTGCAACACAATGTTCCGCGACGCGCTCGCGGCCCAGGGAGATTCCGCGCCGCAACTCCTCGACATTGCCCAGATTGCCGCTCGCGGTCTGCCTGCTTCCGGCCCAGACTCCAAAAACATTTAGGGCAGATTCGGAAGTGGTTTAGACCACAGGGCTTTCCCTCGGGGGCTAAAGCCCATTGATTTCATTGGCACTATGCGGCACGGCTGAAGGCGTGCCCTTTCAAAGCCGGTCTACGGTAAATGCAAAAATGCTCTGAGCCCTCAGCATTTAACATTAACGCGAGTCCTTCAACATGAAAATTATCGTCGCCATCAAACAAGTACCAGACCGCGAATCTCAAGTCCGCATCGATGATTCCGGCAAATGGATTGTCGAGTCGGACCTGCAGTACGCGATGAACGAGCCCGACGCCCACGCCCTTGAGGAAGCGCTTCAACTCAAGGAGAAGTCCGGCGGAGGAGGCGAAGTCGTGGTGCTCACGGCGGGACCTGAATCCGCGGGCACCGTCATCCGCGAAGCCCTCGCCAAGGGCGCCGACCGCGCCATACACGTCCTCTGTGACGATCTCGCCACGCGTGATGCTCTCTCCGTAGCTCGCCTGCTGGCTGCCGCCGTAAAAGAAGAGAGTCCCGACCTCCTGCTCGCCGGCCTGCAATCGGAAGATCTCGGCTACGGCCAAACCGGCGTCATCGTCGCTGAGCTCCTCGGCCTGCCCCATGCCACGCTGATTCTCAACGTTGAAAAAACCGACACGGGTGTGCGGGTGAAGCGGGAGCTTGAGGAAGGCTGGTTCCAGTCGATCGAACTACCCACGCCTGCCGTCCTCACCATCCAGTCTGGGGGCAACAAGATCCGCTACGCAACGTTGATGGGCATCAAGCGCGCCAAGACCAAGGAGGTGCGCCAGATTGCCTCATCTTCGCTGGTTTCGGACTCGGCCGCCGTCGTCGTGCTCGACAAAATCTCCCTGCCTACAAAGAAGAAATCCACGCAAATGCTCGCCGGCACTCCCAAGGAAGCCGTAGCGGCTCTGGTTGAAAAGCTCAGACTCGAGGTGCACGTGCTATGAGCGGAATTCTGGTTGTACTCGAACAACGCGCCCACAAATCTCTGGCCCGCATCAACTGGGAAGCCCTCACCGCGGCATTGCGCCTTGGTCCGCCGGCCTCTGTCGCCGCAGTCATTCTCGGTGCGGACACCCAGGCCGCTGCCGCAGAGATCGCAGCCAAAGCGCCATCACGGGTCATCTCGGTGCAACACCCGTTGCTCACTCCCTACACGGCGGACGGAACCCTCGCGGCTTTGCAACAACTCATCCAGTTCGAAAACCCGGACTTCGTGGTTTTTCCCCACACTTACCAGGTCCGCGACTACGCTCCCGCGCTTGCTACCCGCTTCGGCCAGGTGCTCCTCAGCGACGTTACCGCCATCGCCGAAGGCCCGGTCTTCACGCGCCAAATCATGCAGGGCCGACTCAACGGGAGCTACCGGCACACGGGCTCAGGTGCTTGTTTCCTTTCTGTGCAGGCTGGCGCTTTCCCCGCAGAGTTGCCTGAGCCCCGCACTGCAGTCATCGAACAATTCTCGCCGCCCATCGATGCCGCCCAGATCCGCACCACCCCGGGTGAGCCGTACCGCGCTGCCGCGCAGGCCGTCGATCTCTCATCGGCACAGCTCATCGTCGGCGTAGGCCGCGGAATCAAGTCCCAGGACAATCTGCCCATCGTGCAGGAGTTGGCCACAGCCCTCGGCGCGGAGCTTGCAGCATCGCGCCCCATCTGCGACAACGGCTGGTTGCCCATGGAGCGCCAGGTGGGCAGCTCCGGCCAAACGGTCGCGCCCAAACTCTATATCGCCGCGGGCATCTCGGGCGCCATTCAGCACCTGGTCGGGATGAAGGGTTCGCAATGCATCGTCGCCATCAACAAGGACCCGGATGCACCCATCTTTGAAGTAGCCGACTACGGCATCGTCGGCGACCTGATGGAAGTTGTCCCGGCGTTGACCGCAGCCGTGAAGGCCGCGAAACAATAACGGAAAGCAATCCGGCGCGTGGCCGTCGCCTTGACCCGCATGCGGTTATTTGCGTGCGCATACCTCTACGCGCTATCGTTCGTTGTTTGCTGCAACTTCGCAATTGCCGGGGGGCAACCGCATGATCCTTCCAGAGACCTATCAAACCGCACTCTTTCTCATGATCTTGAGCATGCTCTGTTGGGGATCGTGGGCGAATACGCTCAAGCTTTGCCCCGGTTTCCGCTTCCAGCTTTTCTATTGGGACTACGCCATCGGCCTCGCTGCTGCGACCGTCGTCTGGGGCCTCACGGCTGGAAGCCTCGGCCACTCCGGGCCCGCGTTTTTTACCGATGTGAGCAACGCTCCGCTCAACGCCATCCTCTTCGCCATCGGCGGAGGAGTCGTCTTCAACATCGCCAATCTGCTGCTGGTGGCCGCGATCGATGTGGCCGGACTCGCCGTGGCCTTCCCCGTCGGCATCGGCCTGGCTCTTGTGGTTGGCGCTGTTTCGAGCTACATCTTCTCGCCCGCCGCCAATCCGCTTTACCTTTTTGGCGGAGTCGCCCTGGTCGTCGTCGCCATTGTGCTCGACGCGGCCGCCTATCGCAAACGCGAAGCCACCGCTAAGGCAACCACCACGCGCGGCATCGTCCTCTCGCTCGTCGCCGGCCTTCTGATGGGCGGCTGGTACCCCATCGCCACCCACGGACTGGGCAACGCTGCACACTCGGGTCCCGGACCCTATGCCATTGCCTTCTACTTTGCCATCGGCGTGCTGCTCTCCACCATTCCCGCCAATCTTCTGCTGATGGCCAAGCCGCTCGACGGCAAGCCGCCCGTCGATGGCTCCGGCTACTGGCGCGCGCCGTTCGGTTGGCACCTCGCTGGCATCGCTGGCGGAGCCATCTGGTGCGTTGGCGGCGTTGCCAACTTCGTCGCCTCGGTCGCGCATTTGGCCAAGCCGATTGGCCCCGCCGTCAGCTACTCCATTGGCCAGGGAGCCACCATGGTCTCCGCCTGTTGGGGCGTCTTCGTCTGGCGCGAATTCGCGGGTGCGCCGCGCTCCGCAAAAATCCTTTTGTTTTTCATGTTCGTGTTTTTCCTGTTGGGGCTGGGGGCTGTTGCGCTCGCTCCGCTTTATTAAACTTGTGAATGAGATGACCGCCCCACGCAAACCCATCGTCGTCGTCGGCAGCATCAACATGGACCTGGTGGCCCATACCCGCCAGATCCCCGTTCCGGGACAAACCGTCATCGGCACCGCGTTTGACACGACCCCCGGCGGCAAAGGAGCCAATCAGGCCGTTGCTGCCGCGCGCCTCGGCTACTCCGTTCACATGGTCGGCGCTGTTGGTGAAGATGTCTTCGGCCAGGCGTTGCTTGACAATCTCGCCAAGGCAGGCGTCGACACCACAGCCGTCGCGCGTGTCGCCGGACCTTCCGGCGTTGCCCCAATTCTCATCGACGAGAAGGGCCAGAACAGCATCGTCGTCGTTCCCGGCGCAAACGCAAAAGTCGATGCTGCTGCGGTCGATCGTCAATCCGCTCTCATCCGGTCCGCGGGTATGGTTCTCTGCCAGCTTGAGCTGCCCATCGCCACCGTTAGCCATCTCCTAGCACTCTGCGCAGAGGCCGGCGTGCCCGCGGTGCTTGACCCCGCTCCTGCCGCGCTGCTTCCGGACGCCGTCTTTCGCCAGGTTTCCTGGTTCACGCCCAATGAAACTGAGGCCGCTTTCTATCTCGCGGCCAACCTTGCCCCTGAGGAAGCCGCGAAGCACCTCCTCGAAAAAGGGCTCAAAGGCGTAGTCCTCAAGCGCGGCGGCGACGGCGCCTTTGTGGCTGTCGCGGGGGGCAGGGCCGACTGGGTCAAGCCGTTCCGCGTTCAGGCCGCCGATACCGTCGGCGCTGGCGACTGCTTCAACGGCGCCTTCGCCGTCGCGCTGCTTGAAGGCAACGATCCATTCGCCGCCGCGCGCTTTGCCGCCGCCGCCGCCGCCATCTCCGTCACCCGTGCCGGCGCTCAAGCTTCAATGCCCACCCGCGCTGAGGTGGACGCTTTTCTCGCTGCGCACAAATAGGCCCACGCGGCCGCGACTTCGCTTGACCTTTGAACTGCGCGAAACAGAAGGCCGGCGCACCAAAGAAAGGAACTGGTTCAAATGCTCCGCATCTTCAGCCCCCGCATCGTGAGTGTTGCCCTTCTGGCATGCGCCGTCGCCGTCGCAGCCGTTGCGCAGGACACGCAATACCCGCCCAACGGCCAGCAAATTCCGGCGCCAGACTGCACCTTCCAGTACCACGCCTGGGGCAGCATTCCGCAGCTTGGCTGCGCTCCCTACGCGCACGAGCGCTGGCTCCTCGATCTCGAGCATTGGCGCAGCGAGCGCCGCATTCGCACCGCCTTCGATCCCTCGCGCTACGCATTGCCTGCTTTCCAATGGACCCAATCCAGTTTCATGCAGCCACAGATGATGGTGCAGGACCGCTACTTCTACGACCCCGTCGCGGGGCGCTACACCGTCGACCGCTATCTCGACGATCTTGAAAAACGCTACGGCGGCATTGATGCCGTTCTCATCTGGTCAACTTATCCCAACATGGGTATCGACGACCGCAACCAGCTCCAGATGGTCGAGTCCATGCCCGGTGGCGTTGAAGGCGTTCGCCAGATGGTCGCCGATTTCCACCGGCGCGGCGTCCGCGTTCTCTTCCCAATGATGATGTGGGACGAGGGAACGCGCCAGCCCGACCAGCCCTGGCCCGACGCCATTGCGGCGCTCATGAAAGAAATCGACGCGGACGGCATCAACGGTGATACGCAGGACGGTGTGCCGCTTGGTTTTTCGCTCGCCGCCGAAAAAATCGGCCACCCGCTTGTCTTTCAACCGGAAATCAACCCCTCAGACGAAGCTCTCAGTTGGAACGTGATGACGTGGGGCCAGTACAACTTCCCCTTCACACCCATGGTGGACCGCTACAAGTGGCTTGAGACGCGCCACATGGTCAACATCAGCGACCGTTGGAACCAGGACAAAACCAGCGACTTGCAATTTGCCTTCTTCAACGGCGTGGGCTGGGAGAGTTGGGAGAATGTCTGGGGCATCTGGAACGGTATCAACCCCCGCGACGCTGAGGCCACGCGGCGTGTGGCCACGATGGAGCGCGGAGTTGCGCCCTTCCTGGTCAGCCCCGAGTGGGAACCTCACTATCCGATGCACAACTACGGCGTCTTCTCGAGCCGCTGGCCGCTTGGGCAGCAAACGGTCTGGACTATCGTCAACCGCAATGGCTTCGACTTCAAAGGCCGTCAGATGAGCGTGCCTCTCACCCCCGGCATGCGCTACTTCGATCTCTATCACGGCACCGAACTGAAACCCGAGATTGAGGGCAACTTCACGGTGCTGAGCTTCGACATTGAAGCCAACGGATATGGCGCTGTTCTCGCCACTCCCAAAGAGCCCAGCGACGCGATCAAGACACTCATGCGGCGCATGGCCGAGCTGACGAAGACGCCGCTCGAGTCTTTCTCGCACGCGCCGTCTGTCCTGCCGCAAAACCTCGTCGACATTCCTCCCACGCGACCGGCAGACAGTGCTCCTGAGGGCATGATCCGTATTCCCGGCGGCGCATTCGTCTTCACGGTGCAGGGCACTGAGATCGAAGGCGACGCAAAAGACGGTGTCGACGTGCAATATCCATGGGAGGACTCGCCGCGGCGCTTCCACGAACACGAGATGACCGTCGCACCTTTCTACATGGACAAGTTTCCCGTGACCAACGCGCAGTTCAAGCAGTTCCTCGACGCCACGCACTACGCGCCACGCGACACAATCAACTTTCTGCGCGACTGGGGCAACTGGGGCGACGGAGCCTTCCCCGCGGGCTGGGACAACCGCCCGGTCACCTGGGTCTCGCTTGAAGATGCGCGCGCCTACGCAAAGTGGGCGGGCAAGCGCCTGCCTCATGAGTGGGAGTGGCAAATGGCGGCGCAGGGCACGGACGGCCGCGCCTTTCCCTGGGGCAGTGCATGGGACGGCGCGAATGTTCCCGTTCCGCAAACCGGCCGCGTGATGACCGGACCCGACCCCGTGGACGCGCATCCGCAGGGAGCCAGCCCCTATGGCGTGATGGACATGGTGGGCAACGTCTGGCAGTGGACTGATGAATTCCAGGACGAGCACACCCGCGCCGCCATTCTGCGCGGAGGCGAGTACTACCGGCCGCAGGGCTCGCTCTGGTACTTTCCGCAAGCCTTCCCCAACTACCAGCACAGCAAGCTGCTGCTCATGGCCCCCGGCTACGATCGCTCCGGCGGCGTGGGCTTTCGCTGCGTGCGCGATGCACAATAGATTGCTTTTTTTGAAATCTGCAATCTGAACAAATTGTCATCTGGAGCCGTTTCGGAAATGGTGTAGATCAACGAGCTCTCCCTCGGGGCTAAAGCCCCGCCTCGTTAATGTTATCGAGTGGCGCAGCTAAAGCCGCGCCCTTTCAAAACACGATTGATGCAACCCGTTTCTGGATCTGCAATTGTTTTTCTGCGCACTTCAGTTCCCGATTCCTGTTTCATGCTCGACAATGAATGCATGGTTGGAGCACGCGACAGCAACGGAGGCGCGCTCCTGCGCAATTTCACGGGGATGTTCACCAGCCGCCGTAAATTCCTCCGGCGCGCGTCGTTTTTCGGCGCGTCTGTCGCCTTATCTGGCGCCGCGCAGAGTTGCTCTCCTCTTTTTGCTCTGAATCAGGCCGGTGCACCCGCTCCTGACTATCGCATTGAGATTGCCGAGATCGAGTGGGAGCTTTCGCCTAAGAAGAAAATTCGCACTGTTGCCTACGACGGGCAGATCCCCGGCCGGCTTCTCAACCTCACTGAAGGCAAACCCGTAACGATCGAAATCGTGAACCACCTTGACCGGGAAGAGATCGTTCACTGGCACGGCCAATGGATTCCCGTGGAAGCCGACGGCGCCATGGAAGAAGGCTCTCCCATGACCCCTGCGGGGGGCAGCACTTTGGTTCAGTTCACTCCGAGGCCGGCGGGCCTGCACTGGTATCACACCCACGCCATGGCCGGTCACGACCTGAAGCTTGGGCTCTTCACTGGACAGTCGGGCGTGTTGCATGTTGCAGCAGCGAACGATCCCGGCAGCTACGATCAGCAGCAGTTTATCGTGCTCCACGATTGGGAACCCTACTACTCGGCCAGTGGCGATGGATCGCTGATGGTAATGTACGTCTGCGGTTCGATCAACGGCCGCATGCTCGGCTACGATGCGCCTATCCAGGTGCGCGGAGGCCAGCGCGTGCTTTTTCACATCCTCAACGCCAGCGCTACAGAGCCGCACTGGCTTTCGCTGCCCGGCCATCGCTTCAAGGTGCTTGCGCTCGACGGCGCACCTGTTGCCACCGAGGCGTCCGTTGAAACCCTCCGCCTTGGCCCCGCCGAACGCGTGACCGCACTCGTGACCATGGACACGCCCGGGGTCTTTGTTCTCGGCGAGCCGCGTGATGAATTCCGGAATGCCGGCATGGGCACGGTGGTCGAGTACGCCGGCCGTTCAAGCAAACCAGTCGCCCCACGTGACGTCAAACTGCAATGGGACTATCGCGCCTTCGCCGATCCCAAACCTGTCGTCCGCAAGCCTGACGTGATCATGCCGCTCGTCTTCACCTCGCGCTTCAAAGGCCACGGCGCACTCGACCGATGGATGATCAACGGGAAGTCGTGGCCCACGAGCGAGCCGATCCTGCTGCGCGAGGGACTCCGCCATCGTCTTGTCTTTGACAATCGCAGCACCGACGATCACCCGATTCATCTGCATCGCCACAATTTCGAACTGATCTCCGTGCGCGGCGCGGCGCTCAGTGGCGTGCACAAGGATGTGGTAATTGTGGAAGCAGGAACAATAGTGGAAGCCGATCTTGTCGCGAACAACCCCGGAGACACGCTCTTCCACTGTCACCAGCAGGACCACATGGACTCGGGCTTCATGGCCCTCTTTCGCTACTCCTGATTGCGACCGACCGGAAAGGGTTGCTGTTTGAAACGAATTTCGCTTGCTCTCGTTGTGCTTGCCGCAGCCATCCCCTTGGCGCGCGCGCAGAACAACTACGAAATCCAGGTCTATGGCGCGGATACGGTCGCGCCCCGCACCACCATGGTCGAGCTGCATTCCAACTTTACTGCCGACGGGCAGAAGAATTTTGTCGGCACCCAATATCCCGACAATCACGCTGAACACGAGACCATCGAAATCACGCAGGGCATCAACGACTGGTCTGAAGTGGGCTTCTACATCTTTACCAGCGAGCGCAGCGGGCAGGGCGTGCAGTGGGTGGGCGACCATCTGCGGCCGCGCGTGCGGATCCCGGAAAAATGGCGCTGGCCGGTGGGCGTCAGCCTCTCCACCGAAGTCGGTTATCAGCGCGCGCGCTATGCGCCCGACACGTGGGACTGGGAGATTCGACCCATCATCGACAAGACCAGTGGCCGCTGGTATTGGGCCGTCAATCCGGCCCTCGAGCGTGCGTGGCATGGGCCTGACGTGAAACTCGGGATCGACTTTTCGCCGAGCGTGAAAGTCAGTTACGACTTCACGAAGAAGATTACTGGCGGCGTGGAGTACTACGCCGACTACGGCAGCATTACCAACATTGCGAGTCTGCACGACCAGCAGCAGCAGATCTTTCCCGCGATCGATCTGAACGTGTCGCCTGATTGGGAGTTCAACTTTGGGGTGGGGATCGGGCCTACGGCCGCGACGGATCACTGGATCATCAAGTGCATCGTGGGGCGGCGGTTTCAGTGGGGCAAGAAACGCTGATTTTCTTTTTCTTGTTCATTCCCCGGTCCCCAAATGCGAGGGACCGGGGGCACCCGCGGTTGGTCGCCAAGAGGTGCCGATTCTATCCAACTAATTCGAGGGCGCGGATGGTTTCTTTGCGTACAGTCAAGCGCTCCACCAGGTCGGCGCGGACTTCGTAGCCGCGGCCCGGTGTGTCGGGAATCGCAATCTCGCCCGCCGATGACACAACAACCTCCGGCTCGATGATGTCTTCGGTCCAGTAGCGCGCCGACGCAGAAACATCGCCGGGCAGCGTGAAGTTCTCAAGCGTTGAGAGCGCGATGTTGTGGCTGCGCCCAATGCCTGACTCCAGCATGCCTCCGCACCAGACCGGAATTCCCCGCTCATGCGCCGCATTATGCACCGCAATAGCTTCAGAGAATCCGCCCACGCGGCCCAGCTTGATGTTGATGATCTGGCAGGACTCCATCTCGATGGCGGCGAGCG
>Ga0182012_10005077_pt1 | contig 13693 bp, 8 predicted proteins | sample 612S2SmetaG_FD_120486 | JGI IMG/M metagenome (GOLD analysis project Ga0182012, IMG submission 120486) | Permafrost microbial communities from Stordalen Mire, Sweden - 612S2S metaG | ecosystem: Environmental > Terrestrial > Soil > Wetlands > Permafrost | place: Sweden: Stordalen | collected... | reverse complement strand
CCTGTGGAAGTGACCTGCCACCGACAAGGTGGCTCAACGCAATCGGGGCCGCGTTAGCGACCCCGCTCAAGCCGCTTTGAGCGGCTCACACCGTAAAGCCTCCGGCTCTGCCGGAGGATATTTGCTCACAACCTGCCTGAATCCGGCTGCTGCGGCACGGCGCGCAACCTCTTTCTCCGCAGCTTTGAAAGCCGCTTTGCCTGCAGGACCGCGAATGTCAAGATCCTCCAGAACCATCTTGTCTCCCTCGACGAACAGACGCGCTGAGATAGTGGCCTCCCCAGTAGCCCTCTCAACTGTCATCGAGAGCATCGGCGAAGTCACCAATTCGAGGGACGTCAAGCCACCACCTGCAAGCGCCCCGCTCGCGGCAAGCCCCACACCACCAACCGTGCCGAAGGCGACTGATCCAGCCGCGAAAGCTTTAATGCCCGACATGCTCTCGTTGCCGATCCTGCCGCGCGTGCTGATGGCGTCAAGAATGGTGAGGATTTTCCATCTGCCGTCGGGGTTGGTTTCATGAATGCGCGCGCCTCCCGTTCAACGCGCATACAGGCGTGTCATCTGCGTAGAGACGCCGCTTTCATCGAGAAAGATCAACCGGTCCTGGTCGATCCTGCCAATCACCTCGACGAACTCTTCGCGCCGCTTGCGGTTCTCTTCCGTGTCACGCTCTTGGGCGTGGAGTGACTTTTTTTAAGTCGGAAGCCTAGCCGCTTCACCACTCGCCACAGATGCTGCGTGCTCACCCGCAGGCCGGTCTTGCTCTCTAAATCCGCCTGTAACTCGACTAAGGTCGCGTCGGGCTGGGAACGCAATATCCCGGACAAAGCTGGTTCATCGATCCGGCTCTTGGCGCCAGGACGATAAGTGGCTCTCTCCATCCGTCCAGTACGTCGCCTTGCCGCCGAGACCTTCCAAGCCCAGCCCAAGCTCACGCCGAAATCCTCGGCCAGCTCCGACAGGCTCCCCTTGCCTTGGTCGAAGGCCTCAAGCAACTTCCGTCTCAAATAATCTGAATATGGTCGCGCCATGGCATGTGCGCGAAGAATCGCCATCCATACTATACACCTTGCAGAGAGATGCTCTAGTCATACAAGTCCCAACTTATCGCGATCAATCCGATCTGCTTGTTGTTGAAGACAAGCACACCAATGACGTCGAAGTGGTTTCTACAGAGCCAGAGGGGAATCCCCTAGTACCACTGTGTTATAAGAATTCGCGAAGACAGCACAGACAACGAGGCAGCGAGCGGGCGAGGTGGGTTGCGATCTGGCGTCGCAGTGTGGCGATGGATTGAGGATTATGCCGTTCTGTTCTTACGGGCAGCGCCGCGGGGCGTGTATTCGGATTGCATTGGGGGTATTTGAATTTGGATGTTTTCTGCTTCGACCCGCTGCGAGTTGGCTGAGGGGGAAAAAAGGCATCTCTCCAAAACCAGGAAGCCGTAGGCTGCCATCGACAGGGTTGCATGATGATGAAATCCGCGCCAGTTCCGGCCTTCGAAATGTCCCAGGCCGAGTTCCTGCTTCAGTTCTTCGTAGTCGCGCTCGATGCGCCAGCGTAGTTTGGCGATGGCAACCAATTTGCGCAGAGCGATCGATGCATCTAGATTCGACAACCAGTATTTTGTTGGTTCCTTCTCTGTTGCCGGCCACTCGATCAACAGCCATTGCTCAGGATGCGGTTCTTTGCGCCAGTAGTCGCGATGGGCTACGCGAACACGAACGGCGGCAAAGCGTGAACACATCATGCCGCGTGTTCCCTCGCGCCAGCTCACCTTGCGCAAATCAGTAGTACTCAGGCATAAGGCAAGGTCTTTCGCAGATAGGGGCTGATGTTGTTCATCCCTTCGCAGTAGCCGCGGCGGACGGCCCGTTTTTCCCTTCGGCCGGGGCGGCAGCGGCATGATGCCCGGGGGCCAAAGCGTAGTCGCGGACTTGATGCCAACCGCATAGTAAAGCCCCAGTGATACGAGTCCTTCGCGAAATGCACCATCGTCGCCGTAGGCGGCGTCAGCCAGCACCACGCCACGCGGTACATCTTCGTTAACCAGCGAACGGATCTGTCCAAGCGCAATATCCGGCTTGGTCTGGAAAATTATCTCTTTGGGTACGCCAGCTTCCTTGCGCCGCTCTTTGTCGTTTGCCCACACCTCGGGAAGATAGAGACGATACGCCGCGGGAATACTTGCCTCTTCCGTAGCAAGCGATACACTCACCGCTACTCGGCAGTTGTCCTGCTTGCCTAACTGCCCGCAGTACTGACGCGTGACTCCAACCGAATGAGTACCCTTCTTGGGGAATCCAGTGTCATCCACAACCCAGGCCGCCAGTGCATGTTTCCGCGTCATGGCGGGAAGCACTTGGCTGCGAACTTGCTTCAGAAGCGCGTCATCGCTCCAAGCTGCATCGGCAACGATGTGATGCAACGACTGATGCATCTGGCGCACGTTGCCCGGAGCCAGACGTGCCGCCATCGGCTCCACGCTCTTGCGCTCGATCGGCAGCAGGAGTCCCTTCGTGTAGTTCTCGATAGGAACCACGCGATCAGCATGTCCGGCGGCTTCTGTCAGTCCATCCAGATAGACTTGGAGACGCTCCCATTGACGCGAAAAATCCAGTTGGCGAGGGCTCATTCCATCAACGTACTACCCAACAAATTGCACTTCCAGAATAACTGACACGGAGGTATCTGTTTTATAACACAGTAGTACTAAGGAACCTCTGAATAACTAATAGAAGAAAATCTTCCTGTTGGCGGCAAACATTCCCTCAGGGACTAAAGCCCAGTAAATTGAGGTGATTCAGGCGGCACGGCTAAAGCTGAAGCCGTGCCCTTTCAAAACATAGACTTGTTCGGGGGTTCCCTTAGCATCACTTGAAGACTTCGCATGTTCCGCCTATCCGCCTCATTGGCAAGCTCAAGCCACCTCTCATGCAGGATGCCGCCCCGCCCGTAAACAGGTCCCGCCGGAGCTTATCCCGCAGAAGTCATAACGCGGCGGTTTCGACATCGTCTCATAGCTTTCGACACTTCAACAGTGGTTCCATTGCGGTCCTCTTCTCGCCTGATACCTGACCCGGTCAATGCCGGGACTTTTCCTTCCGCGCTCACGACCACGGCTTTTCGGCCACAGCCGCCGAAGGTGGTTTGGAACCTGCTCCTGCAAGCCGGTTCCGAGGGGCTTTCCCGCATCGGACAAGCAGTTACGCGCGATTCGGCCTCTCGGCCTTTCACGCTCATGGCGCACTATGGTCGGCAAACAGGAAGTAACCCTGCTTTTTGCCTGCTGGCGACTCCTCGGGGGGTGGAAAATCGCGTAGGATGTCCGGATTGCCAGTAATCCGACCGGAACTGTGGACTGCGGCTTCCAGGCGCTCAATGAGCGCATTCGCGACTTAGCAAGATTCGAGAAAAAGGACCGGCACCTTCCGGCTTGCCGACTCGCCATGAGCAATATTCATGCCTTCGGGCAGGCAACCTTCAATCAAGACCGCGCGCCTTTTGGAGGGGTGAAACTCGGATTGGCGCACTCCACCTAAGGCTTCTTCTGCTGCTCGATCGAGGCCTGGACGAGGAAGCGCAGAATCTTCGGCCAACTGTCGGCCAGGGCAGCCGCCGTGCCTTCCGGCGTGCCACCGATCATAAGCTTCATCTTTTTCCTCTCTCCCGCGGTTGGGAGATATTCGCAAGGAATCCAATGACCAACTGAGTCGTATGAGACCGCTTGATCCGCGTAAGGGTGTCCGCGGCGGTGGACCCTTTCCATCAGCCGCGCGGCCATCAAGGACGACGGCCATATCTGGTCGTCCTTTCCAGAAAGAAGCAGCACCGGCCCGTGAATGTTTTCGACCGGAATCTCGGCACTGCCTGTATCACCGAAGACTTCCAAATCGTGCAGGAACAGAGGAGTCTGCTGCAATGGATCTCCCGTCGTGAAATCCCACGCATACTTAGCGGCAAACCACACGGGGATGTGAATGGGAACATAGGTCAGCGGCTTGCCTTGCCAGGTCCAGATCGGACCGCCCGGAAGTTGCCTGGCTGTGGCGCCTTCCCATCGAACATAGCTCGGAGATCGCGCCACGACAGCCGACACCTCGGAATACGTTGAGGCGAACTGCAGGGCCGCCTCCGCACCGCGAGATACACCGAATATTGCAACAAAATGAGGATCCGTTTCGGGACGAGCGCGCATCCACCGGAGCGCTTTTCCGAAGTTTTCAACCGGGATGTTTTGGAGTGTCGGCGGAAGACCGGGGGCGCCGAAATATGCAAGAGACATTGTGGTAAACCCATGGGACGCGAGCAGCACGGTTGCGTCGGGCATACCGGCTCCCCCTTCGGAACCGCCGAGAACTATGACACCCGGATGGCGGTGGCCATCTCCCGGATCACAGAGGAGGCCGGCAATCCCGTCTTGTGCAATTGCGGTGCAGCGAACTCCCGGTTTGGCCAAGCGGCGTTTAATCAGGACCGATCCGAGCATCTGTCCTGCATCGTCCGCTTCAATTTCGGTGACGACGGGCTGGAACCAGTCTGCGATCGCGAAGAACGCATGGTCTCCGTACTTCGTTCCTCCATCGGGCTTCATCGACCAGAAGAGTCCCATGCCATCCGCGCCACGGTAGGAGCCGGAAACGGGCGCCTGGACACGAAGGTCGATAGTGCCTTGCACTCCAGTGTCGAAGACGGCCTCACTCCGCCACCAAAGTTGGTCTTGCGCCTCCGATCTGGCCTTGATGGTGATCAGCCGGTTCGGTGGCAACCCTGACACTGAGATGCTGAGCCGGTCATCCAGCTGCGGCTGGGTGGGGGCGACCGCGAAGGTCGCGCGTGGACCTTGACTTGCTGCAATCCAGGCGCATAGGAGGAACGGTAAACTGGTCAGACCCCTGATCGCGAAGTGTCTCATATACTTAATACTCGCATCGAACGATCGTTAGTGACGTGGCGGGAAAAGGCACGGCGCAGCCATTACCGCTAGCTCAGTTGTCCGCATGTCGATCCGGAATGCGGATTGGGATATTCGGCTGTTCGGGGCTATGGAATTGACCTGCGATGCTATCGATGTCGTGAAATGTGTATGATTGACGTGAGTTTTCCGACGTTCGGAAGGACGCATGCAGGTCTTTATCGTCGAAGAGCGCCTTCGCGGTTGAATTGTTCGATTGGTCTCCGATCTGCCGGGGAAGCTGCCGCTGATAAGAGCCAGCGGAGGGCCATTGCAGGGCGCATCGCGACTCGACGATCGAGGCGAGCATGTGTGGAAGAGAGAAATCTTCGCCATGGTCCAATCATTCATCTCGGCCTGCTCAATTTTTCCTCTTCGTTTCAACTTCTTGAATCGATTGAAGAGCGTGTTTGCGGCGCTGCTGCTTGTGTTGCTTGCGCTGGCGATGCAGGCGTTCGCGCAAACCACGACGATCAGCGGCACGGTCTACGATCCGAGGACCCTCGCGAATGGCGGACTGCCTCTGCCCGACGTGCTGGTCTATGCGACGACGGGGACGATTGCGCCGCTCGCGCCTGGTGTGCAATGCCTGACGTCGTCAACTTCAGCGCCTGGCGGCGCCGGCGTGGTGAGCTACACCAATACTGCCGTGGACGGCACTTTCACGCTGAAGAACCTGGCGGTGAACGCAACCTATACCGTGGTGATCCAGGCAGGCAAATGGCGGCGGCAGTTCACAGAAACGGTTGCGATGGATCCGCTCGCCGGGATTGAATTAGACATGCCATCGACCCATCTGCAGGGCGACATCCCGCTGATCGCGATTTCTACAGGCGGCGTCGATGGGATGGAGTGCGTCTTCCGCGATATGGGCATCGCAGACACGGAGTTTACCGACGACAAAGGTACGGTCAATCCCGGCGGGCGCATTCATCTATACGAGGGCAGCGGAATCGGTCAGGCGACTGGTGGCGCTGTTATCAATGCATCGACGCCGTCGCAAACCGTTCTGATGAACAGCCCGGCGACAATGAACGGCTACGACGTGTTGATGTTTCCGTGCCAGGGAGGTCCGGACGGTCAAGCGACCCCTGCCGGAGCGGCCAACCTGCTGAACTACGCGAACACCGGCGGCCGGGTTTTTGGAACCCATTACAGTTACGTGTGGCTTGATCCCAATCCGCCATTCGATTCGGAATTCCCGCCGGTTGTGGATTGGAACCATAATCTTGTGTATCCCTTTCCCGACCCAGGCCCCGCCACCATCAACACCGGCTTCACTGACGGGGCGGCGCTCGCGCAATGGCTGCTGAATGGCGGAGCTTCGACTACTTACGGACAGGTTGAGCTTTCTACCCTACGGAACGATATCAGTGCAGTCATTCCGCCGACGCAGTCCTGGGCGACCATGAACTCCGATGGTGCGATCATGCAGATCACCTTCAATGCGCCGGTCGGTGCGGCCGCGGCAAATCAATGCGGACGCGTGTTGTACAACGAGTACCACGTCGTGGATCTAGAGAATCTCCCCAACGGAAACGACACCGGGCAAGTGTATCCGAGCGAGTGCCCAGGTTCGGCTTTGCCCCCAGGCTCCAATAAGATGACGCCGCAGGAAGAAATGCTGGAATATGCGCTCTTCGATCTATCGTCGTTTGTGACGCCGGTGGTGGTGCCGACGCTTTCCATCTCGTTTAACCCCAGCCCGCTGGTCGTGAACCAAAACGAGGCCGGCGTTCCGTTGACGGTGAATGTGACCAACACCAGCTCGACAACGCCCATCAACAGTACCGCCGTACTGACGCTGATGCTGCCTGCGGGCCTTACGGCCACCGCGCTGACGGATGCAACCGGCGATTGGAGTTGCACTGTAGGCACCCTGACTTGCACGCGGACGAGTGGCATCGCCGCCAGTGCCAGCGATTCGGTTACCTTGACGGTGAGTGTTCCGGCGTATCCCACTGGAGGAATTGCCTCACCGCAGAAGCTGACCGCGACGGTGTCGAGCCCGAATTTTTCGAATAGTGTGACCGCATCGGATTCGGTGATCTTCCAGCAACCGCCGACGATCATGTGGGCGACGCCGGCACCGATCGTCTACGGGACCCCGCTGAGCGGGACGCAGCTCGATGCCAGTTCGGCGTTGCCGGGTAGCTTCGTCTATTCTCCTGCCGCGGGAACGGTGCTGGCGGTGGAAGAGCATACGCTTTCAGTAACTTTCACGCCGAAGGATACGACCGATTACACGACCGGGACGGCGACAGTGACGCTGACGGTTCTTCCGGTGACACCCAGCCTTGGTTTGACGGCCTCGCCCAACCCGGCATTTGCGTTGAACCCGGTCACTTTGACAGCTACCATTTCTGCGTTTGCAACTCCGCCAACCGGCACGATCGCCTTTTACGACGGGACCACGCAGATTGGAGTGGGCACGGTGACAGCGGGATCGGCGGCATACACCGTAACGACGCTGTCCGGCGGGAATCACTTGGTTACCGCAGCGTATTCCGGCGACTCGAGTTATGGACCGGCGGTCAGCGGAGCGGTGTCAGAGACGATCCAGGACTTCAAGCTTGCTGAATCGAACAGCGTAACCGCGGGCACGGTGACGACCTATAACCTCACGATTACGCCTGAAGGCGGCACGACTTTTCCGGAAGCGTTGACAATGAGTGTATCCGGGCTTCCTCTAAGGGTGACGGGCGTCTTTACTCCGGCTACCGTGCCGGCAAACTCTGGAGCGGCTCCTGTTGTCCTTCAGGTGACGACACCGAATCTGGGGGCGATGCACTCTTCGCGCAGACCGTTTGGTGGCGGAGCACTGCCCATGGCGCTTGGGCTGATCCTGCTGCCCTTTGCGGGAATGCTGCGCAAGGCCGCTCATGGCTGGAACAGGCTGGTGCCGCTGGGCCTGATCGGTGCAGCCCTTGCGGTGGAATTGACGGGATGCGGCGGGATTACTCTCACTCCGCACACCTCTTCCATCACCATCACGGCGGCGGCGGGTCCGTTGTCGCACTCGGTTACGGCGAGCCTCACGGTGCAGTAGAGTTAGTGGCGATGTTTTTGGTGAAGAAGGCAGGTTAGCCTCCGCTGGCGCGGAGATAGCGAGTTAACAAGTTAGAGTAGTCTCGGCATCAACACCGGCACCGCACAGAGGCCGCCTTGTCGCTCCGGCCTGAGGCATTCCGCAGGCTCAGCCGCTGCATTGTTTGCGGCTGGCCTCCAGCAGGGCTTGCCATCCGATGCGGCTCATTCGGAGGCGCTGGCCGTCGATCAGGATCACCGCGCCTTCACCGCGGCCCTCGCGAAAAATCTCGCTTACGCGGGCAACGTTGACGATGACCGAACGGTGAATACGAACGAAGTTCAAGGGATCGAGTGTGCTGGCCAGTTGCTTGATGGTCTCGCGCAGCATCAGTTTCCTGGTTCCTACGTGGAGACAGGAATAGTAGTCGGCTGCTTCGATCCAGTCGATGTCGCTGACATTCACAAAGGAATCCTTTGTGCCGCTGGGAACCAAGAGCCGAATTGGGTATTTGTGCCGCGGCGGCCCGTCAGTCTCGAGCGTAGTCAACACGGCTTTCAACTGCTCCTGGGTCAGTAACGCTCTCTGCGAAGCGAAGCGCTCTTTGACATGAGCGAGCGTCGCCTGCATTCTGTCCGCATCGACGGGCTTGGTGAGATAGTCGAGCGCGTGGACCTCGAAGGCGCGGACCGCATAGTGATTGTGAGCCGTGACGAAAACGGTGATCGGCAATCTGGTGGGTCCTGCCTGTTCGATGACTTCAAAACCGCTGCGCCCCGGCATCTGTATATCGAGAAAAAGTAAGTCGATCTGCGAGTCTTTCAGGGCCGCGAGAGCTTCCCGTCCGTTGCGGCATTCGGAGACAATCTGGATTTCTTCGTCGTGGGACAGCAGGAAGCGGAGCCGTTCGCGGGCGAGCGGCTCGTCATCCGCGATAAGGGTTCTGAGTATCATTGAGGTCTGGATTCGTACGGAATCGTAATGGCCACTTCGAAGCCGCCGGAGGCGAGCGGCCCGGCTTTCATCGAGAAGTTATTGCGGTAGAAGTGGACCAGGCGTTCGCGCGTGTTGCGGAGCCCGATGCCGGAGCCGTTAGTCTGAGTTTTTCCGAGGCCGGGGCCGGTATCGCGGACGAGCAGCCGAAGTGAAGATCCTTCACGGACCGCGGACGCCTCAAGCACGCCGTCGTATTCGCATTGCGCGATGCCGTGGCGGATGGCGTTCTCCACGATGGGTTGAAGGAGGAAGCAGGGTACAAGGCCGTCGAGCGCGGTGGGGTCAACGCGGATGTCGAGGCGCAGTCGATCGGCAAAGCGGACCTGCTCGATGGCAAGATAGTCTTCGACGATCTGCAGTTCCTGCGACAAAGGAACTTTCTCCGGTGAGTTCCGCTGCAGCGTGCTTTTGAGGATGGCATTGAGATGCCGAAGCATTTCCGCAGCCTGCTTCTGACGTCCGAGCTCGACCAGCGTGGTAATGGCGTTGAGGGTGTTAAAGAGGAAGTGCGGCTCCAGTTGCATCTGCAGGGCGTGCAAGTGGGCCGCGGAGAGTTGCTGCTGCAACTCGAGTGCGTGCAGCGCGTCCTTCTGTGCGCGCATGCGATATTGCAGCGCGCCGACGATGCCGATGACGAAACCGTAAAGGAGGATCTCGATGCCGAAGCGATTCCAGTTGAGAAGGTACATCCGCATCATATGCGCGTACTGGCTATACGCCCAACCGACCGAAACGAAACCTACACTCCACAAGAGATAGAGATGGGCCAAGCCGAGAAGCGACGCGATGGACAGGTGGATGGAGATTGTTCTGAAGGAGAGGTTCGACAGCGGGGTGAATCGCGCCGCGAGCTTCCAGACGGAAACGGAGATCAGGGCCCACCAACCCCAGAGCACAGCGCCGTAGACAAGGGAAGGGATGTGGGTGACCGACCCGCATTCGATGGCCGTTACAAGCGCCAGGGCGGTAGTCACCGAAAGGACGGTCAGGTAACCATTGAGCCGCGACGCCAAAGTGGGTGCGAGTGCGGCCGCCGGGGGCGCAGGTGCGGAAGAATCAATGGGTACCTTGAGCAAATGCGAGCCGGATGCGAGGCTGCTCATCTTCATCCTTTCGTGGTACAGATCTAAGCCCTGACCCTCCAGTATCCATGCAGGAGTGGTATTGCTTCCACAAGAATGCAGGGAACGCCGCGAATTGTGCAGGGAAGCACCCCACATCGCCGCCGGCTTGCGAGGGTATGACGGACCCGCTTGAGAAGCTCGCGGAGTCAGACTGTACTCTATCGCGCGCAGTCCGGTGCTTCCCTGCAAATATTACGGTGCTGCCTGCATATCGATATACCGGAGCCCGTGTTCTGTAGACGCTGGCGGAGAGGTGGATGTGAGCCTGCGAGCAAAAACTGGAATGATTCTACTGCTGACGGGAGCGTCGCTCGGAGTGACATCCTGTTCCCCGGTTGCAGCGAAGACCAATGCTCCCGGAACCGACGACATCCCAGTGCGCGCCGTCAGTGCGGTTGTGCAGGATGTGCCGCTGGATATTGCGGCCGTGGGGAATGCGGAGTCGGTGCACAGCGTCGAGGTGAAGTCGCGCATCGCCGGGCAAGTGGAGCGGGTGGACTTTACGGAAGGGGACACCGTCGCAAAGGGACAGTTGCTGTTCACCATCGATCGCGCCGCGCTGGAACGACAGGCCGCCGAACAGCGAGCGGAGCTGTCCCGCGACGCGGCAATGGAGGAGCAGGCGCGCGCCATCGTGGCGCGGGACGCGGCGTCCCAACGCCAGAGCCAGTCGGAGGCCGTCGTCGCCGAGAAGCTGGGGAACCTCGGCGTGATTTCCGGCCAGCGCGTCGACGAACTGACGACGGCGCGCGACACCGCGAGCGCGAGTTTGCACTCCGACGAGGCAGCCGTTGCCGCCGCGGATGCAGCAAGAAAAGCGGATCAGGCGCGTCTGGACACGACGCAGTTGCAGTTGAGCCAAGCAAATGTGGTGGCTCCCATTGCGGGGCGCGTCGGCGCGGTAGCGGTGAAAGCCGGAAACATCGTCGCCGACAACGGCACAACGCTGGTGACGCTGCTGCAGATGACGCCGATCGATGTAACCTTTGGCGTTCCAGAGCAGGTGTTGTCCGACGTGCGGCGGCTGAACGCACAGGGCACATTGACAGTCGAAGCAAACCATAGTGGAGGTGGGTCGGAGGAAGGCCGGCTGGCATTCATCGACAACACCGTGGATGCGACGACTGGAACCATTCGGCTCAAAGCGGTCTTTCCGAATACGGATGGTGCGCTTTGGCCTGGCGAATTTGTTCACGTACGTCTGCGTTTGCGCGTGGACCCGTTGCGAACGGTGATTCCCAATAGCTCTGTCGAGGATGGCATCCATGGCAAATACGCCTGGCTGGTACGCTCCGGCGTAGCCAACATGACACCTGTAACCGTGACCCGCACGTATCTCCAGGAGAACGGGCCGGAGTTGGCTGTGATTGGCAGCGGTGTTCGTCCCGGCGACCTGGTCGTAACCGAGGGGCAGTTGCGGCTTACTGCGGGAGCGCATGTATCGCTGCTGAACGACGGTCGCGAATCGAGGAACAGCAGCACCGGCAAGGGTATGGAATGACCCGCGACAACTCTGTTAAGACAGCCCACCTTTGAGAGTGCGCCCATGCAATTGACTCACTTCTTTATTCGGCGTGCAACGACGACGACGCTTATGATCGCGGCGATCGCAGGATTCGGTGTTCTCTGCTATTTCTCGCTGCCGGTCAGCAATCTGCCGGAAGTCGAATATCCCACCATCCGCGTGAACGCAGGACTGGCCGGCGCTAACCCGGACGTGATGGCTTCCACCGTGGCCACGCCGCTCGAGAGCGAATTCTCTATGATCCCGGGAATCGCGAATATGACCTCGACGAGCCAGACCGGGCAAACAAATATCGTGCTGCAATTTGACCTGAACCGCAGCATCGATGCCGCCGCGCAGGATGTGCAGGCGGCGATTGCGCGAGCTGCGGGCGAACTGCCGGCGAGCATGCCGTCTCCTCCTTCCTATTCGAAAGTGAATCCGGCGGCCGATCCCATACTGTGGCTGGAAATGTCTTCGACGACCATGGCGCTCGACGATTTCGCGAAGTATGCCGATCAGGTGTTCGCGAAACGTATTGCCATGGTGAGCGGCGTTTCGCAGGTGCCGGTGTGGGGGCCTTCGCAGCCAGCGATTCGGGTGCAGGTCGATCCGGAAAAGCTGGCTGCATATGGCGTGGATCTGGAGCAGATTCGCAGCGCTCTCGCCACCAACAGCGCCAATCTTCCTTCAGGTACCCTGTATGGCGATGCGCGTGACTATTCGTTGCAGGCGAACAGCCAGCTTACGACCGCTGCGGAGTTCTCGCAGTTGATTGTCGCTTACAGGGGCGGCGTCCCTTTGCGGCTGAATCAGGTCGCGGACGTTTCCAACAGCTCCCGAGACGACAAGAGCACTTTCTGGATCAATGGACGGCCAAGCGTCATTCTCGCCGTGCGGAAGCAACCGGGCGCCAACACTGTGGAAGTGGCCGATCACGTGAAAGAAGTAATTCGCTCGCTGGGCTCCTCAATGCCGCCAGGGGTTTCCTTCGGAAAGGTCGCCGATACTGCGGAGATGGTTCGCGACTCCATCGCGGAAGTCGACAGGACCCTCATCCTCACTGTGGTTCTCGTGGTGCTGGTGATCTTTGCGTTCCTCGGTACGGTGTCGTCGACACTGATTGCGAGTGCGACCATTCCGGTGTCGATCCTCGGCTCGTTTATTGCCATGCGGCTGCTGGGCTACTCCGTTGACTTGTTCTCAATGATGGGCATCACGCTGTCGGTCGGTTTTGTGGTCGACGACGCCATCGTAATGATCGAGAACATCGTGCGCCATCGCGAGATGGGCAAGTCGAAATTGCAAGCGGCACTCGACGGCGCAAACGAGGTGGGCTTCACGATCGTCTCAATGACAGTTTCCCTGGTCGCCGTCTTTCTTCCGATCCTGTTTCTCAATGGAGTGCTGGGCCGGCTGCTGCGCGAGTTCGCCGTCACGATTTCAGTTTCGATTCTGCTTTCCTGCTTGACGGCACTCACGCTGACACCCATGTTATGCAGCCGGTTCCTGGGCTCGCGCGAAAACATTCAGAACCGGTTTCAGCTTCGAACAGAGCGCATGTATGCAGCCATGGAACGCGGCTATCGACGCTCACTCGAAGTTGTCCTTCACCACCGGCGCGCCACCATCGGCGTGAGCGTGGCGATGACCGCGCTCACGATCGTCCTGTTCGTCGAGATGCCGAAGAGCTTCATGCCACCGGTTGACGTCGGTTATTTCAGCGGCACGCTGGAGGCGGCGCAGAATAACTCGTTTGCCCAGATGATCGCCTACGGCGAGCAAGTCAATGCCGTCCTGGCGAAGATGCCGTGGATGGAGAGCAATCTGTCGGGAACGGAATCACAGAGCTTCGGCTGGTTTCATGTGAACCTGGTCGAAGATCGGAATCGGCCCAATGTGCAGGTCATCATGGCGGACCTCCAGAAGAAGCTCAATCGCATTCCCGGCCTCAATGTCTATCTTCGCCAAGGGAGTTTTCTGAGCCTGGGACAGAATGAAAGCCGTTCTCAATATTCCGCGGCTCTGGAGGGGCCCGATCCTGAGGAGCTGTATCGATGGGCGCCACAATTGAAGGCCAAGCT
>Ga0182012_10005076_pt1 | contig 13696 bp, 8 predicted proteins | sample 612S2SmetaG_FD_120486 | JGI IMG/M metagenome (GOLD analysis project Ga0182012, IMG submission 120486) | Permafrost microbial communities from Stordalen Mire, Sweden - 612S2S metaG | ecosystem: Environmental > Terrestrial > Soil > Wetlands > Permafrost | place: Sweden: Stordalen | collected... | reverse complement strand
CCCGGCGGCAGGCGCCTTCCGCAGTATGCATGTTTCCAGTCTGCGCTCATGGCTGGTAATTAACTGCAACGGGCGGGCGAAAAAACTGCGGCTTGGGCAGGATTGTGAGAAATGCGGTTTAGTCTCTTATCAGGGCACGGATTCATCCGTGCCGAAACGGCCTCAAAACGCTCTGGGCTTTAGCCCCTGCGGGCTGTTTCTTCTTCACAAATTTGCACCGACTCGATTCACCAAACGCTGACCAATGCCGACCCGACGGGCATCGGTCCCAATGCCGCCAGGATTAGGACAACCGGGAATGGTAATCAAGGGGTTATTTCCCTCTTGGCAGGGCGTCCGGCGTCACCCCATCACAGCTCCATATGCAACTGCCCGGGGTGGGCATCGATCCTTTGCAGGTTCCTGTCAGTTGCGCATTGGCCTTTTGGAGCTTGACGAACCCTGTCATTTGCTGGTCCGTTTCCCAGGACATATTAACTTCAATGACCGTGAACTTCTTCTTTTCATAGGTTGCCTTCATGCTCGCGTTAACGCACCCCAGGCCGGTTGCCTTCCGGTTGATCTCAGTCTGAGCGTTCTCCGCGCCCTTCGGGTCCATCCAGCCCTTCACACTCAGTTGCGTCAGCAAATTTTGAACACCCGGGTCGCTGCTCTCCGCGGCTCCAGCGGCAAGCAGTTCCTGCCCGGCCTGATATCCGGCGAAAGGAGCATCCAGCCTGATGGCGGCCGCTGCGCGAAGCTGCCATATCAGCGTCTCGTGCGGATGTTTCAGAATAAAAGGACCGCTCTTGACCATAAGCTCTTGCAGCGACTTCTTTTGTTGATCCGGGTCCGTGGCTTGCTGTGCTTCGCGTCCCAGCTCAATGAGCGCGTTGTAATCTACCTTATCGAGGCCGGTAAGCGGTCCGGCATCCGCTTGCTGGGCATCCGATTTGCGGAACCAGCTCTCGGCTTGTGCATAATCCATGGGCACGCCCAAACCATATGCGTATGCCACCCCCAAACTGTATTGTGCATAGGCGTTGCCGTGGTCAGCCGCCTTGCGGAACCACACCACGGCCTGCGCCGAATCTTGTGGAACACCCTTGCCACTCTGATACAACCACCCCAGGACAGCCTCACCGCGGGCGTTGCCTTGATCGGCCGCCTTGCGCGACCAGATCAAAGCCTGCGCGTAGTCCTGGGAGACGCCAGTTCCGTCTGCGTACATGGTTCCCAGACTGGCTTGCGCAGCGGCATTGCCCTGGTCAGCCGCCTTGCGGCACCATGATGCTGCCTGCGAATAATCCTGCGCAACATCCCCGCCCTCCAGATAAGTCCGGCAGAGTGCAGCGGGCGCATCGGTATCCCCTCCCTCTGCCAGCGAGCGAAGGGAATCGGCAATCTCTTTACCAAAGGTCGGCATTCCTTTGCCGAAGAGCGCGCTTCGGGCTGCCAAGGTTACATTCGTTTGCTTCTGTTCTCCCTTGCGCAGGTAGGCGATGGCAACTGTTGTTCCCGGCGCAGACGCGTTAAGAACCTTCGTCAGTTCCTCTGAGTCCTTAACCTGCGTATCGTTCACGGCTGTGATCAAGTCGCCGGGCAGCAGGCCGGCCTGGTCGGCGGGGCCGCCTTTGATAACGTACCCGACTTTGGCTCCTTTGCCGCCCTCACCATAGAGCGTCACTCCAATTGAGCCTGGTTCAGGCGGCGTGTTTGGGGTCGAAGCAGTTGTCCCGGCTGCGGGTTGGGCCGGAGTCAAGTTGCCTGCCGGCTGGGCGTTGGCCGGAGACGAGGCGGCAGGGGCAAGCAACTTCTCAAGCAGCGCCTTGGCCTTGATCAGACGTTGATCGTCAGGATAGGCCACAAGCAGCCCATTCGTTAGCTGCAGCGCGTCAGCATTTTTCCCAGCCTTCACCAGATCGGTGATCTTCGCTGTCATTTCTTCCGGCGCCTGTGCAGCTGCTTGAGGGTTGCTTCCAGCAGGTGCACCGCCATCCGTTTGGGCATGGAGCGGAGAGAGGCAGATCAGGGCAACAAACAACCATCCAAGAAAGTACCGCGGAAGCTTCACCAAGAGCACTTACCTTTCAGTTCTGCGGCGCTGGGGCAGGGTTTGGCGACAGGCCGGCTGGGACTGCGGCCTGTGCAGGCCTTTCGGGAATGGCAGGCTTTGCGGGAATGGCTGGCTTTTCGGGAACATTCCCAGGATGAAGTACCTGATCCCACATTCGCTCTTCCAGCACGTCGTCCAACCCCCCGTGCATTGCAAACTTGGCGTCTATCTGCTCCTGTTCCTGGGGATCCGCAAGCGGGTTGTGCAACCTCGGGCTGTCGGCCGGACGCTGTGGCCATTGGAACTGAGGCGTGCTCGATTGCGGCGGCTGAAAGAGTAGTTCTATATCTCGAGCCTCTGGCAACTGAACCCGTGGATCAGGTGGCTCTGCAAGCGGAGCATGATTCCCTAATACTCCGTAGAGCTGGTTTTTGAGCTCCTGTGGGTCGACAGGCGTTTTTGTGGCGCTGCTCAGGTCCACGACTGCGGAATCGCCATGGGGTACGATTGCAGACGCGCCAGAAGCCGGAGCATCCCCGCCGAGCACCCCGTAGAGCTGGCTCTTGAGTTGCTGCGGGTTGACAGAGGTTTTTGTTGCGGCGCTCAGGTCCACGACGCTGGGGTCATCGAGAACGGCATTGAGAGTGTTTGCATTCGCCGCCGGGGGGTGAGTCGTTGCCGCGCCCGGGTTCAGATTCACTTCGTTGAGGAGATCCCCGGTACTCAGGGCTGGGGCGGTGTTGCCCAAAACCTCGCGCAGCGCATTGTTGATGTTCCCGGTCGCCCGATAGTCTTGCTGGAGCCGCATGAACTTATCCCGATCGGTCAGCTCGACCAGGCTTCTTGCGTTCTTCAAGTTATTCTGGATTACGGCATCGTTGGGGTTGTAGCTCGCAGCCTGCTCAAAATCCTGCACCGCGGTTTTATAATCGCCCGAATTATAGGCGGCAACTCCATTCTGGTTAAGGCTTTGAGCACTCACGAGCGAGGCATTCGGTTGGCCGTTCGACGTGTTTGGCGTTGCTGTTTCCTTCACCCCGAATGCCTTGCCAATCAACTGCCATAAAGGATTGGGGGCCCCGGGTACGGGGGCTCTGCCGCCAGTGCAATCCACAACAGCACACCTTTGGGCGTCCGGTGCGCGGTAATCAGGTTGCGCAAAGACATTCGATGCAGCGAGCGGTGCGAGCGAAAAAAGCAATCGAGCACCGAGTATCACCCACTTAGCCATTTCGATCCTCCTCGCAATTCTCCGCACAGATTGCCGCGACGAGACGCGCATTTCGTGCTGATGATCAGGCCCGTTAGAACGAATTTCCTGGAGCAAGTCTGCTTCAATAGGTAGATCCAGACCGGAGCAGGTGCGAAGTTATAGTCAACCATTCCCGGGAAGCCGCAATGCTTTTCGCAAGTATCAGCCAGCCACAGAAACCTCTGCAAGCCAAAAATGAGGTATTTTCGCGCCGTTGTGAGGGTAGCCACGGAATCCTTGTGTCGTTGCGCTCCTGGGTGGCGGGTCGCCCCGACCCGGGATATTTCCAAACCACTATCGAGGGCGGCCCCGGTCCCTCGCATTTGGGGACCGGGGATGCGGTAAAGACCGGGCGCATCTCCGACACTGCACCACCGCCGTGTTAGCATTCTCCGCGAACTATCAATCACAGGAGATCGACTATTGAAGAGCAGATTCCTGGCGCTTCTGCCCCTGCTTATGTTTGCGGCAATCGGAACCGCTCGGCAGACGAGCGCAGATGCGGCTCCATCTCGCGCAACCTATCTCGCCCTCGCCGCCGAGGTTGACCACGCGCTCCACAGCGACGTGCTCAATCTCTGGTATCCGCGCTCCATCGACCATCGACATGGCGGCTTCCACGCGCACTTTGCGCGCGACTGGCAGTGGGCCCCGAGCGATGGCAAGTTCTCAGTCTTTCAGGGGCGCATGACCTGGGTCGCTTCGCAGGTGGTTCTTCGCGAGCCTGACAAGAAAGCGGAGTACCTGCCCTATGTCAATCAGGGGCTCGACTTTCTCGAAAACGTAATGTGGGACAAGCAGGACGGCGGCTTCTTCTGGGGGCTCGACGACGATGGGCACGTGACGCCGGCGTTCACCGATGGCAAGCAGCTTTACGGCATCGATTTCTGCATCTACGGCGCAGCGGCGGCCTACCAGGCAACGGGCGACAAGCGCGCTCTCGAACTCGCAAAGAAAGGCTTTTACTGGCTCGACCAGCACGCTCACGACACGGTGAACGGCGGCTACTATGAATCGCTGACCCGCGATGGCAAACCGCTGGAGCCGCATGCGCCGCCCGGCCAGATCGACGAAGGCCCCGTCGGTCCCGTCGGCTATAAATCGATGAACGCGCACATTCACCTGCTTGAAGCGCTCACCGAGCTCTACCGCGTATGGCCTGACGCAACCCTTCGCGCTCGCCTCGAAGAAACTCTCTCCGTTGTGCGCGACAAGATCTGCATCGAGCCGGGCGTGATGAATCTCTACTTCACCAATGACTGGCGCGCGATTCCCGGCCCCGACTCCTTCGGGCACGACGTGGAGACGGCCTACCTGATGCTTGAGACCGACGAGCTTCTGCATCACCATGCGAGCGAGAAGACCGAACGCATGGCCAGGATGCTGGTCGATCATGCGCTCGCCTACGGATGGGATTCGGTGAATGGCGGCTTCTTCCGTGAAGGACCGACCTTCGGCAAGCCAACCGACACCAACAAGGAGTGGTGGATTGAGTGCGAGGGCCTGAACGCGTTGCTGCTGATGCATCAGCGGTACGGGAAACAGGCCCCGATTTACTTTCAGCGATTCCTCGAGCAATGGGCCTTCATCAAGAACCACACAATCGACTCGCGATATCACGGCCTGTTCAACCTGACCACCGCCGACGGCAAGCCTTTGATCCAGGACAAGGGAAGCATTTGGAAGGGGGGCTACCATGACGGACGCGCCTTTTGGAACGTGAGCGCCCGGCTCCGTGAGTTGGCACAGGAACCATAGCAGTGATCATATTAAGCAAATACGATCATTGTTGGTTGCCTAAAACTGAGCAGTTTTCCGGATACGCTCCGGGAGCAAAAAATGGCCACATTCGCTCAGTTCATAACAAAGTGATCAACCCATTGAGTCGTTTTAGTAGAAATCTTGATACTATCGGCACAAATTGTTGGGGCCCCCGCAATGGCGGAGTAGAATTGCCCTGTTATGGCGGAATCGATCAATCGCCGATCCGAAGAGATCGTTAAGTACCTTTTGAAGGCTGGAACTGCCACCATTGAAGATCTCCTTGCCGTGGCCGGTTCTTCAGCTCCAAGCATCCGGCGCGATCTTGCGCGGCTTGAAAACCGCGGGCTGATTCGCCGCACCCACGGCGGCGCAGAACTCGCCGAACCGCTTCTCTATGAACCATTTCGATACGACAGCTCATTTATTGCCCGCGAGCAGCGTCACGCCGCTGAAAAGCGCCGCATTGGCCTGGCCGCGGCGGAAATGATCCTGGAAGGCGAAACCGTCGGCCTCTCAGCCGGCACCACCACCACCCACATCGGCCGCAGTCTCCGTCATCGCGAAAAGCTCCAGGTGATCACCAACGCGCTCAACATCGGCATGGAGCTTTGCAATCGCACCACGATCCGCACTTTTCTCACCGGAGGGGCCATGCCCTGGGCGTGGTCGTTTGCGCTCTCAGGAAATGCGGCCCTCAGCTTTCTCGACAGCGTGTATATGGACAAAGTTTTTTTGAGCGTGACCGGACTCGATGCCGACCGGGGCGCCACCACTCTTGAGTCGGACGAGGCACTTGTCTATCGCAAGATGCTCAAGCAGACCAAGCAGGTAATCGTGGTTACCGATTCGAGCAAAATCGGCAAAGTGAGCCCCGCCATCATTTGCCCCATCAACGAAATTCACGTGCTCATTACCGACACCAACGCCACGGCTGAAGCAACGGCGGCATTCGAGCGCCAGGGCACGCGCGTGATCAAAGTTTGATTGTCGTCTGATTGTCTCGGCCCGATCTGCCGGGTCTATTGCCAAGCCTGTTTGCTGCTGTATTGACGGGGTCGAACGCGGTTGTGGCCGCATTTACCCGTTTACCGCTCCTGCGTCTGCGCAGCCACTTGGTCATATTCGGTCCGAAGCAATCGAATAGCTTCGCGAATATTGGCTTCGAGTTGCGCCGTATCCGCTTTACGTGCGGCGGATCCATTGGAATTCGTCAATGAGCCGTGCAGTGAGAATATTCCCGCCCGCCGCACCACTTCAACCAGCGAAGCCAAACGCAAACCACCGCCGGCAATAATATGGATGCGTCCGTCAGCCTGCTGCTGCAGCCGGCCAATTCGATCCGCCCCCTGCAGCACCTCGGTCGCGCCGCCTGAAGTCAAAATACCGGTGGCGCCAGTTTCGATTACCTGCTCAAGCGCCACATTCAGATCGGGAGTCTCGTCGAAGGCTCGATGAAACGTGGTCTCCAACGGACGCGCATATTCCACCAACTCGCGCGTTCGCTTCACATCCACTCTGCCGTCTTCAAGCAAGACGCCCAGAGCAACTCCGCTCGCCCCGGCCGCCTTTGCCTCGTCGATCTGCCGGCACATCAGCTCGAACTCCTGGGGAGTAAAAACAAAATCGCCGGTCCGCGGCCGAATGAGCACATAAATTGGAATCGAAACTGCTCTCGCGCTGGCAGCCATCAATTCAGCCGTGGGGGTGGCCCCGCTCTCGGAGAGTCTGGAACAAAGCTCAATCCTGTCTGCCCCACCCGACTCGGCGGCGCACGCTGCCTCAACACTCTCTGCGCATACTTCGAAAAAGAATGACGTCATCACAATTATCGATTGAGATCCCTTGACGGATGTTTTAGTTGCAGGCCGAGTTAAGGTGCGTCGAAGCTCCAGGTGGATCAGCTCAATGATCACCAACCTGCCTTCGCGTCCGGCTATAAAAAATAGGCTTCTTTTACCGGTACCGGCAGTTTTACGACCCTTGAGGCCAAGTGAGCTTCAATTCCGGACGATCATAACATAGAGGAGTTTAAGTTGACCAACTATGTGATTGTTTTATTTAGATATGCTCATAATTGATATCTCTGGCTTGATTTCGGGTTGTGCCAGAAAGCTGGTGGATCGAGAGGTTGTATCGCGTTCTGTCGAAGCAGGATGCCAGGTTAGGTTGCTTCCCGATAGCCTTCCGTCCATCGCGGCCTGAAGCCTGTCTTGTTGGTTTGGATCGGTGCGTTCTTCATATATATATTATTTACAACAAGATATAGATAACATGACAGTCTAAGTCTGACTGGACTGAACGCGCTCGCTCAATTCAATTTCCATACTGGCCTGATGTGAGAAGCGCCCAAAATCCCTCCGAAATCCTTACACCGCCATTATCGTTTTTTCCACTGACCGGCTTCCGGTACTTCGTTATAGATCAATAGTTTGATCATTTGAGGCGAAAGTTTTCATTTTTCTGCTTGCCATACCGCAACTCATGGGATAGTATTTGTCGAAATTGAAATTTGCGCATTTCATGCTATATCGATCAAAACAGTTTCAGACGCTTGAAACTGTCCTAACCCTGCTCAAGGAGTACAGCTTGTTAACTCGTTCTCATTATCCCCTTGAGCCGCTCAAATTGCTTGAATCGTTTAGGCCAAGCCGAACTCTCAACCTGAACTTTTACTGAAGGAGATTCCAGTGAAGCTCAATATACGAATGCTACTGATTGCGATTGGCGTCGCCGGTCTGTTCGCTCTCAACTGTGGCACGTCAAATATTCTGCGGGCACAGCAGTCCGCTGGCTCGATTACCGGTTTAGTGGCAGATTCCTCCGGCTCTGCTATTGCCCACGCAACCGTTACTGTGCGCGACGTTGACCGCGGCACAACCTGGGTTACAAAAACAACCGAGGCTGGAATCTACGAGTTTCCGACCATACCTGTTGGCCAGGTCCAGGTAAAGGTTGAGGCTCCCGGTTTCGCAACCGAGGTCCGCAGCTCGTTCACCCTGGTTCTCAATCAGGTGGCCCGTGTCGATTTCCAATTGAAGGTGGGCAGTGTCAGCTCAACCGTAGAAGTCTCCGGAGCACCGCCGCTGCTGCAGACCGATTCCACCGAGTTAGGTACGCTGATTGACGCGAACGCGGCCTCAAACCTGCCGCTGGCAACGCGCGATATCAACCAATTAACTCTGCTGGCGCCGGGCGTGCTGACCTCCAACATCTTTGCCTTTGAGTCCCCACAGACCACGTTCGGTACGGGCCGTCCGTATGTAAACGGCGCGCGCGAGCAGGACAACAACTTCATCCTGGACGGTATGGACGTGAACCAGCCGGACAACGACGAGGTTTCATACACGCCTGCGCCCGACGCGGTGCAGGAGTTCAACATTATTGTGAGCAACGCCGCAGCCGATTACGGCAACTATGCCGGTGGCGTGATCATTGAATCCATCAAGTCGGGAACCAACCAATTCCACGGCAACCTCTATGAATATGTCCGTAACACGGACCTTGAGGCCAACACGTGGCAAGACAAGGCGGTAGCTTCTATTGTTGGCTATGGTCCTGCAACCGAAATCGCGCGCCCCGCTCTGCATTGGAATGAGTTCGGTGGCACGGTAGGCGGACCGATCGTGAAGAACAAGCTCTTCTTCTTCTTCGACCAGGAAAATTCAATCTACGACCAGCCCGCTACCGGGAACCAGAACACCGTCTTCTATCCCGCCAGCGGAAACAGCTTCTACACACCCACAGGCGGATACTATGACCTGGGCTACTATTGCACAGGATTCGGCGGCACGTTCGTAAACGGAGTGTGCACTGGTGGGACGGGCACGCAACTCTACCAGCCGTCGCCCACCACGGCGGCTACTGCGCGCCAACCGTTCCTCAACAACGAGATTCCGGTTTCGGCCGTTGATCCGGTCGCCGCGAAACTGGTTGCGTTGCCCGCCTATCAGACGCAGATGACCACGGTGAATTACAACACCGCCGGTTACACCCACAATTACCAGGGCGATCTGAAGCTTGACTACCAGCCCACGGCCAACGACCACTACATGGTTCGCTACACCCAGATGTTCACCCATGTTACCCAGACCAACGGCATCGACTTGCTGACGCCGAACCTGGAGCGCAAATACCCGCTAAAGAATCTGGTTGGCGATTACGTGCGGACTTTGAGTCCCTCGCTGGTCAACGACTTCCGTCTGGGTGTACAGGTTTTCCCGGCGAACGACGAAGTTTATTCGCCGGCAACGAGCGGAGACCCGAACACGGAGATCGGTCTACAGGACGTTTCGGTGCCCATCCTCCCTTCCATCAGCACCGATTTCGGAACTATTGGATCCTCGGGGGGATTTGAGGTCTTCCACGACACTACCGATCAGATTGAAGATTCGCTGACCTGGACGCACTCGCGGCACTCGATACATACCGGGTTCCAGTTCCTGCACTACGACATGAACGACATCTATGCAGGCAACAACGGTTCAGCCGGCTCCTGGACATTCAATGGCCAGTACACCAACAACACGGGTGCAGTGGGCGGAAGCGGCTACGCAGACTTCCTGCTGGGTCTCCCGAGCCTGGTTGATGTGGGCTCGCCGATTCACTTCAACCTGGCCAACAGCCTGACGGCAGCTTTCGTGCAGGACAACTGGCAGGTTGCCCCAACTCTAACCCTGAACCTGGGCATGCGCTTCGAAGTGGTGACGCCGCGCGGCGACAGGGACCAAAGCAGGAACATCAACTTTGACCTGGTGACCGGCCAGCCTGAAGTCGGCACCAATTACAACACTTACAAAGGAATCGGCGATTACGAGCCGCGTTTTGGATTTGCGTGGCAGCCCAGCTTTGCGCCCAAGACGGTCCTTCGCGGTGCCTATGACATCTCCAGCTTCATGGAGGGCAATGGCATCGGCAACATGAACGTTATTAACCCGCCGAACACATCCCAGGTCTACCAGAACAACGTTGCGGCGTCCCCGGCGGTGTATCCAAGTGGCACGTTCAGCGACGGCTACGCGCCGTATCAGAGCACTTGCACGACAGCTGACCTGGTGGCCCTATCGGCATCCTGTCTGGCTGGCGAAGTAACCCACGCCACCGATCGAAATCTGCGGCCGGCTATGAATCAGCAGTGGAACCTGACCCTCCAGCACCAGTTCCGGGGTAACTTGACGGCGTCGGTGGGGTACGTGGGTGACAAGGACGACCACATGGCCGACATCTTCTGGTACAACCAGAAGGTTTTGACCTCAGGCACGCAACAGGTGACCGATTGGCCAGGAGGCAATAAGGTCACGGTGCCGGCCGTTGCCAACGGCCCGTATATGCAGAACCTGATCACAGCCGGCGTCTCCCAGGCCCGCTACAACGACTCCAGCGCAGTCTCCCGCTATGAGGCGATGGAAGCGACTGTAAGCCAGAGGGCCTATCACGGTCTCGACATGCAAGCCAACTTCACCTGGTCGAAATGCTTGAGCAACTCGCTGGGTTATTTCGGCGCCTATGGCGACGAGGAAGGCGTTGGCGAGCAGCAGAACGAGGGCGGAGGCAACTTCTTCCAGAACGAGTACAACCCGATGGGCGACTACGGCAAGTGCACGATCGACGCCGCGGCTGCCTTCAACGGATATGCGCTCTATAACCTGCCCTTCGGCAGGGGCAAGCAGTTTGCCAACTCGATTCCGAAGGCGGTGGATGAGGTGATCGGCGGCTGGAATGTGGCCTTTGATGCCACCTTGCGCTCCGGCTTTGCAGTTACTCCCTATGACGGCTACTTTTTCGGCTCGTTCAATCCTGCGGCAGCCTCCAACCTTACCGCGCCGTCGTATGTTGATCGCGCCGATTGCGTAGCCGGCCAGTCGCCCAACCAACCCATGCAATTTGCGCAAATCGGCCAAAGCGTGGGCATGGTCAACCTCAATCCGAAGTATGTCACGACCCAGGGAGACGGCCAGTTCGGAAACTGCCAGGTCGGTTCACTGCGTGGCCCTCACCTTAAGACTTCGGATCTGGACTTGAACAAAACGTTCCCACTCACCGAAGGCACGAACATCACCTTCATGGCCCAGTTTATGAACCTCACCAACACACCGATTTTCAGCATTCCCAACAGTTGGGCTGATACTTACAGTTCCTGCGACGGTTGCAACGGCACGCGTCTTACAGGTACCGCCTTCGCGAGTCCGTGGTCTGGAAGCTCGACTGGCACATACGGTTTGCTGGACGGCTCGAACCCGGGACGCCAAATCGAATTTGCACTCAAGCTGAACTTCTGAGCCTGTTTGGCATAGACGTTCCCTAACCTGAAGTTTTTAGAGCAACACTCTAACTTGAAGCCCGAGGCCACTGGCCTCGGGCTTCAGCTTTTTTGCTGACTAACACCGCGCAAGTTACCTTCTCGCGATCCTGTAACATAGGCACTAACGCCGCCGCATGGGGATCTATCATGCCTCCCATTGCATTTCTCGAGTGTTCCCGCTGCCACGCACACATTTCCGCCGATACACCGCAGACCGTTTGCACTGAGTGCCCTGCCCCGCCCGCAGGTTCGCTCTACGTGCGCTACGATCTCTCTGCGCTTCGTGGCACTTCTCCGAATGAAGTGATTGCCCGGGGAATCAATACTCAATGGCCGGGAATGTGGCGTTACAAAGCCGTGCTGCCCGATGTTGAGCCAGTCACACTGGGCGAGGGCTGGACTCCGATGCTTCCCTCAAGGCGTTATCGAAATGTGCACGTGAAAGAGGAAGGCGCCAATCCGACAGGTACATTCAAGGCTCGCGGCCTGGGGCTTGCGGTCACGATGGCACGCCACTACGGACTGACTAAACTGGCAATTCCCTCAGCCGGCAACGCTGCGGGCGCGCTTGCGGCTTACGCAGCGGCGGCGCAAATTGAGGCACACATCTTTATGCCCCGTGACGTGCCCTTTGCGAACTATGTTGAAGCGATCGCATACGGCGCAAAAGTGACTCTCGTCGACGGTCTCATTTCAGACTGCGCGCGCATGGTCGCCGAGCGCAAGTCGCAAGAAGGATGGTTCGACGTTTCGACACTTAAAGAGCCGTTCCGCGTGGAGGGCAAGAAGACCATGGGTTACGAGCTGGTTGAGCAACTTGGCTGGGAGTACCCCGATGCGGTCTTTTACCCCACTGGCGGCGGCGTGGGCCTGATCGGCATGTGGAAGGCGTTTGCCGAGCTTGAGGAACTTGGCTGGGTGAGGCCAGGCAAGCGCCCTAAGATGATTGCGGTGCAGGCTGCCGGCTGCGCCCCGGTTGTGCGCGCATTCGATGAGGGCGCCGCGGCGAGCCAAATGTGGCAGGACGCTGCGACCTTTGCCTCGGGCCTGCGCGTGCCCAAACCATACGGCGACACCATTATCCTCGATATCCTTCGGGAGTCGGGCGGCATTGCGCTGGCTGTGAGCGACGAGGAGATTCTTGCATCCATTCGCGATTGGGCCGCGAATGAGGGCATCTTCCTCTCGCCTGAAGGCGCGAGCGTGATGGCGGCTTACGATCGATTGCTGGCAAGCGGCTTCCTCACGCCGAGCGATCGAGTCGTACTGTTCAATACCGGAGCGGGGCTGAAGTACACTGATGTGACCGCTGAGGCGATGCATCTCACGCGCCCGAACGCTTGATTCACGGGAATCGAATGACGCAAGATACTCGAGCTGCGGCCCGCACGGTAAAACGCAATCAATATGTGCTGCTGATTGCAGGCGTGGCAATCTGGATCGCAGGATTGGCGCTGCTCTTCACCGGGAACCACGTTCTTGCCCTTGCGTTTCGCGCCGTGGGTCTCGCACTCTTTACATTTGCCACCATTCGCAAGCCCTCACTCATGATGTGGACTTTTCTGGCCATGCTCGCCGGTGTTGAGCTAGGCCTTGACGCGCCACATATCGCAATGCAACTTCGGTTTTTGGGAGACTTGTTTCTGCGCCTGGTGCGCATGATCGTGGCCCCGCTCATCTTCGCGACTATCACTATCGGTATCGCCGGCCACAACGAATTACGCTCAGTGGGACGCATCGCCATCAAATCGCTGATCTTGTTTGAAGTGATCACCACGCTTGGCCTCATCATCGGCGCTGTGGCAATGAATCTTTTCGGCGCGGGATGGGGAGTTGCGGTGCCAAATGCGGCGGAAGCCGTGCCAGCGCTGGCTCAAGGGGCACAGACATGGCAGCAGGTGGCGCTCAATCTTATCCCTGAAAACATTGCCCAGGCGGTCGCGCAAAATCAGATTCTGCAGATCGCTATATTTTCGGTTTTCTTTGGATGCGCATTGGCGGTGCTGCCCGAGAAAAAGCGTGCGCCTCTCTTGCCCGTGCTGCAGACGCTCTCAGACGTGATGTTTCAAATGACCCGTTTCATCATGTACCTGGCTCCGCTTGCCGCCGGGGGCGCGATCGCGTTTTCGGTTGCGGGCAGCGGACTCGCCACGCTGTTGGCGCTGGGCAAACTTGTGCTGGCTTTTTACCTGGCCACTGCGGCATTTTGCCTGCTCGTTCTGTTGCCCACCTTGCGGATTTTCCGGATTCCGGTGCGCAAATTTATAGCCGCTGTCGGCGAACCCGCGGCAATCGGGTTTGCCACCACGACATCTGAAGCGGCCCTGCCGCTGGCCATGGAGCGAAT
>Ga0182012_10005074_pt1 | contig 13703 bp, 15 predicted proteins | sample 612S2SmetaG_FD_120486 | JGI IMG/M metagenome (GOLD analysis project Ga0182012, IMG submission 120486) | Permafrost microbial communities from Stordalen Mire, Sweden - 612S2S metaG | ecosystem: Environmental > Terrestrial > Soil > Wetlands > Permafrost | place: Sweden: Stordalen | collected... | reverse complement strand
GAATATTCAACCTGCAAAGTACTCGGAACCTGCATGGCACTTCTGGTCACCGAAAATGAATTCCAAATTCCAGTAAGCGACTGATTGCCGACATTGATTGTTAGATTTGTTTGGTCGGGATTGATTGCCATTAAAATGTCAGTACGCTGATGGTTGAATTACAGAATAATGGATGGACCGGGTTGTTTCTGAGGATGATTTCATTTTCTCTGCTGCCGTCTTGAAAAACCAACTGACTCAGTACGCAGGCAGGCATCATCGCCGGTACATTCAACGTCACCAATTCGGGCAGGAACGCCGCCCGATTTGTCAGGTCGTCCCAGATTGTTTGACGCAGATCGCGCAACGCCGAATAACTTTCAACGTCATGCAAGTCAGCGGCGGCTTCGATTTCGGCATCATACAGCGGTGTGATTTCTGCAAGCCGTGCTTGGGCGTCGTTTGAACTCGATGGTGTGTAGGTCGATACCGCACCGGCTAACGCACACAGTGCGGTTCTGCGAATGAGTGAAGCCGTCTGACTGGCACCCGCTAGCGGCGTCGGCGGCTGGTAGGATGCCATTGCCGAAAGCAGGCGTAGTTGGTCGCCGGGATCGTTCACCGCCGTGCTGACGGTCGCCACGAGGGCTTGGACGGCATTGGCGAAGTTCGCGGCACCGGCACCCGTAAAGTTCGCAGCCATGGTTTCCAGCGAGGCGCCAGAGGCGGCAACGATGGCTTGATTGGTGACGCCAGCGGCGATCAGGAGTGCGGTGCCTTGATCCAGCGTGGCTTGTGTGGTAAGCCCGACCGGCAATTGTGCTAGAATGGGCGGCGCTTGTGTGAGATTGCCGTTGGCATATCTTCCAAGGGTGACGGTCGATCCAAGGGCGAAACCAAGTCCTTCGACGCAATTAAAAACAGCGGCGGCGTCGGCTGGAATACTTTCCGCCAGTCGCACCACACCGCCGACCGTGGCGACCACGCCCGCTACCAAATTCAATCCCATGGAGACCAAGCCGGTCACCCCACCGATGAAATTTTTCGCGCAACTGACCAGACTGGAAATCGAGTGACCGAACAGGGTGAGTTGGGTGTTGGTCGAGGTACCAAAGAGATTTTTATTGGCGTTCGGATCAACCAGAACGAATTCAAGGGAAATACCAATGGTGCCAATGGTTGTTTTGGTATGGCTCAACGCGGCATGCAGACAGGTCGCGGCAACAGACCCAAGGGTTGGATGGACCAATTTTCCCGGACCACGAATTTTGTTCACCGCGTCGATGAACGGCTGTTCTTTTTTGTAAACCGCATCGATGCCACCACCGGGTGAAGTGGCACCAAAAGACGTTATCGAACTCAACAGACCGGAAAAACTTGCTGGATCACCTTTGAGATAGCCAGAAAACGACAGAATCATCTTGCCTCTGCCCATATCCTCGGTTTGCACCCAGTCCGAATAGGGATATTCGTGGACCACAATGGAGGGTTGGACATCCATCGAACAGTCATTGACCACAAAGCCGATGCCACGCCATGTTGACGCTTGTAAGATGTCTTTAAGATTGGTTCCGAGTAGACTGGACAAAAGTCCGCCATCGGTCAGACTTGAAATTGCTGATAATGCACCGCTCATTTAATGCGCTCCTGCTTGCATGCCGTTCATGGCGCGAACCACTTTCGGTGGATTGACGATCGCCGGTCCATCACCGCTTGCCGTGATTGTGGTTCCAGCCGGGGCGTTGTGATTTATGTTTACGTCCACGATGGATTTTGCTGCTTTGTGACCGACTTCATGCATAACAATGGCGGATTTAACCTTACGCATGATTTCTGCGTCATTGAGATTGAGTTGCTGATTGCGGTCGAATCCTGAAGTACCTTCCGCGTCTTGGAGATAAGATTCAACGTTGTTCTCGCTTTTCGGTGCGTATTTGTTGATGATGCTGTTCAAGGTGGACAGGTGATCACGGTTGTAATACAGCGACAACTGCCGATCCAACGCAGAGATACCGGCATCCATATTCGGGAATTTGGCAAATCCATTGTCGTTGACTGCGCCATTCTGATTGGCAAATCTGAGATTGCCGGGATTATTGTCTTGCACACCGCCAGCAGAGCCGGAACTGGTTCCGGCGTCAGGATTCCCAAAGAACCACTGACGACTTTTGCGTTTCAGCCAATCCTTTTCAACTTGCCACTCCGTGCGCGGAGGATCACCGGCATTATGACCGGGGAATTCCGCTGGTCCACCGGGACCACTTTCCATGTCCTGTCTGTGTTTCTTCAACACATCCTGTTGTCCGAAAATCCTAGCGATTAAATCTTCGCCCCAAACACCAAGGCTGATTGCCGCTCCGACGACACCAAGGCGTCCAAGGGCTCCAACCAATGTACTAACAGCTTCGCTAAACGTGCCTACTTTCGGTGCTGCTCGCGTAGCTGCATTTCCGAACTCATCGAGTTCTTCCAAAGGAACACCAAGTTTGCGTTTCCACGACCAGTTGCTAATCCCTGATTTTATTTTCGACCATGCGAGATAGACCGAAGCGATACCGCCAATACCACTAATAATGCCTGCTATTCCTAGCCTGCCGAACAAATATAGACCAATGGCACCAAGTGGGTGTTCTTCCGCCTCACCAACAACACCTTCGATGAAGGGCAGCATTTTCTCAAACACTTTCAACCAGCGGTTGAGTTTTTCTTGGATACCGGGAAGTGTCTTTTCATTAAACTCCGTCGCGAACGTCAAGATGCGATTAAACCAATAGTCGATTTTTGCCAGCACATACTCTTGGTTGGTCAACATCACAGTGTTGGAGTGATGCTCATTTTCAGCACCGCCAATACGCCGTTCATGTTTACCAGTATCTTCCAGCCAATCGGACACAGCCTTAATCGGACCAGTCAGGAGTTGCTTGAAATGGGTATCGAGACTGAGATAGAATCTCTGCCCGACATCATAGATGTGATCCCACGCGTCAGAGAATGATTGCGTTTGCTTTGCCGCTTCGGCGGCTTCTTTTTTCTTAGCGGCGCGTTCCTCACGACTCATCATCACGAGTTTCATCAGGTCGGGTGGTATGCCAGCCATATTCATCAGGAATTCGGCGTCTTCCGGTCGTCCTTTTTGGAACAGGGTACGCACCCGATCCATGATCTTTTCCATGTTTTCTTCGACATTGTCTTTTGGGTTCAATCCAAGCCGAATGAACATCTGTGCCGCATCCGGGTCATTCAGTCCGGCAACGCGCTGCATCTCACGGAAAGACTTTGTAAAACCCTCCAGTGATTTTGCCGAGGCGCCTACCAGACTCGATAGATTTCGCATGCCTTGCAATTTCTGCGATGACAAACCGAGATACAGACCGACAATCTTCAATTCATTGCCCATTTCGGCGAATCTACGAGTCAGCGCGACAATTCCGGCTAGTGAACTAACACCAGCGATCCCGAGGATACCAAGACCCAATTTCACCACGGAAGCCACGGCATTGAACGCCATGTTGCCGATTTTCTTGATGCCATCGCCAACCTTGCTCAATCCAGTGAGCTTACCGAATTGTTGAAGCTGGCGTTCCAGTGCCTTGAACGGTGCCTGCATGCCTTTGATTCGGTCATTGACCGATTTGAACGCCGCTGTCGTCCTGTCGGTGGCAGTTATGGATAATTTGTAGGAGCCATTATTCGCCATGCGGTAAATCCCTATTTCTAGTATTTAGCGCGTTTTGGCGTTATCGACGCGATCAAGCCACATCAGCACTTCATCGAATGGCATTGCAAAGGCGCTGCTGGAACCCGTTGGTGACCAATGGTTCGCTTCGGTCAGATTAGCGAGGAAGCTCCACCACTGATCTACAGAACCTTCTGAAAAAAACTCATGCAGTACTCGCTTCCGTCTGCGACAATATGACCCGGTAGTAAATTGACGACCGTCATATCGAGACCGGAGACAAGCTGAACCATTTTTTCCATGACCAAGACTTCGGAATTGGGCGCCGAAAGACCTTTGGCGTCAAAACGTTTCGACATCGCAATTTTAAATTGCTGGAAACTTGGCGCGCGAAGCGTCATCGAATCGATTTCTGCGCCATTGACGGTGATCGGATCGAAGGTCCAAGTGCGCTCTGGTAGCGGTGGCGCGGTGGGGGCAACAACGGCTTCTGGTTGAGCGGCGCCACAGTCAGGGCAATAAGCCATGGTGAAATCCTCATAATTAAGTTGGTAGTATTTAGACAAGAAAAAACCCGACCTTGTTAGATCGGGGCTTGTTAGCTTTTGGCGATTACCGATCAAAATTCCTGAAGATTTGGACCCTCAAAAGTTAATTTTATAGTCGATTCTTTCGGATCGACCGACACAGGACCAACTTGCCACATCCCACTACCAAGGACTCGCTTGCCATTACGAAGAACTGCCAAAACCACAACCGAAGACATTGCGTTGAACGTGGAAATATCAACGCCGCTATTGTCGCGAATAGTTACCTCGATCTTGCCGGGTTTTGGTTCATTCGAATACCCCTGCACTCCGGTCATGCCAGTCAGTGTTGCACGCTCAAGAATGGAGGGTTCGTAGTTCAGATCACCACCAACATCGTAATTCAACGAGTCAATACTAAAGAGTGAAACGCCACCCACTGCGATTGTTGTCATTTTTAATTACCTTAAATTATGAGAGGCTGAAAACAACAGCGACGCAAAGTTGATTTAATGGGCTAGGAATCGTGATCGGGGCATAGAGCGCAAATCGCCCGTTTCCTTGGTTCTGCACTTGTGCGTTCTTCGCGAATGAAATGCTGTCCGTGACCACACCAATCAATTCAAGCTGCTTGTAGGCGCTGATGTAAATGCCGAGAACACTGTCGGTCGTTACGAAGTTTGTACCACTTACCGCGAGCGCGTCATCGGTGATGATCTTCTTACGAGTCAAAAGTGTCGAATATGTGCTCTGGAACGCCGTGATTACTGCTTCGAGTTGGGTTACGGTTGTCAGGTAACGCCATGCTGTCTGCGGATTGCCGAGCGGATCGGTGGTATTGAGCGTCACCGTCTGCTCAAGTGCAACCTGACCGGCGGAATTGAGTTTGCAAGTGGACAAACCCGCGCCGATAAACGTGTTGCGTTCGGCGAACAAAGGCTGATCACTCAACGCATAAGCGGAGAAGGGCAACAGCATATCCGACAATGGCTGACCGGGATCATTTTCGAGACTCGGAATAATGGTCGCTGCAAAAATCGCCGCGACTACAGCCTGTGTATTCGTTGTCGAGTTTGGCACCGCGAGACAGGTGATATATTTTGAGTTCGAACCAAGAGGACTTGTCGAAGCCGAAGGCGATAGGATCGCTGTCGTGTTTGCCGCTGGAAATAGATTGGCTGTAATGCCGACTCCCATAAGCTGCTGCGTATAATTCCAGCGTCCGGTGCCGACTTCGTTGAGAAAAGTATCAAGTGCAACCATCGACGCGTGATCCGACCACGGACTTACGAAATAATTCACCGGCATTTCGTTGATGCCAGCAAGGGCGGCTGCAATGGCAGGAACGCCAGAAGTGATGACGACCGGTAACAAGTAAACCGTGCTGACCGGATCGAGCGCGACGTATGCCTGATACATCGTGGCAAGCGTGGAAGACGCACCGAACAACGTTTGCACACCAAGCACAGAAGTGGCGAGGTACGGCGTGTTCACTGGACCTGATAGCACGTCGCCGAGAAGCACAACAGTCGTGTTCGGAGCGCTGGTATTTCCTTGTCCGGTCGCGGTGAAGTAGAATCCGGGTACTAACACTCCACTTGGGATTCCCGTCGCTATTGATCCACTCATATTATTTTTTCCTACAAATTCATAGTCGCTGCTTTATTTAGCTTAAACGCTCCAAGTTAATCCAACCAACTGCGCCAATGTACTTGTTGTGTTGGAATCGTTGCCGTCAATGACAACAACAACGTTCGCAACGAGGTCCAAATCCTGAATGACACCGGGCTGATTGAGGTAAATCTGGTTATTCGCCCATCCATCTACTTCGGATAATGTTCGCTCTTGTGCATATTGGAATGAATAGAACGCCTTGGCTCCGTCTTGTTCCAGACTATTCGCATCAACGAAGTAGTAACCGCGTTCTGACAAGGGATCGGGACGCCATCCAAGAAATACAGAGTTTAGTGCGTTGAAAACCGTATCGTAAGAGGCAAGAGCCGTCGCCAGACCAGTGCGATCCGATGAATTATCGAGGGCAACAAGGACCATGAAACTTTCGATGACCGACTGATAAACACCCGTCATGTTTTGATCGTCGCCCGCGCGATAGCCGATCGGAATGACAATTGCTGCTGGCATGACTGTGTTTGTTAAATTTTCCGCCTGTTCTGGCGTAGCTGCGCCAATGACGGATGCAAACACAGTCGTATAATTTCTGATTTGGGAAACGATTGCGCCGATATCCATTATGTTGTTTCCTTGAATGTGATGTTCTTTTGAATTGCGTCTTGCAATCGGCGTGTGATTTCATCTGTTGAAGCATTTAGTGCCGTCGAAAGGTAAGGACGAGGCATCATTCTTCTTATGGTTTGGGATATTTGACCACCGGCTTTCTTGCTTTTCCTTGGTCTAGGATCGTTGGCTACACCTGCCTCAAGCGCGAGGGCGTAGTATTCGTTATCGGTGATCGTCACTCTGTCGCCGCGCATAGTCACACGCATTTTCGAGGCTAGCGAGCCGGTTCGTGATTTTGGCGGATTACCGGGTCCACCACTTGATCCTTGGATAAGGGATTTCGCCCGATCAGCGACCAATCTACCAGCCGCCCTGAGTGCTTTTCTGATTTCGTCCTTCTTGAGAACGAGCGTAGCCGATGGAAATTTGATATTGATCGTTGCCATCAGATAAGTCTCAATAATTCTACTTCGATTTCCAAGAATCTCTGTCTTCCTTCGACTTCCAAAACACGATGAATTTTATAGACTTCGGTGTAAGTCGATCCGTCTGGACGGTATCTATCACGAAATATCTGAGCGAATTTGTTCGCAACTTCGAAATCCTGCCACCGGCAAGTCACGCGATGAGTTATCTGATTCAAATCTGTCTGTTGACCCAACAGGAATGGCACCATGCTCACTGGTTCGATACTCGAATAAATCTGCCGCTGGTCCACGAATGTGGTGAGCATACCGGGTCCACTTGGATCAGGCACCATCAGTGGATTACATAACGTCACTGGCGAACGCAACATACCGATATGAAAATCACCGCGCATATTAGCCTCCGAACACCGGTCTGCGATAACCATCCAACAGACTTTTGGCTGATCTCGTCAACAATTCTTCCGATCCATTATCACCACGATGTTCGTAAAGTTTTGCTGTGGTTAGTAGCGCTGCATGAATGATCGGCATTTCAACACCAGAGGCGTTAGCGGACATACCAGCCGTATAGACGATTTCATAATGCGCCGCATGGAAGGCGGGACCGAATTCACGATGCATGCGGATGCGTGGCGGATCGAGGATAGTATCAACCGAATAATCGATGTTCTGGACAAGTGCTACCGTATTGCCCGACCAATGCACCAATGTCACGCTGTTGACCGCCTGTGCGGGTCCGTAGAACAATTCTACGGTATGGTTATCCATCTGTCCTACAATCCATTCCAAAACCAACGGCAGCACTGGAAACGGCACCATGGTCATCGGCCAATCGACCGGAGGACACGTCTCAGCGTAGGTCATTTGCAAGGTCTGCGTCAGGATCGACTGGTTGATATATTTTTCGATAATGCGCGTTGCTGTGTTGATGTAAATCGCCAACAGATTGTCATCGGCTGAGTTATCGATTCGCGTGTGCTGACGTGCCAAGGTTGGCGTTATTAACGCGTTAGCCGGTGGACTGAGTTGTTGGATTCTGACGAACATCAATATTAGCCTTTGCGAATGATTTTATCGCGGACGGTTGACAGACGGGATTTCTGCGGTGTTGGCGCCGAGACGACCGCCACTGGAACAGCGATGTTCAGCGCTATAAACTTGTCTGCCTGATCCCGTAGAAAAGAGGCGGTTTGTCCGATATGATAGTTTCCAAAGTCTTTCACGAACGTGACGGGTATGAGTTGCATGGGGATAACCTTTGATTGTCCTGTATTTAGGCAAGCTTCGCTGCCCGCATTTTTTCAATCGTTTCCGGTGTGTGTTTTCGACCAATCCAGTTATTCGGTCTGGCTTTGAGTTTTGCGATTGTCTTGCATAAAAAACTCCGATCTAATGGTATTATTATACCATCGAATCGGAGTTTTAGCAATAGAATCGCCACCATTACGGTGGCGATTCTTATCTCAGGTTCCAGACGGAGCAGTGCTTGTCGGATCGGCGCTTTCCGCATAAGAGACGCCATTCGAAGAAGGCTGCGTTGTCCAAGGCGACCCAGCATTCATGCCGGTCCAGAAGGACGGGGTTGCGCCAGACACAGTTGCGACAAAGATAGCGGCAGGATGCTTCACGTTGAAATCAATCTGCTCAATTGCGCGGAAGATCGTGCGATCCGTCATATAAGCGGACTGCCAAGCCGCGCCATCCCAATAGGTCGCTTCGCTCGAAGAATCAGCAATCATTTCGAGAGTGTCAGCGAAAATCAGTTCGCTGCCCTGCACGAAGAAAATCTGAGTCGATGAACCGTTACCAAGATTGGTCGGAAGCTGTGTGGTTGTCTTATACTTGTAGCCATTCAGCATGCCACGGTCGAGTTCTTCCTTGAAGAAGTAACGACCAACGGAATCTGTCAGAGTGGCAAGATAAGTGCGAACCGATGGATGGAAAATCCATGTTGCGCCGGTCGTGTCAACATTCTGAGCCTGCAACGTAAGTTCCGCAGTCAACAGGAAGTTATTCACAGTTGAAAGTGTGCTAAGTGCAACCACCGTGTTGGAGACGTTCAAGGCGAGACCAACAAGACCATTTGGGGCATAACCAGTTGCCGTTGTTGCGGTCAACAGAGTAATGTCCTCCTTGAGACGAAGCTGCTTCACGATGTCCGTTCGGACGATCTGCTCGACAGTCAAGGGCGAACGACGGATCAAGTTGTTGTTCACCGGCACGGCACCCGAAAGCTGATGGGCAACCAATTGGATGTTATCAAAGGTCTGCTGAGTCACCGCGATTTGCTGACTCTCGCCGATCCAGTTTCCTGCCATACCGGAGTTCATTCGCGGATAGGTAAGATTTCCCATCGGCATCGGCGTAACGTCCACGATGGAACGAACGACCGCGTCGGCAGTTAACAGCGAAATTAGTTCAGCGCGATAATCCTGCGGAACGAGGGCGCCCCCGGATGCCTGAATGTTCGAAGCCAGCGCCTTCGCAACCTGACGGTCACCAAGCTGATCGCGGATGTAGTTTGTGCCGACTGCGAGCGAGCCGGACTTAGAAGCAAGACCAGCACCAATCATGAAGCGAGCAAACTGTGTGCCGGGAGCTTCATGCTTGCGGCTCATTTGAATGAGCGGCTGAATGTTGTTCTTCTTGGTCACGGCTGTCTTCGCCGTCATCTCAACGGAATCGCCATCCTCGTCATCGCTATCGGTGACCGGCTCTGCGGTTTCCGCTGCACGGTCATTGAGGTCTTCGAGCCGAGAAATGCGGCTGTCGTGTTCGTCCAATTTGACGCACATCGCCTTGTAGTTTTCATTCTCGGTCTCACCGAACGGGGTCTCGTCGGTGTCTTTCGCCACGTAAGACTGCATTGCGGCGTAGTGTGCCGCGCGCTTGCGGCGGAGTTCAGCGAGTTCGTTCATAATAATTCCTTTGTTAGCGGATTCTTCCGCGTAGTGCTAAAATCTTCAAACGACGCTCGCGCGCCATCTTGATGTTATTTATATTAGTTGGTGTACTGTCTGCTCTTTGACCCGGTTCGATCAGTGCATATTGATTGGCGGGTACGTTGCAAAGTGAAAATTCTCGCAAAATATTTTTCTTATAGTCGAATCCAGCAGAATATGTGCCGCCACCCCGCTCGGAGTCGGTGGTTTCTTCCCACTCAACCGGCATGAAGCCCACTGAAGTAGCTGAGATGAAGCCACCCTTGACACTTTGATAGACTTGTTCAGCCAACGGATTGCATTCGGTCGTGGCAAATTCGACGGTTGCCTTAAGTTTTCCGTCTTCGACGCCGATGGACACACAACGACCGATGGGTAATTGTTCAGAATTATGGCTCCAGAGCACAGTTGGATTTGCCAAATACATGGCAAGCTCCCAGCCGCCTTGATCAACTACATCAAATGACGTGTCTATGTCGGAAGTAGAAATGACGAACTTATATTGGCGATTATCGCCCATCATCTCCGGGACATCGGTGATGTATTTGGTTATCTTTGATTCCGACGATATTTTGCGTATATTAATTAACTTCGTCATCTGGTTTTCCTTCGGCAACTTCGATGCCTTCTTTTGGCTTTGGTGTGGTCATTGCTGCACCGATCACCGAATCACTATCAAGCGCTGCCTGATTCAGTGGAATTCTAAAATCTTGACCCTTGCCATCTGGCACAGGAGCCATGCCTTCCTTGGCGCGTACTTCATCGATGTTCATCATGCCGTTGAGCAACGCAATCTGATATGAATCGAACCGGTTCTTTGTATCGGCTCTCAAAGTCGCGGCGTCGAAGTCAAAACGAATTTCATATTTGTCGCGTTCGTCATCGAACAACAGCCGAGCTTCCATAACTTCTTCGATGCGCCGTGCCAGCGGCATCAGCGTGTCGTTGATATATGATTGTTCAAGCTGCTCAAGTGAACCAGCGGTAATCGCTTTGTTGATGCCAATTTTAAATCCGGGGACGCGGTAGAATCTGGCTGCTTCCTCTGCGGAGAAAGACCTACTCTCTAAAAGCTGTACTTGCTCATTGTCCATAGTCATGGACTGATACTTTAAACCCTGCTCTAATACAGCAGTTTTATGCGCATTGACTTGCCCTGAGTAAGTCTTTTCCCATTGAGCGGCAATCGACTTTGCCGTTTCTGGACTGAGTGTGCCGTCAGTGGTCAGAATACCTCTAAGCATCGCCCCCTGCTTGAAAACACGTCCGGCGAATTCGTTGACCGCCAAACCGATCCCCAGCACATTTTGACCGATTGCGATCGGATTGACCCCGGTTAGACCATCATCAATGGAAATTCCCCGAATATGCAGCATATCCTCGGGAATGATCGTGCGGGACATGGCACCGAAGCGCGGGTGCGTCGCCACGTAATTGATAGCGCCATCCAATGGATTGCACATGATTTGCACCCGGTCTGGCATGAGCGGGATCAGTTCGACGGGCGTGCCGTCAACATCACGCCGCACATAAGCGTAGGCATTGCCCCGCATCGTATACGAAGAAGCCAAATAGGAGATGAATTCGAACGGGGTCTGAAAGTAGTTCGGCTGGCGTAATAGCTTAGCGACAGGATGCTTTTTCTCCTGTACTGCTCCACCTTTTTTTAGCAACCGACGCATTCTGAGAGGAATCTTCGCCGTATCATCAGAAATGCACTTGATGCACGCCCAACAGGCAGCAAAACCCAAGCTGGTATACTGGCTTACGGGCGTTCCTGTGCTGGACGGTGTATACCCGCCCCAGCCTAATGACCAGCCGTTGCCGTTGATGCCGACGCCGATGTCTTTGGTGACGAGGGCTGTTGATGGCTTCTCAAATCTTTTCAGTAGATTGGTAATGTTTTCGATTATGTTCATCGCTTATTTAACCTAAAACAAGTAATCCACGGTGTTCATAGATGCATCCGGGGTCTTCCATTTCCATTGCCTTGGTTATTCCGAATAACGCTGCCATGACCAAGTCGATTTTGTCGGATTTCTTGCGTTTATCCTTCTGAGGTAGTACAGTGCCTCTATTGTCGTAGTGACCAATGCAACACCCGACTTGCCACTCAAATACCTCGTCTTTCTTGGAATAATGGAAACGACCTTCTGCGATGGCTGATTCAAATTCTTTGGTTGGCGAGGTCATCGTCAACGGCGTGTTCGGAACAATGAGCACTTCAAGACCGGCTCTTTGTGCCAGATGCATCACCGATCCGGCATGCGCACGATCAATACAGATATCTTTGACGACGAAACGCTGATGAATATCCAACAGGTCATTCATGATGTGATCGAAATCCGTGACATCACCATCCGTCACGTCGATCAATCTATTCTTTTTCCACGTGTGGTACTTTTGATTCCATCCACGGTCGATTGCCGCCTGATTGACGTAGCCTTTGGTGAAGCAATAATAATTCAGTTTCCCACTTATCCATTTTGGAAAAATTACTGCGAGTCCGCACATGTCGAGACGGTATGCAAGGTCCAACCCGACGTAACATTCAGAACCGACGAAATCTTCCATATCGATGTCTTCGGCGCAGTTGGCTTTCAGCTTGCTAACCGAGAACAAGGCGTCGTTGGTTTGCACCCATTGATTAAGATGCAGCGTCAAAAAAGCGGCTTCTTGCGCCGGACTCTGTTTCGCTTGATGGGCGATGGCGCGGAATCCTATGGGATCGACGGTTACACCCCATGATGGATTTGCTTTGATCCACGTCGTTTCCTTCCAAGGATCGTCACCTTGATCGATTCCATAAAGCAGGGCAAAATGCCGATCATCCTCGATTTCTTGTGAAAGGATGCGAACGCCGTAATCGAACAACTCCTTGCCGATGCCTTCTTGATTTCCCGTTGCCGTGGATATGTTTAGGAGCATCGGATGCCGCCGCTTCGCAGTAGCCGTGAGGATATTTTGGTATACGTCTTGGGTTGAATGACTTGCGATTTCATCGCATACGGCGAAGGATACGTTCAATCCCAACATCGTTTTTGAGTTTGATGACAGGGGTATGAATTTGCTACCATCGGGTAGTTTGATCGTGCAGGACGAATTATTGTTGGTGGTCGTGATGTTATAATGCTTGACAAGCGAAGGAGTCTGCCTGACAATTTGCTCCGAAGCTGACCATATAATCTTAGCCTGATCTTGCGCCACGGCGGCGCTGTAGACCTGTCCCATGCGCTCAGAATCACCACATAGGTGATAAAGTGCCAGACAGCTTGCCCACCCGCTCTTGCCGTTCCCACGCGGCAGGAAGATGGTGGCTTGTCGAAAACGTCTGGCACCGGTCGCGTCCGTGAACGCGTACATATTTGCTATCGCAAAATGCTCCCAGTCCGTCAATCGAATCTTTTTGTCTGCAATGCCTGATGTGACAGGTAATAGCTCGCAGAATTTGACAACTCGTTCATATAGAGAAGGGTCGAATGTCCATAGACCAGCAGCAAGATCATCAAGAAAACGCTGACACGCCATCTGAACGTTGATGCAAGCAGGTACATTTCCATTGAGAATGTCTTTCGCGTATTTTAAATAAACCGGTTCGCTCATAGGTTCGCGAATTCATTAGCGGTCTTGTCGTCGTCAACTGGCTTTAGTTTCTCGCGACTCCCCGGTGTTGCGCGGAAATCGAAAAGTAATTTTATCATCGCGCTGCGTTCGCTTGGTATCATGTCTGCTTTCGCGCGGTGCTTGGCGAGAAGACAAACGAGAATTTCCAGTGCCGGTCTATCGGCGTCGGTGAGTTGGACGACGGAGACTTTGACGAACTCTTTCCAGATTTTTCGTTCGTCTTCGCTGAGATATTTTGGTACGGTCAGATTCATCACATTATTTATAGCGATGCCCTTCGCCTATTTTC
>Ga0182012_10005071_pt1 | contig 13711 bp, 14 predicted proteins | sample 612S2SmetaG_FD_120486 | JGI IMG/M metagenome (GOLD analysis project Ga0182012, IMG submission 120486) | Permafrost microbial communities from Stordalen Mire, Sweden - 612S2S metaG | ecosystem: Environmental > Terrestrial > Soil > Wetlands > Permafrost | place: Sweden: Stordalen | collected... | reverse complement strand
CACGGAGACCAAGCTCTGGCACTCCGCACACGGCCGATGGCAACCACCCTAGTGAGCGTGGAAACGCGTGAGGTTGTGCGCTGCGACTACTGCAGCCTCGTTCAATACAGAACCAGCAACTCCCTGTGCAGAAAGTGCCACAGGCCCCTCGACATCGAGGAGCCTGCACCCCCTGTTCTGCAACTGGTGCCGCATTCTTCTACTCCGCCGTCAGCGGAAGCCGGGTTGCAGGTTGCCGGTCAGGTGCGGGATATCCGCAGGGCGCGCCACCTGAGCCAGCGGCAACTCGCCGGGCGCATGCAGGTGCCGCGTACATACATTTCCAAGATCGAAAACGGCAAGGCGATCCCGACACTGGGCTCGCTCGAACGCCTGGCTTCGGCCCTGGAAGTGGATATCAGCCAGCTGGTCCGCGATTCGCGCAGCGTCCGCGACGAGGAGGTCGCCGCCATCTTCGCCGACGCGTTTCTGGCCGAGATCGCGGCACTCCTGCCCCATCTGGAGCCGATGCACCGCACGCTTTTTGCAGGCGCGGTGCGCGACGCCGCCATGGGCCGCCGCCGCTCCGCATAGCGGCTGCGGCGGGTCGAGATGGTGGCGATCTCCGGGCAATCGCGTCTGTGCGTTTGCCTCGCACAGCTTTGTGTGTCCCAGGCGATTGCAGCGCTTAGGCGCTTGTGCTAGGGTCGATTGTGCTGCCTCTTCGCTTTGTTGCCGCAACGATCCGGCCGAGTGAAGAACCGGCACCGGGCTATGCGACCATCTATACAGGTCCCGGCATACCCTCCCCTGGCAACTGCATGTTGCTCACCCAGGGCTGGTCGGAAGCCGCATAAGCAACGTTGAGGCGAGTTCTTTGTATTCTTCTGGCACGCTGCGCATCCATGAATTGACCGCGGAGGAGCGCGCCGTTTACGCGACTTTGAAGCCAGAGTGCCTCCCCGAGCACGTCGCCATCATCATGGACGGCAATGGCCGCTGGGCTGGCCACCGCTCCCTGAAACGCTTCCTCGGCCACCAGCAGGGTGCTAAGAGCGTTCAGCTGGTCACGGAGACAGCTTCCCGCATCGGCTTGCCCTGGCTCACCCTCTACGCCTTTTCTCTCGAGAACAATCTGCGTCGACCGCGTGCTGAGGTCAACTTCCTCATGCGCCTCCTCAAGTCCTACCTCGAGACCAACCTCCAGCGCATGATGGACAACAACGTGCGCATCCGATATATCGGCCGCACCCATGAACTCCCCACCGAGGTCCAGGACAAGATGGCCTGGGCCGCCGATGCCACTGCCCAGAACACCGGCACCACGCTCACGCTGGCCCTGAATTACGGCGGCAGGTCGGAGCTGGTCGACGCCTTCCGCGGCCTCGCAGCAGAGATGAAGCACAAGCACATCGGCGTTGACCGCATCTCCGAAGAGGACATTCACCGCCATCTCTACACGTCCCACATGCCCGATCCCGACCTGCTGATCCGGACATCGGGAGAAATGCGGCTGTCGAATTACCTCCTCTGGCAGGTGGCCTACGCCGAGATTTTCGTCACCGACCGCCTCTGGCCCGACTTCCGCGGCATCCATCTCCTCGAAGCCATCGCCGATTTCCAGCGCCGTGAGCGCCGCTATGGCGGCCTCGGCGAGGGCTCCGGCGAAGTCGACGAAGAAGCCGAGCGCTTCAAAATTGCCGCTGGTTGAGCACACCGCTGACTTGCTGACTAGCTATGCCCGCTCTAAGCGGGCGCTGACTCGCTGAATTAGTTCCAAAAGATCCGCTACTTCCCCTCGCTCTGAACGCCGTCACAGGCTGCGGAAAAACCCAAACCTTCGGGTCAAATTGAAGGTATCCATCCCGCAGGGGCTGAAGCCCACGTTGATTCTGTGGTACTTTCGGCACGACTGAAGTCGTGCCCTGACACTTCGTGCCTCTTCCGTTGGGTTTTTTCGCAGCCTGGTCTGCCCCCGCGCCTGGACACCAAAATGCACGGTTTTTGTTACTTTCGGTGTTCCCGAACCATTTTTTTGTATACAAACATGAACGCGGTAGCCCATCCTGTCGATCTGTGTATGGAGGTCAAAACCCCGTGGTGAAAGAGAAGAATGCGGCAGTGCAAGACGATTCCGCTGCTAAATTAAAGAAACTTGCAGAAGAAAAGCGTTTCCGGCAGAAAGAAGCAATGGCACAGAGTGGCGGCTCAGAGGCTTTTCTCCGCTGGCTCCAATCGAACGCTCTAAAGAAGGCCGGAGCCTGAAAGCCCGGCAACCTGCTCCCAGGCGAGCTTAGACCCTTGGGTTTGATGGGATGAATTTCCTGGAAGGCGGCAAAATCCTTTGGATTCCCCTGCCGCAGCGGCCGTTCCCCGGCCCTCCACCTGGTGCCAGCCCCACCCTGGCAGTGTATCCTCACCCTTGGAATGAAACGTATCCTTACAGCTCTTATTCTGATTCCACTCGTCTTGTTGCTCGTCTTCCTGGGCCCGCGCTGGCTGATCACGCTGGCCGTTGCCGGCCTGGCTGCCCTCGCCGCATGGGAATACATGGGCATGGCCGAACGCGGAGGCTCCAATCTCCCTCGCGTCGCCGTGTTGGTCGCCATTGTCGCCCTCTTCCTGGGCAATTTTTACTACTTCGAACAGACTGCCGCCATCTTCGGCTGCCTGAGCCTGGGGCTGCTGGTCTATTGCACCTTCCGCTCCAAGAGCGAAACGATGATTGCGGACGCGGCCTTATCCGTCTTCTGCTTCTTTTATGCCGGGCTCACTTTGCTGTCGCTCCCGGGTCTCCGTGAGGAAGCCAACGGGCCCTCCCTGGTGACATTTCTGCTCTTCGTCGTGTGGGCAGGAGACATAGCCGCGTATTACGTCGGCCGCACGTTTGGGAAGCACAAATTGGCCCCCCGCCTGAGCCCAAACAAGACCTGGGAGGGCGCGATCGGCTCGATTGCCGGTAGCCTGGTTGCAGCAGGGGGTCTGCTAGCCTTGGCCGACGGGTTCACACAGTGGAACTCCGCCAAGCTTTCCTACCCCGAAGAAATCTGGTACTGGCTTGTATTAGCGGTCATCGTAAACATAGCTGCCCAACTCGGCGACCTTGTGGAGTCCGCGCTCAAACGCTCCGCAGGCGTCAAGGACTCCGGCACCCTGCTCCCCGGTCACGGCGGCGTTTTAGACCGCATTGATTCCCTCCTGCTAGCCGCGCCGATGCTGTGGTACGCCCAGGTCCTCCACAAAATGTTCTAGTTCCAATGAACTTCGTGCTGCATTCGTTACGAGAGCTGGGTGCCCCATCCTTTCGACTTTTTTCTGTCGAAAGGGTGGGAGACCTCAAACCTCAATCGGACCTCGGCTCGAATCGACCCAACCCCATCACGTAAACTTAAAATGACCTCTTGAAACGCCTAGCCATTCTCGGATCAACCGGCTCCATCGGCCAAAGCACCCTCTCCATCGTCGAGCAGTTCCCCGACCGATACCAGGTAGCATCCCTCGCCGCCGGCCGCAACGTGGACGAGGCATTCAATCAGACCCTCCGCTGGCGCCCAAGTCTTGTCTCTCTTGCCACCGAAGAGCTTGCCGGCCAACTATCAGCCCGTCTCACCCAATCCGGCGTCACCGGAGTCCAAGTAGTCCACGGCACCGAAGGCACAGTAGCCTGCGCCACCCTCCCCGAAGCCGACTTCGTAGTCTCCGCCATCGTCGGCGTAGCCGGTCTTGAAGCCACCCACGCCGCCATCCTCGCCGGTAAGCCCGTCGGTCTCGCCAACAAGGAATGCATGGTAGCCGCCGGCGAAATCCTGACCGCCGCGGCGCGCGAACGCCAAGTCCCCATCCTTCCCATCGATAGCGAACATAACGCCGTCCACCAGTGCATGCGTGTAGGCGCTCACAACGAAGTGAAAACTATCTGGCTTACTGCCTCCGGCGGCCCCTTCCGCCAGACGCCGCTCAACCAGTTCGAGCACATTACCCCCGAGCAGGCCCTCAAGCATCCCACCTGGGTCATGGGCCGCCGCATCACCATCGACTCCGCCACCATGCTCAACAAAGGACTGGAGATCATCGAAGCCTGCCGCCTTTTCGACGTGCCGCCTGCCCAAGTCCGGGTCACCGTGCATCCGCAATCCACCGTCCATTCGCTGGTCGAGTACGTCGATGGCTCTATCCTCGCGCAGATCTCCGTAACCGACATGCGCCTGCCCATCCTTTACGCGCTGGCCTGGCCCGAGCGTCCCGCGTCGTCTCTCACCTTCGACCTCGCCGCGCTTCGCCATCTGGACTTCGAAGAGCCCGACTTCGAGCGCTTCCCCTGCCTGCGCCTGGCCTATGAAGCGGCGGAGAAGGGTGGCGCCCACTGCATCGCCTTGAACGCTGCAGACGAGATCGCCGTGGAAGCCTTTCTGGATCGCCGCATTTCCTTTATGGGAATCCCGCGTACAATTGAAAAAGTGCTTGCCGCCACCCCGGAGGCGCACCCCGCCACGATTGCGGAGGTGCTCGCCACAGACCGGGTAGCGCGTCAAACGGCTCGTGAGTTATTGGTTTAGCGTCTAAACGGTTTCGGAGGGAACAGAGAACTTCAGGCGCCTGAGATAGCCGCGAATTCCGTGGTTTCAGGTTGCGGAAATTCCCAGCGGGAGAGGCAAGAAGTGTTAGGGCACGACTTTAGTCGTGCCACAACCGGCTGAAAAAACGTGGGCTTTCGCCCCTGATGGATTGTTAGGATTTCTAAGTCCGATTTAACGGCGTCGGAGGAAGCAGGGGCGGGGTACCCACAAAGTGGGTCGAGGCCCCTGAAATAGCCTCGATTCCCCTGGGCTTTAGCCCCGGAGTCAATCACGCCATGATCGTCAAGTTCGAAGGAAAACAGCACATCTATGCATGAAGTTCTAGTCGCAATCGTCGCGTTTATCGTCCTGGTCGGCGTTATGGTAGTAGTCCATGAGTTTGGCCATTTTGCCGTCGCCAAGCTTTGCGGTGTGCGCGTTGAGTCCTTTTCCGTCGGTTTTGGACCCCGCCTCTTCGGAATCAAATTCGGCGATACCGACTACAAAGTCTGCATCCTTCCCCTCGGCGGCTACGTTAAGATGACGGGCGAAACGCCCGACGGAGTCAGCGGTTCCACTCCAGGCACTCCCGTGGCTCAACAACTGGCGGAGAAGATCTCGGGCCGGGATGCTGTCGGCGCCGATGAGTCCGTGATTGGCCTGTCCCAGGACCCTGGCTCGTTCACCTCTCATCCACGCTGGCAGCGCATGCTCATCGGCGTCGCTGGACCCATAGCCAACTTCATCCTGGCCTTCGTCATCATGGTCTTCTACTACGGCTGGATCAACGAAGTCCAAAAGCATGAAGTCAGCACCACGACGGTCGAGTGGGTGGTTCCTGGCTCACCGGCCGCACAGGCAGGTTTCCAGCCCGGCGACATCATCCGCCATTTTGACACCGTCGACAATCCCGATTGGGACCAGGTCAACCAGCGCGCTCAGTTGAACATGGACCAGATTGTTCCTGTCACCGTCGATCGCGGCGGCCAGTCCGTCTCGTTTTCCCTGCACGTGCCCCCCATGGTAAAGGGACAGGATTTCGATGTCAGCGATACCGGCGCCATTCCCGAATTCGCGCCCGGCCCCATTGTCGTGCAGCAGGTTGCGGGCGGAATGCCGGCTGAAAAGGCTGGACTCCAGCCAGGAGACGCGATCCAGGCTATAGATGGACATGAGTTTCATTGGGTGCAGTCGCTGCTCTCCTACATGCAGACCGGCCAGGGTAAGCCAATTACGCTGACTGTCGTGCGCAACGGGGTGGTTCTGCCTCCCATGGTCGCGCACCCGGCCAAGGTCGATACCGATTGGAAGCTCGGCTTCGCACCTGTGCCGCCCGCGTTCGCGCCTTCTCCGCTTCCGCTGAAAACTGCAACCCTCAAATCGGCGAAATTCTGTGTCGAGGGCTCCACGCTGATTGTCGAAGTGCTCGGCCGGATCTTCACCCGCAAGGTTTCCGTGTCCGAGTTGTCCGGGCCCGTAGGAATCGCCCGCATGGCCGGCAACGCGGCCGAGACCAAGGGATGGCTCCCCAAACTGGGCCTCGCCTCTGAGATCAGCCTCAACCTGGGCATCCTGAACCTCATGCCGTTTCCAATTCTGGATGGCGGTTTGATTCTCCTGCTCTTGATTGAGAGCGTGATGCGCCGCGATATCGGCATCAACGTCAAGGAGCGAATCTACCAGGCAGCCTTCGTGGTGCTTATCGCCTTCTTCGCCTTCATCATATTCAACGACGTAACCAAGCTCCCCTTCTTCACCCACCTGAAGCCGTAAATCAGGGACTAGGGAATAGGGAATAGTCGTTTCGCGCGATACACACAGTTTTCGACTGATCCCTGGTCCCTAGTCCCTAATCCCTAGTCCCTATGCCAATCACCACCGAAGTCCGCGTCCGCTACGCCGAAACCGACCAGATGGGCATTGTCTACTATGCCAACTACCTGGTGTGGTTTGAGATTGGCCGCGTAGAATTGCTGCGCTCCCTGGGGCTGGCTTACAGCCAGTTGGAAAAGGACCACCAGTGCATTCTGCCCGTGGTTGAAGCCACTTGCCGCTACAAGTCCCCTGCCCGCTACGACGATCAGATCCTGATTGAGACCCGTCCCTCGCTGCTGCGCCGCTCTGTCCTGAAGTTCGCCTACCGTATTTTCCGCAAGGGCCACGAAGGCGAACAGCCGAAGCTCCTTGCCGAAGGTGAAACTGTCCACGTAGTCTGCGACGACCAGCTCAACAAAAAACCGCTGCCGCCCGAGCACGAAGCCGCCCTCCGCGCCATGATGTCAATATAGGCCGATCGGGCGTCTTAGATCGCGGCTCGACTACCGCAGCACCACAGCCAGCGCGAAACCGTCGTAGCCCTTCGTCCCAACCGTCTGCAGCACTGTCGCGCTCAAACGAGGCTCCGCAGCCAGCATCTCGGTAAACCGCCGAACGCCCAGCGCATTCGGATCGTCGCAATCCGGATCAACGACCTTTCCATCGCGCACTACATTGTCGGCGACAATCACCGTTCCCGGCCGCGACAGCCTCAACGCCCAGCGCAGATACTCCGGATAGCCCTGTTTGTCGGCATCGATAAAGATCAGGTCAAACGGAGCGGAAGCGCAGTCTTTCAGCGTTGGAAGCGTCTCAATAGCCGGCCCGATCATCAGATCCACCGAATCCAGAACGCCTGCATTCTCCAGGTTCGCGCGAGCAACCTCGGCATGGTGCGGATCAAGCTCCAGCGAAACGATGCGCCCATCCCCCGGCAACGCTCGAGCCAGCCAGATTGTGCTATAGCCGCCCAGCGTTCCGATCTCCAAAATGCATCGCGCCCCGGAGATGCGGACCAGAAACTCGAGAAACTTCCCTTGAAGTCTCGTCACGTCGATCGGAGGAAGTCCCGCCCGCTCATTGGCCAGCAGCGCGCCATCCAGTGTGTTGTCAGCGGGTACAAGCAGGTCACCAAAGTAGTTGTCGACCTGGGCCCAAACAGACTGTTCGCCGATTTTCATGCCGACGTCCTACTTATCCCGTGCCACAACGAAGTCAGGCACCCAAAGCAGGGCGCGCTTGAATTCGGAGTCAGGCAGCGGGGCCAAAGCCTTGCGGCTCTGCTCGGCGTAGCGGTCGGCGACGGACATGGCATATTCCACCGACCCATTGCGGATCAGGATCTCCCTGATCTGCTGCCGGCTGATGTTCTCGAAACTACGATCATCCAATACGCGCTGGATGGTTTGCCTGTCGGCCGCCGTCCCGTGGTCAAACGAGTGGATCACGGACAGCGTCGCCTTGCCCTCACGCAAGTCGCTCGCCACCGGTTTGCCCAGAACCTCTTCCGTCGCGGTCAGGTCGAGCACATCGTCCACAATTTGAAATGCCAGGCCAACTGCCCGGCCGTATGCGCCAAGCCTAGTCTCATCGGCTTCACTTGCCGCCGCCAGCACTGCGCCCAGCCGCATCGAAACAGCGAAAAGGCAAGCCGTTTTGCGAAAGATCAGGTCGTAATACTCGGCCTCGGAGACAGCCTTACCGAGCTTTTGAATCTGCAGCAGCTCCCCTTCGACCATCTGCTGCGTAAGCCCGATCAGCAGTTCGAGTACCCTTAGGTTCTTCTCTTCCAGGGCCACCTTGAAGGCCTGCATATAAAGCCAGTCGCCGGCCAACACGCACTTCTCGTTGCCCCAGGTGGTGTTTGCGGAAGGCCGCCCGCGCCTGGTATCGGCGCCGTCAATAATGTCGTCATGTACCAGCGTCGCGGTGTGCACCATTTCAACCACCGCGCCCAGCCGGATTGACCCGTGCCCCGAATAGCCAAGCATGTGGGCGGAAAGCAGCAGCAGCGATGGCCGGATGCGCTTGCCCCCGCCCTCACGCAGATATTCGGCAATCTCCGTGATGGTGCTGACGCTGGAGGCGGCATCGCGGCCCAACTCCTGTTCGATCGCCACGAGGTCATCCCGCAGCAAATCGAAAAATTCTCCCGCCGTCGCTATCGCTAGTGTGCTCAATGTTCTCCGGTTCCCGTGCTTTATCCTACAGTGCGGCCGCTGCTATTGCTTGTTTGACGCGGGGAAAGGCCGCCCCACCGCAGGTGCTCAATTGGTGCGATAGTTGGTAAATTGCAAATCCACGCCCAGATCCTTGCCCCGCAATAAAGCAATGATGCCTTGGAGCTCGTCGCGGTCTTTACTGGATATTCTGACTGTATCGCCTTGGATGCTGGCTTGTGCTTTCTTTTTTGAGTCTTTGACCAGCCGAACGATCTCCTTCGCCTTTTCAATCGGGATACCGACCTGCAGCTTGATTTTCTGCCGCACGCTCTTGCCCGTCGCTTCTTCTACCTTCTCATATGTAAGATTCTTCAGCGATACTCCACGTTTCACGAGTTTCTGTCCAAGAATCTCCTTGACCGCCTCCAGATGATACTCACCATCGGAGGCGAGCTGAATCTCTTTATCAGCCTCCGCCAGGTTGATCTCCGAGCGCGAATCCTTCAGGTCAAAGCGTTGCCGAACCTCTTTCAGCGCCTGGTCAATTGCGTTGCGGACTTCCTGCATGTCCACTTTGCTGACGATATCGAACGAATTCTCCTGTGCCATGTCTTTCTTCCTCAAACCGGGAAAGGCCGCCGCATGCAATGCCAATACCCTGTATCAGTTTCCCACGTCCGGCCCTAGGCGAAACAGCCTGAAGAAGTTTTTCGTAGTCGCGGAAGCAATTTCTTCGTCGGAAACGGCCAGCAAACCAGCCAAGGTGTGCGCGGTCCGGGTCACCCATGCCGGCTCGTTCCGCTTCCCACGGTCTGGAGCCGGAGCCAGCCACGGAGCGTCCGTTTCCACCAGAATCCCATCCATTGGGAGCAAGGCAGCCACATCCCGCAAGGGCTGAGCCTTCGGATAAGTGAGGTTCCCGGCAAAAGAAATGAGGAATCCCAGATCCAGCGAGCGCCGCGCCTGTTCCCATCCGGCGCCAAAACAGTGCATCACGCCGCCCAGCCCGGTGTGCCTCCAGTGCTCTTCCAAAACCAGCAAAAGGTCGTCCCATGCGTCAATAGATTCGTAGGTTCCCCGGCAATGAATCAGAATCGGCCGCTTGCGCGCGGCGGCAACCTCCAACTGGCGAATCAGTCCCTGACGCTGGATCTCGTGCGGAGCCCCCTCATGGTAGTAATCAAGCCCGATCTCTCCGCATGCAATCACTTCCGGCTCAGCCAGCAGGCTGTCGAGCTTGCTCAGAACAGCGTCGTCCGCTTCAGTCGTATTGTGCGGATAAACTCCGGCGCTCGCATAGAGCCTGGGGAATTTCGCGCCTTGGGCTGACTGCGGGTTGAATTCGCGGCAAAGAGCCAAAGCCCCGTCCATCCCAGCAGCGTGTTCGCCAATCCCGATAGCCAGCACTATCCCGACGTTGGCCTCCCAAGCCCGCGCGAGCATGGCTGCCCGGTCTTCGAAGTAGCGTTCGCTGTCCAGGTGTGCGTGGGAATCAATCAGCAAGTAAGACCTCTAAGAAACATGAACGTCAATTTGGAGAAATCGCTGGTGGATGAATCACCCGCAGTCCCAGATGCTTTTCGAATGGCTCAAAGTCACTGTCGTGGTGAAGCAACTGGTGACCTTCCGCGATACAGAATGTGGCGATAATACAATCAATCGTCTTGCGAATGGTAACGCCCCGCCTTTGCAGCAATCGAAAGTTCTGTGCGGCAGCTATGGACAAATCTGCCCTCAGACCTTCGAAGACTGAAAGCGTCAGTAGTTGTTCGCGTGTTTCGCGAAATTGTCGATCATGACGAATTCCTTGCAGAACTTCGCACAGGATCAGGCTCGTCAGCCCGATCTCTCGCTGCCCGATCGCATTTTCCAACCAGGTCGTATGGCTGCTCAGTTTGTCGTTGAGATAGTCAATCCACACCGAGGAGTCGACAATGACCATGCTGCCTGTGCTTCCTTGAATTCAATCCGCGTTTTGCTACGCCGCAGGTTCCGTACGCCTTTCATTCGGAGCGTCTTCTTCCCAATTCAGAAAGCGGCCCTCGCGCATGGCCGCAAGGTCGCCTTCCCATTGAACCTTGCCTCGGAGCTTTTTGACGCCTTCCTGAGCCTTTAATCGAACTAACATCTGGAGTCCCTGCTCCACAGCGGCTTTCTTGGTGGCCGCGCCAGTTGCAGCCATCGCCTTCGCCATCAATTCATCGTCAATATCAATGTTGGTCCGCATCGCCCGCACCCTCCCATGTGTAAGGATAGCACGATTTATGTGTATCGAGGGCTGGATCAATGTGCTGGGTGCAACAAGAACCAAGGTCCATTTGAGCCGCTCTCCCAAGAGACTGTAAAGGTCGCGTTGGACTCAAAAGATGCGATGTTTTGTCCCTCCGGCGTGACGATTCCGATCTCGTCAGGTAAGTTTCCTTCCACATTTGTCGGCTCATTCTCTTGATGAACGACTTTGCCGTTTTTCAAAAAGACGTACTGATCTTCCATTTCTTGATAGTTCTCATCCTTCACGCCCAGAGTCCTGGTGCGTTCCTCTTCGGTTGTAGCGTCGTTGAAGTAGAAACCCTTGTCCCAATCAAATGGGGTCAAATGCCTCAACTGGATGCTGCACGGGGTAACCGGGTGGCACCGTTGGCGAACTTCGCGAACAACTGAGTGTGCGATCATACCTTGGTGCGGCCCGCAAGAAGACAGCAGAGGCAGCAAAGCGGCTGCCCCACACGCAAGCCGCCTCGTTGCTCTTTTCATGGTAGTGATCTCAGAATGGTTTGCCTCATTTAAGTCTCGCCCCAAGCGGCACATCCTCCAGGAACCCGGCCAGCACAGGCGCCCCATCCGGTAGCGAAGCCGCGAGCAGCATCCCATTCGACTCCAACCCTCTCATCTTTCGCGGAGCCAGGTTGGCCACAATCACGATCTTCCGCCCAATCAGCTTTTCCGGCTCGTAATACTGCGCGATCCCGGCCAGAATCTGTCGCTTCTCATACCCCAGGTCCACTTCGAGGCGCAGTAGCTTGTCCGCCTTCGGTACCCGCTCGGCGACAAGAATCTGCGCCACCCGCAGGTCGACCTTGACGAAGTCGTCGATGCCGATGTGTTGCGGCTCCTCGGTCGGGGCTACTGCCTCAGCAGGATTCAAAGGCGCGCCAGCGGGAGCGGCAACGGGCGTCGAATTGAGGCGGCTGCTTGCCAGCTCGGCCGGCACCGTATGCACATGAGCCGTAGATACCGGCTGGGCAGCGTCGATCGGCCCGGCTGTGCCCTGCGTGACAGTGTTGTGATCGTCCACGTGAGCAACCGAGGGCGACGCAAGGGCTTGCGAAGAGGAGGCGGGCCCGGCTGCGCTCTGCTGCTTGCTGGCGGCTTCAATAACGGTGCGATTGTTTTCGTCTTCCAGGTTTTGCATACGTTCGGTTGCGTCCTTTTCTGCGCGGGGAAACAGCGGCGCGGGTTCGCCAAATTTCGTTCCAGCCTTCAACCCGCCCCATGCGAGTTCCGTGAGGAAGGCGCTTTTTGCGGCATCGGCAATCTCCCCCTGCCCAAGCTGCCGCCAGACCTTGGCGGCCGAGTCGGGAAGAATCGGGTAAACCAGTGCCGTTATGATGCGAATCGCCTCGGCAGCCGTTGCCAGCACGCGTGCCTGCAGCGCCGCGTGGTCCTCGTCGCTTCGATCCGCGGGCTTCTTCCACGGAGCATTCGCCGTGAGGTAGCCATCGGTCTCCGCCACAAGATTCCATAGCGCCCTGAGTGCCTCGGAGAAATTCAGTGCATCGAATTCCGGACCAAACGCGGCAATCGTCCGCACCGCGAACTCCTCAAGCCCGCCGTCCGCGGGACTCTCCGGCACCACCCCGCCAAAGTACTTGTGCACCATGTTGACCACGCGGCTCACCAGGTTCCCATAGCCGTTGGCCAAATCCGCGTTATACCGCTGGACAAGTGCGTCAAAGCTGAAGTTGCCATCCTGCCCAAACGGAATCTCGCGCAGCAGAAAGTACCGAAGCGCATCGGCTCCCAGCACGGCCTGCACGGTCTCAGCCCGCACAATGTTGCCGCGCGATTTCGACATCTTCCCCTGGTCAAAAAGTAGCCAGCCATTCGCCCTCACCGATCGCGGCGTAGGAAGCCCGGCAGCCATGAGAAACGCCGGCCAATAAACGCAGTGGAAGCGGCTGATCTCCTTGCCGATCAGGTGCATGTCCGCTGGCCAGAACTTGGCGAAGCGAGCCTGGTCAGCAGGATCGTCAGACCCATACCCGAGCGCGGTAATGTAATTGGCCAGCGCGTCAAGCCAGACATAAATCACGTGCTTCTCGTCGCCGGGAACCGGAATGCCCCACGAAAAAGTTGTCCTGCTGACCGACAGATCCTTCAACCCGGAGCGCACAAACGAGATGATTTCGCGGCGCGTCGACTCTGGTCCCATGAAATCGGGATTGGCCTCGTAAAACTCCAGTAGTTTGCGTTCAAAGGCAGAGAGCTTGAAGAAGTAATTCTCTTCGCTCACCGTTTCCGTAATGCGTCCGCAGTCGGGGCATGGCGTCCCCGGAGGGCCGTCCACAAAGGCCTCATCGGAAACACAATATTGCCCTGTGTACGAGCCCTTGTAGATGAAGCCGCGATCCCGCAGCGCAGCAAACAGGTGCTGCACGCCTCGCTTGTGCCGATCTTCGGTGGTCCTGATGAAGTCGTTGTAAGTCAGCCCGAGCTGGTCCCACAGCCCGCGAAATTCAGCCGAGATGGCAGTGGCAAATTCCGCAGGCGTACGGCCTGCCAATTCCGCCGACCGCTCGATCTTCTGCCCGTGCTCATCCGTACCGGTTAGGAACCATGTATCGATGCCCAACGCCCGTTTCCGCCGCGCAATGGCATCGCACACAATGGTGGAGTAGGCGTGCCCCAGGTGCGGCCGCGCGTTCACGTAGTAAATCGGCGTGGTGAGATAGTAGCGGGTTGGACTGGAATTATCGCTCATAGGTGCGGTGTCGCCTTCAATTCCCGCTTGAAATACAAGCTATAGGTCAGACAGCAATCTACTTATCATCTTACGGCATCGCTCGGAATGCCAGCGGACAGGGACGTCCCCAGCGCAGGCGAGACCACCCATGGTGGTAGAATCGGCCTTGAAAATCAAGGTTTTCTGAGGCATATCGACGTGTATCTCGAATTACAAAAAAGGCTCAGCGCGCTTCT
>Ga0182012_10005070_pt1 | contig 13714 bp, 10 predicted proteins | sample 612S2SmetaG_FD_120486 | JGI IMG/M metagenome (GOLD analysis project Ga0182012, IMG submission 120486) | Permafrost microbial communities from Stordalen Mire, Sweden - 612S2S metaG | ecosystem: Environmental > Terrestrial > Soil > Wetlands > Permafrost | place: Sweden: Stordalen | collected... | reverse complement strand
TCCATGCCCATGGTCGCAATTTCGTCCATGAACAGCGTGCCGCCATTAGCCACTTCAAACAGGCCTTTCTTCGACGCGACCGCGGACGTGAATGCGCCCTTCACGTGGCCGAACAGCGTGGACTCAAGCAGCTCCGACGGCATCGCCCCGGTGTTGATGGGCACAAACGGCTTGTCCTTGCGCGGCGAGTTGGCATGAATCGCTTTTGCGATCAGTTCCTTGCCCGTCCCGCTCTCGCCCTGGATCAGCACCGTCGACCGGCTGGGCGCAATCTGCGCCACCAGGTCGAAGACCTTGAGCATGATCTCGCTCTTGCCCACAATATTGGCGAAGTTGTAGCGCTGCTTGAGAGCCCGCTTGAGCTGCAGGTTCTCCTCTTCCGCGCGATGGCGCGCTGCGGCGGAGCGGATGTCGGCCAGCAGCTTCTCGTTGTCCCAGGGCTTCTGAACAAAATTCTCAGCCCCCGCGCGAATGGCATCGACGACGTTTTCCACGGTGCCGTAGGCGGTAATCATGATGACCGGGAGATCCGGCTGGCGGTTCTTGATCAGCGGCAGCAGTTCGAGCCCGCTCTGGCCGGGGAGCGCCAGGTCCAGCAGCACCAGGTCGAAGTTGTCCGAGTCCAGGATCCGCAGCCCCTCTTCGCCGTCAACGGCCAAACGCACCTGGTAGCCCTCGAGCGTGAGCAGCAGTTCGAGCGACTCCCGGATCGCTGCCTCGTCGTCGATCACGAGGATATTGGCTCCGGGGGTATTGGCTGCGGCTGACGAGGAAACGGGTAAATTCACTGGCAGGGCGACCTCAGACATGTACAGACTTTCTTAACAATGGAAACTCAAGATGAAAGGTTGTGCCGGAGCCGACCGCGCTCTCGACATGGATCTTGCCCGCGTGCTCCTGGATGATGCCGTACGAGACCGAAAGGCCCAGACCGGTGCCGCGTCTGTCGCCAGGCCGGGGCATCGTCTTGGTCGTGAAGAACGGATCGTAGATGCGCTTCAGATGCTCCGGCGCAATGCCCGAGCCGGAGTCGCTCACCAGCGCTTCGACATGTCCGTTGGCCAGCGTCGAAACCCTGAGTTGGCCCCCGCCTGGCATGGCATCCTTGGCGTTGAGCAACAGGTTGAGGAAGACCTGCTGCAGCTTCCCGGAATTGCCGTGGATGAGGGGCAAATCCTCGGCCAGATCGAGATCGACGACGATCTGTGCCGTCATGAACTGATGCTCGAGCAGCGAAAGCGTGTCGCTGATCACCTGGTTCAGATTCGTGTCGCGGAACTCCGTCGTCGAAGTGCGTGAAAAGTTCAGCAGCCCGTTGGCAATCTCCGCCGCGCGGAAGCTCTGCTGCGTAATCTTCTCCAGCACCGGACCCAGCCGCGCATCGCCGCGCAGTTGTTTCGACAGCATCTGCGCGTAGGAGGAGATCACGGCCAGCGGGGTGTTGATCTCATGCGCCACACCCGCCGCCAGCAGCCCAATGGAACTGAGCTTGTCGTTTTGCGTGAGCTGGGCTTCCAGCGCGACGCGCTCCGTGATGTCGTCCACCAGGATGATGCGTCCCACCGAAACGAAGTCGCGAGACAGCAACGGCGCCACGGCAATATTGGCTGTTCGCTGCTCTCCCGCGCGGGTGGTCATGCGGAACTTATACAGGTGATGCACGCCCTGTTCGGCGCGAAAGCTGTCGATCGCCTCCACGAAGTCCGAGGGAAAGACCAAACGCAGCTCCTGGCCGATAGCCTCGCCGCGGCTGAGGGCATACATGGCCTCCATCTGCGCGTTCCAGCTCTCGATGCGGTCGTCAAGATCGAGCGCCAGAATGCCCACGTTAATCGACTCGACAATGTTTTCGTTGAACTCCTTAAGCCGCTCGAATTCGCCGATCTTCTCCTGAAGCCGCGCGTACAGGCTGGCGTTCTGGAGAGCGATGCCGATATAACTGGCCAGCGATTCGAGCAGTTCCACATCTTCGCTCGAAAGGAAGTCGCCGCCGATGGTGCGGCCCAGGCCAATGACCGCGATGGTACGCGTTGCGGACCCGTCCTGAACGCGACACGGAAGGTAATAGTTCAAGTCGAGCAGGGCGGCGGTGCGCTGCTGGTCTTCTGGCAAATGCAGAGCCTGCTGGGCATTCTCCAGAAAAATGTGCGAGTGGTCAGCGGCCCGGTCGAAATCGAGGAAGCCGAGCGCCAGGTGCTCATGCGCGTTATGCGTTTCGGCAGGCAATCCATGCGATGCCGCCAGCCGCACTCTTCCCGAATCCTGAGTAAGAAACACCGCAACCCGTGCCACCAGCAGCGTGCGCGGCAGCCGCTCGACAATCGATTCGAGCAGCGCCTGCGGATTGGTCTCCGAACTCAGTCCGCGGCCGAATTCAACCAGCGCCTTGCGGTAGTCGTAGCGATGCCGGTCAAAAGCCTTGTCCACCCACCCCTGGATTCTGCGCTTAAGCGGGTCGAAGATTGCCGCCACAACCAGAATCGAGAGCACCAGCCCCCACTCGCGCACCGCGTCGGGCAGCCGCGTGTGAACCACCAGGGCGATCAGCGCAATCACGCCAAAGTAGACGCCGAGCAGCAGCGCTGTAGCCAGCGAATAGGCCACCCCCCGCTTGAAAATCAGGTCGGTGTCCATCAGCCGGTAGCGGACGATGGCCCAACTGAACGTCAGTGGCAGGAATACCAGGCAAAGGGCCGCCAGATCCGACAGCCGCCCAGGGATCAGCCCCGGAATGGTCAGGTCAAACAGGAAGGGAATCGCGTAGAACAGCGTGAACGGTCCCACCGCCAGCCATGCGCCGCGCATGAGCCACTTCAACTGCTGCCGCTGCAACGGGGTGTTCGCCAGTGAGTAGCTGCGCACGAACAATATCGCGGCGAGCACGTAGAAAGCAGCATCGTAGCCGGTTGCCGTCTGGTTCAGCCGGTGCAGCAACAGCCCGGTGGCCTGGCGAGTTTCAATGGCCCAGATCCACAGCCCAAGCAGTCCCGCGCCGGGTGCGTACACCAGCGGCAGAAGCCAGCGGCGGCGGATATTCTTCAGCCGCTCCTCGGGGAAGCTCAGCGCAAAATGCAGGAACAACGCCGGCTGCAGCGCCTCCGCGAGCAGGTTGCACCATAGAACGAGAGAATCCAGCGCGTCCAGTTTGCCCGTGTACTTCAGCGAATAGAGCGCGAATGAAACCAGGCAGTAAATGTAAAAGTGCGTGGCGCGTGGCGCCGTCCAGCGCCGAAACAGCACATAGATGCCGATGGCCAGATAGACCAGGCCGATAAAGCGCAGACCGAGTTGCAGGCTCCGGTCCAGCGGTACTGGAATCACCACCACCGGCGTGTCCAGCGGGATGCCGTCGCGGGTAATCGCGTAGCTGGCCTTGTCGTAAACCCCGGTTGCGTAAAGCACACGCTCCAGATCGGACACCCGCTCAATCGGCGTGTAAGTGACCTTGGGCGGCAGGCTCTTGCCTTGAATGCCGCCGCGTTGGCCGGCACCGCTTGCTACCCCGCTTCCTGCCCCGTTTGCCCTGGGTCTGACCGCGCCAAGCAAATCCTGCGCGTTCAGGTCATTGCGATCGGTGGTTCCGGGCCGTTGTGCCGGGTTGTCCGGGAGGACCGCGGCTCCGGTCAGCAGGTCGTGAACCTGGATGCCGGCCTGCTGTCCCGGCATATCCGGCAGCACCCGCTCAGCTTCCAGACCGCCCGCCACCTCGCGCCACCAGACACCGTCGTCCGGCTGCTGAAAATGGCCCTCCTGCCGAAAGTTCAGCACCGCCAACAGAAACATGCTTGCCGTAGCCACGGCAAGCATGGTCGCCTGCAACCGGTTGAAAAGGCTCGTCTCCATTGCGGGGAACTCTTACATCCCAAGGGCCTGTTGCACGTTGGTTGCCATGCCCGAAAAAAGTGGACGTTACCTTGGGGTGAACCAGCAATCCACTTAGAATACGTGAGATAGCGACGGGCCGTTCCCTGAAAGGTCAACCGGTAAGCGGTTGATTTCTCAAAAGAATGCAGGAAATGGTAGGCGTCATACATGGAAAGGGATCGCACTATGAAAATAGGTAGCTGCTTGAAGGGAGGTGGGTTATTACTTAAGTAGGCAACTCATTCGGCGCCCAAAGTAACAAATCAATGAACATTCCCTCCTCCAAGAACGCGGGAAAGAGCCTCGCATCACAGCTGACCGTAAGTGGCCTTGGGACCGTGCTTTCGCTGGTAGTGGTGTTCAGAAACGTACATCGGAATTCCGTTTTCGGAAGCTCCAAGCAGGACGCTCCGGAACGCCAGCCGGGCGATGTATTCCAGCACATCCGCGTGCTCCACAGCTGCGGCCGGCGACGCTCCCCACGTGAAGGGTGCATGCCCCGCGACCAGAACCCCCGGGATGGCCACCGGGTCCAGCCCTTCCGAGCGGAAACGCTCCACAATAACCGCCCCGGTATTACGCACATAGGCCTCGGCCACCTGCTCGGCAGTCAGCGGCAGAGTCACTGGAACCGGCCCGTGGAAGTAGTCCGCGTGGGTGGTTCCGAGGCACGGGATGGCCCGCCCCGCCTGCGCCCAGGAAGTAGCAAACTCCGAGTGCGTATGGACGATGCCCCCGATCTGGGGAAACGCGCGATAGAGCAGCGTGTGTGTGTCCAGATCGCTCGATGGCCGCAGCGAGCCTTCCACAATCTTGCCTTCGAGGTCGGTGACCACAAGATCGGCCGCAGTCAGCGCGGCATAGCCCACCCCGCTCGGCTTGATCACCACCAGAGGTTGCGCGCCGGAGCGGTCGATCCCGCTGGCATTGCCGAATGTATGAGGCGCCAGGCCGCGACGCGCGATCTCCTTGTTGGCGTCGAGCACTTGTTCGCGAAGAGAGGCAAGCAGCATGGCCGATTCCTTGAGCGCACCGGGAGTTGGAAAGCGTTTACCTCGACCCAGTTTAACAGCACACCCGTTTCGAATGCCATCGATCGGCCAACGTCGCCAGGGTTCCCATAAGCATGATGCGCACGGCATGACGTCCCGGAGCTCTCCACCCCGATCGGAAATGCGCCTCTACGGAGAGAATCGCGGAGATGACTGTAAACTTGCACACAGTGCGGGCGTCTACACAAGGGATGGCAGCCGGCACAGCATTGGAAACGATGACCATGGCCACCGCGCAAGAGATTGCTGCGCAGGAGTTTTCGACTGTCGTCGCCACGCACCGGCCGCGGATTTTCCGGTTTCTGCTGGCGTCCACGCGCGATGTCGATCTGGCCGAGACGCTGACCCAGGACTGTTTCCTGAAGGCCCACCGGAACTGGGGGAGTTTTCGCGGCGAGTCGAGCGCCATGACCTGGTTGATGCGGATTGCCATCAACCTGCAAAAGGACCACTGGCGCAACCGGCGCATGCAGTTCTGGCGTCAGACTCGTACCAATGCCGTCGATCTGGACGAGGCCAGCGAGTGGTTGCCCAGCGGAGAGCGATCGGCGGAGCAGCGATTGCTGGCGCGCGAGCAGGTCAAGCGGGTTTGGCAGTCTGTAAAAGGGCTGAGTGAGCGGCAGCGAACGGTTTTTCTGCTCCGCTACGTGGATGAGATGGAGTTGAGCGAGATTGCGCGGGCTACCGGGTTGAGCGAGGGAACGGTGAAGGCGCACCTTTCGCGGGCACTGGGAAGAGTGCGCGCGGAATTGGGAGGGAAACGATGAGTCTTATCAGTCGCTTTGGTGAGAACCCGCGGGGAACGGGTGCGAATGCGAATCTCGACAAGCTGGTCGCCGGCGAAGCGAACGAGCCTGTATTGGAAGAAGCCCTGGCCAACTTCAGAGCCAGCGTCCTCGCCTGGAGCGGGGCTGAGTTTGGCCGCGCCCGCACGCCGGCGAAGACCGTCCGCCGGAGAAGCTGGCGCCTGGCTGCGGGATGGGCGCTTGCTGGTGTGCTTGTTGCCGGCGGTGTCGGCAGCGGGATTCAAGAGCGCCAGCACAAGCTGGAACTCGCCAGAATCGCGGCAGAGGCGCGCGCAGCCCAGCAGCGGAGAGTCATCGCCGAGCAGCGGGCCAGGGAAGAGGAAGATCTGCTGGCCAATGTGGACAGCGATGTATCGCGGGAAGTTCCCAGCGCCATGGAACCGCTGGCGCGGCTGATGGCCGACGACGAAACCAGGTAAACACATGCAGTCAACGGAAATCTCAAGCAGCAAAACCGACACCACATAGCGGGGGAGAAAAGCACAATGAAGTCTTGGATGGCAATACGATTTGCAGTAGCGATTGCAGGCGTCGCAATGGCTGGATCGGCGCTGGCGCTGGCACAGGGGCCCGGTGGCGGCCCTGGCAACGGCCCGGGATTTGGAGACCATCGGCCTCCGTTTGAAAGAGCCTTCGGATCTCACGGCGATCATGGAAAGTGGTGGAACAATCCCAAGCTCGTAGCGGAGTTGAAGCTGACCGACGCACAGCGCAAGGCTATGGACGAAACGCTCCTGCAGCATCGCGAGAAGCTCATCGATCTTCGCGCCACGGTGCAAAAGGCGGAACTCGAACTCGAGCCGATGATGGGCGAAGACCAGCCCAACGAAAGCCAGATCCTGGCCCAGATCGACAAGGTCGCCCAGGCCCGCGCTGAGCTCGAAAAGGCGAATGCGCGCTTCCTGCTCGCCATTCGCGGCAAGCTGTCGCCGGAGCAGTGGAAGCAGTTGCAGACAGACCGCGCCAGCCACGGGCAGCCCGGCCACAACTGGAACCGGGACCGCCAGGGGCCCGGCGGCCAGTACCGCCGCCGGCAGGGACCGCCCGCTCCCGGCGATGCCCCCTCGGCAGGCGCTCCCGCGCCTCCTTCAGGCGATATGGAGTAACACGACTTTAAGCACGATCGAGGTTTCAGGCAGAGAGCAAATGCGGTTGTTGTTCAGACCGGTGGCGGCAAGAGGCGATCCTCTTGCCGCCGATTTTTTTGTGCGCGCCGAGCCCGCCATCGCGGCCTTCCTCTTCTCCTTAAAGCCACAATCTGTCGCGAATTGAGACAAGCCAGTGCAGCGCAATGAGACAGCGTCTGAATCGCAACAGGACAGTCAATGGACCAAACCCGGACACTCTGAATCGCACCGCGACAAAACTGCCTGGGATCGATTCGAAAGAAAATGACTAAAGTTATTTTCGCCGGCTCCGATGAATGGGGTGGATGCGGAAACGCTCATCCGGATGTTGCGGAGGGGCCGGACGGCGAGAAAAAACCGGCGGCCACGAGCGCGGCACAGGGCATCCAAGAAGGAGTTGAGTCCCATGGCCCTCGGTGTCTTGAACAATCTTTCAGCGATCTATGCGGAGAACAACCTGAATAACACCAACAACAGCCTGCAGACCGTGTTGCAGCAGTTGTCGTCAGGTTCGAAGATCAACTCCGGTGCGGACGACGCCGCCGGACTTTCGCTAGTCAACGGGCTGGCAGCCAACTCGGCTGCCCTGACGCAGTCGGGAACGAATGCGACGGAGGGTGTAGGGCTACTGGATGTGGCTGATGGGGCGCTTTCGCAGGTAACCAGCCTGCTCGACCGTGCCATTACGCTGGCCACCGAAGCCTCCAACGGCACCCTCAACAGCACCCAGGAAGGCGCCGCCAACCAGGAGTACCAGTCGATCCTCGCTGAGGTCAACAATGTTGGGTCGACAACCACCTATAACCAGCAGGCCGTCTTCTCCGGCAACACCACGGCCATTTACACGGGCGACTCTTCGACGACGGGCTCTTCGATCGACGATTTGAATATTCGCACGCTCTCCGAGCAGAGTGTGGGCGACACTGGCGGCGCCATGTCCTATAGCAGCGGCGAAAACAATGTGTTCCTCAATCTCTCCAGCAGCACGGCAAATGCAACCGTAAACGACACGCTGAATTCGACGACTGGCACAACGACGATCGCTGTGAAGTACCTGGTGAAGGGATCGGACGGCACTTCAACGACGGCCAGCACTTCAATTTCGGTGGGTACCGGTACAAATTCCCCGAATACGGTCTCTGGATTGATCAGTGCCATTAACAACTCGGGGTTGGGGCTGTCGGCAAGCTTCGCAACGCAGGCGGTGGCCGGGATCACGGGCGGCGGAAGCCAGACCGGGATTGAGATCTCTGGCGGATTGGTTTCGGCGGGCGTCGATCCTTCATCGTCCAGCACCAGCACCGTTTTGGACCCCACCGGAATTCCGGCCAGCGAGCTGTTGACCCAGGGCCAGACGATCAACGTGAGCGTGGGCGGCGCCAGCGTTGGATCGGTAACGATCACTCCACTCTTGAACAACTTGGCGGAGGTGGCAGGCGCAATCAACGGTTGGAACAGCAATAACAGTCCTGTGACGGCAACGGTTATCACCAACGGCGATGGCACACAGAGCCTGTCGCTGACCGATATTGCGGGCGGCGGCGCGCTGACGGTATCGACTTCAGGTGGCGTTGTAGCCGCAGTTCCGATTCTCAGTGCTCCCACAACCTCGAACCCAACCGTGTTTTTGAATAGCGTGACGGGTAATACGCCGGGGATCCCCGCCAACGCAGGTTCCTACGGATCTGAAACCGTAGGTGTGGCCAACAATACCATCGGCATGGCCGACGGCGGCAGCGATACGGCCTCCGGCAGCATCGTCATTACCGACGGCGCCGGCGCCCCGCAAACCTTTATCATGGGCGGTACGGTTGGGACTGCCGGGACCGTGGGCAATACGACAACGGTTCTGGGCAATAATCTTTCCGCTTTGGCCACTGCGATTGGAACGGTGCTCGTAGCCAATGGCGACACTGGCGCTACTGCAACGTACGGCGCCTCGGGCCTGGTGATTACCTCCGGCACCCTTGGCAACAGCATCGTTATTCCGCCGGCGACCAACCTCCTGATGAATACCACGTCCACGGTGGGCGTCTACAAGCCCGACGACGGTACCGACTACAACACCGCCCTGGTTGCGCTGACCAATACCGCTGGAACATCGATTACAGGAACCATTGGCGTCGGAGATACGGTCGCTGGCAGCATCGTTATCCAGGACGGCGCGGGCGCTGCTGAGACGTTCATCATGGGCGGTACGGGCGCAACCCAGACAGTCGGAACCACGACCACCGTTCAGGGCAACTCGATGGCCAACCTGATCAGTGCCATCAACACTGTCACAGGCTCGGTCGGGGGCCCCGCGTTCAAGATCGCCGCCACTCCGGACGCCTCGTCGGGAGGCATGTACCTCCAGTCGGAGACGTCAGGCAACGCGCTGACCATTACCTCGACCCTGTCGGATGCATTCGCGGAGAACAAGGTAGCTGCAAACCCCGCGGGCCAGCCGGTGGTGGTTGGCACGCCTACGACGGCCATGCTGGCTCCATCCGCTGGGACGGTGAATACATCCGATATGCTCACCGGCAGCGTCAGGATTGGGAACGCCACGTTTTCAATGGGCGCCAGCGCTTACAATTCCGGGGCCCTGGCCGCTACGGGAATCGGTACCAACACCCTGCTGGTCAACGGCGATACGATCACCGACCTTGCGCGCGCCATCACCGCCGACAGTGCCACGGATGGTGTGAGGGCGCTCGCCGGCACGACGGGCATCCAGTTGACGACGACGACGAATACCGGCACGGCCATCGGGCTGAGCGGGACCAATACCCTGACGGACATGACGCAGGGCACGGATTCAGTCGTTACGCTCGGTGAGTTCGCCAGCGAAAGCGATACCTTGTCGGGTTCATTGACCTTTACCGTGGGCGCCGGGACCCCGCAGGTCGTTCCGACCACCCAGGGAGAGACGGTCGATCAACTGATCGCGGCAATCAACAGCCCTTCAGCGACCTATGGAGTTAAGGCGCTATGGGTTCCGGTTGTCGGCGGCAATGGCTATGGAAACATCCAGTTGACGTCGAACAACACAGGCACCGCGGGGCAGATTAGCAACGCATCCTCGACGATCGTCGACACTGCGACGACCGCAACGCTGAACTATGTTTCGTCCAGTGCTTACAACACGGGATTGAGCGACGGTGCAACCAATCTGGTTTACGATTCCACTTCCCAACAAAGCGACTCGGCGGTCGGAGATGCGACCTTTGTCTCCAATCAAAAGGCAGGCAGTGGGATTGCGACAACCAGCTATTCGGATGGCGCTGGGCAGGCCTTGAACGGCACCGACCTGCTGGTCCAGGCGGATGCGGAGAGCGCGCTGACCGAACTGAACACCGCGGTTACCGACATTGCGGCGCAGGATGGTTATATCGGAGCGCAGATCAACACCCTGAACTCCATCAGCCAGGTCATGAGCACGCAGCAGGAGAATGTGGTTTCGGCGCAGAACGCGATTCAGGCGACGGATTATGCGTCGGCCACCTCGAACATGTCGAAGTACGAGATTCTCTCGCAGACCGGCATTGCCGCTCTGGCGCAGGCCAACAGCGTGCAGCAGGAAGTAACCAAGCTCTTGCAATAATCAAGTTTTGTTTTAAGCGCAACACTGCAAAAACTTCAAGACAACCCAGGGACGGGCGGCGGCAAAGGCAAACCCTTTGCCGCCCATTTTTTTGAAGCAGGGAACAGGGAACAGGGAATAGGGACTAAGGGACTAGGGAATAGAAAAGCGTCCATCCTCGCACAGCAGAATTACGATTCTCTTGAGATGAATGCACCAACTTTCAAGCGAAGTCCCACAGTCCCTTAGTCCCTTAGTCCCTCAGTCCCTTAGTTTCCCGGTCCCTACACATGCTGGACAGCCTGCGCCAGGTGGCTCAACGAAGACTTCGCATCTCCATACAGCATCGTGGTGCACGGCTTGAAGAACAGCGGATTCTCAAGCCCCGAGAATCCGCGGCCCTGCCCGCGTTTGAGCACAATCACGCTCTTCGCGCGGTCCACTTCCAAAATCGGCATCCCCGCAATCAGCGATTTGGGATTGTCGCGCGCATCTGGATTCACAACGTCGTTTGCGCCAATCACCACGGCCACATCCGTCGAGGGAAACTCCGGATTGACCTGCTCCATCTCATAGAGCGATGAATAAGGAACATTGGCCTCGGCCAACAGCACATTCATGTGCCCCGGCATGCGTCCCGCCACCGGGTGAATCGCGTACTTCACGCTCACCCCGCGCGCTTCCAGCAATTCGCCGAGCTCGCGGCATGCATGTTGTGCCTGCGCAGTCGCCAGCCCGTAGCCAGGAACAAATACAACGCGATTCGCAAATGCCAACTGCATCGCGGCATCGTCGATCGAAATCTCGCGCATCACGCCGCCCGCATTCGACGAGCCGGCCTCCGCGATCACCGCCCCAAATCCGCCAAACAGCACATTGGTGATCGACCGGTTCATCGCCTTGCACATCAACACCGACAAAATGAATCCCGAGAAGCCATCCAGCGTGCCCGCAATAATCAGCACGTTGTTGCCCAGCACAAATCCAGTTGCCGCCGCCGCCAAACCCGCATAAGAATTCAGCAGCGACATCACCACCGGCATATCCGCCGACCCAATCGGAATCACCAACATCACGCCAAACACAAACGCCAGCCCCAGCATGGTGTAGAAAAAGACCACCGCTTCAGGATGAATCCAGAACAAAACAAAGCTCGTCACCATCCCAAGCGCGATAATCAAATTGATGGCATTTTGTCCGCGAAACTGAACCGGCTTGCCAGCGATAATCCCTTGCAGCTTGCCCGCCGCAATCAGCGATCCGGTTGTTGTCAGCGCTCCGAGCATCACTTCAAATCCCAGTGCGCCGCGCGTCACCGTTCCCATCTCCGCAGCCTTGACCACAAACTCGCCAATGCCAACCAACGCCGCCGCCAGAGCGCCAAACGCGTGCGACAACGCAGTCCGCTGCGGCATCGCGGTCATCGGCACACTCACTGCCATCCATGCGCCGATCACTGAACCCAGCGTCAGCCCCGCAATAATCCACACCCAGGTAACAATCTGTGTGCCAACCAGCGTGCCCACAATCGCGGCGAACATGCCGCCCTCGGCCAAAAACATACCGCGCCGCGCCGTCTCCGGATGCGACATCATCTTCAGCGACAGAATGAAGAGAATCGATGCGATCAGGTAGGTCGCTTCCATGAACAAAGAGGTCGGGTTCACTGTGCCGCCTCTTTCTTTTCGGGCTTGCGCTTGCCAAACATCTTCAGCATGCGGTCGGTAATGCCAAATCCGCCCACCACGTTAATCGTCGCGGTGGTCACGGCCACAAAGCCCAGGATGTGCGCCCCCAGCGGATAGTGCACCGCCCCCGCCAGCACCAGCGACCCAATCAGCGAGATGCCGGAGATGGCGTTCGTAGCCGACATCAGCGGCGTATGCAGCAACGGTGGCACGCGGCTGATCACCTGGTAGCCAAGGAAGGCAGCCAGCGCAAAGACGTAAACGGAAGCAATCAATACAGCAGGGTTCATGGCTTATCTCGAATGCGGTGTTATGGTTTTGCGGCGGTCTCTTCCAGCAGCTTGGCCACGCGCGGATTCACAGCCTTCCCTTGATGCGCAACGCAGGCCCCGGCCAGCACCTCGTCGGCCAGATCGACTTGAAGCTCGCCCTTCTTCACAATCAGCGCCAGGAAGTTGAGAATGTTGCGCGCGTAAAGCTGGCTCGCGTGCACAGGAACTTCGGCAGGCAGGTTCAGCGGCGCCAGCAACGTAACCCCGCCAATTGTCTGCTCCACTCCCGGCTGAGTCAGTTCGCAATTGCCGCCGGCAGGCGCAGCCAGATCCACCAGCACCGACCCCGTCCGCATTGCTTCAATAGCTGCGCGGCGAATCAGCCGCGGAGCCGGCCGTCCCGGCACCTGCGCCGTCGTAACAATCACGTCCGAGTGTGCCGCCGTGCGCGTAATCAAATCGCGTCCGCGATCGAGCGCTTCCTCGGTCAGCTCCGCAGCGTACCCTCCGCCGCCTTCCGCGCTGATTCCGCCCAGATCCACGTCAAGAAACTTCGCGCCCAATGACCGCACCTGCTCGCCCGCCGCGGCGCGCACGTCATACGCTTCCACCACCGCGCCCAGCCGTCGCGCCGTCGCAATCGCCTGCAACCCCGCAACCCCCGCGCCAATCACAAACACCCGCGCCGGCGGAATCGTTCCCGCCGCTGTCATCAGCATCGGAAATAAACGCGGCAGACGATCCGCCGCCGCAATCACCGCCTTGTATCCCGCTATCGTCGCCATCGAAGACAGTGCGTCCATCGACTGCGCGCGGCTGATGCGCGGCACCAGTTCCATGCTGAACAGCGTCGCCGGCCGTGCAATCGCCGCGTCCAGCGCATGTGGCGCATCAAGCGGCTTCAGAAACCCGATCACCACCGCGCCCAACTTGAGTTGTGCTTGATCGCCCGCAGACGGCGCATTCACCAGCGGCAGCAAATCCGCGTTGGCCAGAATCACCGCGCGATCGGCAGTCACCGTGGCGCCCGCCTGCGCGTACGCCTCGTCGGAGGCGCCGGCCGCAACCCCCGCGCCCGCTTCCACGCTGATCTGGATGCCCTGCGCCAGCAGAGATTTCAAGCTCTCCGGCAGCAGCGCCACACGGGTTTCACCGGGTGCGGTTTCTTTCAGAATGCCTATGAGCAAAGCGCCTCCGCCTTTGGTTGGGAAGACTTGAGAACGAGCGATGAACTCCGCCTGCAATTGTCGCAGTTCCGCCCGATAACCCAAGATTATTCAATAAAAGGGAGGGATACTTTGTGATGATTGTCACTGGGCGGAAAAGATCGCAACGCCAGC
>Ga0182012_10005066_pt1 | contig 13719 bp, 11 predicted proteins | sample 612S2SmetaG_FD_120486 | JGI IMG/M metagenome (GOLD analysis project Ga0182012, IMG submission 120486) | Permafrost microbial communities from Stordalen Mire, Sweden - 612S2S metaG | ecosystem: Environmental > Terrestrial > Soil > Wetlands > Permafrost | place: Sweden: Stordalen | collected... | reverse complement strand
TGAATCCGGGGGTCAGGGCGTGGACGGGTCCGCGGTAGCGCTCCGGGGCCCGGAGGTCGTCCGGGTCGACACCCAGCTCGATCACCACCGGCCGACGGTCCGTCCATGCTCCGTGCAGTACCAGCACCGTCGGACCCGGATCGGCGAGTGCCTCCGGGCCCACCAGGATGCGGTCGGCACCGGCCCAGGCCGCAGGAGCCCCGGCCCCGGGACGGACGACGACGCTCCTTCCCAACGCTCGCGGTCCAGGGTGTGTCACCCGCCCAACCTACCCACCGGCAGTGACACCGCCCCTGGTCCCTCCCGGTTCCCCGGCGACACCGGGCGGCGTCCACGACCACCGTCCCAGGCACGAGATCGCCGTCGACTAGGGACTTCCGGCCCTAGGGGCCGAACGCGGCGATCCGTACGCTCACTCCAGGAGGTCAGACCATGCAATCCGTCGTACTCGTGGTGGGCACCATCTTCGGGAGCCTCATCGACCTGAACAAGCCCGGAAACTACGTCCATTGGGGCTTCATCCAGCTGTCCTACGGGAACCTCACGGTCATCGTCCTGATGGTCGTGGTCTTCCTGGCCGCGATCCTGATCCCGTACAGGAGTCACAAGGGAGGCGAGCGATGACCATCGTCGACCCGAAGACCGAACGACCAGACCAGGCCGAGCTCGACAAGGCGGCGGGGCGTCCCGAGGACGCCGACCAGTGGACGGCGAAGATCCGTACCACCGCCATCGACGCACTGCCCCCCCAGAAGCTCCTCCCCGACCGGCAGCCCGCCTACGTGGCGTCGTGGATCTACGTGTTCGGCGTCGTCACCATCGCCGCACTGATGGTGGTCATCGGCACCGGGTCCATCCTGGCGATCTTCGGCCCCAACTGGTGGCACGTCTCCTCGACCGGGCTCTTCGTCAACTCGCTCCACCTGTGGTCGGTCGAAACGTTCATGTTCGCCATGGTCGTCCACCTCTGGGGGAAGTTCTTCATGGCCGCCTGGAGGGGCAAGCGGAAGGCCACATGGATCACCGGGGTCGTGTCGTTCCTGGTGTCGGTCGGCGCGGCGTTCACCGGCTATCTGAGTCAGCAGAACTTCGACTCCCAGTGGATCAGCACCCAGGCCAAGGACGGCATCAACTCGACCGGTGCCGGAGCCGTCTTCAACGTGACGAACTTCGGTCAGATGATCATGTGGCACATCGTCCTGCTCCCGCTCTGCATCGTGGCCATCGTCGCGGTCCACGTCCTGATGGTCAGGTTACGGGGGGTGGTCACGCCCTTCCCGGCCAAGGGCGAGACCCCTGGTGCCGACGTCGCCGCTACGGCGGCGGACGGAGCCGAGGTGCCTGCATGAGTCCGGCCGCCTCAGCGAAGAAGGTCCGCACGTTCAAGGTCGACCGCGACGCCGTCACCTGGCGCGGTCGCTACGAGCCCTACGACCTGGCCAAGGAGTTCCTGATCGCCCTCGTGGTGGTCTGCATCCTGGTGGCGGGCCTCGCCGTGGTGTTCGGTTCACCGGACGATGCTCCGGTGACCATCAAATCCTGGTCCAACGCCAACACGGTGGACTTCGCCCAGACAGCCATGACGGAACTGGACGGCACGAGCGGGACCGGCAGCTACGGGCCTCCCTACAACCTGAATGGCACGGCCCAGTCGGTCGGACCGCTCGCACCGGCCAAGTGGCTGGGCGTGCACCACCCGATCGACACCGCCCAGGACTACGTCCTCGGTCCGTTGGCCACGCTGCCGGACGACCCCCAGGTCCAGGGGGCCATCCATGAGTACACGTCGGCATCGTCCGGTCAGCAGGCCGCGTGGGACGCCGCCTACGAGAAGGCGGTGGCGAACGCCACGTTCGCTGACGGCAAGCTGGTGGTGCCGGCGGGCGCCTACGGACCGGTGGGCGAGCTCATCGCCGCCGAGACGTCCATGGCCCGCAGCGGTGCGCTCGACGGCGCACTGCTGAGCTCTCGACAGTTCTACGGGACCGACTACACGAAGCCCCTCCTGTTCATCGCCGACGGCCAGTACCTCGCCACCCTGGCGGACAACCAGCACCTGTCCGGAGACCAGTGGGGCATGATGAACGAGACGGGCCAGTACCCCGGCCAGGCGTGGTTGTGGCTCTACACCCTCTGGTACCAGGTGCCGCCGATGAACAACTCACCCAACGGGGACCTGCAGGTCTTCGTCATCATGATCGTCCTGACCGCATTGTTGGCCCTGGTGCCCTTCATCCCGGGGCTGCGGTCGATCCCGCGGTGGACCCGGATCTACCGGGTGATCTGGAGGAACCACTACCGCGAAGTCGAAGCTCCCCGCATGGCCACGCCGGGCAGCCCTCCGGAGCAGTCGGGAAGTCCCCCGCCGGTGGTGGACGACGGCACCCGGACGCCGGTACCCGTCTAGGTCCGCCCACGCCCGCCCGACCCGGCCGTCCGCGCCGTCCGGGCGGGCGTGGCACACTTGGGCCGGTTCATCCTGTCACCCCGACTAGCTGGAGGTTCGTTGGTGCGCATGCCGACCCGTGGAGTGAAGACGGCCGCCGTGGCCATTGCCCTCAGCACCGTGGCCATCGTGGCCTCGGCGTGTTCGAGCAGCTCGAGCAGCTCGACGACGACCACCGCGGCATCGGCCACGACGACGTCGACGGCGCCGCCCATCCCGACGACGGTGATCCCGACCCAGCCGGCCAACACGGCCATCTCCGCCACGGTGCCCGCCGCCATCCACTCGGCCGGCACCCTCACCATCGCCCTCGACGCCACGTACCCGCCCAACGAGTTCATCGCCTCCGACGGATCGACCATCGTGGGCATGGACGTCGACCTGTCGAACGCCATCACCCAGACCCTCGGCCTCAAGGCCAAGCTGGTGAACGCGACCTTCGACACGATCATCCCGGGTATCCAGTCGGGTAAGTACGGCATGGGGGCCTCGTCGTTCACCGACACCAAGGCCCGGCAGGCCAGCGTCGACTTCGTGGACTACTTCAGCGCCGGCGAGTCGTTCTACGTGAAGGCGGGCAGCCCGTTGACCTTCACCGACATCTCCGTCATCTGCGGTCACTCGATCGCCGTCGAGAGCGGTACCACCGAGGAGACCGACGCCAAGACCCAGGCGGCCAAGTGTGTGGCGGCCGGCAAGCCCAAGGCGAACGTCCTCACGTTCAACACCCAGACCGAGGCGAACGTGGCCGTGTCCAGTGGCCGGGCCGACGCCGGCTTCGCCGACTCGCCGGTGGCCGCCTACATCGTCGCCACGTCGAACGGTGTCTTCCAGAACAGCGGCCCTCCGCTCGCCGTCGCCCCCTACGGCCTGGCCCTCCCGAAGGGCAACGGCATGGCCGCGCCGGTGGCCGCCGCCGTCAACCTGCTGATCTCCAACGGGGTCTACCACCAGATCCTGACCAAGTGGGGCGTGCAGGCCGGAGCGATCACCACCGCCACCGTCAACGGCGCGACCAGCTGACCGTCCGTCCGGACCACCGGGCTGAGCCATGACGGTCCCCCCGGGCCCACCGCCCGCACCTGACGGCCGGCCCGACCGGGATCCGGCTTCACTCAAGGTCGTCCCCGTCCGTCACCCGTGGCGGTGGGTGACCGGTGTGGTGATCCTCGTGTTGACAGCGATGCTGGTCAACACGCTCCTCTTCTCCCACGTCGTCCGCGGTGGGACACGCGAGGGGCGCTTTCAGTGGGGGGTGGTGGGCCACTACCTGTTCGCCACACCGGTCCTCAAGGGGATCGTCGTCACCCTCGAACTGACGGTGATCGCCATGGTCGCCGGTGTGGTGATCGGCGTGCTGCTCGCCGTGATGCGCCTGTCCCCCAGTCCCCTCCTGTCCGGATCGGCCTGGATCTACATCTGGTTCTTCCGGGGTACACCCGTCCTCGTCCAGCTGTTCTTCTGGTACGACGGCATCGCCTACCTGTACCAGCACCTCGACCTGGGCGTCCCCTTCGGCACCGCACTGATCACGTTCAACTCCAACACGCTGATCACCACCTTCGTGGCCGGCGCACTCGGTCTCAGCTTCAACGAGGGTGCCTACATGGCCGAGATCGTCCGCGCCGGCATCATCTCGGTCGACGAGGGCCAGTCCGAGGCGGCCCAGTCGATCGGACTCAGCAAGACCCAGACCATGCGTCGGATCGTCCTGCCCCAGGCCATGCGGATCATCATCCCGCCGACGGGCAACGAGACCATCTCGATGCTCAAGACCACGTCGCTCGTGTCCACCATCGCCGTCGTCGAGCTCTTCCAGGCCACCCAGAACATCGCCACGACCACCTACCAGGTCGTGCCCCTCCTGCTCGTGGCCAGCCTCTGGTACCTCTTCTTCACGTCGATCCTGACCGTCGGCCAGTACTACGTCGAGCGCTACTACGCCCGCGGTGCGGCCCGCCAGCTGCCCCCCACGCCATTCCAAAAGTTGCAGATGGCCGTCCGCCACGTCCGTCCCGTGCCGGTGGCGCCCCTGGCTGAAGCCCCCTGGGTGGCACCCCATGACTGATACCCCGCCGCAGTCCACCACACCGCCGTCCACCCCGCCGGGATCACCCGCCGTGCCCATGGTCGAGGCCCGCAAGGTCCACAAGTCCTACGGACGGCTCGAGGTCCTGAAGGGCATCGACCTCTCCGTCGGACGGGGCGAGGTCCTCTGCCTCATCGGACCGTCCGGGTCGGGCAAGAGCACGTTCCTGCGCTGCATCAACCACCTGGAGAAGATCGACGGTGGGGCGCTGTCGGTCGACGGCGACCTCGTGGGCTACCGCCAGAGCGGCGACAAGCTCTACGAGCTGAAGGACTCCGAGGTGTGCGCCAAGCGGGCCGAGATCGGCATGGTCTTCCAGCGCTTCAACCTCTTCCCCCACATGAGTGTGCTGGACAATGTCATCTCCGGGCCGGTGTGGGTCAAGAAGGCCCCGAGTGGACCGTCCAAGGACCGGGCCCGGGACCTGCTGGCCCGGGTGGGGCTGGCCGACAAGGTCGACAGCTACCCGAACCAGCTGTCCGGCGGCCAGCAGCAGCGGGTGGCCATCGCCCGGGCCCTGGCCATGGACCCCAAGCTGATGCTCTTCGACGAGCCCACCTCGGCCCTCGACCCCGAACTGGTGGGCGACGTGCTCGACGTCATGCGCGACCTCGCCCACGAGGGGATGACCATGATCGTGGTCACCCACGAGATGGGCTTCGCCCGGGAGGTGGGCGACACGGTGGTGTTCATGGACGGCGGGGTGGTGGTCGAACAGGGTGATCCGACCCAGGTGCTGACGGAGCCGCAGCACGTCCGGACGCAGTCGTTCCTGTCCAAGGTGCTCTGACCCGGGAGCACCGGATCGTCCGTCGACCCCGCCTGCTACCCGTCCCGCAGGACGGCCAGCAGGCGGGAGAGGTCCGTGGCGTCGATCCGGGCCGCCGCCTTGACCGACGCCTTGCCCAGGGACGACCCGAACGGCAGGGCGTCGACCAGGCCGTTGCCCGACCAGCGTCGGACGAGCCGCAGTTCGGTGGAGCGTGCCAGCATCCGTTCGTCCACCGTCCCCCCTTTGGACATGAGGGCGGCATTGGTGATGCGGCGGATCTCCCCCACGTCCGCCCGCTCACCGTCGAAGTCGAGCCGGCGCACGACGTAGGAGCCCGTGTTGTACCAGTCGCACACGCCGTGGACCACGGCCGCGACCTGTCCGACCGCGCCGTCGATGGCCAGGGCCAGGATGGGCCCACCCTCCAGGGTGGAGGCGGCGGCGGCCCCGACCAGGGCCACCTGCAGGGCACCGACCGCCGTCTGGATCGACTTGGTCTGACGCGAGGCCAGCGACTCGACCCCGGCCACGTCGTAGACGACGGCCGGGTGCTCGATGACCTGGGTCGACATCCAGTCCAGGAGGCGCGGCGGAGAGGCCACCACCTCGGCCCGTATCCGCCGCAGGCGACCGGGCCCGGGAGCCAGCGCCTGGCGGCCGATGTCACCCAGGGCGGCCTCGAGTTCCACCGACGCCCCGGCCGGCAGGCCGTCGGGGGCCAGCAACGAGCGCAGGCCGCGTGCGAAGGCGGCCCGGGCCCGTGCCAACCGGGGTCGGGGTGCGCCCTCTCCCTCTACTCCGCGGGGGGTGTCGGAGGAGGCCGGATCAGTCGGCGGGCCGGTCACACCTGCGAGTCTGGTGACCCGGGACGTGCGGGGCAAGCCGTCCCCCGCGGCGGGGTCATGGACGGATGCGCGCGTTGGTCGGGTCGTAGGGGGGGCGCAGCCCGACGGTGACCGCACAGATCCGCCCACCGACGTCGACCTCGTAGCGGCCGGTCGAGACGTGCTCGACCGTGACCGGCTGCCGGTCCTCGCGCCAGAGGTAGGCGAGCCCGACACAGGCCCCCAGGGTGGCGGACCAGGCCACCGACGTGACCTGGCCCGCCACACGACCATCGCGCCGCACCAGCTCACCTCCCCACAGCATGGGGTCGGCCTCCGCCAGTACGAACGAGACCAGGCGACGGCGCGGACCGTCGGCCGCCGCCTCCTCCACGGCCCGGCGTCCGATGAAGTCGACTCCGGAAGCGAGCTTGCACGTGAACCGGAGTCCGGCCTCGACCGGGTTGTGGTCGGGCGTGAGTTCCGTACCGAACGCCCGGTACCCCTTGTCCAGGCGGAGCGAGTTGATGGCGTAGTAGCCCGCACCGGTCAGGGGGATGTCGGTCCCGACGTCCACCAGGTCCTCGTAGACGCCGACGGCGAACTCGGTCGGCACGTAGAGCTCCCATCCCAGTTCACCGACGTAGGTGATCCGGGTGGCCCGCACGGACGACCGTCCCAGATCGATCTCCTGACTGGTGGCGAAGGGGAACGCCGCGTCGGACAGGTCGGCGTGTGTGAGCCGCGACAGCAGCTCCCGGGACCGTGGACCCATCACCCCGTAGACGGCGTACGCCGAGGACACGTCGACCACGGACGCCTGCTCGTCGACCCCGATGTGCCGTTCGATCCACGCCAGGTCCCGCAGCACCGACGCCGACCCGGTCACCAGGAGATAGCGGTCCCGGGACACCCGGGTGACGGTCACGTCGGCCTCGTAGCCGCCGCGTCGGTTGAGCATCCCGGTGTAGACGGACCGGCCGACGGGCACGGACACATCCGCCGTGCAGAGCCGCTGCAACAGCGTCTCCGCGTGGCGGCCCGAGATGAGGAGCTTCCCGAACGACGTCTCGTCGAACAGGGTGACCGAGGACCGGGTCCGCCGCTGCTCCTCCGCCGACCAGTCCAGCCACCCGGGCCGGTCCCACGTGTAGTCGAGGACACGGTCGGCACCCGGCGGGGCGAAGACGTTGGCCCGTTCCCAACCCATCTTCGAGCCGAACAGCGCGCCGGCGTCCGCCAGCAGGTGGTAGACGGGTGAGCGCCGGAAGGGCCGGGCGGTGACCAGCTCGCGGTTGGGCCAGGGGATCTCGTAGTGGAGTCCGAGGATCTCGCCCACCCGGTCGTGCAGCCACTGGTTGTTGCCGTTGAAGGGCGCGAACCGTCGGATGTCCTGGGCCACGAGATCGGTGGTCGGCTCCCCTTCCACGATCCACTCGGCCAGCGCCCGGCCCGCGCCGCCGGCCGAGGCGATGCCCACCGAATTGAACCCGGCTCCCACGAAGAACCCCCGGAGCTCCGGTGCCTCGCCGATGATGAACTGGTTGTCCGGGGTGAAGCTCTCGGGTCCGTTGTAGAACTTCCGGATGCCGGTGTGGTGCAGGGCCGGGATGCGGACGAGCGCGCTCTCCATGAGGACGGAGAAGTGCTCCCAGTCCTCGTCGAGCAACTGGAACTCGAAGGGGTAGGGGAGCTGGTCCGGCGCCACCCAGGGTTTGGCCTCGGGCTCGAACCCGCCGATCACGAGTCCACCCACCTCCTCCTTGAAATAGGTGTAGCCGTCGGGGTCGCGCAGGATCGGCAGGTCCGTGTGCACACCCTCGATCTGCTCGGACACCACGTAGAAGTGCTCGGCCGAGTGCAGGGGCACGTTCACCCCGGCCAGAGCACCGACGGCCTTGGCCCACTGGCCGGCACAGTTGACCACCACCTCGGCCGCGATCGTGCCGCGGTCCGTGACCACCCCCGTCACCCGTCCTTCCGCCTGGTCGATGGCGAGCACCCGGGTACGTTCGATCACCCGGGCACCCCGGGCGCGGGCACCCCGGGCCAGGGACGCCGTGACGTCGACCGGGTTGGCCGTCCCGTCACCGGGTAGCCAGATCGCGCCCAGCAGATCGTCCGTGGCGAGCACCGGGTAGAGCTCCTTCGCCCGCTCCGGTGTGATGAGTTCGCACTCGAGGTCGTAGGCCTCCGCGGTGGCCGCCGTCCGGCGCAGCTGCACCATGCGTTCCTCGGTCCGGGCCACGGTCACCCCACCGCACCGCTTGAACCCCGTCGCCAGACCCGTCTCGGACTCGAGTTCCGAGTAGAGCTGCGCCGAGTACTGCACGAGCCGGGTGCCGCCTTCGGTCGCGCGGAGCTGACCGAGGAGGCCGGCCGCGTGCCAGGTGGTACCGCACGAGAGCTGGCCCTGCTCGACCAGGACCACATCGGTCCATCCGAGGCGTGTCAGGTGGTACGCGACGCTCGTCCCGACGATGCCTCCACCGATGATCACCACCTGTGCGCTGGTCGGTGGACCGGACTCTGTTGCCATGCGGATCGTTCCCCCGGTCGTCGTGGAAGGGTCAGTGGTCCCGCTGGACGTCAGCGATGAGCCGGTCGAGCTCCGACCCACGGAACGCGGCCACGGCACGCTCGTACTTCTCCATCCCCCACGTCCAGAAGTCGAACTCGAGTTCGCTGGTCGCCTCCTGGATCGAAGCCCACAACGTCCACCCGTACTGGGACAGGAGTCCCCACAGCCGGGCACGGGCCACCTTGTCGCGGCGGTGGGATCCGAAGTACGTGCGGACCAGCAGTTCGAGTTGGTCGACGTCGAGATGGCACTCAATACAGATGTTGCCCAGCTCGAAACAGGGGTCGTTGTTCCCGGCGTACTCGTAGTCGATGAGCCAGATCCGATCCCCGTCATCGATGAAGTTGCCGGCCAGCAGGTCGTTGTTGCAGGGCACCGTGGGACCGGCCCCCACCGCCAGGGCACCCCGGATGCGCCCGAGGTCGTCCGCGAACCCGAGGTAGCCCTCGGGGAGCCGGTACCCACACGTGCGTACCACGGCCAGGTAGCGCTGCTGGACGTCGAACATGTCGAACCCGCCGACGAACCGGGGGCCGTCGTGGAGACGCCGGCACGCGTCCGCCACCCGCTCGATCACCCCGGGTCGTCCGAAGTCGTCGTCGGTGAGGGTGCGGCCCTCGAGGAAACCGATCACCAGTGCGTCCTCACCGGGGACATACGCATGGACCGGGGCGCCAACGCCCGACGCCGCGGCGATGACGGAGTTCCGGTACTCGTGGTCGCGGTCGATGGCGAGCACGCCCGCCCCACCGCCCGAGATGCGGACCACGTAGCTGCCGTCCGGCGTCGTCACCTTGTAGTTGCGGTTCGTCAGGCCCCCGGTCAACTCCGTCACGTGCAGCGGCCGGTCCCGGAACACCTCGACCGCGTCCCGCAGCGAGGCGGAGAGCACCGGGCTGTCCGGTGCCGGCGGTGCGTCCACGTGCGATCCGTCCATCTCCGCTCCCTGCGCACCGGCTGTCCGGCCGGAACAGCACCGGCACGGCGACTGTAGCGCCGGCGGTGGAGCCCCTCAAGGTCTAGACATGGCAGGCCCGACGGTGGGGCTGACCTGGGCGACCGGTAGCATCACGCCAGTGAGCCGGACCGACCTCCCCATCGACGTTCTGGATGGAGCGCCCACGTTCCCGGACCCGGACGGAGGACCGGCACACGCCGGAATCGCCCGCTGGCTCACCGACCTGATCGGACGGGGCGACCTGGTCCCGGGTGACCGGCTGCCCCGTGAGGACACGTTCGCGCGGTCCCTCGGTGTGAGCCGCATGACGCTCCGCCAGGCGCTCGCCACGCTCGAGGGCAAGGGCATGCTCGAACGGAAGTCGGGGCGACTCGGTGGCACCTTCGTGCGCGAGCCCCGGATCGAGTGTGACCTGACGGGGATGGCCGGGTTCACCGAACAGATGCGCCGGGCCAACCTGCGCGCCGGGGCCCGGGTGGTGTCGGCGGCCACGGTCGGGGCCAACGCCAAGACCGCCGCCGCGCTGTCCTTGCAGCGGTCGACACCGGTCCACGAGATCGTCCGGGTCCGGACCGCCCGACGCGAGCCCCTGGCCATCGAACGGTCGTACTTCCCGGTCGGTCCCTTTCCGGACCTCCTCGACCACAACCTGTCCGGATCGCTGTATGCCGTCCTGGCCCGTGACTACGGTCAGCGGCCGATCTCGGCCACCGAGTCGCTGGAGCCGGTGATCGCCCGTGCGGACGAGTCGGCCCTGCTGCAGGTGGAGGTCGGCACGCCGCTGATGCTGATCACCCGGACGGCCTTCACCGTGTCGGGGCTGGCCGTCGAGTTCGCCCGGGACATCTTCCGCGCCGACCGGATCAGGATCGCCCTGCGGACGGGCATCGACTGACGCGGCCCGTTCGGTTCAGATGCCCCGAGCCAACTCCTCGTCGGAGAGATCGACGGTCTGGCGGGGTCCGGTGAACCACTTCTTCACCGAGGCGTGCCAGTAGATCCACAACGCGATCATGGCCACGGGTACGACGATGATCGTGTAGTTCACGTATTTCAACGCGAAACCGTTGGTCCACGGCACCCCGAGGTTCGATGTCGGCATGAAGGCCATGAACGTCACGAGCACCACGTCCACCAGCGCCACGACGCACAGCCACTTGTACCGGGTGCCGAGGTTCCATCCGCCCTGTGTGAACTCCTCCCCCAGGCGCCAGCGGTGCCAGATCGGGATGGCGAAGCACCAGTAGAGACCGATGACCCCGATGGAGACCACCGCGTAGAAGGCGATCGGCACGGGCGCACCGGCGATGTCCACGGGGATCAGCGCCGGCGCGGTCAGGATGACCGCGATGACGGCGGTGAGGATGACGCCGGCCACCGGCACCTTCCGTCCACTGAGTCGCGACCACTGCTTGTGGCCCGGTACGGCGCCGTCGCGGCTGAAGGCGAACAGCATCCGCGAACAGCTGGTCGTGCAGGCCATCGTGCAGAAGAACTGGCCCATGGTGGAGATGAACAGGACCGCGGCACCCCACTTCGAGGTCAGGGCCTGGGCGAAGATCGTCGCCACGCCACCACCCGCCGCCGTTACCTTGGACTCGTCCTGCACGGCGAAGAGGAAGGCCAGCAGCAGCACCCATCCACCGATGGCCGAGTAGAAGATCGACTTCCACATGCCCTTGGCGGCGCTGTCGGCGGCGGACCGTGTCTCCTCCGACAGGTGGGCCGAGGCGTCGTACCCCGTGATCGTGTACTGCGTGAGCAGGGCGCCGATGGGCAGGACCACGATGAGGAATCCGAGTCCGTGCGTCTTGCCTCCGAAGAATCCGGTGTTGTTCACCGTCGACGTGAACACCATCGAGGCGCTCGCATGATGGTGGGGCAGGATGATCAGGATCAGGATGACGGCGGCGGCGCCGAACACGTGCCACCAGACGGACACGTTGTTGACCAGGGCCAGGAGGTGGCTGGAGAAGATGTTCACCACCGCGGCGATCACCAGGATCCCGATGAAGAACAAGAAGATGGTGTTCAGGCTGCCCGAGTGCCAGCTGGTCGAGAAGAAGCCGAGTGTCAGATCCAGGAACGTGGCGCAGCCGTAGGCCACGGAGGCCACGATGGCGAGCAGGCCGATCAGGTTGAGCCAGCCGGTGTAGTAGCCGGCCTTCGGTCCGCCCAGCTTGGATGCCCACCAGTAGATGCCACCCGAAGTGGGATAGGCGGACACCAGCTCGGCCAGGCAGAGGCCGATGCACAGGATCAGTGCAGCGAGTATCGGCCAGCCCCAGGCGATGGCGGCCGGACCGCCGCCGTTCCACCCACTCCCGAAGGTGGTGAAACAGCCGGCCAGGATCGAGATGATCGAGAACGAGATGGCGAAATTGGAGAATCCGGACCAGGAGCGGTTGAGCTCCTGCTTGTAGCCCAGTTCGGCGAGAAGTTCCTCGTCGGTACGCACCCCCAGTTCTTCGGGTTCGACCTCGAGTGGCTCAATTCCCTCGGGCACGTGCGTCCTCCTTCTCGTCGTCGCCTTCGAACGGTGAAGCGGAACTGCAGCAGCGGGCCCCTCGTGGTTAGGTGGAAGGTAACACCGGCGGGCTGTTGTGTCTAGATTCATTTCTCCGGTCCGGAGACGTGGTTCCGCGCCGTTCCGCGGCACCCGACGCGTCCGCCACGGCGCCGGTAACGTCGTCCCACGCCACCGTTGTGGCGACCGGACTGGGGAGAGGTGGCCATGGCACTCGACGTCGGGCACAAGGCGTTCGCACGCGAGGTGCGACTGGCCCGCACCGAGGGACGTCCGACCCCGTCCGTGGCCATCGTGGGTGGCGGACTGTCGGGCCTCGCCACCGCGATCCAACTGGTCCGTGCCGGTGTCCGCAGCTTCTCGATCATCGAGCAGTCCGACGGCGTCGGCGGCACCTGGCGCGACAACGTCTACCCCGGGGCGGCCTGCGACGTCCCGTCCCATCTCTACTCCTTCTCGTTCGCACCGAAGACCGACTGGTCGCGGCGGTTCGCGGAACAGCCCGAGATCCTGTCCTACGCCGAGGACCTCGTGGACCGCTACCGCCTGGCCCCGCATCTCCGGACCGGGACCACGGTGCGCTCCGCCCGGTTCGACCAGGAGTCGGGCACCTGGCGTCTCGACCTCGGTACGGACTCCGGGGACGAGGAGTTCGTCGCCGACACCGTGGTGTTCGCCTGCGGGCAGCTGAACCGGCCCCATCTGCCCGACATCGACGGGCTCGACTCCTTTGCGGGGCCGGCGTGGCACTCCGCCCGGTGGGACCATTCCGTCGACCTCACCGGCAGGAGGGTCGCCGTCATCGGGAGCGGGGCCAGCGCCATCCAGTTCGTGCCACCGGTCGCGCAGGCCGCGGGGTCGACCACGGTGTTCCAGCGCAGCCCGAACTACGTGGGGCCGAAGAAGGACCATCCGTACTCGTCGGGGACCCGCACCGCGCTGCGGCGCATCGCACCCCTTCGCTCGGCCTACCGGTGGTGGATCTACTGGACCCTCGAGATGCGCTGGCTCTGGTTCCGCCGGGACAGCCTCCCCGGGAGGCAGCTGCAGGGTATGTTCCGCAAGGGGATCCGCGACGAGGTGGTCAACGAGCGACTGCCCGAGCACGCCGTCGTGCCCGACTATCCGCTGGGGTGCAAGCGGGTGCTGATCTCGAACGACTGGTACCCGACGCTGCTCCGGCCCGACGTGTCGGTCGTCGATGTACCCGTGACCGCCATCGAGTCCGACGCCGTGGTCACGTCGGACGGCACCCGGCACCCGGCCGACGTCCTCATCTTCGGGACCGGATTCGCCACCACGGACTTCCTGTCCCACATCCCGGTGACCGGCACCGACGGGCGCCTGCTGTCGGACGCCTGGTCGGACGGGGCGCACGCCTACCTCGGCTCCGCCGTGGCCGGCTTCCCCAACTGCTACGTGCTCTACGGGCCGAACACCAACCTCGGCCACAACTCCATCCTGTTCATGGTCGAGCGACAACTCAATCTCGTGCTCCAGGCACTGGCCGCCCAGGTCCGCG
>Ga0182012_10005064_pt1 | contig 13719 bp, 13 predicted proteins | sample 612S2SmetaG_FD_120486 | JGI IMG/M metagenome (GOLD analysis project Ga0182012, IMG submission 120486) | Permafrost microbial communities from Stordalen Mire, Sweden - 612S2S metaG | ecosystem: Environmental > Terrestrial > Soil > Wetlands > Permafrost | place: Sweden: Stordalen | collected... | reverse complement strand
TTCCTGCCGGCGGTGGCGGCGGCCCCGGACCTGCGGGCCCGGTGGCGCCTGGCGGTGCCGGCGGCCGCGGTGTTCGCCGCCGGCATTCTCCCCTTCGCCGTGTCGGCCGGCCGGGCCACGGCGGACAACCTGAGTGGATTCGGCGGCGGTGGGGCGGCGGCCGGATCCACCGTCCTCACCCTGTCGGGGGTGACCGGCCCCGTGGCGTCGGCCATCGCCCGGGACGCGCCGGTGGTCTTCGCGGTGGCGGTGTGCATGTGGGCGGCCCGCCGCCGGGGCGACGGCCCGGACCGGCCGGAGATCCTGGTGGCGTCGGCGCTGGCCTGCGTGGGAAGCCGACTGATCTTCGAGTCGGTGGTCTTCCCGTACTACCTGCTGGCCACCAGTGTGGTGATCTTCCTGCTCGACATGGTGACCCGCCGCGTTCCCACCCGCTCGCTGGCCTGGTGCGCGGCGGCGGCGTTCTTCGTGGCCCTGCACCCGACCGCCCCGTGGGTGGACGCCATCGGGACCCTGACCCTGGCCCTGGTGGCTGTGGGGGTCGGCGTGACCGAACTGGTCCGGACGCCGGCGGTGCCGGTCGTCGCCACCGGGTGAGACCGGGTCCCCGCCCGGGTCCGACCGCCCGGGCCCGCCCCCCGACCAGCGCCGGGTCCAACCGCCCGGACATGCCCTGAGGTACCTTCGACCATCCAGGATCTGAGCACATTCGAGCGGTCCCACGTGATCTCGACGGCTGTGCGGGCGGCGGCCACGGCCGCGCTGCTGCTGGTCGCCTACTTCATCGTCCCGGTGGAGAACCGGCCCCACGAGGCCGTCGGGTTGCGGTTGGGTTTCTCGCTGGCCCTGTTCGTGGCCGTCCTGGCCAACGAGATCCGCCTGATCGCCATCCACCGGCGACCGATCCTGCGGGCCGGGGTGGCCATGGCCACGGTCATCCCGCTCTTCCTGATCCTGTTCTCGTGGATCTATCTGACCCTGTCCCGCTCGGATCCGGCCGCCTTCGGTGAGCGCCTCACCCGGGCTTCGGCCCTCTACTTCACCGTCACGGTCTTCTCCACGGTGGGTTTCGGGGACATCGTGCCGCGGGTCGATCCGGCCCGGCTGGTGGTCACGGTGCAGATGCTGGCCGACCTGGCCATGTTCGCCGTCGTGATCCGGCTGATCCTCGGCGCGGTGTCGCGGGGTGCGGACCGCCAGAAGGCGTCGGCGGAGTAACGGACCGCGGTTGCTTGGGACCGCGGTCGGTCACTCAGGACCGCGCTCGGTCGCTCAGGCCAGGATCTTGGCCTTCTGGGACTCGAATTCAGCCTCGGTGATGGCGCCCTTGTCCTTCAGTTCGGCCAGCTTGGCCAGCTGGTCGGCGGAGCTGGACCCGGCGGCCTGCTTGACGTAGTCGTCAAAGGCCTTCTGCTGCTGCTGGGCCTGTGCCGCGGCCCGCTCGTGCATCTTCCCGCCCCGGGCGATGAGGTACACGAAGATCCCGAGGAACGGGAGGACGATCACGAAGATGACCCAGATGGCCTTGGCCAGTCCTCCCAGGTCGCGGCTGCGGAAGATGTCGGAGAACACCACGATCAGCAGCCAGAACCAGATGAAGAAGACAAAGAGACCGAGCATGGTGCTGAACAGATCGGCCAGAGGATAGGTGTAGGCGAACATCCGAAACTCCTTGATCAGGGGGCCACAGCGGCCGCCGGAACTGTAGAACGGCAGGAAGGTTAGGGCACGAACGACCTCGCCGGGTGGAATGGCCCCGGAGCCGGGCGTCCGGTCCGCCCCGACACCCCCCATCCGTCACGGGAGGCCCCACGTGACCGAGACTGGATCCCGGCCTCACCGTCAGCCGGTCGGTGGGGCGACCGTCCAGCGGGTCAGAGAGGAGGGCGACATGGCCGATCCACCGGCGGCCACGGCGGCCGCTCCGGCCGCGGGGGTGGACACGCAGGGGGACTCCGATCGCCGGATGACCGCCCAACTCATCAGCAACCACTATCTGATCCGCTTCGGTGAGGACACCCTCAAGCACCGGCCCCTGTGGGTGCGGGTCATCGTCGAGTTCGTGGGCACCTTCATGCTGGTGACGGTGGCCGCCGGCGCCGGGGTCATCAACCACTACGCCGGAGGGGGCCCGATCAGCCGGACCGCCGCGGTCATCGCCCCCGGAGCACTGGTCATGGCCCTGATCTACGCCCTCGGACCGATGTCGGGCCTGCACATCAATCCCGCCGTCACCCTGGCCTTCACCGCACGCGGCGTCTTCAGGGCGGCCTGGATGGTGCCGTACCTGATCGCCCAACTGGCCGGGGCGGTCACCGCCGCGCTCTTCCTGCAGGGTATGTACGGCCACGTCCAATCCGGGGGCAACTATCCCATCGCCCGACCCGGGGGCGAATGGCGGTCCCTGGTGATGGAGATCGTCCTCACCACCATTCTGGTCACGGTGATCCTCAACACGGCCACCGGCTACCGCAGCATCGGCCACAACGCCGCACTGGCTGTCGGGAGCACGGTGGCGCTGCTGGGACTGTTCGCCAGCCCCATCAGCGGCGCCTCGATGAACCCGGTCCGCACCCTGGGACCGGACATCGTGAGCCTGGACTTCACCGGATGGTGGATCTACCTGGTGGGCCCGGTGGTCGGTGCGGCCCTGGCCGTCCTGCTGATCGGCCTGGTGCGGGGCCAACCCACGGCTGACGAGCGCGAGGCGGCCGAGGGCGGAGCCCTTCCCATCGAGCGGTGACCGGGCGCGGACGCCGGGGGCTGTGGCCTCAGTCGCTCCACCGGTCGCTCACGTCGACGAACCGGGTGGTGCAGGGGCTCCCCTCGGCCACCCACACCTCCGGCCGCCCGCCGGGCGCGGTGGGCACCCGGACCAGGGTCGACGAGCGGGTCCCGTAGCCGTCGGTGTGGACGCAGGCGGCCCGGGTGGCCGCCGGCCGTTCCACCGCGTCGGTGGGCGTCCGGGCCGGGTCGTCCGGGCCGGGGACGGGCGGGATCCGGTGGTCGGCCAGGATGGCCGGCAGGACGTCCCACAGCGGGATACCGTCGTCGGCCGCCTCCCGGGCCAGCCACCGGACCCGGTCGACCTTGGGCGACGGGAGACCCAGCGGGACGTTCTCGAGGATGTGCAGCCCGGGGCCGAGCGGGCGCACCGCCACCGGGTGCCCGGGGTCGACCTCCACGGAGAAGAGCGAGTGGCGATCACCGACCAGCATCAGGGCCGGGTTGTAGCGGTCGGGACGGATGGTACGGACCAGGGCGTCCACCCCGTCGGATGCGGTGCGCTCCCCGGCGGCGATGAGCGGGAGGGCTCCGCGCGAGGATTTGTCGGGATCGCGCCCGCCCGGGGACGGCCGGTTGGTCAGCCCGGCCACCACGCCGTGCTCGTTGACGGCCAGCCATGTCCCTCCGCCCACATCGTCACGGCCGCCCACGATCTTCGGGTCCTGCGGGCGCAGGACCCCGAAGGGGGACGCCGCCCGGTCCAGGCGCTCGTCGCGGTTGGCCGCCACCGTCAGGCCATCGGGACCGTCGACCTGCCAGGCGAAGACGAGCAGACACACGCCCGCCAGGGTACCGGGAGGGTCCGGTCAGCTGGCCTTCCGGTGCCAGCGGGAGCGGATGACGTGGTGTCCGGGGGATGCGGGCATCTCGGATCCATCAGACGCGTCGCCGGTCCGGGGGGCGACGGCCTCGGGGGCCGGGACGGCGCACGCCTCGCACACCCGCTTGCCGTTGACCGGGCGGGTCACCCGGACCAGTCCGCACGACTGGCACTTGCGACCCAGGTACACCTCGACCGTCGCCGGGGTCATGGTCGAGGACAGGTCCTGCAGCCGCTGCTGGACGTCGTCGCGCAGGACGTACTCACCTGACCCGGAGCGGGTGACCAGGTCCCAGGTCAGCAGCTGATGGATGAGGGGGGCCAGCCGCTCCAGTCGTTGCGGATCGCCTCCGGACCCGTGGCGGGCGGCCAGGGGGGTGCGCTCCGCCGGATCACCGGCCGTGGAGAGGGCATTGACGTGACTCACCGGGACCTCCTTGGATTCAACTCGTGCCGGCGTCCGCCCTGGCTGTCTTACGGGTGTGGGTGCTTGTCCGTGATGCTCGCCAGCGTTATCATACCCGGCCGCCCGGCCCGGCGGAGCCGCGCCGGCGGGAAATTTCGGGGTCTCCCGGCCGGTCGACCGCCCGGTCCGAAACGGCTCACGACCGCTCCGGGTTGACCAGGACGGCGGCCCCGTCGACCCGGTCGTGGGCGAGGTCGGCCAGCGCCCGGTCGGCATGGTCCATGGGGTACGGGACGGTGGACACCCGGACCGGTACCCGGGCCGCCGCCCGGAGGAATTCCGCTCCGTCCCGACGGGTGTTGGCGGTGACGCTGCACAGGCTCCGCTCCTCGAACAGGTGGCGTTGGTAGTTGAGGACCGGGATGTCGCTCAGATGGATGCCGGCCACCGCCAGCGTCCCGCCCCGGTCGAGGGCGGCCAGGGCCGGCGGCACCAGGGTCCCCACCGGAGCGAACAGGATGGCGGCGTCCAGCGGCTCGGGCGGGGCGTCGTCGGCATCGCCGGCACTGGCGGCCCCGAGCGACAGGGCCAGGGCCCGGGCTTCGGGGGCCCGGGTCATGACATGCACGACGGCGCCCTCGGCCAGGGCGATCTGGGCGGTGATGTGGCCGGAGCCTCCGAAGCCGTAGATGCCCAGCCGTCCTCCCGGGGGCAGACCCGAGCGGCGCAGGGCGCGGTAGCCGATGATCCCGGCGCAGAGCAGCGGTGCGGCCTCCTCGTCGGCAAAGGCGTCCGGCAGGGGGTAGCCGTACCGTTCGTCGACCACCGCGTACTCGGCATAGCCCCCGTCGACGTCCCAGCCGGTGAAGGTGGGGGAGAGGCAGAGGTTCTCCCGCTGGGCCCGGCAGTACCGGCAGATCCCACAGGTGTGGGCCAACCAGGGCACCCCCACCCGGTCCCCGGGCCGGAACCGGGTGCACCCGGGCCCGGCCCTGTCGACCACGCCGACCACCTCGTGGCCGGGGACCACCTGCGGGTGGTGGGGCGTGAGATCGCCCTCGGCGAGGTGGAGATCGGTCCGGCACACCCCGCACACCCGCACGTGGATCCGGACCTGGCCCGGACCGGGGTCGGGGACGGGCCGCTCGACGGCCCGGAGGGGTCCCGAGTCGATGGGGCCGGGTGTGTCGACCACCCACGCCTTCATGGTGGCGGTGCTCATGTCCGGTCGCGCACCACCACCACCGGGCAGTGGGCGTTGGCGACGCAGTGCTCACTGACCGATCCCACCAGCATCCCGGTGAACTCCCCGTGGCCGCGACTACCCACCACCAGCAGATCGGCACCCTTGGAGGCCTTGATCAGATGGGGTGCCGGGTGGCCTTCGACGATGGTCGACACCATGTCCACCCCTGGGTGGGAGGCCCGGACCGGCTTGACCGCTTCGGCCAGTGCCGTGGCGGCGTCGTGGGCCGGGTCGTACTCGCTGGACACCGGGGGTGACCAGCCATAGCTGGTCGGCCACTCCCAGGTCATGAGGATCTCGAGCGTCGAGCCGGTGAGCTCGGCCTGGTGGGCCGCCCACTCCACCGCGGCCATGGACGAGTCGGAGCCGTCCACGCCCACCACGATGCGGTGGGTGGAGCCGGTGTCGGGTGGGGTGCTGGTCATGGTGCTCTCCTTGTTCGGTGCGTCGGGTCAGGTGTCGGGTCAGGCGCCGGGCGCCGGGCCGGGCGCCTGACCGGGTGTGGACACTGCGGTCGGCCGGGCGGGGCCGGCGGCCTCCACGGTGGTGCCCCGGCTGCCCTCGATCATGGCCGGCGCGTCTTCGATACGGCCGATCATGGCCCGCTGACCGGTGGCCTCCACGAACCGGCAGGCCGCTTCGACCTTCGGCCCCATGGACCCGTCCGGAAAGCTGTGCCCCCGGAGTTCCGCCGGGGTGGCCCGGTGGACCGTCCGCGCCCGTTCCGTTCCGAAATCGTATTCGACACCGGCCACATCGGTCAGCAGCAGCAGGCCGTCAGCGCCGAGCTCTCGGGCCATCAGGGCCGCCGTCAGGTCCTTGTCCACCACCGCCTCCACGCCGTGCAACAGACCGTCCGGGCCCCGGGTGACCGGTATGCCGCCGCCACCGGCACAGATGACCACGGCGGCATTGGCCACCAGGCTCCGGATGGTGGTCAACTCCACCAGACCCAGGGGCTCCGGGGAGGCCACCACGCGCCGCCACGTCGACCCGTCGCGACGGATCTGCCAACCATGGCGCCGCGACAGGGTCTCGGCCCGCCGGCGGTCGTAGACCGGGCCGACGAACTTGGTGGGGTGGGCGAAGGCGGGGTCGTCGGACGCCACCAGGGTCTGGCCGATCAGGCTCACCACCTCCAGTCCCGGCAGGGCGTTCTCCAGGGCCTGCAGGAAGAAGTAGCCGATCATCCCCTGGGTCTGGGCTCCCAGGACATCGAACGGATACGGATGGGGCAGCGCGGGGTCGTCGGCGCTCTCCAGGGCCAGCAGCCCGACCTGGGGCCCGTTGCCGTGGGTGATGACCAGATCATGGTGCTGGGCCAGGGGGGCCAGCGTCTCCACCGCCGCCAGCACGTGCTTCTCCTGGATGTCGGCGGCGGGCGTCTCCCCCCGCTCGAGGAGGGCGTTTCCGCCCAGGGCCACCACCAGGCGCATCCTCAGTCGCCGATCGTGGCCACCATGGCCGCCTTGATGGTGTGGAGGCGGTTCTCCGCCTGATCGAAGACGATGGACGCCGGCGACTCGAACACCTCGTCGGTGACCTCCAGGGCGGAGATCCGCCACTTCTGCTCGATATGGCGACCGATGTCGGTGTCGGCGTTGTGCAGGGCCGGCAGGCAGTGCATGAACTTGGTGGCCGGGTTGCCGGTCGATGCCATGACCTCCGCGGTGACCTGGTACGGCAGCATCTGGGTGATCCGCTCGTCCCAGCTCGAGGTCGGCTCACCCATCGAGACCCACACGTCGGTGTAGATGAAGTCGGCCCCGGCACAGCCGGCGGCGACGTCGGACCCCACGGAGATCCGGGCACCCGATCCGGTGCTCAACTGCTTGGCCAGGGTCTGCACATCGTGGGCGGGGAGCAGCGTCCCGGGTCCGACGATGCGGACGTCGAGGCCCAGCAGCGCGCCGGTGATCAACAGGGAGTTGGCGGTGTTGTTGGCTCCATCGCCGAAGTAGCACAGCACCATCTCCTCCACCGGCTTGTCGCTGTGGTCCCGCATGGTCATCACGTCGGCCAGCATCTGGGTGGGGTGCCATGTGTCGGTCAATCCGTTCCAGACCGGGACCCCGGCGAAGCGGGCCAGCTCCTCAATGGACTCCTGGGAGAACCCCCGGAACTCGATGCCGTCGAACATCCGCCCGAGGACCCGGGCGGTGTCCTTGATGGTCTCGCTCTGGCCCAGATGGGTGTCCCCGGGGCCCAGGTAGGTGACGTGGGCCCCCTGGTCGTGGGCACCGACCTCGAAGGCCGACCGGGTCCGGGTGGAGGCCTTCTCGAAGAGGAGGGCGATGGACCGGCCGACCAGGTGCCGGCGCTCGGTCCGGTCCCGCTTGGCGTCACGCAGCTCGCCGGCCAGCTCGACCAGGGAGAGGAACTCGTCCCGGCTCAGGTCCGAGGGCGCCAGGAGGCTCCTCCCGCGCAGGGACGCGGTGTCCGGGGCGGTCGCCACCGGTCAGGCCGCGTCGCGTTGGATGGGGCAGGTCATGCAGCGTGGTCCGCCCCGTCCACGGCCGAGTTCGCTGCCGGCGATGGACACCACCTCGATGCCGTGCTTGCGCAGCATGGTGTTGGTGGCCACGTTGCGTTCGTAGCCGAACACCACCCCCGGGGCCACGGCCAGATAGTTGGTTCCGTCATCCCACTGCTCGCGCTCGGCGGCCCGGATGTCCTCGTCGGTGGTCAGGACGATGACTTCGGGGACTTCGAGGATGTCGGCCAGGGTCTCCCACAGGTTGCGGTTGCGGTTGACCGAGAGATCCCCGGGCCGCTCACCGTCGGTGATCGACCAGCTGCGCAGATGCCGGTCGAAGTAGGGATAGAGGACGAAGGTGGCGGTGTCCACCATGGACATCACCGTGTCGAGATGCATGAAGGCGTGGGAGCGGGGGAGCTCGATGGCCACCACCGTGGTGGCCTGACCGGAGTCGAACAGGGCGTGGGCCAGGGTCTCCACGGCCATGGGGGTGGTGCGTTCCCCCATGCCGATGAGGACCGCCCCGTGGCCGATGACGTGGACGTCGCCGCCTTCGAGGGTGGCGGGCTGGTAGTCGTGGTCATCCCCGCCGTAGTAGGTCACGAAGTCGGCGTCGGCGAAGAGGGGGTGGTGCCGGTAGATGGCCCGGGTGTGCAGTGACTCGCGCTGGCGGGCCGGCTTGGCCATCGGATTGACGGTGGTGCCTCCGTAGATCCAGCAGGAGTTGTCCCGTTGGAACAGGTGGTTGGGCAGAGGCGCCAGGATGAAGTCGTCGGCGCGGAGTTTGTCCCAGGTCAGGCTGTTGGCCCGCAGCGGGTGGAGGTCGGCCTTCAAGACGCCCCCGATCATGTGGTCGGCCAGGGCGGTGCCGTCCAGATCGTCGAAGAGGCGCCGGGCCGGGCCGACCAGGGACGGGCCGAGGATCTCCGGCGTGCACACCCGGTCGAGGATGAACGCCCGACCCTCGGCCAGTTCGAGGGTCTCCGCCAGGAGCCTGCCGTACAGGTGGACCTCGACGCCCTTGTCCCGCAGGGCCTCGGCGAAGGCGTCGTGCTCCTCTTTGGCCCGCTTGGCCCACATGACGTCGTCGAAGAGCAGGGCGCCGATGTTGTCCGGGGTCAGCCGGGACAGTTCGAGTCCCGGTCGGTGGACGATGGCCTGGCGGAGGCGGCCGATCTCTGAGTCGACGGTGAAGGTCATGACGGTCTCCCGTTGGTCGGTGCTGTCGGTGCTGTCGGTGCCGTCGGTGTGATCGGTGTGATCGGCGTGATCGGGACGGCCGTCCCGTTGGGGGCGGAGAACTCCACCGGCTCGGCCGACTCCCCCAGACGCTGGCGGCGGGCGTTGAGGAAGGCGAACAGGATCAGCCCGGCCAGGATGACCACCAGGGCCTGATAGACGACCTGGTATCCCGAGGCGAACGTGACCCACATGGAGAACAGCACGCTGGCGCCGGCCACCGACAGGTCGCGGGCCAGGAGCCATCCCTGGACCCGACGCCGCCGCGACACCAGAAAGGTGAGTTGGGCCAGGGCCGACATGAAGTAGGGGATGGCCACCGTCACCACCGTGAGGTCCACCAGGTAGGTGAACACGGTGAGGCCCGAGGTGGTGGTGTAGCGCCACAGCATGAGCAGGGACGGCAGGGCCGTCCCGACCAGGATGCCGAACCACGCCGTGCCTTTCTTGTCGGTCCAGGTGAAGGGCCGGGGGAAGAGATCGTCCTGGGCGATGGCTCGTGACGTCTCGGTGACGATGAGGGTCCAGCCGTTGAGCGCCCCGATGCCCGAGATGACGGCGATGGCGGCGATGAACTTCCCGGCCCACGCCTCGTGGGGGAAGATCGACTGGAAGGCGTTGACGAAGGGCGACCCGTTGTTGATCAGCGCGTGGTGTGACACCAGGCCCATCACCGCCGCCGTGACCAGGACGTACAGGGCCGCGCTGAGGGCGGTCCCGAGGAGCGAGGCCCGGCCCACGTTGACCCGGGGGTTGCGCACCCGCTTGGCGGTGATGGCGGCGGCCTCGACGCCGATGAAGGAGAACAGGGCCACGCCGGCGGCGATACCGATGCCGCTGTAGAGACTGCCACCCGAGGCGTTGAACGGTCCGAAGTGGGCGCTCTGGACGAAGAACCAGCCCACGATGCCGACAAACAGCAGGGGCAGGAACTTGAGGATCACGGTGATGTTCTGGAACCAGGCCATCTGGCGGATCCCCACCAGGTTGATGATGGCCGGCACCCACAGTCCCACCATGGCGATACCGAAGTTCTCCATGCCGCTCGGGTGGGAGATGTTGAACAGCGCGTCCACGTAGAACACCCAGGAGGACACGATGGCGGCGTTGCCGGCCCAGGCCTGGACCCAGTAGCACCACCCGACCAGGTAGCCGGCGAAGTCGCCGAACTCGTGGCGCGAGTAGGCGTACAGGCCGCCGTCGCTGTTGGGCACCCGTTTGGTCAGCTGACCGAACAGGATGGCCAGCAGCATGGCGCCCACGGCGATGACGCCCAGCACCACGATGCCCATGGTGCCCGCACCGGCCAGGACCGCCGGCATGGTGAACACACCGGTTCCCACGATGCTCCCGATGACCAGTCCGGTGGCTGACGTCAGACCCAGGGTGCGGGCCTTCTTCTCATTGCGGGCCGAGAGCGGCGGGTCCGGGACGGCCGGACGGTCCGGGATGGCCGGTTGCCCGGGTGCGGGCCGGTCGGTGGTGATTGACATCGGTCCTCCTTGTCCACTCGGGCACGCTCCCCGCGGTGGGACGCGTACCGACTCATCCCGAGTGTGACGGGACCGTGTGCAGCGGGGCTAGGGCACAAAGTCACCTTGGCGGACGGGCCGACCGCACCGGGGGACCACCACGGCGGTGTCCGCGGTCGTGACGCCGGTCGTGACGCCTTTCGGCACGCACCGGCCACGGTGCGGACGTCGGGAGGGGATCGGCCTACTCGGCCAGCGGAACCTGCCAGGTGACGACCGTCCCCCCCGATGCGGGGCCCTCCACGTCGAAACGACCGTGCAGCTTGTCGGCGCGGCGACTGAGATTGGCCAGCCCCAGTCCGAGCCCCCGGTCGTCCGACCCGGACCCGGACATCCCGCAGCCGTCGTCGGTGACGGTGAGGACGCACCAGCCGTCGTTGGCACGGACGGACACCGTGGCACTGTCGGCCCGGGCGTGCCGTCCGATATTGGTGACCGCCTCGCGCAGGACGGCCAGCAGGTGTTCGGCCACCCGGTCGGTGATGCCGGTATCCACCGGACCTTCGAAGTCGGCACGGATGTCGAAGCCCACCACCGGCTTCAGCTCCTGGAGCAGGGTGAGGATCCCCTCCCGCACGCCCCGGCCCGATCCGTCGGTGCCCAATTCGAAGATGCTGGTGCGGACCTGGCGGATGGTGTCGTCGATGTCGGCGATGGTGGCGGTCAGCCGGTCCGTGTTCCGCTCCCCGTTCGGGGTGGCCACCATCGACTGGAGGGACAGTCCGATGGCGAACAGTCGTTGGATGACGGTGTCGTGCAGATCCCGGGCCAGCCGGTCCCGCTCCTCGTAGACCGCCACCTGCTGCACCCGGGCGTGCAGCCGGGCGTTCTCAACGGCGATGCCGGCGGCCACGGCCAGTGCCCCGATGAGCGCTTCGTCATCCTGGGTGAACTCCGACCATCCGACCTTGTCGGTGAGGTACAGATTTCCGTACACCTCGTCATGGACGATGATGGGCACGCCGAGGAACGAGTTCATGGGGGGATGCCCGTCGGGGAACCCGTAGCTGTCCGGATGGGCGCCGATGTTGGACAGGCGCATGGCCTGGGGGAGGGCGATCAGGTGCCCGAGCACGCCCCGCCCCGTCGGACGCTCCCCGATGCGCTCCTCCTCGGCCGGATCGAGGCCGGAGGTGATGAACTCGGAGAGTGCGGTGCCCGCGTCGTCGAGGACCCCGAGCGCGCCGTACCGGGCATTGGTCATGGACCGCGCCTCGTTGACGATGTGGCGGAGCAGAGTGGGGAGATCGAGATCCGCCTCGATCAGGAGTGTCGCTTCGAGGACCCGGCGGAGCTTGGCCGGATCGTCGATCGAATGGTAGGGCACGGTGAGCCTCCGGCAACGGGAGCAACTACAGTTGTGCCTATAGGTCGCTTCCCCCACGGTAGCGCACGGGTGAGACCCGCCGATCGGGTTCCCCGGGTGGCCGGCGGCGTCCGGCGGCACCGGGGAACGGCAGGCCGAAAGGGTGGTCCATGGATATCAGGGTCTTCCTTCTCGACGATCACGAGATCGTCCGGACCGGCCTCCGGTCCCTACTTGAGGCGACCGAGGGGTTCATGGTGGTGGGCGAGGCCGCCACGGCGGCCGAGGCCCTCGACCGGATCCCCCCCACCCGGCCCGATGTGGCGGTCATCGACGTGCGCCTGCCCGACCGGAGCGGCATCGAGGTCTGTCGTGAGATCCGGTCCCGCCGGCCGGAGATCGCCTGTCTGATGCTCACGTCCTACGCCGACGACGAGGCGCTGTTCGCGGCGGTGATGGCCGGGGCCGCGGGGTACGTGTTGAAACAGGTGGGGACGGCGGATCTGGTGGGGGACATCCGGCGGGTGGCGGCGGGCCAGTCGTTGCTGGACCCGACCCTGGTCCGCCGGGTCGCCGAGGGCGCCCTCGGGAGGGCGGACGAAGACCCGCTGCTGGCCGGCCTCACCGGGCGGGAGCGTCGCATCCTCGATCTCATCGCCGAGGGCAAGACCAACCGCCAGATCGCCGCTGAACTGTTTCTGGCCGAGAAGACCGTCAAGAACTACGTGTCCAACCTGCTGGCCAAGCTCGGGATGGACCGCAGGACCCAGGCGGCCAGCTACGCCACACGCGCCGCTGAGCGGACGGCCGCGCAGCGGCGTGCCGACGCCGGCGGGACCTGACCGCCTCCACCGCCGGCCCCGGGGGGCCGGACCCGGGCGGAGGCCGGCACCGGGGCGGAAGCCGGAGCGGTGAACCCGTGGCGGCACGCGGAGGTCGCCGTCGGGCATTCGTGGACCTTCGGCCCTATCCGACCCCCGTCCATCCGGGTTTGACTGCAGGGGTGGCACCGCGGTGCCCCCGACACGGACACGGGGCGGGACCGCCCCGGGGTCGGCATCATCAACGGAAGAAGGTCGTGCCATGGCAGAGGCGAGCCGGTACGAAGGCCCGGAACGTGACCGGTACCCGGTGGTCGTGGGTATCGACGGCTCGGATCAGGCCCGAGGTGCGCTCTCGTGGGCGGCCGACGAGGCCGAGCGGCGGAGGACGGGGCTCCGCATCCTCTACGCCCCCATCCACGAGCCCGACCATCTCCCGGGCTGGTACACCGCCGGTTCGTCCCCGGTCAGCCCGTCCGATGCGGTCCTGGATGACGCCGTGGGTCTGGTCGCCACCCGCCACCCCGACCTCCTGACCCGGGGTGAAGTGGTGGCGTGGCCGCCGTCCCTGGTGCTCACCGTGGCCAGTCGGGACGCCTCGTTGTTGGTGGTGGGGGCACGGGGACTGGGCGGCTTCGACGAACTCCTCCTGGGCTCGGTGAGCGACCAGTGTGTCCAGTACGCCCACTGCCCGGTGGTGGTGGTCCACTCCGAGCCCGGCGACTATCCCGTCCGGCCCGCCGGATCCCACATCGTGGTGGGGATCGACGGATCGCTGGGCTCCAACCGGGCGCTCGGGTGGGCCCTGGCGGAGGCGCGGATCCGCTCGGCGCCGGTGGACGCCGTCTACGGGTGGCAGTACCCGCCGGTGGGTGCGTTCGTGATGGGACCCCACCACGGTTCGGACGTGGTGGCCCACGAGGTGGTGGGGGCGGCCCGGGAGCAGTCGGCCCGGCTGGCCCCCGGTATCCCCTTCACCGCCACGGCCACGTTCGGTGCGGCCGTCCCGACCCTGCTCGACGCCTGCCGGGAGGCGGACCTCCTGGTGGTGGGATACAGGGGCCACGGGCGGTTCGAACATGC
>Ga0182012_10005063_pt1 | contig 13720 bp, 12 predicted proteins | sample 612S2SmetaG_FD_120486 | JGI IMG/M metagenome (GOLD analysis project Ga0182012, IMG submission 120486) | Permafrost microbial communities from Stordalen Mire, Sweden - 612S2S metaG | ecosystem: Environmental > Terrestrial > Soil > Wetlands > Permafrost | place: Sweden: Stordalen | collected... | reverse complement strand
TCCGAAACACTCCTGGCATCCCCCCTTGATACCCGCTTGCTCGTCCTTCGCGGGGTTGTAGGCTGGATGCCGGGAGCATCTTCCCCTGATGCGGTACACAAGCCGAAACGCCACCTTGAACATGCCGCTCCTTTCGATAGGCATAGTACAATAGCATTTCTATCACTGCTATTACTACTATGATGCTATCGAATTTGGGCAATCTCTTGCTGACAGCGAAAAGCTATTCCGCAGCCATCGGAAAGTTCGCCGGCAGGTCGAGGCTGGGCCGGGTATGATGGGCGGACATGGTATCGGTCATGTGGGGGCATACACTGGTGTTGTCTTCAAATCCACGATAGGGTTCCGCACCAAGAACCCGCCGAGGTAGGCAATGGCAGACGACGAACTCTATCGCTCATTACAGCGGCATCTGGATCACATGCCCGTTCCCTACCCGGCTACCGAATCCGGCGTCGAACTGCGCATTCTCAGGCAACTTTTCACTCCGGAGGAGGCCCGGCTGGCACTGTGCCTGAGCGCGATTCTGGAGCCGGCAACAACCATCCATCGGCGCGTGCGCGGGGCCATGACGCGGGAGCAAATGTGCGAAGCTCTCGACCGGATGGCGGAAAGAGGATCCATCCGAAAGGCGGGGGGCAAGAAGGGCGCTCGCTACGGGAAGTCTCCGCTGGTGATCGGCATCTACGAGGCCCAGGTGAACCGCCTGACACCGGAGTTGGAGCGGGATGTGCGGGCCTATTTCGATGAGGGCTATGGAGCCGCGCTCCAGGGCGTGCACCCTCCCCAGACGCGGATTGTTCCGGTCACCAAGTCCATCCCGGTCGAGCACGCTATCGCGCGCTATGACGACCTTCGGAGTTTTGTCGAAACCACCCCCGGACCCTTCGCGGCCATTCCCTGCATCTGCCGGCAGGGACGCGAGCTTACCGGGCAATCTTGCCGAGTGACCAAGGAAGCTCACAATTGCCTGATGTTCGGCAAGGTGGCAGCCATGATGACCGAGAAAGGAATTGCCCGTTCTGTCAGTAAAGAGGAGATGCTTGGACTGCTGGAACAGGCCGACCGCGAGGGGTTGGTGCTGGAGCCGCAGAATACGCAGGAACCGATGTTCGTCTGCTGCTGTTGCGGCTGTTGTTGTGGCGTTCTGACGACGGCGAAGAAATGGCCGCGGCCAGCCGACTTCTTTCAGACAGATTTTGTTGCGCAAGTGGATGGAGAACGCTGTTCGCTCTGCGGCGTGTGCGCGACCCGGTGCCAGATGGACGCAATCGTTGCCGATAGTGAACCGGTGAAGGTTGCCGAAGAACGTTGCATAGGATGCGGCCTCTGTGTAACCACCTGCCCATCGGAGGCGATGAGCCTCAGCAAGAAGGAACGCAGACCGACTCCGCCAAAGGACATGGCTACACTTTACTCGACAATGTTCCAGGAGAGGTTCGGGCGGCTGCGCACCGGCGCCGCGGTCGTGGGGCACATCCTGGGACGCAAGTTCTAGAGTCCCCAGCCGAACGCACCGGTCCTGCAGCACTGTTAGGCGGCGGCCATCGAGATTACTTCACCAAACGGCGCGGAATGGTCCTTGGTGGCGGCCCGGAGGACTGGATGGCTCGGTGCGGCATCCGGGAAGCAGCCCTCAAGGTCGGTGAAGACCACGAGAGCCTGCGGCTGGAGTGCCTGCTTCTCGATGTACCCAAAGCAGGGGCAGAAGCTGGTTCCGGCACCGCCTGCCGGTTCGAGCGTGATCGGAGGCATCAAGCAGGACTTCCGGTTTACTCGCTATCTGACCACGAACCGCCGGCTGGCCAGCGTGATTTGTTGCTGAGTGGTGCCATCAAGGGAACCAGAAATCTACGCAGGTCCTCAAGAACCTGGTTTAGATTGTCGGGGGCGGCATTCATATGCTCGCGATTGAGGAACGCCCTCCACCGGGTATTCCACTCTTCCGCATAGAACCTGGTTAGTCCAGTTGGCACATCGGCGGGCACGGGAGTTCCACGTCGTTCGAAGGTCCTCAGTACCGCGGCGGAAAGTTCTGCTCCGTCAAACTCAAAGGTACGTGATATGAGCCATAGGTCGTAAAAGTCCTTCAGGCGGCTGTTGGCAATTCCCAACACGACGATCGCGTTGAACTTCTCTGCCACAACCGTTGCGACGGGATACGCACGAAGGTGTGGTGCGGGAGCATCGAGCAGGACCGGGTACATAATCTCGACCGGCCCAGGCGTGATGACGTCGCCAAAGCCGATGTCGATCTGAATAGGAATACGGGCTCCATCAAGAACCGCGTGCGTCTGGACTCGAACGCCGCCATACTCCATCTCCTCCCGAATGGGCGCCGCTACAAGGCCATCAACATCGAAGGCGACGCCATCGTCCGGAGCCTGGGTCCCGCAAATGGCTTTAAATGCATTCGCGATTGATTCTGCATCACTGGCGCCATAGCCCAGCAGGTCCAAGTCTCGTGTCGGCCGGAAGGGATCTTTCAGCCAGGTCACGAACAACATCGCGCCCTTCAGGATGAACCGTTCACGATGAGCGGATACGCTGAGCCGGTAGAGCAACCGCTCCAGCGCGTAGTGCGTCAGCAGGACTTGGTAATCCGTCTTCTCCGTTCGCGCTCGCGCGAGAAGCCTCGCTCGTACCGATGCACCGATATTGCGGACTTCACGAGACATGGGCTACCGCCGATTCTACATAGGGGCGCATGATCGTCCAAACGCGTGCCTTCTTGGCATAATGCCATAGCTGGTCAGGCGTGCATTTGCGTTTCAGAAGACCTTCCCGCAGCCCTTCCATCGCCACATCAATGCCGATCTTGTTGCGATACCGGAAGCAATCCACAATCGTCCGGGCCGGATTGGTGATGGGGACCTGGCGCGATTGAATCAGATGTCGTTCGACGCCCTCAGTCATGGCCCACCCGCTGAAACGAACGAATCGGATGGATGGGTAACTGATCGTCGGCTTCCACGCCGAGCGCTCGATCGCCATCCAAACCGAGGAAGGCATCTGAAGCGTGAGCTGGTGGAACTGCAGTGCGGAGATGAGGCAGATGACACCCTTGGGCACGAGTGCGGCAGCCTCAGCAAGGGCATGGCTGGCATCCACTGGGACGTCGGAAAGTTGGTAGAGACCACGGGACGGGCGAACAACCCGTCCATCCCGCACTAGGCGCGCCAGAGTCTCCTGGTTGATTTCTTCTGCGAGAAAATCCCTGAGGCGAAGTATCCCCTTGGACTTCAGCAGCTGAAGAGCGCGGCCTTTCTGAGTGCCCATGTGACAGTACCTATTCTTTTACGGACGCTAGTATAGCATTTGTCACATTTGTTACATACTGAGCGGCAGGATGCAATGTGCCGCTGTTCGCTCAATCACATTCTCCGAGGGCGATTGGCAATGTAAGCTGAGCCTTAACAACTGGTCGCTGTTGTATCCAGAAACCCTCACTCCAGGCCTCTCCCTCCGGCGTGCGGTTTCGCTTTGACCTTCGTTTGCATCTGCGGCGACAAACTCGCGCTGAGCTTCGGGGCAGCAGCGGATTGAACGAAATCAGGGCTGCTCAAGTCTGGCGCTTTGCTGGTTCGGCGTACATAGCAGTAGACCCTGTCCGGCTAATGTGCACGCGATCCTGGAAAGGGCGTCCTATGCCTGGAGTTCCCTGGACAGCAAAGAATCCACGCCGAGAGGCGAAACCCGCGATCAAATAGCAGATTCGAGCAGTACTCGTAAATTCGATGCGAATCTCTTTGGCGCGAACTGCTGAGCTATGCCCGAAAGCACTCTTGGGTAAACCGCCGGGGCGCGGTCGCGTTCGGACGAGTACCTGCTATCATGCTGGCAACAAGACAAACTGCTATCAAACACACCCGTGACAAGTTCCATGCAGCCTGCGGAGTGTGATGCTCGAAGGGGCAGATGAGTGACGCTCAACTACTCGACTCTCGAACTGATGAGACGCAACCATCCGGCTTGGGTGTTACTGTGCTCGGATCACGCCCCATTGATCGCGAGTTTCCTGCATCGAGTATTCATCGCGCCAAATGTGAGATCGATGTCACAGGCGGACTTGGCTGAGGCGCTAGAGGACGAGCTGTTTGCGTTGCGCGAACAACTGGGGAGCGACAAGTTTCCAAAGTCAGGATTGGAGTATCTCAACGACTGGGCTGCACCCGGCCATGGATGGCTACGTAAGTTTTATCGTCAGGATTCCGATGAGCCATACTTCGATCCGACCGCTTCGACGGAGAAGGCGATAGTCTGGCTCACTACACTCGCCGAGCGCAGCTTTGTTGGCACCGAATCACGTTTACTCACTTTGTTTGAGCTGCTCAAGCAGATGGCTGAAGGCAGCGAAACCGATCCCCAAACACGTATCGCCGAGCTTCAAAAGCGGCGCGATGAAATCGATACCGAAATCTCTCGCGTTCTGTCAGGCGACATCCCCATACTGGATGACACTGCGATCCGGGATCGTTTCCTGCAATTTGTTCAACTTGGGCGTGATTTGTTGACTGATTTTCGGGAGGCGGAGAGCAATTTTCGAAAACTAGATCGGAGAGTCCGTGAGCGTATTGCACTGTGGGAGGGATCGAAAGGCACCCTACTAGAAGAAATCCTAGGAGAACGCGATGCGATTGCTGATTCCGATGAAGGCAAGAGCTTCCGTGCATTCTGGGATTTTCTGATGTCGAGTCGCCGGCAGGGGGAACTTACGGATCTGCTTGAGCGTGTACTGAAGCTGCCAGCCGTCTCTGAGTTGAAGCCAGACGCCCGCATCCGTCGCGTCCATTATGACTGGCTCGATGCAGGCGAGCACACTCAGCGAACGGTCGCGGAGCTCAGTAAACAGCTGCGTCGGTTCTTGGATGATCAGGCATGGCTTGAGAATCGCCGGATTATGGACATCCTACACGGCATCGAGGTTAAGGCGCTCGCGCTGCGGGAGTCACCGCCAGTGGGCAACGCGATGACGATTTTCAGCATTGCAGCCGATATCGAATTGCCAATGGAACGGCCTCTCTATACTCCAACGACCAAGCCTCACATCCTCGACATCGCCCTTGAGCCAGACAATTCAGCAGTGGACACGACGGCGCTCTTTAGCCAAGTTGTAATTGACAAGGCTCTCTTGGTGACAAATGTTCGGCAAGCTTTGCAGTCCCGTTCTCAAGTCACGCTGGCTGAACTGTGCGACATGTATCCGCTTCAGCATGGTCTAGCTGAACTCATCGCGTACCTGCACCTTTCCAGCGATGTATTCAAGAGCGCCGTCGTTGACTCGATGAACGATGTTATCTCCTGGCGAGGAGAGTCAGTGAACGGGGAAGCGTGTGTGAAACGGGCACATGTGCCTCGCGTCATTTTTGTGAGGTGAAATGACAGAACAACAGAGAGACGGATCAGTGTCAACCAATGATCTCTCGGTATTGATCATCACGTTGCTGAAGGGCGCGGTCTATCAGGAGAGCGACCCTGTCGCATGGAGTTCCTTGCTAAACCTGCAACCCCGAGTGCGCGACTATATCGCCGTATTGGGACTGGAGTTGATGCTCGATGACGCTGAAGGGTATGCGTTCTTGCGAGCCCGCCCCGAACTAGACGACGAGGAGACACAGAAGGTCCCTCGGTTAATTGCCAGACGCCCATTATCTTTCCCCGTCAGCTTGCTCTTGGCGCTGCTGCGAAAAAAGCTGGCCGAGTTCGATGCAGGCGGGGGAGACACCAGACTGGTCCTCTCACTGGACGAGATCGTCGAATTGGTTCGGCTGTTTCTGCCCGAAAGCAGCAATGAGACCAAGATGATCGATCAAATAGAAGCGCATGTGAACAAAATCATCGACTTGGGATTTTTGCGGCGGCTAAAGCCAAGCACGGCCAGCGACAATTTCAACTCCGTTTTCGAAGTGCGCCGAATCGTAAAGGCCTTTGTAGACGCGCAGTGGCTGGCTGATTTCGACGGGCGTCTAGCAGCATATCGGGCGCAACTTAGCGATGCGTCCGAGGGAGCAACCGATGTTTGAGCCACAGGATGTTGAACGAGACTTGCAGTCTGGCGAAGCGTTCGCTGGTGTCCGCTTGCAGCGCCTCGAAGTATTGAACTGGGGGACATTCGACGAACATCCGTGGGCATTGACTCCGAACGGAAACAACACGCTCCTGACGGGCGACATCGGCTCAGGCAAATCGACGTTGGTCGATGCTATTACGACATTGCTCGTACCGGCGCACCGCGTCGCCTATAACAAGGCTGCCGGCGCTGATACAAAGGAACGCACACTCCGGTCCTATGTCCTCGGGTACTACAAGTCTGAACGGAGCGAAGCGACCGGCGCGTCAAGACCCGTCCCACTCCGAAACCCCAACAGCTACTCCGTGATTCTGGGCGTTTTCCGTAATCGCGGGTACGACCAGACGGTCACGCTGGCCCAGGTCTTCTGGATTACGGACCGGCAAGCGCAGCCTGCCCGTTTGTTCATTTGCTCGGAACGTGAGCTGTCAATTGCTGAGGATTTTGCGCATTTTGGGGCGGACATTGGACAGCTCAGGAAAAGGTTGCGCGGACATGGCGCGGAGGTTTTTGATACTTTCCCGCCATACGGCGCTTGGCTTCGCCGTCGGTTTGGAATCGAGAACGATCAGGCGCTGGAGTTGTTCCATCAGACGGTGTCGATGAAGTCGGTAGGCAATCTTACTGATTTTGTTCGTGCCCACATGCTGGAGCCATTCGATGTGGCGGAACGTGTGGCCGCTCTGATCAGCCACTTTGACGATCTGAATCGCTCGCACGAAGCTGTCTTGAAGGCCAAGCGACAGATTGAGCTGCTCTCACCACTGGTGAGCGATTGCGAGCGGCACACCAACATCTCGTCTGAGATCGACGGACTCCGTGCATGCAGAGAAGCGATACGTCCCTATTTTGCGAGCATGAAGATAGGCTTGCTGGATAAACGCCTTACCACGTTGATTGAAGAGTGGGAGCGGCAGAATACCAACGTCAAGCGTGTGGAAGTTCGCTGTGATGCCCTTCGGGACGAGCAGAACAAGATAAGAAGGAACATTGCCGACAACGGCGGTGACCGCCTGGATTGGCTCACGGGAGAGATCAGCCGAAAAGAAATGGATCGCGGCAAGCGTGAGGTCAAATCGCAGCGCTACGCCGAACTGGTGCGTAGCATTGGTGAACACCCAGCGTCGGATGAGCCCAGTTTCCTCAAACAGCGGAGGCATTTGACCACCTTGGCGGAGTCGGCGCGAAGCCGCGAGGCCGACCTCCAGAACCAGGCGACCGAGCACGGTGTAACCTTGCGCCAAGGAAAGCAAGAACACGATACGTTGTGCGCCGAGATTGCATCTCTTCGATCTCGTCAAAGCAACATCCCGGTCGCACAGTCTGAACTCCGCGAGAGAATGTGCAGGTCACTCAGTCTGCGCGAACGGGACATGCCCTTCGTGGGAGAACTGTTGCAGGTCCGCGACACTGAGCGCGATTGGGAAGGTGCTGCGGAACGACTCCTGCGTGGTTTCGGGCTGTCCCTCCTTGTGCCGGAGGAGCATTACCTTAGAGTTGTGGACTGGGTTGACCGGGAGCAGCTAAGGGGACGCGTTGTCTATTTTCGTATCCGCCCAGTCCCTCGGACAGATTTGGCAAACCTCCACCGCGATTCGCTCGTTCGCAAATTGGCGATAAGGCCTGACTCGCCTTTGTTTGCTTGGCTTGAACGAGAGTTAGCCGTTCGTTTTGACGTTGCCTGTTGCATGACCCAAGAGCAGTTTCGGCGTGAGACGCGGGCCGTTACCCGAGCTGGCCAGTCTAAAGCACCTGGGGAACGCCATGAAAAGGACGATCGGTACCGATTGGATGATCGTAGCCGTTACGTGCTCGGCTGGACGAACGCAGCAAAGATCGCAGCTCTCGAAGGCAAGGCAAAACAGATGGCGTCGAGCCTCGGCGAAGTCGCTTCCAAAGTGAACCAGATTCAGGCCGAACAGAAGGGCATCAGGGAGCATCTTATCGCCCACTCGAAGCTAGACGAATACGCAGAATTCGGTGAACTCGATTGGAGATCGGTGGCGGCAGATGTGGCCCAGCTTAAAGAGGAGAAGCAGAAGCTAGAGTCCTCCTCAGATGTGTTGAAGCAACTTATCGAACGCTTCGACCAGATCACCATTGAGTTGGAACGGATGCAACGCGAGTTGGAGGATCACAGGGACAAACGCTCAAAGACTGAGCAACGAAGGACGGATGCTGAAACCCTTCGATGTCAGTCGCAAGCCGTGATTGCTCAGGCCGCCAATGCAGGCCAGCTCATCGAGATCGATAAACTCGATGGCATTCGAACCGCGGCGTTAGGTGAGCATCAGTTGACGGTCGAGTCCTGCGACAATCGCGAGCGTGATACGCGCGAGTGGCTGCAGGCCAAGATCGATGCCGATGATATCAAACTTAAACGGTTGCGCGATAAAGTCATTCAGGCGATGGTTGCATATAAAGAGCAGTTCAAGCTGGAGACTGCCGAGGTGGACGCAAGTATCGAGGCTGGTGTCGAATACGGCATTATGCTGCACAACCTACAAGCCGATGATCTTCCACGCTTCGAAACAAGATTCAAGGAATTACTGAACGAGAATACTATCCGCGAAGTGGCGAACTTCCAATCTCAGCTCGCACGGGAGCGGGAGACCATCAAGGAACGTATCGATCAAATCAACGAATCGCTGACGCAGATCGATTACAACCCTGGTCGTTACATAGCGTTGGAGGCGCAGCCGACTAGCGACCCCGAGATCCGCGATTTCCAAACCGAGTTGCGCTCCTGTACCGAGGGTGCGTTGACCGGTTCTGATGATGCCCAATACTCGGAGGCCAAGTTCCTACAGGTCAAGCGCATCGTTGAACGGTTTCGGGGGCGCGAAGGACTGTCGGACCTTGACCGCCGCTGGGTAAGCAAGGTCACAGATGTGCGGAATTGGTACCTTTTTGCAGCAAGCGAACGTTGGCGCGAGGACGGCAGTGAGTTCGAGCACTATTCGGATTCCGGCGGCAAGTCGGGAGGTCAGAAGGAGAAGTTGGCGTATACGATTCTCGCAGCGAGCCTTGCCTACCAATTTGGCTTGGAGTGGGGTGCGGTGCGCTCTCGTTCGTTCCGTTTTGTCATGATCGATGAGGCTTTTGGCCGCGGTTCCGATGAATCCGCTCAGTACGGAATGCGTCTTTTCACTAAGCTGAACCTGCAACTCTTGATTGTTACGCCTCTGCAGAAGATTCATGTAATTGAGCCGTTCGTGTCCAGCGTCGGCTTCGTCACTAATGAGGATGGGCGCGAGTCAAAGCTGCGCAATCTCAGCATCGAGGAATACCGCGCAGAGAAAGCAAAGAGGCTGGAGGATTCCAGCAATTCTGGCTTATCGGAAGCGAAGAAGCTAATTAGAGAATTGCATGCAACGCAATCGTAACATCGTGCGGGACTGGACGAGGCCTGCCGATCTCCACGCCCAAGTCCTGAGGCTTTGGGACCGAGGTGAGCTTCTCGCCGGCCTGGTTAGCGGCCACTCGGGGTTTCCAAAGCGACTCGCGCTAAGAGTACCTACCCCCACGGAGATGGTCGAACGCTTCGACGATGTCAGGGCATGGATTCAGGCGTTACAGGCTATACCTCACTGCAGAGTGGAAAGACGGAGCGTCAATCACCGAGTTCTCGGCGCAAATCTCATGCCAAGTGAAGCCTGGGTCGAGACGATTCAGGATGCTTTAGAACTGATAGGCAAGCAGGGCGAGGCAAGCAATTTTATCGGATTGGTCGAGCACACCCAGAGACGGGAGCCGGGCCTTGTTGACTGGATGGCGCTGCATCCGCTAAGAGCATTGTCTCTATTCAGGGATTGGGGTCGCCTGCTCGATGTTGTCGCCTGGATAAAGCAACATCCGCGCCCTGGCATCTATTTGAGGCAGATGGATATCCCCGGAGTACATAGCAAGTTCTTAGAGGCCCACCGTGGAGTTCTATCGGAATTGTTAGACCTTGTGCTGTCGCCTCCAGCTTTCGATGTGGCGGCATCGGGCGCGGTTGAATTTGCTAAACGTTATGGCTTTTTGGATAAACCCTCGCGCATCCGTTTTCGTATCCTTGATCCGATGTACGCGCTGTTCTCCGGCAGCACCACTCAGGACATTACGCTCAACGCCGAGTGTTTCGCTCGGCTGAATCCCAATGTTGAGCGCGTTTTTATCACCGAGAATGAGGTCAATTTTTTGGCCTTTCCAGCTGTTGAAGCTAGCCTGATTATCTTTGGGGGTGGATACGGCTTCGCGGGACTGGTTCAGGCCGACTGGCTCTCGCGCTGTCGACTTTTCTACTGGGGAGATATCGACACACATGGCTTCGCAATTCTCGATCAACTCCGAGGGAAGTTCGCCCATGTGAGATCATTCCTCATGGATAGCGCCACTCTGCTAGCATTCGAGTCTCTCTGGGGGGTAGAAGAGGCACAAACAAGGAGCGACCTGATGCACCTGAGCGATGAGGAACTGTCCCTCTACGACGATTTGCGAGATAACCGCATTCGGAAGAACGTGCGACTTGAGCAAGAACATATTGGCTTTGGATGGGTTCAGGCCGCGCTGTCGCGACTCACATAGGATGTAGAATCTGAGTGCTTTTGGTCCTGCCTCTGTGTCAGGTTACTGCAAAGAGTCGCCTCGGAATCCGGTTCCTGGTCTTGAGCCAGTGTGCCTGCCGGAGCAAGCGCGACTGCTATTCCGTTTTCAATCGATCCCAGCAGGTTTCTATGGATGTATCTCGGGCTATGCGGCAGCCATCGGAATCACCTCACCGAATGGTGCCGAGTGGTCCTTGGTGGCGGCCCACAGGACTGGATGGTTCGGTGCGGCGTCTGGGAAGCAGCCCTCAAGGTCGGTGAAGACCACGAGCGCCTGTGGTTGGAGCGAGTTTTCCTCAATGTATTCAAAGCAGGGACAGAAGCTGGTTCCGCCTCCGCCAACAGGTTCGAGCGTAATCGGCTCGCCCTGTTCGAAGATGGCGGCATTATGAACCTGGGTGTCGAAATAGAGCACATGGACCCGCTGTGGCCTCCGCTCCGAGATGATGGAGTTCAGTTCATCCTGGAAAAGTCCAAGCTGACGGCGGTTGATCGAGCCGGAGCAGTCCACGCCGACCACAATTTCACCCACACCATCTTTGCGAATGCTTGGCAGGTATATGCCTGCGTCGATAAGTACATGGCGACGAGAGGGGCGATTATTGGCTGGTGATTTGGGCATGCAACTCTGCACATGTCAGATGTGGAAGAGGTGATAAACGTAGAGTTATGTCGGTTGAGGGCCGGTCGAACGGGGATGATCGACCGGCGCGAGATAAAGAGCTACATTTTGCGATCATGTGATTCCGTGGAAACACTCTCGCACGTCGGCGGAGTCTTCAGAAGATGCTTGAGCAAATCGTAACGGTTTCGAACGCCGAGCTTGTCGTAAATCAGAACGATCCTGTTCTTGATGACTTGGCATGTCGTGCCGAGTTGAACCGCAATCTCCTTGCTCGGCAATCCTTCCAGCAATAAGGCCGTCAGCCGCCTCTCCCTTGGCGTCAGCAAGCCCCACTTCTCGTGCCGTGACGATGCATCGGCGGGACCCTCGAGTGACTGTACCCAAGTACGCCGCTCCCGCAGAGCGGCAACGCACTCGGCAAGATCAGCAGCTTTCGCCGTGCGGAACATGATGCCGCGAATCGCAGGCTGTGTGAGTAGAGGCAGATACTCATCTTTGCGCTCGGCGATCCAGACCACAGCGCAGGAAAACCGCCGCGCGAGCTTCATTGTCTCTGACCGCAGAGATACCTGCCCCAGAAACAGAGTTGCTCCTGGATTATTCGCAATGCAACGGGCAAGCTCAGCCTCAGTGGCGCAGTCTGCAATCTGTGTAGATTCTGGAAGAAGTCGGCGAAGGCGGATTGACAGCGACGCCTGATATATCGATTGGCGGTCGAATATTAGGATGGTTACCACGGAAAAGCCCCAAGGAAGTTGGTTAAAATGTGCAATCCACGCAAAAGTTGTGCTCTCTCATAGCCTAGGGAGACGGTGGGCGTAAGCAATCACATGACAGACATCGGCTTGAGGGGGCGAAAATAGGAACGTCACGCGATTGAACGCGGGGCTGCCTAGTCAACCAGCAACCCCGCATTTCTCGGCATGGGACTGTCGCATGCCGCTCCCCCAATTTCAAACGACGTGCGCCAGCCGGACCACGAAGACCAAAATAGCTTCTGTGTGTAGTGACTCCATCCATCTTCCGTGGAACGTTCCGATTTCGGAACACGCCTCGCCAAGGAGCTCGCGGCGAACCGAACAGCTTCGCGCCAGCTGTCATCTTGCTCTTCTATTCATGCTTGTCGGGGCGAAGCGCTTTGTGGATTGGGCGTACTCGCTTGCAAAGGATGCCGGCGTTAGGGCGGACGTTGCGGAAAACAGTATGCCGCAGCTCAACCTAGAGAGCGGACAGACACCTCGGCACCATCCACGTCGCCATCGAGGAATCAGCGCTCGACCCGCCGGGCACCGACCGCACCCTAATCATCCTCAATCATCCTCAGCGACTTCATCCACGATGATGGCACGCTGAACTTTGCCACCGCCGGTGGACTGCAAAGCCGTGCATGCGCGAGACACCTTGCATCTCAACTCGCGAATGGTCAGCGCCTACCGGATAGTGTCCGGGTGTTTCTCGGACAACTCCGTAGCATCGACATGAGACGTCTCGATCATGAGTGCAGGCTGGCAATCAAGGCATTTTGGCAAGACTACAGCAATCGCTTGGGCAGCGCACCAGACGGCCCAGGCAAGCTGGAGGGTTCCTTAATCCCGGACCTCGGTAGTTTTCGGGAGTAAAGGTGCAACCAATCGTGAGGTATGAGATTCACCGCGTGCATTTAATGCAGCGTCTCTGGAGTGAGCTGACGTGCACCTATACGTCCCTCAATTAATTGCTTGTGGGCGGATTCAGGGATGCACGTCAAGCACTCTTAGCTCCAAACTATGAAGTTGAGTTGTCGTACAAGTATCGGAGCCATACCACCGCCACAACAACGACAGTGGCTACGACGTAGTAGCGGTTGCTCGGAGTGAAATGTCTCCATCCGAAGATCGCCAACGCTATCACACCCAACGATAGTAGGCCGCTCACGATGAGGACTACGCGCCTTTTCGGGTGGTGGGCCCAATACTGTCGACGATCTCTGAGACTTGGCATGAATTACCTCCTATTCTAGGGTCCAGTTCCTTAAAGCGATGGGCTCGCCGCCGTTCGCTCTACATTGATGACCTGCTCACCCATTCTCCCAACAGAACCGGGAGTAATAAGGGCGGGTCAACAAAAACTAGTTCGGACAAGCGTAGGGTCTCACAATGCCCCAAATTTCGTTGCTGGCGGCGAGTCCGAGTCCAACCCAAGCCAGCGGATCTTCAGGACCGGTCATCATCAGACCCATCCCACCAATGGCTGCTCCGTGCCCAATCTTGTCAATTTGCCCGCAGTCCTTGCTCGTGAAGAAGGTTTCCTTAGGTGGTTGCTGCGTCTGCTGTTGCTGCTGCTTCGGGTTTTTTGGGGACTCAACGGGATCGGACACGGTTTTCGAGCAAGCAAACTGCAAGCCTAAGGCAGCCGTGGAGTTGCAGACGTTGAAGCCCGGATTCCATGCCTGATTCC
>Ga0182012_10005061_pt1 | contig 13721 bp, 11 predicted proteins | sample 612S2SmetaG_FD_120486 | JGI IMG/M metagenome (GOLD analysis project Ga0182012, IMG submission 120486) | Permafrost microbial communities from Stordalen Mire, Sweden - 612S2S metaG | ecosystem: Environmental > Terrestrial > Soil > Wetlands > Permafrost | place: Sweden: Stordalen | collected... | reverse complement strand
ATTATTCGCTTATCAGGCCAATCTGGTCACCCAGAAGAATTTCTATAGTCAGGGCAGCGTGGGGCAACTTTCGACGGAGGGAGCCGGATATGCCGGTAACTTTAGCGGCTTTGGACCGGAATTATCGGCGGGCAGCGATTTGGCGGAACGCTTCGGCAAGTCCCTGGCAATCGTAAAATTTGCTTCCGGCGGGGCAGATTTGGATACGCAATTTGCGAAGTCTGCTAATTTTCTCTATCCCCGACTCATCGCGGAAGTCACCAATAGTCTGGCTCAATTGATTGCCCAAGGCTATACCCCGACCTTGAAAGGCTTGTTTTGGTTGCAGGGGGAAAGCGATGCCCTGCTGAATCCCTCGACCTACGCAACCGACATCGGGCAATTTGTCAGCGATGTTCGCACCGATTTGAAAGTGCCGACGCTTCAGTTTGTCCTGACCGAGATCAACACCAATCTGCCGGCGTTTGCTTTAAGTCAGGCGGGCGTCGCACAAGTCAACCAAGCGATGACAAGTCTCACCAATACCGATCCGAATGTGAAATTCGTTACGACCGCAGACATCAATTACGGTTTCGCCGATACCGTCCATTATACGGCTGATCAAATCATAAAGATTGGCCAGCGTTGGGCGGCGGCGTTCACCGTTGAACCTAATCCCCACGGCTCGCCGCCTTGATCATCAATTTATGACTGAAGGCGGTGGCGTGGTTTGCCACTGATTGCCATCCCAAAACTCGGCGCGGCTGTTTGAATCCAGACGCGCCGGAATGTTTAATGAAACTTTCCATCTCAACCTTCACGCTCGGCGCGGCACTGCTGCTGGCGGCCAACGCCAGATCGGCAACACTCCTCATTGATGTCAACTTCTGCGCTGCCGGAGGTGCCACTCAAACCGGCGCGGCGGTTTTGGGCGACTCAGGGGACAGGTGGAACTCGATTACCGGCCCGACCAATACGCTGGTTGATTCAACCGGCAACATTGTGGGCGGGGTCGGACTTGCCCTGAACGACTCAGGCGACTTTCTTGACGCTGGCGGAACCGCCATGGATGCCGCCACCACCGCTTTAATGGAGGACTGCATTTTTGGCAATGGTTCGACGGTCACGGTAAGCCTCACCGGATTGGCGTCATACAAAAACGATGCTTTTACTCTGGTTATTTATGGTGCCGGAGATACGAGCGGCCAGGGCGACACTCTTAACATAACGGCGGGTGCCAAGGGAGGAAACTCCGGCAGCAGTCTGGCCACCAGCGCCAGTCCGGACAGGAAAATCTCGGAGGGAATTGGCGTTGCCTACCAGACCTACACGGGAATCATCGATGCGGGCACGATTACGTTTACCGCCACGGGACGGACGCAATATGCCATCGTGAACGGTTTTCAGCTTCAGTTGAGGCCGCCACCCAATCCGGGAATTTTAGCTTCGCCCGATTCTCAAATCGCTTACATCGGTGACACGGTTTCATTCAATGTGTCTGCGTTAGGGACGGCACCGTTCAGCTATCAATGGCAGGCAACAGACAGCGCCACAGACGGCTTCACCAACCTGACGGATGGCGGCCCGATTTCCGGTGCGACGAGCAATGTCTTGACCATCACCAGTGTGACGACCAATTGGGCGGATGCTTACCGGGTAATTGTTTCCAATGCCAGCGGCTCGGTCACCAGTTCGCCACCGGCCATCCTAAAGGTGCTGACCATCCCGGTCATCACCAGTCAACCCGCATCGCAAATGCAGGTTGCCGGTAACCCAGCGTCCTTCATTGTAGCCGCAATCGGGGCGTCCACGATAAGCTACCAATGGCAGGCGACGAACCCCGTCACCGGCGGCTTCACAAACCTGTTGAATGGCGGCAACATCTCGGGTGCGACAAGCAATGTCCTGACCATCACCAACGTGACGGCCAACGGGTCACTGGCCTATCAGGTGATCCTGACCAATCATTATGGTGCCGTCACCAGCACCGTGGCCACCCTCACCGTGCCGACTGGCTGGCATCTGGTCTGGAACGACGAGTTTAATGGCACGACTTTGGATGCCACGAAGTGGACTCCTTACGTTGGCAACGACACCGGCGGTAATGTGTATTATACCGATCGCACCAACAATGTTTACGTCGCCAACGGACTGCTGCACCTCGTGGCCCAAAAGGAATCTCTCGGCGGCTTCTCCTACACCTCCGGCCAGGTGCGAACCGAATTCAAGTATTGGAAGAAGTATGGGCTGATAATGGCACGGATGCGCATGCCAGCCGGTCAGGGCTTCTGGCCGGCGTTTTGGATGCTGGGGAGAAACTACGACCCCGGCATCCATTGGCCATATTGCGGCGAGATCGATGTGCCGGAGAGTCACGGGGGCTTGACCAATATGGTCCAAGGCACAATTCATTACGCCGACGTCAGCGGCAATGACACGTTTCAGACTTCGAAATACACGTTGCCTTCAGGGGGATTCACCACCGACTTTCACAACTACGGGATAGAGTGGACGACCAATTCGATAATCTGGCAGGTGGATGGTGTGAACGTGCAAACGTGGACCAACTGGGGGTTAGCCAGCGGATCATTTGCCTATCCGGAGCCTTTCAACCAGCCTTTTTTCTTCCTGTTACAACTGGCCGTCGGTAGTGCCAGCGATTACGGCGGTCTGCCCGACGCCACCACGCCGTTTCCGAGCGAGGTGCAGGTGGATTATGTGCGGGTTTATGACCAAATGCCTCTGCCACCGACAGGGTTAGTTGCCACGGGGGAAACCCATGAGGCGAGCCTGAATTGGGCGGCGGTATCCGAGGCGACGAGCTACCGCGTGAAACGCGCGACTGTAAGCGGCGGCCCCTACACCACCGTCGCCAACTCGCCAACGCCCAGCTACATGGATACTAACATCGTCGTGGGGACAACGTATTTTTATGTTGTGTCAGCGGTTGGCGCATGGGGCGAGAGCGGCGATTCCACTCAAGTCAACCTGACCTTTGGTCCCACCCTGCTCGTCAATGGCGACCTCGGCTCCGGTGCCACTCAAACTGGTGCGGCGGTCTTGGGTTCCCCGAGAGATGTCTGGAATGCGATTGCTACCGGGTCTGGCACTTTGGTTGATTCCGCCAGCAACACCTTGAATGGGGTCGGATTTACCTTGGTGGATCAAGGTCTCTTTATTGACACCAATGGAACCGCCATGGATGCCGTCACCACGCCACTGATGGAAGATTATGCCTATGGCAACACCAGCCCGGCCACTGTCACGCTGCATCTCACCGGGTTGACGAAATATCTGAATGATAATTTTAGCTTGGTGGTCTATGCTGCGGGGGACACGAGCGGTCAGGGAGCTTTGCTGACGCTGGCAGGTGCGACGGGCGGAAACTCGACCAGCACCCTGACCACCACCGCCGCCTCGCGGCAGATTTACGCCGGTCTGGGAGTAGCCTACAATGAGTTCACTGGCATTCTTACCAACGGCACACTGACCTTGACCGCCAGCCCCAACGGGTCTGCCTTCACTTCCGTGAACGGATTTCAGTTGCAGATAAATTTGCCAACTCCCCGGTGATCAAAACCGAGCCAGTTTCGCGAACCAATCGCCTTGGCAATCTTAGCACAGCTTTTTCCCAGCAGAGATTACCAACTGACGACAGAGGGCACGGGCGTGGTTTGCCAGTTATTGCCGTTCCAAAACTCGGCATGGCTGTTTGAATCCAAATGCGCGGGGACGCCAACAGAACGCAGGGCGGCAATGAAAATGATTTCAAAGCCAGCTTCGTCAGTGATTTGTTTTGACCAGATTTCTGGCACTTCGCGCGGTGAATTGGGCAAGGTGGCGATGGTCACCCGTTCATGTAGATGCGCAAAGACAATCTTGGCCGCTTCCTCCAGCGAGGCTGCATGACGAATGCGTGGATAAAATTCTTCCCAAAAGGGGCGTCGCCAGTCCAATTGCTCATCCGATCTACCGGTAATTACGGGTGACAGGACAAAGTGCTGATATATTTCATTATCCAGCGTCCAATTGATAAGTTGGCGGTCATAGTTTGCCAGTTGAACATGTTCAAGCAGAACTTTAATTTTTTGGCCGCGCCAGATCTCGTTTGTTGAAAGAAAATCAAAGTCTTTGATTTCATGCTGCGAGATAAGACATTTTCTAGCCACGGCCAGAGTTTCATCACCAACCGGAAGCAGTGGCGTTCCCAAATACACTATGGTTTGTGCAGTGGCCAGCACTGCCAGAATTGTCGCCACCCAACGCAGCCGCCTTTCCCACCTGCCATATTTTGAAAAGACAGTCACAATACTTTTCGTATCATCATCCCCCGTTGTTGGCTGAACTGGTGCTATGGGCAACGGTATAAATGATTCAAGCCGGGATAACTCCATGAGCGTCCAGAATACGGTCGCTGTGGCTAGTTTGAACAGTCCGCCATCGAACCAAGAGCCCACCAGCAGAACAATTGAACCGCTGCGGCAGACTGTAAAAATTGAAAGTGGAGGACTTAATCCGGCTGGCCTTCTGCGAAATGAAAGCGCCAGATAAGCGGCTAAACAAAACAGAACTGGCATCCCAGCAGAAACACCGAGCATGAAAAAATCATTCGTTTGAATGGCGCCCGGGTCATTCAATTGAGGCGGGAGATAATTATTTTGATACAATGATGTTGCTGATGCCCAGCCGACCCCAACCAATGGCCGATCAACCATCATATGTATTGATCCCTTCCATGCCGCCACACGATTGCGCCACGAAAAATCATTGGCGTTGGCCACAGAAAATGCCCGTTGCGACAGAAGCGATTCCGAAAAGTGAAACTGCCAGAACATCAATGTCGTCAATGACGCAATGAGTATCCCCAGCAGAAACCGGTTACGACAAAAATAAACAGAAAACCGCGAGGACTTTACCGCTTGAACTGTCAGATGAAACAGTCCCAACAATGTTCCCAACCATGCTCCACGACTGTAGCTTTTGGACAAGCCATAACCCGTAAGCATCGCCGCAATGAGGCAGAAAATGAAACAAAGGGCTTTCCGACTTCCGCCATCTGCCATCTGCCATTCGCGAATTCCAATTCCCAACGCCAAAATCACGCCCGTTCCCATTAGCAAACCGTAAAAATTGGGATTATCCCATACACCGCTCCAGCGGATGACACCGTGATATTGATATGTCATGTATGGTTTTAACTGCCACAATGCGGCGTAAGCCAAAAAAAAGGTCAGCAAACCGGCCAGCCAAAGCGTGTATTGCTCAACATGGTTGTTTTGCCCGCGAATCCAAACTGAAGTGGCTTTGCCAAAGACGATGCCAGCCAAAAGAACGGAAACCCGCGTAGAACTTGAAGCGGCTTGATACGCGAATGCGTAGAGTAAAAACACCAATGCAACCAAAGCGGCTAGCCAAAGATTCGGATTCAAAAAAAAATTGCGGCAGCGGGCATATATCCATCGCGACCCGCCAGTCATTTCCGGAGCATTAAACCGGCAAACGCCGGTTGCCATGGATGGGAGAAACCCTGCGCGCTGTTCCACAAACAAAAAAATAACGATGTAAAAGGCTAGACAGGCCACAGCCAACCATTGAGTTGCCGGGTCATGGAAAATCGCGGCAGTTTTTCTGATAATTGAGCCCCAAAACTCAAGCGATGCCGGCCAGATTTTATCGGAAGATAGAAATGAAAATAGCAACGAGGCCAAAACACTAAATTTAAGCGCTACGCCTATTGATTTAATGTTCATCACCAAAAAAGGTGACAATTATTCAACCATTGTAAAGCCGATAAAATAGTCCGCCAATTCGAGGCAAGGCCACGCTTTTACTTTTAATCGGTTATGGCAGGGATATATTTTTGATTGTTTGCTTTCTCAGCGATGAAAGTTTTGATTGATCGAGTATCTCATTTAATTCTCTTTTATCTGATTCAGAAGAGGTATAGAAAGACTTCAAAAAGATTTCGACGCCAAAATTGGCTTGCTTGTTTATGCGCTGCAAGGAAGATTGAAAGCCATAACTTTCAGCATTTTCTCTGTTTGTCTTTAACATGGCTTGATATTTAGCACGAGCAATCGGATCTTTTATGACAGAAGGGTCAACTCCAGACGAATATTGGACTCCTCCATCAGGCGGGGGAATTACGTTTAAAGAAAAATTGGCATTCGTTTCATTAAAATTGGGGTCTAAATGTTTATCGATGGTAGCCAGAATCTTAAACCATAAAATTGTTTGTTGCTTTCGATTTAAGATGGATTGGTCGTTGTTAAGATTTTCTATTGCAGTATTTAGGTGATCAACTGCTATCGCCACTTTGATATGATCGAGTGATTTATTTGTCTCAAATTCCAGCAGTTGGTTCATTATTGGCTGCTCAAATTTTGAGGCCAAATTATCCGTATTATTGGTTTGAGCCAACAAGCAATTTAACGTCATTGCGTAAAATGAACCGACTAATCCGAAGATTTTAAACTTTTTAAATATATTATTCATGATGTAAATTCCTTATGGCCGGTTTATCATGGAACAGTCGCATTAGTTACATTGCATGACCAACTTGCACCGCCTTTTGATGCTGACAATGCTCCACCCGCTCCCAAAACACAAAGGTGTGTCAATGTAGTAAAATTTTTCCAAGGATTGATACCTTCTTGGAAATCCCAAGGAATTATAACGGTTTCAGTGCCTGGCGCAAAAGGAGCCGCTGTGCCAGGATCTCCAGAATAAACATGGTCGTTTACAGATCCGGCTGATGTTCCGAGCCCTGGAACTACTGTGGCAGTAAATGGAAATGGAGTAGGTGCAGACTCATGAGGCTGGCCATTCATAAATGAATAAACACCAGTTGCAACTTCATTAACCATCTCTTCCTGACACCAAACAGCACCAAAATTCACAGAATCAGGTGCAAGATAAATTAGGTTGTTGATACCTATATCAGGTCGGTTTGCACTATGCCGCTTTGCATATACAACCATATTAACGCCAGTAGGTTCAATAACTGAAAAAACTGCAGAAAGAGAGCCACCGCTATAGCTAGCTTTGACCGTGGCCGTAGCCGCATTGCCAGGCGCAGTTAGAGTTGTGGAAGTTCCGCTTGTCGGACCCACGCTGCCAGCAGAAGTGCTCCACGTTATGGCTCCCGTCGGCGACCCAAGAATCCATATAAATACCTGCTCTCCAACTCCGATATTTGTTCTCGATTGATTAGTAGGGGTAGTTGCTACACATTGGTTGGTCAATTGTATCACATTTATAACATTCGTAACGCAGGCATTCGTGCTGACACTATAATTAGTTCCATTGCAGTCGGTGCCTTTAAATGTTGCCGTGCAAGTTATGACGTTGGTATACCAACCGGCGGAAATAAATACATTTGTCCAAGTGGCTGGATTGTTGGTGGTCGAAATAAACGATCCACAAGTAGCACCCCAAACCACATTCGTGCTCGAAGGGGTTAACGCCTCACAGCCATTGTCGCTCAATTTGCCAAAGGTGGCAGTATACCCAACCGAATTGGTCTTGCCAAAATTCTGCGGTGAACTTGGCGGGCCGCCGGATATGCTTACAGATCCGGGTGTGACTTGCGCTTGGAGCAGGCCGGTCAGCGAGACGATTAGCCCGGCAATAATGGCGAATAATGGCTTCGTAAGTTTCATGGGTTGACTTGTTTAGTTTTGCAACGTGCCACTTATAAATATTGAACCTTCACTTCAGATATTAATTTTAAAATCAGCAATGCATATAGGCAGAGGTTTTTGAGTTTAAACCGTCATTTTACCTGCACTTTTAACAGATTGGATTCAAGCCGAAAGCTAGTGCCATTCATACTAAAACTTCGAGTTGCCTGAACCGTATAATCTCCGGGTTCAATGTTCTTTCCGATGGTCGCCGGTATAATCCGAACATTTTGTTCTCCCGGACTCATAGTGAGCATCGTCTTCATACGGATAACAAGAGGTTGCTGTATAAGATGGTATACTTTATCTGCGCCGCTTTTTAGCAAAACATCATAATCTGCCGGTTGCCATATTTGGGCAAGTTGAATTGAATTCGTAGACGTATTTTTAATTACAGTGACGAGTGTAATTGTTGATCCAATCTCAATAATTGTATTTGTCATCGTGATTGACAATTGAACGCCTTGGACATCCTCGCCCCAGTTAGAGATAGTCTCGGTGGAATTGGTTTGTCCTACACAGGCAGAAATCCAACAAACCATTAAACATATAGTTCCAAGCATTATTTTAAGCATAGATTTTCTTTATTGATTAATTAAAATGTTGGATTCCATGGAAAAACGGATGCATTGTTCGTCCATACCGGATAAATTACCCCGGAATCGGCGCTTGCTGACACGGATATGCTTGGAGTTCCGCTAAATGACCAATTTGCAACATTTCCACCAAAGCCAGTCGCTGCGCCAGTGCAGTTCCAAGTAACTTTCCATAACGGCACCAAATTTCCATTTGCTGGCTGAAACATAAGCCACATCTCGGAATTCTGATAGTCTGAAGCTGCAATTTCATTGGTAAGAGACAATGTAATACTTGGCGAATCAGAAGCGGTTGTCGCGGTGTCATTTTGGTATGGATATTCAGTATCTAATACCGTGCCTACCGTTTGACATGAATGCACAATGACGTTACTAGCACTGTTGGAAATTGTTATTGTTGAGGGATTGTAAGTGATTAACTGAACCCATTTTGTAGAATAATTAGTATTGCCATTATTGTAATAACTACTGGCACTATTTACCGGCATTAAAATAGAATTAGAAAAGTTTATTCCAACTTGTGTAGGAATCGGAAATCCAAAATAAATTTTAGGCCCACTTCCGATGGTTACATTTCCTGTTTGGCAGAAAACAGAATTCGTTGGTCTGACAACAGTAAAAGTAGCATTGCTTAAACAAGAGATGCCTGCGCATACCGCCGAACAGGAAACCGACTTGCTTCCGGCATCCACCCAGAAGAAGGAGACGCTGGTGTTCGTGGTAACTGTTAAAGGCTGTGGATAGCCATTTGTCCATAGAGAATCCGAAGAAACGTAAAAATTAGTCTCGGTCGTGCCCGACACTGTCCATTGAAAGTTCGAAAAAGTTCCGCCAAATGTTTGCGCTGATAAATTGATTTGCTGTCCTACGATCGCCACATTATTACTGTTGGCGGTGCAGATGGTGTTGGTGGTTCCACTGACAACAATATTAAGAAATGGCATCACCTCGACTGGATTCGTGACGTTTACAATCGCGTTGGTGCTATAACTGTTTCCATTGCAGTCCGTGCCGCTAAATGTCACCGTGCATTTTATCACGTTGGTATACCACCCGGCTGCAGGAAAAACATTCGTATAATAGGTGGGATTGTTGCTGGCCGTGCGCCACGACCCGTAAGTGGTGCCCCAGGCAACAATCGTGTTCGAGGGATGCAACGTCTCACAGACGTTGTCGCTCGCATTGCTAATGGCGGCGCTATACTGAATCCAATTGGTGGTGCCAAAATTCTGCGGTGAACTTGGCGGCCCGCCGGATATGCTCACAGATCCGGGTGTGACTTGCGCTTGGAGCAGGCCGGTCAGCGAGACGATCAGCCCGGCAATAATGGCGAATAACGACTTCGTAAGTTTCATGGATTGACGTGTTTAGTTTTACACATTTTTTCAACAATTCAAGTAATTTCCAGCAAACGGGTTTCAGCTACAGATAATTTTGCTCACTCTCCGGTGATTTAGACCGGTCCATTTTCGCAAACTAATTGCCTTGGAGTCGTTAGTGTAGTTTTTTCAGCAATCGAATTGATCACCAACTGACGATAGAGGGCGCGATTGCAGGTTGCAACTGGTTAGACTCCAGAAATCAGTAATTGTTGTGTGATTTATTTAAATAAAATTGTCCCACTTTACAGCTAAAATCACAATTAAAATTCTACTTTTCGCGCGCGTGACGTTCCCAATTCCAGCAAAATCCAAAACACAGTTGCCGTTGGCAGATCAAACAACCCTCCGTCAAACCAAAATGCCACCAGCAAAACTACAGCGCCGGCACGACACGCGACCTGCAGCGAATCAGCCGCATTTGGCTTGAATTTACTATATATATACGCGATAAAGCAAAACAGTGCGGGCAAGCCTAATTGTGTTCCCATCATTAAATAATCATTCGTCGTGATAGCCGTCGCGCCATTCTCAGGTGGCAAATAACTTTTCTTGTAAATGTCAACCGCTTTGTTCCAGCCAACACCGAACGGATGATCCCGCATGATTTCAAAGCCAGCTTTCCAAGCTGCGACCCGATGCTGCGCCGATGGTCGACTCAAATCTGCACGCTTCAAATACCACGGAGCGTCGTCTGCCGTGGCACCCCAGAAAAAATAAACTACCGCCGCCACAATAAGAATTCCCGGCAAAATAAAAAACCATTTGAATTTCCCATGCGCCTTTGCCAGATAGAGCATACCAACGACCGCTCCTAACCATGCGCCCCGGCTATAACTGAAAATCAATCCCGCCGCCGTTAATCCTCCTGAAACAAGGAGGGCAACCGGTAGCAACTTATTTATTCTAAATCCTTCCTTCTGTTTTTTGGTGAACAGCTCTATTGCAAGCAATAGCCCAACGCCCATCAACATTCCATAGGTATTAGGATTATTCCAAATACCCATCCACCGCGGTCCATGATAGACATTTGTCGAGGTATCAATATGCCACAACGCCGAAAAAGCAAGCAGCATGACTAAGCCATTTAGAAATATTTGAATTACAGATTTCTGATTTTCTACGTTCCTCTCTTCCCGTTCTAACTTCCCACTGAATAGAACGCTTGCTCCTCTGCCTAGCAACACGCCTGCAAAGAAAATGATAGCATTCATCTGCTGCAAAGCTGCCGAATAGCCAGTGAAATAAACAGATATGGCTATGATAAGAAGACTAACTAGCAATAGGTCATTCAGGCCAAACGTTAGAAAAATAAAAGTGCCGCACCAAACAATAATGCAAACCATCAGCATCCACTGGATATAATCGTCCCCAATAGCATCGTTAACAAACCTTCCAACGCCAAAGGTCGAACAATTGCCAAATAAACAGAATACTAATAAAATAAATAACCATTTATTTCTCAAAATCTTCGCCGGCGGACTTGTGTTATTGGTTACAAAACTTAAGGTTCACAATCACAGACCATATAATATCCCTGGAGTCCACCGTCATCAATTTCATCTCGGCAAAATTGATTATTAATCGTGACTGGAGGGTATTGACAATCTGAATCAGTGCAAACCCAAGGACCTGTAACACAATGTGAGGTGTCTGTAACGTAGGCAGAGCAAGGCGCACCTACTGTTTTACATCCGCCACCTACACTGCCAGGAGTGCCCAAGGAGGCACAGTCACTATTTGTTTGCAGTATGTGGGCAGAACACCACGCAAACAACTCTGATCCAAAAGCAGATGTTCGGACAAGGCTAGTGATGGTTAGTCCGACAATGCATATTTTAATTAGTTTTTTATTTTTCATGTTTATGTTTCTAGTTTGTTTTGTTTTTGTTTGTTTTAGAGTGCGAACCCAATGAAGCCTTGTATAATATATATACCGGAAATAATAAGAAAACTATTGCAAATAAAGCGGTAAATGCGATGCGCCGTTTGCGTATGTCACTAGGAATTGGCCTTCCAGACACCTCTCTGTCACCCACCCCAGCCTTGAACTGTCCGATCAGATTAGGTGAATCTATTGGCAACCAATTATTTGTTCTATCAAGCATATAATTAATCATATTTAATGCCCTATCTTTGTCGGCCATCCGAAATCGGGAATCCATTACAAAGACTTTTCGAGAAAGAATAGGGGGCTGGAACGTAGTGTTAGCTGGCAAATCTCCTATATTTGTGACATTAAATTTATAGTGCCAGTGTATTATCTGCGATGTATTTGTGAGATTTTTTACTCCAGGGTAATAAACTGCACCTACATGGTAAAATTGATGGTCGAAAATTGTAAAATCAAATGACATTGGTATCTCAAAGCCATTTTTATTGGTGAAATCAACAGTGTCTAAATCGGCATAGAGCATACCATCTTTCCATTTTGACTTTCTGAAAACCAGATCGTGTTTTAATTGTGCAATCCAATTGTCCCCTAATGAAGCGTCTAGTTCAGGCCGAGAAAATTCATCGTCTTCGTTTGCAAGATCAAGTTTGTCATCTCGTATAAACCGAAGCTCTTGGGGAATATAAGGCGGGGACGACATCAATTTTGTTTCAGCCCGAAATCCATAAGCTACTAATGAATAGCGCGCAGAAATCCACGGAACCGGCATGACATTTGTTTTAGAAAAATAGTCCCCGGAGCCAAATACAAGCCAAAGAATCTGAGATCTCTTTTCTTCATCAAATGGACTAAAAGGATAATTCCCACTTGATAGATAAGCTGTGCATGTTTTGTTTGTGACAGGAGTTTTCCCTATTATATCCCAATTTTTATTGTCCATGTCCGATTCTCGATACCGAATAAAAAATGAACTCGTCCCATCGAACGACGAATAAATAACATCATTTTCTTCTTGAAGGGGTCGAATTTCTATGAGCAACCGTCCATTTGACCCAAGCAAGATATGAACTGCATTCGTGCTGCTCCAGTGTGGAATTGGCTCCCCAACTCCTCCAATGTCATTGACTGTCAATATCCCGGTGAGAGCCATTCCCTCGTCTGCTCGAACCGAAAAAGCAAAAAAGAAAAACAAGATTGTCTGTATACTTAACAGAGAGAACGCTTCGTGAAAAAGCGTTTTTCTTTCAGTTCTTTTCTTCATGGCAGCTCTTTATTAAGTTGTTAATTTCTCAACTTATGTTGGAACATACTACATAAAAGAAACATTAAACTTCCAACTTCCATATAACAAATTAATACAATTGGTATTTCATCCAGAATTCGTGGTGGCAAACCTGTCCAGTCAAGGACACCTCCTAAACATCTGCATGGCCTTTGCGCAAAAAAAGAATATGCAAGCATGTGGTAAGCCATAAATAAGGTTGCCAACCACGAACAGGCCACCATTGAAGACAATTCCTTGCGTCTAAAAAATATAAAAAGAGCCACAATCACTTCCGTGATCATAGCAATCAACAGAGTCTTGCGTGTAGTCAACGAACTGAATACGCCGTCAGGCACATTAAGAAATCCCTTATGTTCAAAAAGGGCGATGGCTTTAGCTCCTGCCGTCAACAAAAGGAGAGTTGCCACTGTATATGCAAATATGTGCTGCGATCTTTTAAATTCAAACAACATTTTTATATTATAGGGTTAAATTACTTTCAATTATTTCCTCGGAATTTGCGGCGCTAGTGGTGTCGGCGACGTATGATTGCCGCAGTTATGATGCGGGGAACTGCCGAGAAAAATTCTCCGCTCACTCCTGCATCGGCTTGGTCGGCCGCAGGCAATTCAAATCGGCTTAGTTTTGGATCGTCGAAAAATTTGTAAAGCGGGGCACCATCGGTGTTCTTATCAAGAACAGGGCAACGGTGCACAAACCAAGGCAAAATTAACCCATAACACGCTGAACTTGTGCGTCTGATTAAGGATGAGATATCTAATTGCAACATAGAATTAACAGCATGATTACAGCAGGTCGGTAATCTGTTTGTAAGTAAAATTGTTAATCATTTTTGGCCATTTGAGTTTTATTCAGGTGGGCCGGTGATTGCAGTGAAGGACAAGCGCCCCAGAATTCCTTGAACTT
>Ga0182012_10005060_pt1 | contig 13721 bp, 13 predicted proteins | sample 612S2SmetaG_FD_120486 | JGI IMG/M metagenome (GOLD analysis project Ga0182012, IMG submission 120486) | Permafrost microbial communities from Stordalen Mire, Sweden - 612S2S metaG | ecosystem: Environmental > Terrestrial > Soil > Wetlands > Permafrost | place: Sweden: Stordalen | collected... | reverse complement strand
TACCGCGGCGTCGTTAGCTGAGCTCCTCTATCCGGCTCCGGGTTCAACGCTTAAGAGCACCTCTGTATTTTTTGAGTGGACGGCCGGGGGCGGTGTCTCGGCGTACGATCTGCACCTGAGCGCCGTCGCGGCTGGGGGCTATGACCTCTATTCTTCGGGTCACACAACTAGCACTATTAAGACTGTGAATGGGCTACCGACGAATGGAGAGACGATTTATGCGCGGCTCTATTCGATCATCGGAGGAGTCACTTATTACAACGACTACACCTACACCGCGAAGTGATATTCATGCGGCGGTATCGGTGGGTGTGGCGACCAACTGGGGGGACTCGTCCAGTGGTTCGGGGACGGCGGGTTTGGGTTCGGCGTGTACAAGTGCTTTAGCTATCGCGTCGGCCAGGGACCTGGAGATGTGGAGATCCTCGGTGCGGCTGATCATCTGCGCGGCCTTGGCCGGATCTTCGCTGTAGTGCCAGATTCCCATGACGATTTTCAGTGCTGGATTGGCGGAGCGCAGGCTGCGGAAAATGCGGCGCGCGGGCCATGGCGACGGACGGCATTCCGGAAGGGAAAACGATGTCGGGCTTCTGCTCGGTGACGGTGGAAACGGTTTCATCGATGCGCTGGACGGGCAGGGAAGTAGCGTGGAATCCGGCCTGATCGAGGACCTGGGCGAGCATTGTGGAGATGAGGTCGTCGGAGCCGTCGAGCTGGTCGAGGCGTCCGATGGGGCGGCCGACTTCACGAACATGCATGGGATGGTCGAGGGTAGCGCCGACGGGGTTGGCGTCAGCCTCGCCGGGCGGCGGGATGGAGCCAGTGGGGTTGGCAATGCCGAGTTCTTCACTGATTTTCTGAATTTCACATTGCGCGCGGCTGTAGGCTGAGTTGCTGGGGCTGTGGAGGGCCTGCATTCTTTGCGCGATGTTGCCGCCGTAGGTGGGCAGGTCGTTGGCGATGGCGACGAACTGAGTAAAGAGCGTCAACGTGGCAACGAGGAGGAGGGCAGCGAATGCAAGGATGACGCAAAGGGCGGCGATGGGACGCGGGAGCCGAAGGCGTTCGAGGAAGGCGACGATGGGGGCGAGGAGAAAAGCGAAGAGGATGGCAAATCCAAGGGGAAGCGGGAGGACTTTTGCGAGATAGAGGACGGCGATGCCGAGAACCGCGATGGTGGTGAACCAGAGCTGGGTTAGCATGCGTTGGGTAGCGGAAGGGTTCATTGGGTCTCCCGAAGCGAGGTGCAAAGTGCCTGGGAGTGAGATGCGGATAGGCAGGGATACGAGCAGCTCGAAGTGAACCCGATCAGCATGTGCATGTTAACTTATTTTTCGTGCATTGAGAGGCTCGACAGAGAACATGGAAAATAGGCCTGAAGCTGCTTCCGAAGTTTTCGGTTCCATGGTTAGAGTTTCTCCTGCGGCCTTGCTCGCTAGGTTCTGACGAAGGTGGATCTTTTGGCCGACAAAAGGACTTGAGCAACCCCATTGGTCAATTGTGCTACAAACTCTATGGGGACACCGAAGCGGAATTCGGCGCCCGCTCAAGCAAGAATGAGCGCTTTCCCAAAAATCCTGGAAACGCGGTGAATCGTGGAATTGTCGAAACCAAACCGAAAGCCTGGTTGCTTTTGGGGGTTCCTGTTCACTGCGCTGGCGTGCTGTGTGTTTCTCTGGGGTCTGCAGTACAAGCTATCACTCTACAACCCACCGCCGGCCACCTCTCATCATGTTCCCATGGCGAAGCTGCTTTCAAAGAATGAACAATCAAGGGCATTAGAAACGTCAGCATATACCCAGACCAAGCCTGCAATTAAAGCTCTGCTAGCACCAGTTAAATTACTGTCTTTCATTCTGCTCGCGGTGTGCGCATTCGGCATGCCCGCATTGAGTTTTCAGACGGCCGTGAATCAGCTGCCCCTTGAATTGCATCGAGCTCTTCGAGAAGCATTCTTCGTTCGCCCCCCTCCGATGCTGAGCGCCTAATTCTCCGGATATTGAAGTCGGGCTCTGCTCCCAGTTCGGGTTCAGGCGCCCGGTTGGCATCGCTCCTTTCAGGGCGTTCCTCTGCAAGTGACGTGTTGATCCACGATGCGTTTTCAAACACAACATCCCTTTTGAGGTGCGTTCAAGATATGCGAAAGCAGATCTCCATATTTCTTTTTGCTGGACTGTTTCTTCCCCTTGCCATCCTTATTGTTGCCTGTCATGCGAGGAGCAAAAGCTCGGAAGCCGAAGCCGACGAAGTCCCCTCGGCCGAAGTGGCTACAGCGCAACGAGGAAACCTTGCTCACACCTTGAACCTAGCCGGCCAGTTTCAGTCGTACCAGATGGTTGACGTTCATCCCAAGGTCACCGGTTTCATGGAAAAGATCAACGTCGACATCGGCGACAAGGTGCACAAAGGGCAAATTCTCGCGGTGCTCGAAGTGCCTGAGCTGAATGCGCAATTGAAGGGGACCGGGTTCGAGGTGGAGCAGTCCAAGGACGAATTGCTTCGCACTCAGCATGAGATTAAGCGAGCGGAAGCTACCAATGCAGCGCTTCATGCCGACTATCAGCGCCTTCTTGAAGCCTCAAAGGCACAACCAGGTCTAGTTGCCCAACAGGAATTGGATGACGCACAGAGCAAAGATTTATCCGCTGAGTCTCAGGTGGATGCGGCTAAGGCTGCCGCGGCCGCAGCGCAGGAACACACACAAGTGGCTGGCGCGGACAATGAGCGCGTTCAGGACCTGAAGAATTACACGAATGTTATCGCGCCTCTGGACGGAGTGGTGGTCTGGCGCTATGCCGATACCGGCGCACTGATTCAAAGCGGCACTAACTCGAACGAACAGGACATTCCGATCGTGCGGCTTTCGCAGAGCGGCCTATTGCGTTTGCGCATGCCGATTCCTGAGAACGATGTTCGGTTTGTGCATTCAGGCGATCAGGTACAAGTGCGCGTCGATGCAATTGGGCGCTCGTTTACCGGCAAGATTGTTCGTTTTACACGCGATGTGAACTTCGAGACGCGAACCATGGAGACCGAAATCGATGTTGAGAATCAAGACCTCTCGATCGCTCCGGGGATGTATGCAAATACACAAATGCAGCTGGGGCATTCAGATAACGTAACGACGATTCCAGTCGAGGCGCTGGTTCTCAAAGGGGATCGATAGATTGTCTATTGTCTGGATTCAGATAATCGCATTCGTATCCGCACCGTGCAAGTGGGACTTCGCGGATCGAAGCTCGCCGAAATTAAGAGCGGCGTTGAACCGGGTGACCGCGTAGTGCTTGGAGGACAGGAGAATTACTCCGAAGGAGAACGGGTTACACCGATTGTCACTCAAGAGCCTGCTTCCGAGGTGGTACATGAGTCGGGCGGAGTGATCGACCTCAAGGCAGAATCGGACGAGAACAACGGAGGCGCAAAGTAATGCCGAAGTTTGCCCTCAAGCACCCGTTCTTCATCATCATGCTGTGCCTGATGGTTTCCCTGGTGGGAGTGGTCAACACGCTTCGCATGCCGGTTGATTTGTTTCCGAAGATCGATATGCCCGTTGTTGTAGTGGCAACTTTCTATAACGGCATGCCACCGCGGCAGATCGAAGCCGACATCACCAACACCTTCGAACGCTTCTTCACGCTAGGCGCAAACATCGATCACAGCGAATCGCGTTCATTGACCGGCGTGAGCCTTATCAAGATCTATTTCAAACCGGGTACCGATCCTAACTCGGCACTTAGTAACATCGCCAATCTGGCGATGGCAGATTTGCGCCGCCTGCCTCCTGGAACGCTGCCTCCTGTAGTGCTGGGCATGGATGCATCAACGCAACCGGTGTGCCTGGTTACGTTGAAAGGGCAGGGGCTGAATGAAACGAACCTTAAAGATCTGGCGCAATTCCAGGTGCGCAATCAGATCTCCAACGTTCAGGGAGCTTCGGTGCCGCAGCCGTTTGGAGGAACTTATCGACAGATTCAGGTGTACGTGGACCCACAAAAGATGGAAGCACGCAACCTGAGCCTGAATGACGTGGTGGAAGCGGTCAACAGTTCAAATCTGATTCTGCCTGCCGGGGACGTGCGGATCGGTTCGAAAGATTTCAACATCTATGGTAGCTCCCAGTTACTGGATCGACCCGAAGAGCGGTAACAACTATATGGTCACGGTTCAGTGTGCAAACCGCTTTCTCAATAACATGTCGATGGAAGACTTCGAGAACATCCCGCTGCGTGGCATTCATCCAGCTGGTTACAGCCCGATGCAGGAGGCTCATGCAGCCGGCGATCAGTCGCGGGAGTTCTGGAAAGGCGACCACACCTCTGGCTACACGCCACTTAGTTCTGTTGCAGATCTTCAATTGATCGATACGCCGACCGAGGTGGACCACTATCAGATCCGGCGCGTGATCGATATCTACGTTGCTACTAAGACTGAAGCTCTGCAAAAAGTTGGAGGGCAGATCAACAAGCTTGTGGCCGATACCAAGACAGACAAGAATACGGTGCTCACCGTTCGCGGCGCCGTGGTCAGCATGAACCGATCGTTCCTGGAATTTGGACTCGGCCTCATCGTCTCGGTCTTGATGGTGTATCTGATTCTGATGGCTCAATTCAGTTCGTTCATCGACCCATTCATCATTCTCATGGCGATTCCGCCAGGCCTCGCGGGCGTGGTGATGATCCTGCTGGTAACGGGAAGTTCGTTGAACATCATGTCCCTGATGGGAGTGATCATGATGACCGGAATTGTGGTGTCGAACAGCATTCTTATTGTTGAATTCGCCGGCACATTACACAAGGAGGGCATGACACTGGTGGACTCCGTTGTACAGTCTTGTAAAATCCGCCTCCGTCCTATCTTGATGACGTCTCTCGCCACGCTGCTGGGGATGATTCCGATGGCGCTGGGATTGGAGGCCGGCAGCGAGCAATATGCCCCGCTGGCGCGAGCAGTCATTGGTGGGCTGGCTGTCTCCGTAGTTGTAACTGTGTTCCTGGTTCCGGCGGTCTATCTCATCGTCCATGGGCGGCGAGAGAAGGGCTCCGCAATCGCGGAGGAGGCATAACACTCATGAAACGGCTGCATACTCTACGTACCCATTTCGCATTGATCTTTGCCCTCACGATTGCAAGTGCTGGTTGCCTCATTGCCCAGATGCCTGGCATCAATTCGCCGCTACCGGATGCACCGACTGCGCCGCCGATTCTGTTTGCGCAGCAGACTTCCGCGCCGATGACTCAAATAGCAGCTCAAGCTCCATCTACGGGACCCGATAGCGCAGCTGCAGGTGAGAACCCACGCCTGGCATTGTCAGATGCCGAGAAGCTGGCCATCAAGAATAACCCGAGAGTGAGCGTGGCGCGCCTTCTTGCACTGGCTCAACATCAGGTGATGCGTGAAACAAGATCTGCCGAATTGCTCCTGTGTCAAATCGTCTGTCCGCCCATTCGCGATCTCGCCAACAATTTGCACGCCGGGTTTATCTCGTCCGTTCAGCCAAGATTTTCGCCCAACTGAATTGCTATTGGGAAAGTAGCGGTCCGTAAATGCCCGGTTCGCGATTGCTACACTTGGCGCTTTATCATCATCCGTCGATCGAAATTCCCGCCCGTCGATCAGCGCCAATCCCATCAGCTTGAAATAATCCGGCGTTACCGCGCGCAGCGGCAGCGCTATTTTGTCGCTCTCTTTTGCCGCCGGCGGCTGGCCCTCAATGTCCATCGTCGCCGGCCAATTGTTTCCCGTCAGCGGCACACCCCAGGCAAACGCGGCGTACTCTACACCCGGAATCGCGGCTACGCGCTCCAACGCCTGCCGGGGCCAGCGTCAGCGCCGCAATCAGGCTAAAACCTGGTTGCTTCAGCAGCATCCGAATTGCAAATCGCAACTCTTGTAACATGCGCCCCCTTATTCCGTTCGGATTTTCCTGAGCCTCGCTTCGGCATCATCGGGAAGGGAAGCGATTGTTCAGGCCGTTCTTGTTTGCTCATCCATCCGGTTGGACGATGGGATCCCACGCCAGATAGCGTAGAACGAATTGTAGTTTCATCGGCTCTCAACGAGAGATAAATTGCTTGAGCGCGTTATCTGTCTGGTTCAATTCTCCTTGCCGGCTCGTCGCAGGAAACAGATTTGAAACACGCGCTCAGTTCTTTTCCAGGCAGCACGATCGACCCTCGAATAAGATTCTGCTCGATGGAGAGGTTCTCAATGCGAGGGCGCAGCCTCTGGGACGAACTTGCCTGGAAAACGTGCCACCGTGCCGTCCCGTCCGCACCACAGGATGTTGTGCAATTGTCGGCCGTCCGAACCACGAAATCGACGCGCGCCGTAGAGCCATACCGAATCCCCAACGTCAGCTCGTCGGCGGCTTCCACCATGTCTCTTCCCAGCAAGTCAATCCACGGGGCGGGGGATTGTCTAAGTCCTCCATGTTTCGAAGATATTTCGTGAGGCATGACAAGCACGTTCCAGGAGTTTACCAGCGGATGAAGACGCCCGAGCCTCCCTGCTACAAGCGGATCGGGTGGCTCATGGTCGACATAGCGGTCCAGCGCCTTCTTAACCAGCCATGGAGTGCCGAAGACTACAGCCTGACCATCCAGAATCGCCATCCAGCGTGTGTCGTGCATTTGCTCCTGTTCGCGGGCGAATGGCTTCACAAGAAGCACCTCAAGACCGCGGTAGAAGCCGGTCGTCATGCCGTTCCGTTCCGCCGCCTGGAAGATATGCTGACGGTCATGGCGTCCCGCAACGAGGAGCATATGCTCGTTCAGTTCGCCTTGCTGCGACGATGCCGCAACCCAGATCGTTTCATCGATACCTCTGTGCATGTCCACACCGGTCAGCGACTGGCAATCGTCGAAGTCAAAAGTGTTGTTCGCCGTCACCAGCAGCATGTGTCCGCGCGTGTCCGGATTGTGCGGGTCTTCGATACCCGCCACGATCTGAGCCTCCCGCGGAATCAGTGGAAGGAGCTTGCTCTCGACCGGCGAAGCAATTCCGTCGATTGAAGACGTCGCAATGAGCAAACCGACAAAAAGGTACCGATTCAGCAGTTTCAGCATATGGGTCCTCGCTTGGTCACCACGGAAATCCCGAAATAAGTGCTACATTCAGTAGTGCTACAGACAGTAGCATATGGACAGGTGAAGATTCAAGCCGCCGAACAATGTCGTCATCAAAAAAATATGGGAGAGGAAATGGCCTGCCGTGAAGATAAGTGCCGATGCGCCATGACGCCGTTGAGAATTCGTGAAGTTTTTCTTCCGGCTCCTCAGCGAGGCCGCCAGGATAGGGAACGGAAAACGGTGCGTCCTGCGAAGGCTGGCATGATCAGTGGGTGCAAGTCCCACCGGGGTAAGAGTCCAAGCCCCGTAGCTTGAATAGCAGGAAGGAAGGAAACTGAGAATCCTGAAGCCTATTGACGAAGCCATCTAAAAGGATGGTGAGCGAGTCGCCGGGCCGTAACGCAAGTAAACCCAGATGGCCTCGAAAGGACAAAACCCGAAGGCCGAGCCTCCCGTTTTTGGGCGAAGGCAGCATGGAGCGTCGCAAGGACTGATTCGGCGAGACACTTCGGCGGGGTTGGTACCTTCTCTTTGACCTTCCGAGTCGGCCTGGACAACGAGAAGATCGAACGGAACCCGGCGGCCCGTATCCGGAAAAAGACAGAGGGCGGCGGGCGGGTCAGGTTTTTGTCTGCCTCCAGAGGAAAAGCGTTTACGCGCTGCCAGCGAACGCCGCTTCGCTGAGTTCCTGCCCCATTTTCTGCTCTAAATCCACACTGGGATGCGCATGAGCGAGCAGTACGGCCTGCGTTGGAACCAGGTGGACTTTGAGCGCCGGGAGCTTCATTTGATTCGAGCCAAGAACGGGGATTCGCGCACCATTCCTCTCAATGCCATCGCTTTGAATGCTCTGCACGAGCTGCAAGGCGGGAAAACCCGGCCAGCAACCGATCCCGTCTATCCTTCCGTGCGAACTGGCGATTCCCTGCAAGGGTCCCGCGGGTGGTTCTCGACAGCGCTCGAAGAGGCGAAGATTCAGGGGCATACCTGGCATTGCAACCGCCATACCTTTGCCAGTAGACTTGTTATGGCCAGTGTGGATCTGCGGACGGTTGCAGAACTGCTCGGGCATAGGACGCTTCAGATGGTCATGCGGTACTCACATCTCGCTTCGGGACACCAGGCCCCTGCGGTGGATCGCCTGGTCCCTGGCGGGGGGCGGATGGCAACTAAATCGGAGACGGCAAAATCTGGAGCTAAACCACCCAAACAATCCAAAACAGAAAGACGCAGAAAATAAAGAGGTTAACACGCGGAGAGGTGGCAGAGCCCGGTTGAATGCACCTGACTCGAAATCAGACATAGTCGCAAGGCTATCGGGGGTTCGAATCCCTCCCTCTCCGCCAGAACTCGTTATATGTGATTGAAATTAAAGGATGTATGGAACGAAAATAAACATTGCAATGCGGGAAAAACAGTTCCAATTCGTTGCAAAATGACTCCCCGCGTAGAGCCATCGGCCCGATTTCGATACCCCCCTTCCCCCTGTCCAGCTCACAGCGGCGCGTCCTGGAGGACGCTATCTGCCGCACTCTGGACTATATGGCATCAATCCAGAACTCGGAGGTGGTGTTCGACTACATGGAATCCCCCCAGGCATTCTCAGAAGAGATAAGGGAAGTAGTAGAGGAGCGGACTGAACAGCTTGAGAAAATCGATAAACGTTGGGCCAGCCGTTTCGAGCCGGCTGGAATTGCAGCGATTCTTCGCTCGCACGGATTTTGTGACATCGAAGACATCAATTTCCAGGAAATCGCGTCCAGGTTCGGCCACGCCGTTTAAGGGCTCGCTCCCGGACAGGCTGGTCTTCAGGTTGTCCACGCTAAGCACTAGCCAAGTTGCCATGAGGGTCGCGCGCGGGAATAACATCGTAAGCTTGCGGAGTTCCCCCCTCTGGTGCGGATCGCGCGGACGGACCTTAACATCAGTCTCGCCTCAAATTGCTCTGGCTGCGGAAGACCTCTGGGCCAGGTCTTTAGCCTAATCTTCGGGTATGTCGCCAGGCCAGCATCTTTGTTTGACGATGGTGCAACAACGATGGTGACGCCGCACGAGATTCTGTTGCGCCATCCGAGACCTTTAAGCACGGACCAGGTACACTACACAAAAGCTTCCATTTGCAAATCTGCGCTTGGACCGCGGACTATCTGGCTACCGCTCGTGCTTCTGCCAATGAAGCATATGGTGGTCTTCTACAGTAATCTTCGCAGGCAGGGTCAAACCACAGGTTTTGCAAATCAACACATCCTTGCCGATTTCCCAATGCGTGCAGGACTTGCATTTACAAACCAGAAGTTCGATTTCTTTCTTATCGCTCATTTATAGTCTCCTGAATTCCTCTTTTACTTCTCGCACAAAATCCGTGAATCGAGGCGTCGTAATGATGGCCGGCTGCCAACACAAATCCTTGTCAATTAGATTGTATTGTTTAACGATTCTTGCCCCTGGTTGAGTCTTTCCTTCCTCGTCGGGGCCATGGCCCATGAGCCAAAGATGATCAGCCACGGAGCATGCGGCAGTGACGTCGTGGGTCACTACGATGATGGTATTCAGATCGTCCATGTCGGCGACCTTGGCGATCAGTTCGCAGGTCTTTTCAAGCATGATGAGATCGAGACCGGAAAACGGCTCATCCATCAAGAGAAAGTGTTCGCTGCACAGGATTTGCTGGATGATAGCGCATCTCTGGCGCTGCCCGCCGGATAATTGCGCGGGATAAAGGTTGTACTTGTCTTCCAAGCCAAATTCTTTGAGAAACTCCATTACCTTGTCATGGGCAACCTTGGCATCCTTCTCTTTCTTCCGAGCGCCCAACATCAGGTTTCCAAGCACGGTGCGATGCTCGAAGAGCGGATAACTCTGAGCAACCACGCCGACTTCACCGGCTATCACAGGGCGGTCGAAGCCATTCACCGCCACTCGGCCCGACGTGGGCGCGAGCAAGCCCGCGATGATGCGGAACAGAGTTGTCTTGCCGCAGCCGGAAGGGCCGAGAATGCCAACCACCTGCCCTTTTACGCAGCCTGGCACGATGATGTCGCGCACCTCGGCGGTGACGCCGCTCAACACGGGGCGACCATCGTACTCGAGAGACACGTTGTCGATCTTCAACAGTGTCTTGCCGAAGCTGTAGGAAGTGATTGCCATTATTTCCGCTCCAGCGTTAGTGCCGCGTAGGGACAGAGCAGGCTCTTTGCCAGGCCAATGCCGTAGTCCTGGAACAGGCCCAGCAAGAGGATCGTCAGCTGAATGGCAAATACCGCGGCAAGCCGAAAGTGGTGGTTCTGGTCAAGCAAGACCGTTCCGACGCCACCCTCAGAGCGGACAATGCCCTCCACCATGGTCAGCATCATCCAGCCCATCGCCGCATTCTGGCGGAGAACGTCGAAGACCTGGTCGATCTGGCCGAGAACGATCACTTCCCAAACCACCCGCCATTCGCCCATGCGCAGCGTACGTGCCAGGTCGAACATTTCCTTTGGGACGCCGTTGATCACATCGGCCATTCCCGTGACAAAAAACACCGAGACCGAAAAAACCAGCAAAGACAGCTTCAATTCGTGCCCGCTCCTGGCCATGAGCGTGAAGAAGAAGGTCAACCCTACCAGCGACAGAAAACGAAGCTTACTGAGCAAGGCGACGACCGGACGAAAAAAAGGCATCACTGTTGCATAGGCCAGCAGCAACGAAACGACGGTGGAAACTGCGATGGCCTGAATATTGAGATAGAAGCTGGTTATCAGTTCCGCACCGAGCCCCTGCTCCCACAAGTCTCCAAATGCGCTTAGAACTTCGCCGGGTTTGGGGAGCAACACGAAGGGACTAAATATCCATAGCACAACCACGATGGCGACCTGTACTGCGACCAGGATGCGCACGGCGTTCTTGTCGAGAACCGCATTCGGTGAAAACACAGCGATAGCATGATTCATGATTTACCCATGGAATAAGAGATGGGGAGGCTTTCGCCTCCTCGCATACCGGTTGGCTATTGCCCGATTTGAGTTATCTCAACGCGGCGGTTCAGAGCCTTCCCCTGGGTCGATGCGTTGGAGGCAATCGGATCCTGCGAGCCATGGCCCGAGACCTGTTTGAAGCGCGAATCCGGAAAGCTCAACGGAGCCACTTTCTGGAAATAGGTCTTAACGGCCTGCGCTCGCTTTTCGCTCAACGGTACGTTGACCGAATCACTACCCGCATTGTCTGTATAGCCGTCGATCTGGAGCGCGAGTTGCGAGTTGATGGCCAGTGAATCCTTGAGTTCGTTCAAAGTCGGCAGACTGTCGGGGAGGGGCTGGTCCGAACCCGACGCAAAGTTGATGTAAACCGCTTTATGCCCGAGAACGGAGCCGGACTGGGCTTCCTTTGCATAATCCACAGTCTCCGCGCTCGCGCTCTGGACGCCGCCTGTATTCAGCAACGCCTGCGCGCTGAAGATAAACGAAGTATCGACGGCTTCCTTGTAAGGCGGGATGGGGTTGTCTTTGAAAAGCTGCGGATAATTCTGCGTGGCGATCTTGCCGAAGGTCTCATAGGTGGCGCGCATATTGTTGTTATGCTTGCCGTCCAGTCCAAAGTAATTCACATCGTCTTCGAGACCAAAGACCGCCGAGCCGCCCAGCATCTGGCTCGACTTGGGATCACGCAGGCCTGCGTAGTACTTGTACCAGTAGTCGCCGTTCTGGTCGTTGTATATCTTTGCTGAAATGTCTCCGGCTTTGCGGCGAACGGCATCGAATGCCTTGACCTGGTCGGCGGCTTGAAAACTGGCGGCCAACAGTCCGGTGATCTCATCGCGATTATCGTTGAAGAACTTCTTGATGCCCAGGATCACGGCAGGCATCTGGGACGCGTACTCATGCGAGGAAACGATCTTGGTCGTGCCCGGACGCCCATGAACTGCCTGCTCGTCGCCAGGAGTCCAAGTGACTACACCGTCAGGGCAAATGTTCTTGGTTTCGCCGGTTGGACGGCCATCTTTAACGACTTTGCGATCTTCGCAGCGATTGGGGATAAAAACATCGGTAACAGCCTTGATGTAGTCCTCATCCGGCGCGGCAATCCAGTTGACCGCATCCGGATCCCACGTCTTCAGGTCGGGGTTGTTCTTGAGTCCGTTCGATCCCAGATAGTTCAGTGCGATGTTCCAGTCTCCGTCGCGAATAACCCCGACGACCGTCTTACCCTTCATGCTCTGTGGATTCGACTTCCACTCCGCGGGACCGAGCAGTGCATCTTCGCCGTTGGAGCGGCCCACGGCGCCGATGATAACTGCCTGATACTCAGGCCCCAGCTTCTTCAGTTGTGGATTCAGATTGGATAACCACTGACCGCCGCTGTCGCCCATCACGACGATTGCCTCCGCTCCCTTGGTGCAGGTCTTCTCGCCGTCATGCAATTGCTTGGCGCAGTCGATCAGGTCGTTGCCCATCTGGGTGTTGGAGTCCTCGCGGTGCAGCGTCAGGTTTACGCCGTTTTTCTCCATCAATGAACCCTTGGTGGTGTCCGCGCCGCCGTTGGCATAGATCAAAGAGAACATCGCGTTCCATTCCCAGACGTCGAAAACAGCATGCGTCGCCGATACGTTGGCAGGCGTAGCAGTCGGATAAGGCTGAGCCTGCACGTTGGCCACTTGCGCCTCTTCCTGAGGCGGTAACTGAACACGCGACGCTACTATCGACTGCATGATGCCCGGTGTTGGGATGAGCCCGTGTTGCATGGCGGCGCGCAGTCCGAAGACCACTCCCACTCCCGCTACCACAATCAAGACCAGCTTCGCTTGAGGTTTCAAACGCGGCATTTCATTCTTCCCTTCGGTTGACTTGCGTGGATTTACTACTTGAACATGCTGTCGTAATCGGTGTCGGACTTGGCGCTGGACGCAGCTACGCTGGAAAGAGTTCCAGGAACTTTCGCTCCGGCAGGTACATCCATCCCCGGGACGTGAATCAGGTCGGCCCCGGTAGACTGACTGCCCGACGTCAAAAGCTTCTGATTGAACTCCGCAAACTTGGCGGCCGCTTCGTCCGCCGCCGCGCCGGATTCGATCTGGTCATCCGTCAGAAGCTTGTCCGTATAGCGCGAGAATTCACGAATCTCGCCGAGCGTCCGGGACGTATCGTCTTCCAGATAATCCAGGGCCATATCGACCATCTTCAACTGCTCTGGATTGCCACGCAGCAGCTGCTGGCCGACGCCAAGAGTCGCCTTTGCATCCAGGATCATCTTTCGCTGTTCGGCAAGGAAGTTGACCTTGTTCTCCGTCCGCTGAATCTTGCTGTCGGCAATTTGCGACCAGTGCTGAAAGGTCTTCAGCATCTTCGACGTCTGGTCTTCAAGAGCCTGAAGCTGCTTCACGCCCTGCATCAGCATCCCCGCCTGCTCCAAAAAGGTCTGGCGCTCCAGGGAGAGCCTCTCGCGCTCCATTGGGTCTCCGGCGGCGTTAGCCATCTGCTCAGCCTTGGCGGCCTTGCGGCCAAGACCGTTAATCTCATCGGTCTTCGCGGCAATGCTGCGCTGAAGCCTCTCGTCGCTCCCTGCGAACCTCTGCAGCGTTTGATCCAGGCTAGCCTTGGCCTTCTTCATGTCGTCGAGGTTGTTGCGGAGAATGCCGATCGGATCGGTCTCCACCACCCACGAAGCGAAGAATCGAAC
>Ga0182012_10005056_pt1 | contig 13726 bp, 12 predicted proteins | sample 612S2SmetaG_FD_120486 | JGI IMG/M metagenome (GOLD analysis project Ga0182012, IMG submission 120486) | Permafrost microbial communities from Stordalen Mire, Sweden - 612S2S metaG | ecosystem: Environmental > Terrestrial > Soil > Wetlands > Permafrost | place: Sweden: Stordalen | collected... | reverse complement strand
GTTCGGTATCATCCGACCCGAGCCGGATAATACACGGCTGACCTGCTTCATCGTGGAAGCCGGGACCAGCGGCTTGTCGGTCGGGCCGCGGCTCGTCACCATGGGGCTCAAGGCCTGCCCGGTGGCGCATCTCAGCTTCAAGAACGTTGCGGTCACCGAAGCCGGCGTCATGGGCTCGGAAAACAACGCGTCGGGGATCGCCAGTCAAATTCTCTCCGTCAGCGCGGTGGCCTCCGGCGCGCAAACCGTCGGCATCGCCAGGGCGGCGGCCGAGCATGCCGCTGCATATGCCAAGCATCGCGTCCAGTTTCGTCATCCGATCGCAAGGCTACAGGCGATCCAGACGCTGCTGGCCGAGATGGTGTCCGACAGCCATCTGGCCTGGCTTGGTGTTCAGCATGCCGCCCGGCTGATCCAGGACAGCGCGCCGTTCGAACCCGAAGCCGCGATGGTGAAGCTGTTCCTGGGCCGCTTTGGCTCGAAGATGCTGGTCGATGCCATCCAGATCGAGGGCGGCATGGGAATCTGCGAGGTGGTGCCCAAGCATATCGCCGGGTCGCTGCCGCTGGCGCGGATGTTCCGAGACATCGCCGGAACCACGTTGCTGGACGCTCCGGACGACTTTCCCGACAAGATCATCGCGGCCGGCATCGCCTGATCGCGTGACGCCTTCCCGATCACGGGAAACGACCCAGGCCCCGGCAACGGAGCCGCAGTAACAGATAAGGAAAACAGCCCATGTCCTTCGCGGTTAGACTGGCTCCCAAATCCGACTACTATGTCGGACAAAGCGCCACATATTCCCAGCTGGTCGATGACAAACTGGTCCGCGGCTATGCCGACCTGACCGGCGACCACAACAAGATCCACGTCGACGACGTGTTTGCCAGAAAGACGAAGTTCGGCCAGCGCATCGCCCACGGCGGCATCATGTTCGGCATGATCTCCAAGGTGTGCGGCGGTATCATGCCTGGCCTCGGAACGGTCTATCTCAGCCAGTTGGTGAACTTCCACGCCCCAGTGTTCATCAACGACACCGTCACTCTCGTCGTGACCATCACCGCGCTATTGCCCAAGCATGTCGCCAAGATCAACTGCATCATGACCAAGCAGACCGGCGAAGTGGTGGTGGACGGCGTCGCCACCTGCAAGCTGCCGGGCTGGCTGATGAAGACCTGATCGGTCTTGAAGTCACGGCCGGTCCGCCCCCCAAAGCGGCCGGCCCGTGACGGCCCGGCCCAGGCAAGCGTGTCGCCGTGGCGGCAGCGCACATCCTTCGCTGTCGAACACCCCTTGGGAGACGTATGTGGGAAAGCCGCACGAACGGATCTGGTGCGGGGCGCTCAGCGATGGCACGCGATCATCTGTCCGCGTCTTGCAGGCCAGGAGTTCGAGGGCCGATACCGCTTTGGTCCGGAACGCATTCGAAGCTCGATTGATCCGTCGCGTTGCCGTAGCCATTGTACCTGGCAATTTCCGGAAAGGGGCATAACGGCCGCTGGAATGCGACGCCGTGCTCGGGGTCGTCGTCAAGATATTTTGTCGCAATGATTTTTTCGGGAGCGATGCCGTCTTCCACCCAGCGCTCCAGGGCCTTGAGCAGGTCGTGGTCGGCATCAATGACCGGCCCGTTGCTGGTCCCGTTTCCAAAGGAGTTTGGGCCGGCGCCGCCGTAGCAATGAGCCATTCCGGGCGCCATGAAGACGCGATAGAAATCGCGGACGTTTCCCATTATTGTCGTCACCTTTTTATAGTAATTGACGCCGTTCTGCGGCGCGATGGCGGTATCGGCCCAACCGGCGTACTGAATCAACTTGCCGCCGTGACGCATGAACCGCCGCAGGTCGGGATTTGTGGAGTTGACAATCGGCGCCACCGTTTGGACGGCATGCTCGAATTCCCTGCTGATATGGAGGAAGGGGCAGCCTTTCTTATCAAGCACCTGGTCACACCAGAATGCGGAGGTCAGCAAACTTTGATTCCCCGGAGAAGTCGACGAAGTCCCCACCAGCCATTCGGGCCAGTCCGCCGCATTTGATTCGCTACCAGGTTCGTAGCCGGGGAATAGCAACTCCCCCCGGGGATCTTGTGGTCCCCGATAGAGCTTGTTTGCTGTCTCAACCTGCGCCGGTGTCAGGCACGAATTGGGATTTTGGCCAGACTTGCAGCCGGCTGCCTCCGCCTTGAAATGGCAGGCTCTGGGATTGTTTAGGTATGGGTCGTTGAAAATTCCGCCGTCGTTTCCGGCACACTGGGAAAGCGCGGCACGGCTGAGCAAGGCGAGCTTGCTCGCAGGTATGTAAGCATCCGGAATTCCGAGAGTCTGAGGGCCGGTTAGAAGCGCCTTCATGTTCCAAAGAAATGACGCTCCGAGCAGACCAACCAGGTCGTTGGCGGGCGAGCCCACGATGATGCCATCAAAATCCTCAGGGTATCGCTGCGCCTCCATCAGCGCCTCGCGGCCTCCGTCGGAGCAGCCGCTGAAATATGAATGGCGAGGACCGCGGCCGGTCAGGGCTCTGATAATTGCCTTCGAATTGTCAGCCGTCACTTTGACGGCTCGATATCCGTAATCCAACTGGATATCGGGATGCCCCAGGAAGGTCGCGGCTCCGCGAGGAGGACCGGCTGTGCCGTCGTCGGTCGCGGCGGCGGCGTAACCGCGTGAGACGGCGTTGGCGAGATAGGACATCCAGATGGTGCCGGCAAATCCACCGTTGCCAATCTGCTCGAATTTTCCGTTCCAGCTGCCGTCCGCTGGTATCCACGTCTCAAATCTGATGTTCGAGTCGCGGCTCGGCTTGACGGTACCGGCTACACGGCAAAGCCGAACCGGAACCTTGATGTTGCCGCCGACGATCTGACCCGCCGGATAGGAAGCGGCAAGGGTAATCCTGGTGTTCGGCAGCGATAGTCCTAAAAGGCTCGCGCAGGTCTTGGCGGCCAGCGCGGGATGGCTGCAAAGGGGGATCGAGATCATGCCAATGAATGCCGCACGCAAGAGATGCCGGGACGTGAGCGGCTGGCTAGCGCTGGCATTCGCCACGTTCTTCACCTGGTCTTCGTAAAGGCAAAGCGCTTGTAGCTTGGCAGCTTCCCGGTTCGCTTTTGGAACGCCAGGCTCTCAATATGATTGCAGTTTGCACACGCCAATATCCTGAAATCGAGGTGGATGCGTGTCGGCTTGACGCTTGCGGGACACATGGGGCAGTTAATCCGTCATCGCTTCCATCTGCTATTGAACCAGACACACTCTATCTGTGTCCGACAATCCTCGGATAATACTCAGGCCGCAGGTGCCACGGTAATCCCCGCGGTGGGGCCAGTTCGGAAGCGCGCGCCTCTGTGATAACCGAGGGGTTCGCGCTTCAGCGAATCTTCACCCGCACGACTTCCTGTTGTTCGGGTCCGAATACATGAGCCGCGCAGGCCATGCATGGATCGAAACTGTGGATGGTACGTAGAACCTCGAGAGGCTGATCAGGGATCGCCAAGTGGAGCCGGTCTAGCAGCGCTGACTCATAGGGGCCGTGCTGGCCGCGTTCGTCTTTGGGGCCGGCGTTCCAGGTCGTTGGCACGACGGCCTGATAGTTCGTGATGACGCCGTCATCGATGATCACCCAGTGAGCAAGGGCGCCGCGCGGACCTTCGACGGTGCCGATACCGCGGGCGTGCCGGGGCCAGCTCTCCGGCGCCCATTTCCGATCATTGAACGTGCGCAGCTCGCCGCGCTCGATGTTGGCCATCAGCCGGTCGTGCCAGCCGGCCATCCGATCGACCAGCAGCTTGCTCTCGATGCCACGCGCGAGGATGCGGCCAAAGGTCGAGTAGATCGCATCGAAAGGCAAGCCGAGTTGTGCCAGCGTCGTGGCGGTCAGCTGTTGGGCCGCTACATTGCCCGCGGCGTGCAGCATCACCAGGCGGGCAAGCGGCCCGGTTTCCATCGGATGGCCTCGCCAACGGGGCGCCTTGACCCAGGAGTAGGTCTTGGCCTCGTCGAGTTGCGCAAATGGCGGCTTGGGGCCCGTATAGTCTAGCGTCGTCTCTCCGTCGAAGGGGTGCAGCCCACCATCATTGCCGCCACCATATTTGTACCAGGAGTGCGCCACGTATTCCTGGATCTGCGCCGGATCGGTCAGGTCCACGGGCAGGATGGCCGAGATGTCGCGACCCAGCACGGCGCCGCGCGGCACGCCGAAGCCATTATTTCCGGCAGGTCCGGCGAAATCGCCATAGGTCAGGAAGTTGCGGACGTTTTCTCCGCGCTCAAACCAGTCCTTGTAGCTGCTGCCGATCGTAGCCAGGTCAGGCAAATAGACACCATCGATGAAATCCCGCATCAGTTCGATCAGCTGACGTACCCGGATCAGGCCGGACATGGAAACCGCGGTTGCGTCCGCGCCGCCGGGCAGGCTTCCGCCGACCGAAATCGCGCAAGGTGCGCCGCCGACGGCGACGTTCGGATGGGGATTCTTGCCGCCGAAGATCGTCAGCACCTCGCCCATCTGGCGTTGCCAAGCGAGCGCCTCCAGATAATGCGTCAGCGCGATGAGACTGACTTCCGGGGGCAGCTTGTAGCCCGGATGCTCCCACCAGCCATTGGCGAAGATTCCGAGTTGCCCGGACTCTACCAGATCCTTAAGCCGGGTCTGCGCCTTCGCAAAATAGTCGACGGAGGTTTCGCGATAGCCGCCTTTCGCGGCGGCGGCGGCCGCCGCCTGGGGATCGGCGGCCAGCGCGTGGATCGGGTTGACCCAATCGAGGGCCTGCAGATGGTAGAAATGGATGACGTGGTCTTGCAGCAGCTGGGTGGCCGCCATGAGGTCGCGGATCAGCTCGCCATTTTCCGGCACCTGCACGTCAAGGGCGTCTTCCACCGCGCGCACCGAAGCCAGCCCGTGCACCAGCGTGCAAACCCCGCAGATGCGCTGGGCGAACGCCCAGGCGTCCCGCGGGTCGCGCCCGCGCAGTATGATCTCGATGCCGCGGACCTGGGTGCCGGCGCTCAGCGCCTCGACCACATTTCCCGCCGCGTCAATCTCGACCTCGATGCGCAAATGCCCCTCGATCCGAGTGATCGGATCGACGATGATACGTTGGTTCGCCATGGCTAATCTTTCAGGTTGTTGGCGACGAGTTCGAGCAGGCTGGCGACGGACTTGTTCCATTGCGTCGCCTTGCCGCCATGGTCCAGCGTCTGCCGGCAGCCCGAACAGCTGGTGTAAACCGTATCCATGCCGGTGGCTTCGACCTGACGCCGCTTGATCTGGAAAACCTTGTCACGCAATGGAGCAGCCCGGTTGATCAGCGCCACGCCGCCGCCGCCGCCGCAACACCACCCCTCGTCGCCTGAATCTTCGAGTTCGTGCAGTTCCACGCCGAGCGCCTTCAGGATCGCGCGCGGCGCCGCGGTGGCGCCGCCGCGGCGGGAGACCTGGCAGGCGTCATGGTAGGTCGCTTTTTGGTGTACCTTGTTGACGCGGATACGGCCTTCGGACAGCGCTTCGGCCAGGAATTCGGTGATCTGCATGACACGGAACGGCAGTTCCTTGCCGAACGCGTTCGCCGCCTCCCAACGCATCTCGGTGAACGAATGACCACATTCAGGCATCAGCAGCGTCTTGGCCTGGCAGGCGATTGCCGCCCGGACGATGCCGAGGGTTGTCGTCCGCTGGCCGGCGCGATCGCCGGCGGTTAGCGAGACGTTGTCGGCGTCGAAACCGTCGGTGCGGAAAGTCCATGACGCGCCCATATGGTTGAGGATTCTAGCAATGGCCGCCATCGAGCCGGGATAAGTCTTGAGGTCGATGGACGAGACCGTCGGCACGATGTCGGCGCGGGCTTCGTCAACGTGCATGGCCACGCCATGCGCGGCGCCGATCGCGTGCAGCATATCCTGGAATTTTGCCACGCTCAGGCCAAAGGGGCTGCCGGTCGCGTGCTCCTTCTCGGCCAGCACGCCGAGATAATCCGGCGGGGCCAATCCGGCCTCGAACATGCCGTGGCGGGCCTGCTCGACCAGATCGGCGATGTCGATGCCCATCGGGCAGATCAGCGAGCACCGGCCGCACATGTTGCAGGAATCGTAGATCAGCGATTGCCAGGTCTCCAGTTCCGCGCCGGTCACCTTCGGCACCAGGCCGAGCATACGGTAGGCGAAGGCGAACGGGCTGACCTCACGCTCATAGGCCTGCTTGAACGGTTCGATCTTGTGGATCGGTGTGTATTTCGCTTCATTGGTCTGCACGTAGAACTGACAGGCCTCGGCGCAGCGTCCGCAATGCACGCAGGATTCCAGGGCCAGCGCGGCGGTGGGGCCGAAGTCGGAAACAAAGCCTTGCATGGCCAGCGCCACCTGGCCGGCGTCTGGGGTTTTGGCAGCGGGCGGCGGTGGTTTGATATTGGCGTTCATGTCGCCGCTCCCTTGCGCGCGAAGTTAAAGCCCATCGTGCCGCGGCTGGCGATCACCAGCACGCCATGCATCAGTTTGCCGAACGGAAGCCAGATCATCATCATCTCGACGCTCAAGATATGCAGCGCCAGCAGGGTCTCGTAACCGGCGATGGTTTCGCCCGACAGCAGAATGCCGGTAACGACCGGCAGGAATACGAAAAGCCAGGTCAGGTAATCGTCGGCGGTCGAGAGCAGTCGCATCACGGGATGAACGATACGCCGGATCAGCATGGCGATCATGGCAGCGAGGGTCAGGCCACTGATGATGACCACGACGCCCTTTGGCAGATTGGTCCAGGACAGCCCTATCAACTGGTGAATGACCAGGATGTGGGGCGCGCCTCCGAAAATGATGGTGAATAATCCGACGTGGAAAATGGTGCTCAGCAGGATGCTGATGCCAATCCTTCGCCGGAAGCTGCGGCGCGGGACGGAGCGCGAGAAGATCATCGCGGCGCCACCCGCGATCTGGCCAAGCAGCGATGCTCTCGAGAGGGCCAGTTGCGGCCGCTGGCGCAGCAGCAGGATCGCGCTGAAGCGCCAGCACAGACCGACGATCAGCACCAGCATGGCAATCTGGAGTCCGATGCCCCGGGCGAAGTCGAGCAGAGTCATGGCTTGTTTTCCGGTCTGGGCTTGGCAGGTTCGGCGCGCAACTTGCTGCTGAGTGCCGCCGCCGCGCCGCTCGCGATCCCGACTGCTGCCGCAAGGCCGGCATTGCGCCATCCAGTGGCGCTGCCGCCGGCGAGAGACGTGTAGAAGCTGCCCTTGTCCCAGAAGTCCGGCTCCGAACAGCCAATGCAGCCGTGGCCGGATTCGATCGGGAAGCTGGTGCCGCCATTCCATTTCAGGCTGGCGCACGCGTTGTGGGTGATCGGTCCCTTGCATCCGAGTTCGAACAGACACCAGCCCTGGCGCGCACCTTCGTCGTCGAAGCTCTTGGCGAATTTGCCCTGGTCATAAAAAGGCCGCCGGTAGCACTGGTCGTGGATCGTGGTGCCAAAATAGGCCAGCGGACGTTTGCGGTCGTCCAGATCAGGCAGCTTGCCGAAACTGATAAAATGGACGAGGACGCCGCTCAATACCTCGGGCACCGGCGGACAACCGGGAATGTTGACGATCGGCTTGTCGGTGACGAGATCCTCCACACCGACGGCGCCGGTCGGATTGGGAAAGGCTTTCGGAATACCGCCATAGGCCGCGCAGGTGCCGATCGCGAGCACCGCCTTGGCGTCGGCGGCGAATTCCATCAGCATATCGTGGTTGCTGCGTCCGCCGGTGAGCGAGTAGACACCGCCGTCCTTGGTCGGGATCGATCCGTCGATCGCCAGCAGATATTCGCCCTTGTTGGCCGCGACCGCCTCGCGCAGCGTACGTTCCGCCGCTGTGCCGGCCGCCGCCATCAGGGCTTCCTGGTAGTCGAGCGAGATGAAATCGAAAATCAGCGCGTCGATGGTTGGGCTTGAGGAGCGCAGCAGGGTTTCTAGGCAGCCGGTACATTCCTGGAACGATAGCCAGATCACGGATCGACGCCTGGCGCGGGCCAGGTTCGCCGCCATCAGCGGAGCAACCGACGGCGGCAGGGCCAGACTGGAGGTCATGGCAATCGCGAATTTGAGCAGACTGCGGCGGCTGAAGCCGCGGCGTTGCAAAGTTTCACCGAGTGTCTCGGATTCGACCATCAGGCATGGCTCGCTTGTCTAAAGGCGGCGTGGTGAGTGACGCCGGCGAGCCGCCGCAGGCTAGCGGCCATGTCGATTGGATCGGCGCGCAGGATATCGGGTATGGTGTTGACCTCGATCAGCATCGCGATGACCCGGCCGGCTTCGTCGCAATGCTGCGTCCACCATACGCCGGGGAAGGCGGTTTCGCGCAGCTCGCTGCGGCCGGCGGCATCGAGCTGCACCAGAATTTCACCCCGACCCAAACGCTGCTCGAGATTGGCGATGCAGCTGAACGAAAGCGGCAGGCCGCGCAGGTCGATGCTCGCGGTTTCGCCTTTGTCGACGAGGCGACCAAGCATGGCGGCGACCTCCATCAGCAGCGCATCCACCAGGCCGTCATCGGCCAACGATGCGAGATCGGTCATGCGGCTCTCTGCCATTGCAACACGGTGTCGATGGCCATCCGGCAGGCGTCGGGTAGCGCGCGCGACACCGGGAGGCTGAGCGTCTCATCCCAATCGATCCGTTGCGGCTGGATGCCGAGCAGAGCCAAATAGGCCGGGTTGCAGCCCTCAAGCCTGGCAAGCATGAGGAGGTCGACCAACCCCGCCTCATGGGCGCTGACTCGTCCGGCCCGGCGGATATGCCGGTCCAGTGCATCGAGTTCAAGCAGTCGGAGGGTGCCGGCGGGTTCACCCAATTGTGCCGCATCGATCAAAAGAGTGGCATCCGAGCTCGCAAAGGCATTCATCAGGCGAAATCCCAACGTTCCGCCATCGAGCGGATGCAGGCCAGGTGGGGTTTCCGGGTCCGTGACGAGCCGGCGTACGACATGGATTCCGATGCCGTCATCGCCGAGCAGGATGTTGCCAAGCCCGAGCACAAGAACGGAACGACGGCTTTCTTTCCGGGCCGTCATCGCGGTCTGCAGAGCACTTGTCGCTGCATTGTCCATCGGTCCAGGCCCTCGCCAGTTTCGCTCGACCATAAGCCGTCGGGCGAGCGCGCAAAGCATCGGAAAATACTCAGGCGACTTCGATATGGTCCGACGGGCCTCCTTGGCGTGGCGATTGGGCATTAAGCGGAATCCGTGTCAGGCAGCGCCTGAGTAGTTTCCGAATCTGGCGGTTCGTCGCGAGGCAGGCTAGGCCGAGGCCCGATGAAGCGAACGTGCGGAAGGTCGAATGTGCCTTGCTATTCCAATGCGGGTTGTCAGCATGGAAGGCCTCACGGCCTGTTGTGACGCCAGAGGTATTCGACGCGATGTCAGCCTGACGCTGCTTGGCGAAGACGACGCCGCGGTCGGCGATTACGTTCTGGTCCATGTCGGCTATGCCCTGCAAAAAATTACGGCGACGGATGCAAAATCGAGGTGGGAGCTGTTCGATGAGATTACCTCAGCGCTCGATCACATCGATGCATGAACTTTCGATCTGTCAGGCCGCGCTCCAACAGGTCTTGGCGGTGGCGTCGTCCAGAAACATGAAGCATGTCGGCCGCATCAGGCTCCGGGTCGGACCGCTATCTGGCGTTGAGGCCAGCCTGCTCCTCAGGGCCTTTCCTCTGATCGCGGCCGGGACGCGCTGTGAAGCGGCAATCGTCGAGATCGAGGAAACGCCGGTAATAGTGCATTGCAAGGTCTGCGGCTCGACCTCGGATGCCCTCGCCAATCGGCTTCTGTGCGCAAGTTGCGGCGCCTGGCAGGTTGCCCTGGTGAGTGGGGACGAATTGATGCTGGCGAGTGTTGAACCCGCTGAAAGGCAGGACGCGCTGAGGGAACGCGCAGATGTGTGAATCCTGCGGCTGCGTTGGCGATACCGGGCATTTCGAAGTGTCGGGCTCCATCATAAAGGCGCGTACCGATAAGCAGGTCGACGTTCTGCACGATCTACTTCGCGCGAACGACCATCAGGCCGCCCATAACCGCGCGCATTTCAATACCGCAGGCGTGCTATCGATCAATCTGATGTCGTCGCCGGGCGCCGGAAAAACCAGCCTGCTGGAGGCAACCATCGTCGCCTTGCGGGGCAGGCTTTCGGTCGCGGTTATCGAGGGTGATCTCGAAACCGAGAACGATGCCCGACGAATTCGCGCGACAGGTGCTCAGGCCGTGCAGATTACCACCGGGAACGCCTGTCATCTGGATGCCGATATGGTGCACGCCGCCCTGCACGCGATCAATCTTCGGCCGCTTGATCTTTTGTTCATCGAAAATGTGGGAAACTTGGTGTGTCCGGCGTCCTTTGATCTCGGGCAGCACAGCAATGTCGTGCTGTTGTCCGTCACGGAAGGCGATGACAAGCCCGAAAAATATCCGGTCATATTCCGGGCTGCGGATCTGATGGTGGTCAGCAAGCTTGATCTGATGGAAGCTGTTGGTGATTTCGATCCACAGCGAGCAGCGGGATACCTTCGCAGGCTCGCCAGTGCCGTGCCGGTGATTGAGCTGTCGGCACGCAGTGGTCAAGGCCTGGACGTCTGGATCGATTGGCTGATCGGCAAGCATACGGCCCTGCGCGCTCGCCAGTACGGGGAGTTTCGAGAGCGCCATGGTTGACGCGGCGGGATGGCTTGAGCGGATTCGCGGCCTCTCGCTGCCGCGTCCCATCCGGGTGCTCAACGTCTGTGGCGGTCATGAACGCAGCATCAGCTTAGCGGGGCTCCGCGAGGTGCTTCCGGCATCGATCGAACTTATCCCAGGTCCAGGTTGCCCGGTCTGTGTATGTCCCGAGGAGGACATACTGAGCGCCATCCAGCTGGCGGCAAATGGCGGGGCGATCCTGGCGGCGTTTGGCGACATGCTGCGTGTACCGGCGAATGTCGCAAAGGGAGAGCTCCGATCGCTGGCCGAGGCACGTGCCCACGGCGCCGACGTGCGCGCCATCGCCTCACCGCAGGAAGCCGTCGCGATCGCGCGCGCCAACCCGCAACGGGATATCGTGTTTTTCGTCGCGGGGTTCGAGACGACGGCTGCTCCGGTCGCGGCGATGCTGGAAGAAGGCCTGCCAGACAATTTGAGCCTTTTACTTTCCGCGCGGCGAACCTGGCCTGCGGTGGCCATGCTGCTCGCATCGGAACAGGCTGGCTTCGAGGGATTGATTGCACCGGGGCACGTCGCGACTGTGATGGGTGCTGAGGAATGGCGTTTCGTCGTGGACCGCCATGCCATGCCGACCGCGGTCGCTGGCTTCACATCGGCCTCCATCCTCGCCGCGCTTTATTCGGTGCTGCGGCAGATTACCGAGGGGCGCCCGTTTCTCGATAATTGCTACCCGGACGTCGTCCGCGCCACCGGCAACCATAAAGCGCGGGCCTGCCTCGCGGACCAGTTCGACGATATTGACGCAGCTTGGCGCGGCATAGGGATCATTGCGAAGTCGGGATTCGCGCTCAAACCGCGGTGGAGGCAGCACGACGCCCGCCAGATTTTTCCAGATGGCCTGGCGGGCGTCAAACGCCGTGTCGGCGAGATGCCGCCGGGATGCGATTGTGCGCGTGTCGTGTTGGGCCGACTCTCGCCACTGCAATGTCGATTGTACGATCGCGTTTGTACACCGCGAACGCCGGTGGGGCCCTGCATGGTGTCCGACGAGGGGGCGTGCCACATCTGGTGGACCAGCGGCCGGCGGCTTGATGCCCGCGGGTAGCATGGTCACGCGGGCAGCACGCTGGATCATAGGGGGCCGCATTCAGGGCGTAGGCTTCCGGCCGTTCGCTTTTCTTCTTGCCAACGAACTTGGTATCAGCGGATCGGTTCGCAACCATGGCGGCCATGTCGAGATCGTGGCGCATGGCGATCGCGGGCGCGATGAACTGTTTCTGCAAAGACTATTGTCCGACCATCCTTCCATTGCCAGTCCCGAACTGATCTCGGTCGAGCCCTGCGACTCGCCGGTGTGGTCCGGCTTTCAGATTCTACCCAGCGCAGCCGGCGCGGATGCGGTCCTGCTGCCGGATCAGTCGGTTTGCGATGCCTGCCTGTCGGAAATGGCGCGACCGACCGCGCGTCGGTATCGATATCCGTTCATCACCTGCACGCAGTGCGGACCACGCTATACCATCCTACGCGACGTGCCCTTCGACCGGGCGGCCACCGAAATGGCGGCATTTCCTCTTTGTCTCAGATGCCTGGAAGAATATCACGATCCCGCGGATCGGCGCTTCCACGCTCAGGTCATGGCGTGCCCCGACTGCGGTCCTGGGCTCCGATTTCGGAATGGATCGTGCACCGAAGAAGAAAACGAAGCCGCGCTCTCAAGGACCATCGAAGCCCTTAAAAACGGAGCTATTGTTGCCGTCAAGGGCATCGGCGGCTACCACCTGATTTGTGACGCCAGCAATGATGGGGTGGTACAGCGCTTGCGTGAACGCAAGCGCCGACCGACCAAGCCGCTGGCCGTCTTGTTTCCGCGTCAGGGACCGGACGGACTGGATCGGCTGCTTCTTGATTGCGTGCCGGACGCGTTGGAGGCGCAAAGCCTGCGCTCATCTGAACGTCCCATCGTGCTGGTCTCGCTCCGCGCCGAAACCGCTCTATCGCCGATGATTGCGCCGGGATTGACGGAGATCGGCGCATTTCTTCCGCATAGTCCGTTACTCGAGCTGCTCGCGGGTGCCTTTGGCGGGCCGTTGGTTGCGACCTCGGGTAATGTCAATGGGGAACCCGTCATCATGCAGCCGTTTGAAGCCGAACAGCAGCTGGCGGTTGTCGCCGATGCGTTTCTGCATCATGACCGGGCGATCCTGCGGATGGCGGACGATGGAGTTGTTCGCATGATCGGCGGCCGCGGCCGTCCCTTTCGCCTTGGGCGCGGCAGCGCGCCGCTCGAGCGAGCACTGCCGCGGGGCTTGGCCGAGCCGGTGTTGGCGCTGGGCGGCCAGATGAAAGTCACGCTCGCGCTCGGCTTCAACTCGCGCGCCGTGATCTCGCCGCATCTGGGCAACTTGGATAGTCCGGCCGGACTCGATCGCCTGGAAGCAGCCGTCGAGTCCATGCAACGCCTCTGTGGTGTTCGTGCGCGCTCCCTGGTCTGCGACGCGCATGGCGGCTACACCAGCGCGCGTTGGGCCAGGGAAAGCGAGATTCCCCTGCTGAAAGTGCTGCATCATCACGCTCATGCCGCGGCCGTTGCCGGCGAGTTTGCCGAGGAGAAGCGATGGCTTTGTTTCACCTGGGATGGCGTCGGCCTTGGCGAGGATGGCACCTTGTGGGGAGGAGAGGCGCTGCTCGGTCAACCCGGTTCCTGGCAACGCGTGGCAAGCTTTCGTGCCTTTGCGCCGCCGGGTGCGGAGAGAGCGGCTCGCGAGCCTTGGCGGTCCGCCGCGGCACTGACGTGGGAACTCGGCATCGACTGGGGACCTCCAGACGTCGATGTCGCGTTGACCCATGCCGCGTGGCGAAAACGACTGAATTGTCCGTTGACCTCGTCGGTTGGCCGCCTGTTCGACGCGGCGGCCGCTTTGCTGCAACTGGTTCTGCATGCGCACTATGAGGGCGAAGGGCCTATGAATCTGGAAGCCTTGGCTGAAGCCAGTGAACATGACTCCGAGCCGGTCGGCCTGCCGCTCCATCGACGTGCCGATGGCCTTTTGGAGGCGGATTGGGCACC